>Ga0310810_10002435_pt1 | contig 19995 bp, 20 predicted proteins | sample NCmetagenome_FD_207641 | JGI IMG/M metagenome (GOLD analysis project Ga0310810, IMG submission 207641) | Soil microbial communities from experimental microcosm in Duke University, North Carolina, United States - NC | ecosystem: Engineered > Artificial ecosystem > Soil microcosm > Unclassified ...
GTCGCCGGCCTCGTGTGGATCGTGGATGACCTCGGCTACGACCCCGAGCCGCTGCGCTGGCTCGCATGGGCGGTCACCGTGTTCGCCGGGCTGACGATGGTCAGCAACGTCAAGTACTGGAGCTTCAAGACCATCAACCTCAAGAAGAGCGTGCCGTTCGTCACGGTGATCGTGATCGCCGTCGTGCTCGCCCTCCTCGCCTACCAGCCCGCGGAAGTGCTCTTCCTCGGCTTCGTCGCGTACGCGCTGTCCGGCTACGTGATCGCGGCGTGGTCGATGCTCAAGCGCCGGCGCAGCGCCGCGCTGTGACCGACGGCATGAGCGCGCGCGGCGTCGCCATCGTGCTCGCGTGCGTCGCCATGATCGCGATCGGCCAGATCCTGTTCAAGACGGCGGCGGGCCAATGGCGCCTGCAGGGGTGGACGTGGCAGACGGTTGCGGGATTGCTGTCGCCGTCGCTGCTGGTCGCGCTCGTCATCTACGCGCTCGCGACGGTGCTCTGGGTTTACGCCCTGCGCACGTTGCCGCTGTCGGTGGCCTACCCGCTCTTCGCGCTCACCTTCGTGCTGGTCCCGCTCCTGGCCCATTACGCGCATGGAGAGCCCCTCGTGGGCCGCACCTTCATCGGTGCCGGCGTTATCATCGTCGGCGTGCTGATCTCCGTGCTCTAGATGGACGGATCCGCCATCGCGGTCCTCGTCCCGTGCCGCAACGAGGCGTTCACGGTGGCCCGCGTCGTCGCGGATTTCCAGGCGGCGCTGCCGAACGCGAAGATCTACGTCTACGACAACGCATCGACCGATGCCACGGCCGAAGTCGCGAAGCACGCCGGCGCGGTCGTGCGATTCGAGCCGCGTCCCGGCAAGGGCGGCGTGGTGCGCCGCATGTTCGCCGACGTCGAGGCGGACATCTATGTGCTGGTCGATGGCGATGCGACATACGACGCCGCCAGCGCGCCGCTCATGGTGCAGCGACTCGTCGACGGCCAACTCGATATGGTGACGGCGGTGCGGCGTGCCGTGGGGCACGAGCGGCCCTATCCTCCCGGCCACCGCTTCGGCAACCACGCGTTCAACGCGTTGCTCGGTGCGCTGTTCGGGCAGCGTCCAGCGGATCTCCTCTCCGGCTACCGCGTGCTGTCACGGCGGTTCGTCAAATCGTTCCCGGCGGTCTCGCAGGGCTTCGAGATCGAGACCGAGATGACGGTGCACGCGCTGGAGCAGCGGCTGCCGATCGACGAGGTCGCGACGCCGTATTTCGAGCGCGAGCCCAACTCGCAGAGCAAGCTCTCGACGTTCCGGGACGGGCTGCGCATCCTGCGCACCACGCTCGTGCTCTTTCGCGACGAGCGCCCGCTCGTATTCTTCGGCTTCATGGCGATCCTGGCCGCCACGGCAAGCGTCGTGCTCGGCATCGACATCGTCGTCGAGTTCATGCGCACGCACCTCGTGCCGCGCCTGCCCACGGCGATCCTCGCGACGGGCCTCATGCTGAGCGCCTTTCTCGCGCTGACGTGCGGACTCATCCTCGACACCGTCGCGCGTGGACGCCGCGAGGCGAAGCGCCTCGCCTATCTGCGCCAGCCGCACGACGAACGTGCCGGTGAGGCTCGCATGCCCACACCCGCCCGCCGGGCAGCGCGCCGCGCGGACGTCGCGAAGTCGATCACCTAACGCCGACCACCTCGCGTGGCGCGAACGTCGCGCCGATGCACAGGTTGCAGAACTCGAGCGGCACGGGCAGCGGGAAATACGTCGACTGCCGGCGCACGAAGTACGGCGCGATCTCCTCGAAGATCTCGTGCGGCAGGTTGATGTGCTCGCGCTTGATGAACGTGTCGTACGGCTGCCCGTAGCGGCGCTCGAACATCGGCTTGGCCGAGATGCTGCGCGCGAACGAGTACGCGAGGCTTCCTTCGCACGGAATCACGATGGAAAGCACCCCGCGCGCCTTGTCGCAGACGCGGTGAAGCTCGCGGATCGCCGCCGGCAGGTCGGGCAGGTGCTCGAGCACGTGGATCGCGATGATCCGGTCGAAGAACCCGTCCTCGAACGCCATGCGCTTCTGGCAATCCGCCACGACCGTGTTGATGCGCGGGAAGCGCCGCTTGATGTCCGCCGCCATGTTGTCGCGGATGTCGACCGCGTAGTAGTTCGCGGCCTGCGCGTCGGTGAGCCTTTCGTGCTCGAGATGCTCACCGAGGCCCGGCCCGATCTCGAGGGTGCGCCGGAAATCGCGCGGCGCGTTGCGGACGACGTAGCCGTGATTGAAGCGGGCGAATGCGCCATAGCGCGACGGCAGCTGCGCGTGCCAGTAGTGCATGAAGTCGTCGCTGATGCGCTGCTGCTCCGGCGACAGCGGCGGAACGTGCTTCGGCCACTTGGCCGCCGAGGCGATGTCAGGGGGAGCCGGCATGGCGCGATTCGGGGCCGCAGGCCGGGGAGGCGGGGTCGCTGCGGAACATCACGTAGTCGAAGAGCGGCGTCCCGTCGTGCTGTCGATAGTGCGTCACCTCGGGCGGCGACCAGCCGATGCGCGCCTGCCAGCGCTGCGCGCGGGCGGCGCGATCCCCTTCGATGAGCGCGACGCCGACATCGCGTCCGGCGCAAAGCAGCTCACGCGCCTGGGCGAAATTCTCGACGCTGTCCATGCCGACGGTTCCGCGGGTGATCAATGCGACCGGCATCGCGAGGCCCCAGTCGGGAAAATAGACGAAGGGCTTGTGCGCGGCATGCGACAGGTCGGTGGCGAAGCGGTTGATGGCGTCGGACATGAAGCCCACGCCGTGCGTCTCCTGCAGCCGCCTTGCCTCGGCGGACTGTCCGAGGACGTTCACGACGCCAAGCGCCGCCAGCACCGCGACCGCGGCGACGCCCGCGCCTCGCGCGAGGCCCCACACCGACCGCTCGAGTCCATAGCCGAGCGCGGCGTAGAGACACGGGACGAGCACGACGTAGTGATGGCCCGCGAGCCGGTTGCCGAAGACCAGCGCGAGCGCAACGAAGCACAGCGGCAGCGCGACCAGCGTGCGGTGCGCGAGCGTCGCGCGTCGCTGCAGTTCGGCTGCGATCCACAACGCCGCCGGCAGGGCGGCAAGGAGCAGCAGCTTGATGGGGGTCAGCGGCACCTCGACCCATTCCTGGAACATCATCGAGTGATGCCAGGCGTTCGACACCACCGCGACGATCATGGTCCACGCGTACGACAGCCGCTCCACGAGCCCGAGCGTGGACGAGAACGGCTTCAGCTGCGACTGCTGCGTGCGCACGTAGTCGACGGCCTGCGCCATGCCGCCCGCGTCGTCGACGAGCAGCCCATAGCCCGCGATGGCCGGCGCCAGTCCCAGCACGAACCCGGCGATCCACCGTGCACGGTAGCCCGCGGCCCCGTGCGGTTCCGTGCGCGCCAGCACCCATGCGGCAACCGCGACCGCAGGGGCGAAGAATCCCGCGACGAAGTATCCGACGCCGGCCCACGCGCAGAAGATGCCGCTCCAGAGCGCGCGCCAAGGCGCTTCGCCACGATGGGCGTTCCATCGCAGGAGGGCGAGCGCGAGGAGCATCCAGGTGCACGCGAACAACGTGATGGTGCTCTGCGTACGGAACGCATAGGAGAACGAGGGATCGATGGCCATCGCAGCGCACGTCGCGACCGCGATCCATGCGCGCGTGCCCAGCGCCCGCAACAACGCGAAGAGCGCTCCGAGCACGCAGAGGCCAAACACCGCGTGCACGAGGCGGATGCCTTCGACGCCCGTTCCGAACAGCCAGTACAGCGGCAGGCCGAACCAGAACGGCTGCGAGCCGTGATAGAGCTGGATCAGCAGCGGATAGCGGTCGTTGAAGAGGTAGTTTCCCTGCAACAGCCATGCGATGACCGGCTCGTGATGGCGGTTCAGAACCTTCACGACGAGGTAATCCGGATTCACCTCGTCCATGTAGATGCCGGGCAGCGCGATGTTCCACGTGGCCACGGCGGCATACGCGATTGCGATGCAGGCGAAGGGCAGCGCGGCGCGCAGTCGAGCGCTCGCGCCCGCACGCTTCGGCGCCGGGCGGGGCATCGCGTCGGCGGGGAAGGCGATGCGGGTCGTCTGCATCGTCCGATTATGGCATCGCCGATTTGCCTCGGCCGTGGCCGCTCCGGGGGCGTCCGGCGCGTTCCGGCCGACCGCCGCCCATTGCAGCACCGGCGGCCTTGAGGTATTGTTATCCGATGAGCAGCGCGCTTCCCCTCGCCCAAGGCGCCCGGACCGGTACCGCGTCCGCGCTCGCGCTCATCCTGGGCCTGCTGCTTCTGCTGCGCCTCGCGCGCACATAAATCCACCCCTCCAATTCGCGTAGTGCCTGCCCGTCCGAAGTCCAGGACGGTGCCCCGATCTTGTTGAGGCCCATCGGGCCTTCGAGGACCGCATGAAGACCGACCCGACGACGAAGTACCGGCCGTTCCAGCCCATCGAACTCCAGAACCGCCAATGGCCGTCGCGCACGCTGACGCGTCCGCCGATCTGGCTGTCGACCGACCTGCGCGACGGCAACCAGGCGCTCATCGATCCCATGGACGGCGATCGCAAGCTGCGCATGTTCCGCGAGCTCGTGCGCATCGGGTTCAAGGAGATCGAGGTCGCGTTCCCGTCGGCCTCGCAAACGGATTTCGACTTCGTGCGTCGCCTGATCGAGGAAGACCTCGTTCCCGTGGACGTCACGATCCAGGTGCTCACGCAGGCGCGCGAGGAGCTCATTCGCCGCACCTTCGAATCGCTGCGCGGCGCGAAGCGGGCGATCGTGCATCTCTACAACCCGACGGCGCCGCTCTTCCGCCGCGTGGTGTACGGAAAGGACAAGGCGGGCATCGTCGACATCGCGGTGCAGGGTGCGAAGTGGTTCCTGGAGTGCGCGGCGGAGCAGCCCGAGACGGACTGGCGCTTCGAGTATTCGCCCGAGACGTTCACGATGACCGAGCTGCCCTTCGCGAAGGAGATCTGCGAAGCGGTGATGGACGTCTGGCAGCCGACGCCGCAGAAGCCGGTGATCCTCAACCTGCCCGCGACCGTGGAAGTCGCGACGCCGAACGTGTACGCCGACCAGATCGAATGGATGCACACGCACCTCGCGCGCCGCGACGCGGTGGTGCTGAGCCTGCACCCGCACAACGATCGGGGCACGGGCGTCGCGGCTGCCGAGCTGGCGGTCATGGCCGGCGCCGATCGCATCGAAGGGTGCCTTTTCGGCAACGGCGAGCGCACGGGCAACGTTTGCCTCGTCACGCTCGGCATGAATCTCTACTCGCAGGGCGTGGATCCGGGCCTCGACTTCTCGGACATGGGCCGCATCATCCGCACGGCGGAATACTGCACCGACCTGCCCGTGCATCCGCGCCATCCGTACGCGGGCGAGCTCGTGTTCACGGCGTTCTCGGGCTCGCATCAGGACGCGATCAAGAAGGGCCTTGCCGACCAGGCTGCGCGACAGGCGCAGGGAGACGCGCATTGGGAAGTGCCGTATCTGCCCATCGATCCGACGGACGTCGGGCGCACGTACGAGGCGGTGATCCGCGTCAACAGCCAGTCGGGGAAGGGCGGCATCGCGTTCCTGCTCGAGCGCGACCATGGCTTCTCGCTGCCGCGGCTGCTGCAGATCGAGTTCAGCCAGGTCATCCAGCGCATCACCGACGCCACAGGCAAGGAAGTGTCGTCGGGCGAGATCCGCGCGGTGTTCGAGCGCGAGTACGTCGCCGCGACCGAGCCGGTCGCCTACCTCGATCACCGCGCGCAGCATGCGTCGCACGGCACGGTGGAGCAGCTGACGGCGCGCCTGTCCGTCGACGGCGTCGAGATGCTGCTGACCGGCGCCGGCAACGGCCCCGTCGACGCGTTCGTGCACGCGCTGCGCGACGGCGCCGGCTTCGACGTGCACGTGCTGAACTACCACGAGCACGGCATGGGCGCCGGCGAGGATGCGACCGCCGTGGCCTATGTGCAATTGCGCGTCGGCGGCACGCAAACGGTCTACGGCGTCGGCATGGACCCGAACATCGTGACCGCGACGCTGCGCGCGGTTCTGTCGGCGGTGAATCGCGCCGTCGGGCAAGGGCTGCTGACCATGCCGGCCGCGCGGCGCGCCGTGGTGGCCTGAGCGCGCGCGGCGACGCAACGCTCATCGATGCGCGGCATGCGGCGCTCGCCGCCCGAGGACGCAGCCGCTTGACGGGATCGATCGAGCCGGGACGTTCGCTTCAGTGATTGCGGCGGCGCCGCGCGAAGCCGACGAGGCCCAGACCCGCCATCGCGAGCAGGGCGATCGTCGAAGGCTCGGGTACCGGCGCGGCACCGACGGCGGCCGATCCCGCGAGGATTTGACGATGCGTGCCGGTCTGGCCCTGCTCGAAGCTGTCGAACTGACCCAGATGCATCGTCGTGCCGGGTGGAGCGAGCCCCGGCGGCTCGAACGTCACCTGGAGCAGGTGCTCGAGGCCTGACGTCTCGACCACGAGGATGCCGGGCAGCGAGCTGAAGCTCGTGGTGGTGCCCGTCGTGTAGTGGAAGCCCGTGAGCGCGCCCCCGGCCGTGGTGATGTCCCAGTCGAGGAGCGACGTCACCGCGTCGTTCGTGGTGAACGTCCCGCTCAGCGTTCCACCGCAAGGGGAATGTAAGCGCAGCCGACGGCGCCCGGGATCACCAGACGGCGTAGAGCAACGCCCAGCTTGCGACGACGGCCGTTACGCCGACGGTGAACGCACCGACGCTGGCGACGCGTGCGCGTAACGCGCCGAGCTCCGTAGTCTGCCGCCAGGCAAGCCGAACGCTCCACACCGCGCCGACGCCGACCACGAGCGCGCGAAACACCGCGACCCACCGTGTGCCGATGCCTTCATGGTGCATCAACGTGACGGTGACACCCGACAGGCCGAGGAACACGCCGAGGCCCGCCAGCGGAATCAATGCGTATGCGAGCCGGTGCGCGTGCGCGATGCGCTGGGCCGGCCACGCGCGCGCGGCGACGAACAGGGACAGATAGACGAAGCCGCCGAGCACGGCTGCCGTCGCGGCGATGTACGCGACGATCAACGCGCCGTCCAGCACCGTGAAGACATCGTTGACCTGCGGATAGTGCGTGACGATCCACCACGGCAGGTCGTCGCGCAGCATCCACGACGGTCCGTGGTCGACGATCCAGCCGGCGAGCATCAGCTTCAGCTGCACGAACCACGGGCTCGCCGCCCACTGGAAGGCGCCGATGGCAACGCCGATCATCCCGAACACGACGAGAAACGCGTCGTGACGCGACGCCTGGTCCACCGGCATCGACGCGATCTCGCGCTCGGGTGAACGGGCGGCGAGCGTCACCGCCTGCAGGTGATCGCTGCAGCGACCGCACATGTGGCACTGCGCGTTGCTGTCCATGCGCTTGATGCGCACCATCGGCGCGCAATTCACGGGATGAATGGGAATGCGTCCCGCGTTGCGCGACCATGCCGCCGAATCGACGGCGAAATGCACGGGCGCGAGCCGTGACAGCAGCGCGAACACGCCGCTCACGGGACAAAGATACCGACACCAGACCCGCTTCTCGCGACCGTACAGAAAGCCCACCACGATCGCGGCCGCGGTGGACCCGCCCAGCACGAGCAACGCAGCCGTGGCGTACTGGTAAACGCTCACGAGCTGGCCGTAGATCGTCGTGAGTGCGAAAGCCGCGAACGGCCATCCGCCCCAGCGCATCCAGCGCGGCACGTGCAAGCCGAGACCGACGCGGCTCGCCGCCTCCGTGAGCGTGCCCTCGGGACAGAAGAGGCCGCACCACGCCCGGCCCGCGACGAACATCGAAAGCAGCACGAGCGGCCACCACAATCCCCAGAAGGCCCACTGCGCGAGCACCGCGAGGTGATCGAACGCGCGGGCCTCGTCGGGCGGCAGCGGCAGGAATGCCGGGACGACGACCAGCACCAGGTAGATCACGACGACCGCCCATTGGATGCCGCGCACGACCCGCGCGTGCGTGCGCAGCGCGGTGCCGAGCCTTGCGAGCCAGGAACGCGGCGCGAAGTTGAGTGCCGACGACGCGCTCGCATGTTTCGGCGCGTGGCGACGCTCCGCGCCGACCGCCAAGGCAGCAGCGCGGGCGACCTGGGTCGGGCCTCCGTCGGTCATCTGACGACGATCCGGCCCTGGCCGGTGTCCTGGTGAAAGTCGTCGAAGAAGCGGTATTCGCCCGGCTTGAGCGCGTTGATGACGACGAACGACTTCGCCGCGGGCGCGAGCACCTTCTCCTGCTTCAGGTCACGGCTCTCGAATTCGATGGGACCGCGGCCCGCGTTCTCGATCTCGATCTTGAAGCGCCGGCCGGCCGGCACTTCGATCGTCGCCGGCTCGAAACGTCCGTCGCGTGCAACGAGGCGGTAGGCGAGGAGCTCATCCGCCCGCGCCGCATTCGGGACGAGCAGCACGACGAGGGCGACGGTCGCAGCGAAGCGCATGGGTGCGTCAGTAGCTGCCCTTCTTGCCCACGCCCGCGTAGGTGAAGTCGTAGTCGAGCTTGAACGGGGCGAACCAGGCCGCGACGCCGGTCTCCTTGTCGACGTGTCGCCCGAAATGCGAATGCGCGTCCGGCGGCGCCACGCTGACGCTGAGCTGATAGCGTCCGGGCCCGAGAAGCTTCACGTTGTCGCCGTAATGCGGCCCGTCGCTCGCGACCATCGGCATGAGATCGCCGCGCAGCACCTCGTTGCTGCCGCTCTTGCGGATCTCGTAGTGCAGGACGAGATACGGCACGAAAACGCCTTCGGCGAAGCCCTGCCTGTTGTCGGACAGAGCCTTGACGTCCGCTTCGAGATGGACGTCCGAAGCGCGCGCCTCGCGCATCATCCCGGCCGGCTCCATCGTCACGGGTTGCAGGTAGACGACCGACACTTCGAGGCCTTCGTGATGCTGCGGCTTGCCGATCGGGTATTCGATCGCGAAAGCGCTGCCCGCCACGGCGAGCGCGAGGGCTCCGGCGGTCGCGGCGATGCGGAGGGCGAGTGGCGTCATGGCGCGTCGTTCCGTATTGCGAATTATTATCATTCCGATTATACGCGCAAGGCGCCGGTTCGGGCACGGGCGCTGCCGCGCGGCGGTGCAGGGTGGTGCATGCTGCACTGCGGCAAACCCGATGCCGTTCGGCTAGAATGGCCGGGCGCCCTCCCTTCCGGCCGAGGCGACGCGACGCAGCGCCCACGCGCGAGGATGTTGCCATGAACGTCTCATCGTACGGCCCCGGGATCGAGATCACCGCGCGCGCTGCACCGGATCACGGCGCCATCCTGAGCCCCGAGGCCGTCGCCTTCGCGGCCAAGCTGCAGCGCGCCTTCGGCGGGCGGCGCGCCGAGCTCCTCGAGCGCCGTGCGGCGCGCCAGCGCGAGTTCGACGCAGGCAAGCTTCCCGATTTCCTGCCCGACACGCGCGCCGTGCGCGAGGCCGACTGGACGTGCGCGCCGGTGCCGTCCGACATCCAGGACCGCCGCGTCGAGATCACCGGACCGGTCGATCGCAAGATGATCATCAACGCGCTCAATTCGGGCGCGTCGGTGTTCATGGCGGACTTCGAGGACGCGAACACGCCGCGCTGGGACAACAACATCCAGGGCCAGCTGAACCTGCGCGACGCCATCCGCCGCCGCATCGACTACGTGTCGCCCGAGGGCAAGTCGTACGCGCTCAGCGACCGCACTGCCGTGCTTTTCGTGCGGCCGCGCGGGTGGCACTTGCCGGAGAAGCACGTGCGCGTCGACGGTCAGCCGATGTCGGGCGGCATCTTCGACTTCGCGCTCTACTTCTTCCACAACGCGAAGGAGCTCGTCGCGCGCGGCTCGGGTCCGTACTTCTACCTGCCGAAGCTCGAGAGCCATCTCGAGGCGCGGCTCTGGAACGACGTGTTCGTCATGGCGCAGGACACGCTCGGCGTGCCGTGCGGCACGATCAAGGCGACGGTGCTGATCGAGACCATCCTCGCGGCGTTCGAGATGGACGAGATCCTGTACGAGCTGCGCGAGCATTCCGCGGGGCTCAACGCCGGCCGATGGGACTACATCTTCAGCTGCATCAAGAAATTCCGCAGCAATCGCGACTTCTGCCTCGCGGACCGTGCGCTCGTCACGATGACCACGCACTTCATGCGCAGTTACGCCGAGCTGCTGATCAAGACATGCCACCGCCGCAGTGCGCACGCGATGGGCGGGATGGCGGCGCAGATCCCGGTGAAGAACGACGAGAAGGCCAACGCCGAAGCGTTCGCGAAGGTGAAGCAGGACAAGGAGCGCGAGGCGACGCAGGGGCACGACGGCACATGGGTCGCGCATCCCGGTCTCGTGCCGGTCGCGCGCGAAGCGTTCGATCGATTGATGCCCACGCCGAACCAGATCGCGCTCCGAAAGCGCGACGACGTGAAAGTCGGGGCCGCCGACCTGCTGCGCTTCGAGCCCGAGCAGCCGATCACGGAAAAGGGCCTGCGCCTCAACATCAACGTCGCGATCCAGTACATCGGCGCGTGGCTGGCGGGCCAGGGCGCGGTGCCGATCTTCAACCTGATGGAAGACGCGGCAACCGCCGAGATCTCCCGCTCGCAAGTGTGGCAATGGATCCGCTCGCCCAAAGGCAGGCTGGACGACGGCCGCAAGGTGACCAAGGAGCTCGTGGCGACGCTTCTCCCCGAGGAGATGGCGAAGATCCGCGAGCACCTCGGTCCTGCCTACGGAGAGGGCCGCTACGACGAGGCGGCGGAAATCTTCTCGCAGCTGGTCAACGAAGATCGCTTCGTCGAGTTCCTCACGCTGCCCGCCTACGAGCGCATCGACTGAAGGGCGGACGCACGCGCTGATCTAGAATCGCCCCATGGAAGCGAGGGCGGTCATCATTCGCGAGGTCGGGCTGCGCGACGGGCTGCAGAGCATTGCGCAAGTGCTGCCGACGGAGCGGAAGATCGAGTGGATCCACGACGCGTACGCCGCGGGCCAGCGCGAGGTCGAGGTGGGCTCGTTCGTCCCGGCGCGCCTGCTGCCGCAGCTCGCGGACACCGGGGACGTCGTCGCCGCCGCACTTGCGCTCGCCGGCCTGACGGTATCGGTGCTCGTGCCGAACCTCAAAGGCGCCGAGCGAGCCATCGCATCCGGCGCGCACGTGATGCTGCTGCCCTTGTCCGCGAGCCATGCGCACAGCCTCGCCAACCTGCGCAAGACGCCCGACGAGGTCGTTCAGGAGATCGGCCGCATTCGTGCGGCGCGCGATGCCGCGGGGTCGAAGTGCGTCATCGAGGTGGGCATCAGCACCGCGTTCGGCTGCACGCTGCAGGGACGCGTCGACGCCGATGAAGTCCTGCGGCTCGTCGCCGCGGCGTTCGACGCGGGCGCCGATCGTGTCGGCCTCGCTGACACCGTCGGCTACGCCGATCCTTCGATGGTTCGTGCGCTCTTCGCGCGGGCGTTTCGACTTGCCGGCGAGCGGATCTGCTGCGGACATTTCCACGACACGCGCGGGCTGGGCATGGCCAACGTTTACGCGGCGTGGCTCGAGGGCGTGGCACGCTTCGACGCGACGCTCGGCGGCATCGGCGGATGCCCGCACGCGCCCGGCGCGAGCGGCAACGTCGCAACCGAGGACCTCGCATACCTGTTCGCGAGCATGGGGGTCGCGACGGGCCAGGACTTCGACCGACTGATCGCGCTGCGCGCCAAGGTGGCGCAGTGGCTCGACGGCGAGACGCTCCACGGCACGCTCTGGCGTGCCGGATTGCCGAAGACGCTCGTGCATGGCGCCCGCGTGTCGGCCTGACAGGAGCGAAAACGTGAGCGTTACGCAACCCGCGGCGCCGCAGCCCCTGGCCGGCGTGCGCGTCGTCGAGTTCACCCACATGGTCATGGGACCGACGTGCGGCATGCTGCTCGCCGACCTGGGCGCGGAAGTGATCAAGGTCGAGCCGATCGACGGTGACCGCACGCGCACGCTGCTCGGCGCGGGCGCCGGGTTCTTCCCGATGTTCAACCGCAACAAGAAGAGCGTCGCGATCGACCTTCGCACCGGCGCCGGCGCGGAAGCCGCGCGCCGGATCGCGGCGAGCGCCGACGTCGTGGCGGAGAATTTCAAGCCGGGCACGATGATCAAGTACGGGCTCGACTACGCATCGCTCGAGAAAGCAAACACGCGGCTGATCTATGTCAGTCACAAGGGCTTTCTTCCCGGCCCGTACGATCACCGCACGGCGCTCGACGAAGTCGTGCAGATGATGGGCGGGCTCGCGTACATGACCGGCCGGCCCGGTGATCCGCTTCGCGCAGGGACCAGCGTGAACGACATCATGGGCGGCCTGTTCGGTGCCATCGGCGTGCTCGCCGCGCTCATCCAGCGCGGCATCACGGGACGTGGCATGGAGGTGCAGTCGGCGCTGTTCGAGAACAACGTCTTCCTGATGGGACAGCACATGCTGCAGTACGCGGTGACCGGCCGCCACCCGGCGCCGATGCCCGCGCGCGAGAGTCCATGGGCCATCTACGACGTGTTCACCGTGAAAAACGGCGAGCAGATCTTCCTGGCGGTCGTGAGCGATCCGCAATGGACCACGTTCTGCGACGCGCTCGGCTTCGACGATCTCAAGGCCGATGCGTCCCTCGCGACGAACAACCAGCGCGTGCAGGCGCGGCCGACGCTGCTGCGCAACCTCGGCGAGCGGCTCAAGGCGCACGGCGCCGACGAGCTTGCGCGCCTGTTCGAGCGCGTCGGCCTGCCCTTCGCGCCGATACGCCGTCCCGAGGATCTCTACGACGATCCGCATCTCGCGGCGACCGGCGGTCTGGCCGACATCCGCTTGCCGGATGGCGAGCGCGCGGGGCAGACGGTCAAGACGACGCTCTTCCCGATTGCCCTCGACGGCCGCCGCCTCGGCGTGCGCCTCGATCCGCCGTCGATGGGCGAGCACACGCGCGAGGTGCTTGCGAGCGTCGGCTATGCACGCGACGAGATCGACGCGCTGTTCGAAAGGCGCGCCGTTGCATGACCACCCCGAGGAGCTCCCGCATGTCGACTTCGACTTCCCGTCGCACCACCCTGCGCGCGTTGGCCGCGTTGCCGGCGCTCGCGCTGCCGCAGGTCGTGCGCGCGCAAATCGGCGACAGGCCGGTGCGCTTCATCCTGCCGGTCGCGACGGCTTCGGGCGTTGACACCATCACCCGGGCGGCGGGCCCTGCGCTGTCGAAGGCGCTCGGTCATCCCGTGGTCATCGAGAACCAGCCGGGCGCCGGTGGGATCCTGGGCACCTCGACGCTGGTCAAGTCCGCGCCCGACGGATTCACGCTCAGCATCGTATCGAACAATCACGTGATCTATCCGAGCGTGTACAAGAGCGTGCCGTTCGATCCGGTGAACGACATCACGCCCATCGCGGTGCTGGGCTCCACGCCGATCGTGCTCGTCGTCAATCCGGGCAAGCTGCCCGCGAAGGACGTGAAGGAGCTCATCGCGCTGCTGAAGGCGAAGCCCGGCGGGTACAACTATGGCTCGTCGGGCAACGGGACGATCCTGCACCTCGCCACCGAGCTCTTCGTGCAGGAAGCGCACGTCGAAGTCCGGCACATTCCGTACAAGGGCGTGGGTCCGATGCTGACCGATCTGCTCGGCGGACAGGTCGACATGGGCACGCTCTCCCTGCCGTCCGTGCAGCAGCACCTGAAGAGCGGCGCGCTGCGCGCGGTGGGCGTCACCGGTGCGGCGCGCACCAACGCCGCGCCCGACATACCGACCGTCGCCGAGCAGGGCTTGCCGAATTACATCGTCGATGCGTGGTTCGCGGTGATCGCCCCCGCGCGTCTGCCGGCGGCCGACGTGAAGCGCATCCACGACGCGTTCGCCGCCGCCTTCGCCTCGCCGGAGGTCGCCGAGGTCATGGCCAAGCAAGGCAACGTGATCAACGTGAGCACGCCCGAGTACGCCGCGCAGTTCTTCCGCAGCGAGCTCGCCAAGTACGCACGCATCGTCAAGGCGGCCGGCATCGAGCCGCAATGAGCGGGCTGCGCGTGACGACGCGCTACTCGATCCGGCAGGCGTCTTCGAAATCGAGTCGTGGATTGCGCGGCTTGACCTTCGCCGGGTCGCCGTAACCGATGTTGCACAGGAAATTCGAGCGCACCTTGCCATCGGGGAAGAACGCGGCGTCGACCATCGCATTGTCGAAGCCCGACATCGGCCCGCAATCGAGACCGAGCGCGCGCGCGGCGAGTATCAGGTAGCCGCCCTGCAGCGTGCCGTTGCGAAACGCGGTGGTGAGAATGTGCTCCGGCTTGCCCGCGAACCAGCTCCGCGCATCGGTGTGCGGAAAGAGGCGCGGCAGCTTGTCGTAGAATTCGAGGTCGTACGCCACGATGGCGGTGACCGGCGCCGCCATGGTCTTGTCGAGGTTGCCGGCCGACAAGGCGGGACGCAGTCGCTCCTTCGCCTCGCGCGAGACCACGAAGACGAATCGCGCGGGTGACGAGTTGGCCGACGTCGGTGCCCATTTGAGCAGCTCATAGAGCGCGCGCAAGGTCGATTCCGTCACCGGACGGTCGACGAACCCGTTGTGGGTGCGCGCGGTGCGGAATACGGCGTCGAGGCACGCGTCGGGCAATGGCATGGCAATGACTCCGGCGACTGTCGGGCACGTATTGTGCCGCGAGTCGCGCATAGGCTTTGTTTATGGCAGCGATTGGCACAGTCAATTGGACGCGACCGCAATGCGGCGCGCACAATCAGTAGCCACTGCCGCGCCAAGACGGCGGTCCTTCCGCCTGATCGCCGCGCGGCGCAATTGAACGAGGAGACGCTTCATGAAGCCGCTCAAAGGCACCCGTACCCACGACAACCTCAAGGCAGCGTTCGCCGGCGAGTCGCAGGCCAATCGCCGCTATCTCTACTTCGCGAACAAGGCGGACGTCGAAGGACAGAACGATGTCGCCGCGCTGTTCCGCTCCACGGCGGAAGGCGAGACCGGGCACGCGCACGGTCATCTCGACTACCTGTCGTCGGTCGGCGATCCGGCCACCGATCTGCCCATCGGCAAGAGCCGCGAGAACCTGAAGGCAGCGGTGGCGGGCGAGACGCACGAATACACCGACATGTACCCCGGCATGGCGAAGACCGCGCGCGACGAGCAGTTCGACGAGATCGCCGACTGGTTCGAGACGCTGGCGAAGGCCGAGCGCTCGCACGCCAACCGCTTCCAGAAAGCCCTGGACGCCCTGCAGGACTAGCTCGTCCGAAGCGGCGATACGCCGCTTTGCCGCTCCGTTATTCCGTCGCGGCGTCCCGCGGTGCGAACTTCCGAGGGCGCACCGTGCCGCGACGGAATAACCTCACGCCATGACACTGCGCGAAGGCAGCCTCGAAGCGCCGACCCGGCATCCGGTGGACTGGCGCAATCCGGATTTCTACGACGAAGCCGCGCTCTACAAGGAGATGGAGCGCATCTTCGACATCTGCCACGGCTGCCGCCGCTGCGTCTCGCTGTGCGGCGCGTTTCCCACGTTGTTCGACCTCGTCGACGAGAGCAAGACGATGGAGGTCGACGGCGTGGCGAAGTCGGACTACTGGAAGGTCGTCGACCAGTGCTACCTGTGCGACGTCTGCTACATGACCAAGTGTCCGTACGTGCCGCCGCACCCGTGGAACGTCGACTTCCCGCACCTGATGCTGCGCGGCAAGGCGTACCGGTTCCGCAACGGCGGCATCTCGCTGCGCGACAGGATCCTCACCAGCACCGACCGCGTCGGCAAGCTCGCGACCATCCCCGTGGTGGTGAAGGCGGTCAATGCGGCGAACCGCAATGCGGCCGCTCGCGCGCTCATCGAGAAGACGCTCCGCGTGTCGGCCAGGACCGAGCTGCCTCCGTACGCCGGCAAGCGATTTCGCGACGACGTTTCGCCGTCGCTGGCATGGCCCGTGCGCGAGGGCGCGCGCACCCCGGGCAAGGTCGCCATCTTCTCGACCTGCTACGTCAACTACAACGAGCCTTCGATCGGGCACGATCTCATCAAGCTGCTCGAGCACAACCGGATTCCCTACACGCTGGTCGCGCAGGAGGCGTGCTGCGGGATGCCCAAGCTCGAGCTCGGAGACTTCGAGCGCGTCGAGGCCTCGAAGGACGTGAACATCCCGCCGCTCGCCGCGCTGGCACGCGCGGGCTACGCGATCCTGACGCCCGTGCCGTCGTGCACGCTCATGTTCAAGCAGGAGCTGCCGCTGCTGTTCCCGGAGGATCCCGACATCGCCCTGGTGCGCGACGCGATGTTCGATCCGTTCGAGTATTTCGTGGCGCGCGACAAGGACGGCCTGCTCGAGAAGGATTTCAAGCGGCCGCTGGGGCAGGTCAGCTACCACATCCCCTGCCACAGCCGCGTGCAGAACATCGGCCAGCGCACGCGCGAGGCGCTGGAGTGGATTCCGGGAACGACGGTGAACACGGTGGAGCGCTGCTCGGGACACGATGGCACGTGGGGCGTGAAGCGCGAGTTCTACGCCGATTCCATGAAGATCGGCCGCCCCGTGTTCAACCGCATGGCGGATCCTGCGCCCGACTATGTGAGCTCGGACTGTCCCATCGCCCAGCGCCGCATCGTCGAAGGCATCGCGCAAGGCGACGAGGCGGCGAAGCTGCGCAAGGCGCATCCGCTCACGCTGTTGCGCATGGCCTACGGACTCGACTGAACGGACGCGGCATGCCGAGGATCGAACGCGAATCGCTGATGACGCTGGAGGCCTACGCCAAGGCCCGCAACGACTTTCGTGCGCGGGTGCTCGCGCACAAGAAACCTCGTACCGTGCACCTGGGGGAGCACCTGACGCTCATCTTCGAGGACGAGCTGACGATCCGCTACCAGGTGCAGGAGATGCTCCGCATCGAGAAGATCTTCGAGGAAGAGGGCATACGCGAGGAGCTCGATGCCTACAATCCGCTTATCCCCGACGGCACCAATCTGAAGGCCACGATGCTCATCGAGTACGAGGACGTCGAGGAGCGGCGACGTGCGCTCGGGCGTCTCAAGGGCATCGAAGGCAAGGTATACGTGCAGGTCGGCGATCTCGACAAGGTGTTCGCCATCGCCGACGAGGATCTCGAGCGCGCGAACGAGCAGAAGACCTCGGCGGTGCACTTTCTGCGCTTCGAGCTGGTGGCGCCCGCCATCGCGGCGCTTCGCGACGGTGCGCGGCTCGCGATCGGCGTCGAGCATCCGGAGTATCGCGCGAGCGTCACCGTGCCGGCGGAGACGCGGCAGGCGCTCATGGCGGATCTCGCCTAGTCGGGCAGCGACAGCCGGTAGCGGAAGTCCCACGCGGGTGCGCCGCCGATCGGGTCGGCGGCGAAGCGACCTTCATCCCGCGCGAAGCCGAGCGACTCGACCAGTCGCTGCGACGCCTGGTTGCGCGTGTCGACTGTCGCAATGACCGTGCCGACGCCGTAATGCGCCCGCAGGTGCGCAATGGCGGCGGCGCACGCCTCGCGGCCGTAGCCCCGGCGCTGGAACGGCGCGAAGACGAAGTAGGCGAGATGGGCTATCGCACGGCCCCGATGTGCCCCGGGGCGGGGCGAAGGGGCGCGCTCCGACGCCCGATGCGCGTCGCATTCGGCAGCGAGGAGAACCGTGGCTTCGACCACACCGACGCACGCGTTGTCCTCGCGCCGGCGAGCGACCCAGTTGCGCCACCGCTCACCGGGCGGCGGCGGCCGGGTGGTGATGCGGCTCACGCGCGCCGCGACGCCTTCAAGGCTCGGCGCATCGCCGATGAAGCGATAGAGATCGGGATCGGCCCACGCCGCGAGGGACGGCACGTGCGCGACGTCGAGCGGCTCGTACGCGAGGCGGGCGCTCGCGGCGGGCGCGTCGCTCAATCGCGGAAGTTCTCGTACTGGAGCGGGTAGTCGGTGATCGACTTCCGCACCAGCGCGATCGCGTTCTGCAGCTCGTCCTTCTTGGCGCCGGACACGCGCACGGCTTCGCCCTGGATCGATCCCTGCACCTTCAGCTTGCTGTCCTTCAAGAGCCGCACGATCTTCTTGGCGAGCTCCTGGTCGACACCGGTGCGCACGGTCACCGACTGCTTCACCTTGTTGCCCGACACCTTCTCCGGGTCGCCGTACTTCAGCGAGCGCACGTCGACCGTGCGCTTGGCGAACTTGGCGAGCAGGACGTCGGTGACCTGCTTCAGCTTGAACTCGTCCTCGGCGAAGAGCGTCAGCGTCTTGTCGTTGTATTCCACGCGCGCATCCGAGCCTTTGAAATCGAACCGGTTGCCGATCTCCTTGTTGGCCTGGTCGACGGCGTTGCGGACCTCGACCTGGTTCACGTCGGAGACGATGTCGAACGAGGGCATGCGACCTCCCGAGGTGGGGCTCAAGACCGTAGCACGGCAGCCCCGGATGCACCAGAACCGCGCTCGGCTTCGCTCCGCCGGCCGCGGGCGCGGACCGCAGCGTCCGGGGTTCGCGCACCGGGGCCGCTGCGACGACGCGACAATCGCCGCCGACCGACACCGTCATCGGCCGCTGCCCTCTTGCGCTCCCTGCCCGGAATTTGGCATGTTTGATGCATCTGGCAAAACGGGGAGACGCTCCATGGACCCGGTGATTCCGCTGGCGGACCTTCAGGCGATCTATTCGGTCGCGGAGGTCGATCGCGCGCTCGAGGACGGCGCCTCCAAGCGCAACGAGGGCCTCAAGAGCTGGTACGACCGCATGCGCGAGCTGGGCGGCTCGCGCTACATCATCAAGCCCTCCACCGTCGCCGCGGTCGACGAGCTGTACGACGCGTCCCCCAACTTCGCCGACGTGATCGACGATTTGCGCAAGTTCCTGGCGCTCGCCGTCGCGGGCAACGAGGCGGTGCAATTCACGCCCATGCTGCTGCTCGGCGAGCCCGGACTCGGCAAGACCTATTTCGCCAAAAAGCTCGCGCACGCGCTGTCCACGGGCTTCGAGTTCGTGTCGATGAGCTCGCTCACCGCCGGATGGGTGCTCACCGGTGCATCGGCGCAGTGGCACAACGCGAGGCCCGGCAAGGTCGCCCAGACACTGATCGAGGGCGACTACGCCAATCCCGTGGTCGTGCTCGACGAGGTCGACAAGGCCGGCGGCGACGCCCGCTACGACCCGATGGGCGCGCTCTATACGCTGCTCGAGCGGGACACGGCGCAGCACTTCAAGGACGAGTTCATCGACGTCGACATGGACGCCTCGCACATCCTCTGGGTGGCGACGGCGAACGACGAGTCGGCCATCCCGGAGCCGATCCTCAATCGCATGAACGTCTATGCGATCGACCGCCCCGATGCAGAAGGCGCGCGTCGCATCGCGCTCGCCGTGTACCGGGAGATCCTCGAGGCGCATCACTGGCCGTTCCCCCCCGAGCCCGCGGAGGGCGTGGTCGAGCGTCTCGCCGCGGTGCCGCCGCGCGACATGCGCAAGCTGTTGCTCGACGCCTTCGGCACGGCGCAGCTCGCCGGTCGCGACCATCTCGTGCCCGAGGACATCGACGCGCGCAAGCTCTGCGGCCGGCGCACGCGGGTGGGGTTCTGAGCGCGCCGCGGCGTTACACGCATGTCGGCGTCGTCCGATACGCAATGGTGAAAGGCTCCGATACCCTGGTGCGCGCCTTCACGCTAGGTTAGGGGTTCCGTCGGGCGTTGCCCGAACCCACCCCATCCATCGGAGGCCGTCATGCTCCACATCCGCAAGCTGTACGCCGGCGTCGCGGCCGCGGTCATCGGAGGCGCGCTCGCTTCCGGTGCCGCGCTTGCCGCCGGTCCGTCGCTCATCACCAACCAGCCGTTCGTCAACGGCGGCATCACCAGCGACGAAGCGGACGTGATGCGTCAGGAAGCGACGCACTATCCGCTCGAGATCACCCTCGCACGCAAAGGCGAGGTGCAGGGCTACAACGACTTCGTCGCCGGCGCGCAGCTGCGCGTCATCGACAGCGCGGGACGCGTGATCGTCGACCGCG
>Ga0310810_10002436_pt1 | contig 19993 bp, 19 predicted proteins | sample NCmetagenome_FD_207641 | JGI IMG/M metagenome (GOLD analysis project Ga0310810, IMG submission 207641) | Soil microbial communities from experimental microcosm in Duke University, North Carolina, United States - NC | ecosystem: Engineered > Artificial ecosystem > Soil microcosm > Unclassified ...
GGCACGATCGCCACCGATCAGGTGGGACGATCGGATCCGGACGGCACCACGCTGCTGGTGACGCCGCTCGCCAACGCAGTCAACGAGACGCTCGCCGCCAAGACGCTGAAGGCGAAGTTCGGCGAGCAGCTTACCGGCGTCGCCCCGGTTGCCGAGACCGCCAACGTGCTGGTGGTCAACCCGTCGCTCAACGTGAAGACCGTCGGTGAACTGATAGCCCTCGCCAAGAACCGGCCGCCCGGCGACATCCTCGCGGCGTCGTCGGGCCGCGGCACCTCAACGCATCTGACCACCGAGCTGTTCAACCTGATGGCCGGCATCAAGCTCGGCGTGGTGCACTACCGCGGTGGCGGCGACATCACCAAGGATCTGCTGAGCGGACAGGTGAAGCTGATGTTCGCGACCATTGCGCCGGTGTTGCAGTACATCAGGGCCGGGTCGCTGCACGGCATCGCCACCACCGGGCCGAAGCGCGACAGCGCATTGCCGGAGCTGCCGACGGTCGCGGAGTCCGGGTTGCCGGGCTTCGATGTGCGGCTGTGGCTCGCCATCCTCGCGCCGGCCGGCACGCCGCGGCCGATCGTGGACAAGCTCGCCGCTGCGATCCACAAGGCGCAGGACGCGCCCGAAGTGAAGACCGCGTTTGCCGCGCAGGGCTTCTCACCGCTGACCAGCTCGCCGGACGAGTTCAACAAGTTTTACCGCGACGAAATCGAGAAATGGCGGAAGGTCATCGAAGCCGCCGGGCTCAACAAGGAATAGCCGCGGAATGCTCGACGTGAACCGCGCCGGCCCGCGCAGTGGCCGGCTTTCGATGCACAACGCCAACGCGCTGAAGGTCGGGTTGTTCGGCGCCAATTGCTCGTCGGCGCGCACCGCCACCTTGGCGCCGGAGCGCTGGCTGGCGACCTGGCCGGACTGCCTCAAGCTCGCGCGGATCGCCGACGAGGCGGGCGTCGATTTCCTGCTGCCGATCGGCCGCTGGAAGGGCTATGGCGGCGAAAGCGACTTCCACGGCTCGACCTTGGAAACCGTCACCTGGGCCTGCGGCCTCCTCGGCGCCACCCGGCGCATCACCGTGTTCGGCACTGTGCACGCGCCGCTGTTCCATCCGTTGATCGCCGCCAAGGAGATGGTCACCGCCGATCACATCGGCGAGGGCCGCTTTGGCCTCAACATCGTCGCCGGCTGGAACGAGGGCGAGTTCGAGATGTTCGGCATGGAGCAGCGGCCCCATGATGAGCGCTACGACTTTGCCCAGGAGTGGATCGATGTGGTCAATCGCGCCTGGTCGGACGCAGAGGAGCAGTTCGATTTCGACGGCCGTTATTTCAAGCTCAAGGGCGTGCGGGCGAAGCCCAAGCCCTACGGCGGCACGCGGCCGCTGATCATGAACGCCGGTCACTCCGGCGCCGGGCGAGACTTCGCCATGCGCAACTGCGACGCGTTCTTTACGTCGACCGGCGACGTGCGCCTCGCCGCCGCCGGCACCGCGCAGCAGATTTCCGATGAAAAGTTGATCGAGGTGACGGCGCAGAAGGTCGCCGCCATCAAAGCCGAAGGCGAGAAATTTGGCCGCCATATCGAAGTCTATACCCAGGGACAGGTGATCTGCCGGTCCACTCAGAAGGAGGCCGAGGACTTTCATCACTACGCCAACGTCGAGAATGCCGACTGGGGCGCGGTTGAGCGGATGCTGGAGCTCCGCGGCGTCACACCGCAGAACACGCCGCCGGCCGAGTACGCCGCCAAGCGCCTGCAGCAGGCCGTCAGCGGCATCGGCGGCAATCCCTATGTCGGAACGCCCGATCGCGTCGCCGAGCAGCTCGCAAATCTCAGCCGCGGCGGCGTGCGCGGCATCGCGGTGTCGTTCGTGAACTATCTCAACGACGCGCCGTTTTTTTGCGCCGAGGTGTTGCCGCGATTGGCGTGGATGGGACTACGGGCGAATTGACGTCATGCAGCCGATCGTCCTCGCGGACGCGCGGAGCTGGCTCAATGCTGACGAAAAGGTCCCTGCCGCCTATCGGTGATGTTTCGCGGCGTGGCGCTTTTTCTTCAGAGCCGCCAGATGCGCGCGACGGGCCTTGGCGCGGCGGTATGCGTCATCCCGCGCGTTGCGCACCGCCGACTGAGTCGCCGAGCGGGCGGCATCTGTCGGTGCCGTCACCGGGGCGATCGCTCGCTTTTGCTTGTTCGAGGTTTGTGCGTCGGCCTGAGCCCAGGCTGCCCCGCCAGTCATCAGGAGCAACGAGCCAAGCGCCACGCCGGCCGCCGCCATCGAACGAAGCTTCATGTCATCCTCCCTCGAGCCGGCCAGTTCGTCCCTGCGACGCGGCCGTCTGCGCCAGTATTATAGCTTAATACTTACCCATCAGGGACTTGCATTCACAGCATCGACGGCAAAACCCGGTCCGGCGGCTTGTGGCCGTCCATGAAGGTGCGGATGTTGACGATCACCTTCTCGCCCATGTCGATGCGGCCTTCCACCGTGGCGGAGCCCATGTGCGGCAGCAGCACGACCTTGCCTTCGCGGGCGAGGCGGGCAAGCTTGGGGTTGATGGCCGGCTCGTGCTCGAACACGTCGAGACCGGCGCCCGCCAACTCCCCGGCGCCGATCATGCGGATCAGCGCGGCCTCGTCGATCACCTCGCCGCGCGCGGTGTTGACCACGTAGGCCTGCGGCCGGAGCTGTTTCAACCGGCGCGCCGAGAGCAGATGGAAGGTCGCCGGCGTGTGCGGGCAGTTGATCGAGATGATGTCCATCCGCGCCAGCATCTGGTCGAGGCTCTCCCAGTAGGTGGCCTGCAACTCCTCCTCGATCTTCTGCGAGACGCGGCGGCGGTTGTGATAATGGATCTGCAGGCCGAAGGCCGAAGCGCGGCGCGCCACCGCCTGACCGATCCGCCCCATGCCGATGATGCCGAGCCGCTTGCCCCAGATGCGGTGGCCAAGCATCCAGGTCGGCGACCAGCCGGACCAGTCCTTGTCGCCGTGCAGCACAGTCGCACCTTCAGCCAGCCGCCGCGGCACCGCGAGAATCAGCGCCATGGTCATGTCCGCGGTGTCTTCGGTGAGCACGCCCGGCGTGTTGGTGATGGTGATGCCACGCGCCGCCGCGGCGGCGACGTCGATGTTGTCAACGCCGTTGCCGAAATTGGCGATCAATTTGAGATTGGAACCGGCCTCCTTGAGCACGACGGCGTCGATCCGGTCGGTTACCGTCGGCACTAACACGTCGGCCGCCTTCATAGCTTCGCCAAGCGCGGCCTGGCTCATCGGCTTGTCGTCGAGATTAAGTCTTGTGTCGAACAGCTCCCGCATCCGCGTCTCGACGCTGTCCGGCAGCCGGCGCGTGACGACAACCAGCGGTTTTTTGGGCTTGGCCATGGCTGCGCCGCCTCTCGCTCTCCGCTTCTGGGGTTGCGGCCCGTTCAGTCCTCTTTAACTGGGCTCGGCGACACTGGCCGGAGACCCATTGTGGTGCAGGTGGGTCGCGTCGCTTCTGGTTCCTTCTCTATCAGAAGGGCGTTTCAAGACAAAGGCACCAAGCCTTCGTGTTCCCGGCGCCACGCATGAGACATGCCAACCGTGCCTTGCTTGTGATGGTTCTGGCCGCTGCGGCCAACGCGGCGTATGCGCAGGGCGTTGGCAGCGCCAGCGGCCTTCCGGTTCCACGCTTCGTCAGCCTCAAGGCCGACAAGGTCAATATGCACGTCGGTCCGGCCAAGACCTACGAGACCAAGTGGCTCTATCAACGGCAGGGCCTGCCGGTTGAGATTACCGCCGAGTCCGAGAACTGGCGGCGCATCCGCGATGCCGACGGCACAGAGGGCTGGGTGTATCACTCGCTGCTGTCCGGCAAGCGCACCGCCATGGTGACGGCCAAAAATCCGCATGACCTGATCGACATTCACGCCAACCCGGACCCGGAGAGTGCGGTTTCCGCCAAGCTCGAGCGCGGCGTGGTGGCGACCGTCAAGCGCTGCGACAACGGCTGGTGCGCCATCAGCGGACGCGGTTTCGACGGCTGGATCCAGCAAGTGCGGCTGTGGGGCGTCTATCCAAACGAGAAGGTGGATTAGGCGCGGCCTCGCGCTTGTCCCGGCCTTATCCTGAGGAGCGGCCTAAGGGCGCTTCGCCCTCCTCAGCGATACGTGACTTACAAGGATGAGGTCGACATCCGCGGGGGTGCCTAACCCACGATCGTCGCTTCCATCGTTCCGAAGCCTTCGAATTCTCCGGTCACCGGTTCATTCAGCGCGACCGAGTGGAAGCCGGTGAACGAGCCGGTGACGATGAAATGCCCGGCCTTGAGCCCGGTGCTGCCGCGGCGCAGGTTCGCCAGCACCGCGGCGGGCTTGGCCGGATTGCCGGTCGGGTGCCCGCCGGTTTTCTCGATGATGGATTTGGCGCCTTGCCGCATCGACACGCGGGTCTTGGTGAAATCGAATTTCTGCCAGTCCTCGCGGAAGGCGCCGAACACCATGGCGCCGTTGGCGATGTGGTCGGCGTAGAATTCGTACGGCGTCCGCGCCATCGCCGACTTCAGATCGCGGAATCGGCTGTCGACCAGCTCGAATGCTGGGCAGGCTTCGAGCGCGTCGAACACCTCGGCTTCGGAATATTCGGCCGCGCGCGGCGGCAGGTCGCGGGTCAGCCGGAAGCTGATTTCGCATTCCATGTACTGGCTGGGTGTCAGCGCGCGGGGAATGCGGGCCGGGCTGTGAAAGATGCGGCCCACCGGCAGCGGCGCGTAGACCACCTCCTCGCCGGGCTTGGCCGCGATCTTGGTGCCGACGATCGGCTCGCCAACGAGCTTGTCGACGGCGGCCATCACCGCCTGCGACTCGGCGAAGTTTCTTGGCTTGAGATGGGCCGGCAGCGCGTCGAGCCGCTCGCCGGTCCGCCGCGCGCGCATGAAGGTTTGCGCGAGTTCGTCGATGGCGGATTGGTCCATGGTGAGCGCCTCTCCCCCGTCATGGCCGGACTTGTTCCGGCCATCCACGTCTTTCTTGTCAGCTAAGCAAGACGTGGATGCCCGGCACAAGAGTTTACCCTTGGGCCGGCCGAAGGCCGGACCCGAGGGCCGGGCATGACGAACGAGAGTTTGTGCTGCCGAAAACCACCCATCGCAAAACAAAACGGCCGGGCATGGCCCGGCCGCTCCGTGAGAACTGGGTCGAACGACTTGCGCGCTACTTCCCCTTCTTGCGCAGGCGGACCACCACGTCGATGCGGGCGATCTCGTAGCCGGCCGGAGCCGTCGGCATCTTGCTGACGATCTCCTCGGCGCCGGGAATATCGACCAGCGCGTTGTCGCCTTCGACGAAGAAATGGTGATGCGCGGTGGTGTTGGTGTCGAAGTAGGTCTTCGAGCCGTCGACTGCGACCTGGCGCAGCAGGCCGACGTCGGTGAACTGGTGCAGCGTGTTGTAGACGGTGGCCAGCGACACCGGCACCTTGGCCTTGGACGCTTCCTCGTAGAGCATCTCGGCGGTCAGGTGACGGTCGCCCTTGGCGAACAGAATCCAGCCGAGCGCCATACGCTGACGGGTCGGACGAAGGCCGACGTCCCGCAGCATGGATTTCACGTCGTGCCAGGGGCAGCCGTTCAGCACGTCGCGGCGAAGGTCAGTATGACCCGCCGCAGCGCCCGCCGCCGTCGAGAGGACCATGGTACGCGTTTCAGCCATCGTGTTACGCCCGTGAACAGATGAGAACAGTTCTAAAGATCGTTGCAATTGCAATCATATAGCTTCCGGTCCCTGACATGCAACTGCTTCGCAATAGGCGCGACGATGTGCGCAACGCCCTTGCGCATCAAGCATGGCTCGAACAGCAGTTGTTACATTCACAGCGGCTGCTGGCAAACCCTGGAATTGGTCCTATTTTGTCCGCAGGCGGTCGCTATGTTAGGGAACAGACCAGGGGGCGGATCAAGCGACATGGAAAATCGGCGCAACAGCTTTGAGTTCGAGGACCTGTTGGCTTGCGGCCGCGGCGAGATGTTCCCGGAGGGACCGCAACTGCCGTTGCCGCCGATGCTGATGTTCGATCGCATTTCGGAGATGGCGGAAACCGGTGGTGAGTACGGCAAGGGCCTCGTGCGCGCGGTGCTCAACGTCAGGCCGGACCTCTGGTTCTTCCCGTGCCACTTCAAGGGCGATCCGGTGATGCCGGGCTGCCTCGGCCTGGACGCGCTGTGGCAGTTGCTGGGCTTTTTCCTCGGCTGGCTCGGCTCGTCCGGCAAGGGTCGGGCGCTCGGTCTCGGCGAGCTCAAGTTTTCCGGACAGGTGATGCCGACCATGAAGAACGTGGTCTACGGCCTCGAAATCAAGCGCGTGATGCGCTCCAAGCTGGTGCTCGGCATCGCCGATGGCTGGCTGTCGGCCGACGGTTCGGTGATCTACAAGGCGCTCGATCTCAAGGTCGGATTGTTCCGCGATGCGGACGCGTTGAAACCCGCCTGATCCCAATCTAGTTTGGGCGGCCAATCGGCTCCGGCGGAGCGGAGTTGCAGTGCAGACGAGGCTTGTATGAGGCGGGTTGTCGTCACCGGAATGGGCATCGTTTCGTCCATCGGCAACAACACACAGGAAGTCCTGGCCAGTCTCCGCGAAGCCAAGTCCGGCATCTCGCGCGCCGACGAATACGCCAGCCTTGGATTCCGCTGCCAGGTATTCGGCTCGCCTTCGCTCGATCCGTCGGAGCAGGTCGATCGCCGCGCCATGCGCTTCCTCGGCCGCGGCGCCGCCTGGAATCACGTCGCGATGGATCAGGCGATCCGCGACGCCGGCCTCGAAGACAAGGACATTTCCAACGAGCGCACCGGCATCATCATGGGTTCGGGCGGGCCATCGACCCGCACCATCGTCGAGGCGGCGTTGACCACCAAGGAGAAGGGCCCGAAGCGCGTCGGCCCGTTCGCCGTTCCCAAGGCGATGTCGTCAACCGCTTCGGCGACGCTTGCCACCTGGTTCAAGATCAAGGGCGTCAATTATTCGATCTCGTCGGCCTGCGCGACCTCCAACCATTGTATCGGCAACGCTACCGAGACGATCCAATGGGGCAAGCAGGACATGGTGTTTGCCGGCGGTTGCGAAGACCTTGACTGGACCATGTCGGTGCTGTTCGACGCCATGGGCGCGATGTCGTCGGGCTTCAACCAGACGCCGGAGAAGGCCTCGCGCGCCTACGACCGCGACCGCGACGGCTTCGTGATCGCCGGCGGCGCCGGCGTGCTGGTGCTTGAGGAGTTGGAGCACGCCAAGGCGCGGGGCGCGAAAATCTACGCCGAGGTGGCGGGCTACGGCGCCACCTCCGACGGGCACGACATGGTGGCGCCGTCCGGCGAGGGTGCGGTGCGCTGCATGAAGATGGCGCTCGACGGCGTCAAGGCGCCGGTCGACTACCTCAATCCGCACGCCACCTCGACCCCGATTGGCGACATCAAGGAAATCGAGGCGATCCGCGAAGTGTTTGGCGACAAGTGCCCGCCAATATCAGCGACCAAGTCGCTGACCGGGCACTCGCTCGGCGCCACCGGTGCGCAGGAGGCCATCTATTCCATGTTGATGATGCAGAACGGTTTCATCTGCGAGAGCGCCAACATCGAGAACATCGATCCGGCGATGGCTGACATGCCGATCGTGCGAGAGCGCATCGACAACGCCAAGCTCGGCTGCGTGATTTCCAATTCATTCGGCTTCGGCGGCACCAACGCCTCCGTGGTGTTCAAGCGATTGGATGTCTGAGGCATGCGATCCGAATTGGGGCATATCAGCGCGTCATGGCCGGGCTGGTCCCGGCCATCCACGCCTTGTTTAGCGAAGAAGGAAGTCGTGGATGCCCGGCACAAGGCCGGGCATGACGTGGAGAGGTTACCGGTTCAATGACCGAATTAATGAAGGGCAAGCGCGGTCTGATCATGGGGGTCGCCAACGATCATTCGATCGCTTGGGGCATTGCCAAGACATTGGCCGACCACGGCGCCGAGCTTGCCTTCACCTATCAGGGCGAGGCGCTGGGCCGCCGTGTTAAGCCGCTTGCCGAGTCTCTGAAGAGCAAGATCATTCTTCCCTGCGACGTCGAGGATCTGGCGTCGGTCGACGCGGTGTTCGCCGAATTGAAGAAGCAGTGGGGGACGATGGACTTCCTGGTCCACGCCATCGGATTCTCCGACAAGAACGAATTGAAGGGCCGCTACGCCGACACCACACGCGCCAATTTCCAGCGCACCATGGTGATTTCCTGTTTCTCGTTCACCGAATCCGCCAAGCGCGCCGCGGCCCTGATGCCGCGCGGCGGCAGCATGGTCACGCTGACGTACAACGGCGGCGACCGCGCCATGCCGAACTACAATGTGATGGGCGTCGCCAAGTCAGGGCTGGAGGCTTCAGTGCGCTACCTCGCGGTCGATTTCGGGCCGCAGAAAATACGCGTCAATGCCATCTCGGCCGGCCCGATACGCACGCTCGCTGGCGCCGGCATCAATGACGCGCGCTACATGTTCGCGTTCCAGCAGCGCCATTCGCCGCTCGGGCGTGGCGTGTCGCTCGAGGACCTCGGCGGCGCCGGGCTGTATCTTCTGTCTGAGCTGTCGGGCGGCGTCACCGGCGAAATCCATTTCGTCGACTCCGGCTACAACATCATCGCCATGCCGCAGCCGGACGCGCTGCGCAGCGAGGGTGACGACAGCATCAAAGACGCCGCGCAGTAGCGTGTCCCTTCCATCTGGGTGGTGATCTGCGGCGGCGTGCCGCCGCGATACGCGTCGTATGCATGCCTTTCGGTCTGGAAATCACCCTCCGGTTGGGCGATGGTTCATGGCAGAGCGTCGCTGTTCAGGAGGACCTCATGATGACAGGGCTTCGCCTCGCGCTGCTGGCGCTCGGGACTTTTGCAGTCATCGCCGCCCCGCAGGCAGCGTCCGCGCAAAACTGGCCGACGCGGCCGATCTCCGTCGTGGTGCCGTTCGCGGCCGGCAGCTCGAGCGACACGGCGGCGCGCATCCTTGCGGTCGGCATGTCGGAGGCGCTCGGCCAGCAATTGGTCGTCGAAAACGTCGGCGGCGCGGCCGGCATGACCGGCACGTTGCGTGTCGCTCGCGCTACACCGGACGGCTATTCGGCGCTGTTCGGCACGGTGGATACGCTGGCGATCGCGCCGGCCCTGCAAAAGCAGCCGTCCTACGACACCCTCAAGGACTTCGCGCCGACTGGTCTCGCGGTCGAGCAGCCGATCATTCTGATCGTCCGCGCGGATTTGCCGGTCAAGACACTGGGCGAGTTCGCCACCTATGCGAAGGCCAATCAGGCGAAGATGCAGTTCGGCTCCGCAGGAGTCGGCTCGGGCTCGCATTTCGCCTGCGCCAAGCTCAACGCGGCGCTCGGGATCGACACGGTGCATGTGCCGTATCGCAGCTCGTCGCTCGCTGCGCAGGACCTGATCGGCGGACGCCTCGATTATCTTTGCGGGCTCGGCGCCACCGCGCGCCCGCCGCTCGAGAGCGGCAAGGCTAAGGCCGTGGCTCTGCTGACAGCGGACCGCTCGGCGCTGTTTCCGGGCCTGACAACATCCAAGGAGCAGGGGGTCGCCGGCGTCGACTCCTATTTCTGGTCGGCCTTCCTGTTTCCCAAGGATACGCCAGCCGCCATCGTCCAGAAAATGTCCGACGCCAGCAATCAGACGCTCAATCGTCCCGCGACCGTGGAGCAACTGCGCCGCGCCGGTATCGAGCCGGTCGCCCCGGAGCGCCGCACGCCGGCCTACCAGCGCGACTTCACCGTGTCCGAAATGAAGACGTGGGCCGAGCAGGTCAAGGCGAGCGGCCTGCCGCTGCAATAAGGGACACCCCGATGCCCGCGGCCCTCGATCGAACCTACGACGGCATCATCGTTGGCGCCGGCCACCACGGCCTGGTGCTCGGCTCGTACATGCAGAAGTGCGGGCTCGACGTGCTGCTCGTCGACCGCCGCCTGCAATACGGCGGCGCGCTTGTCACCGAGGAGGTGACCGCACCGGGCTTCCAGCACAACCTGCATTCGATCAACCACTTCCACATCAGCGAAACGCCGTGGTTCAAGGACCTCAACCTTGCCGACCGCGTCACCTACATCACGCCGCGCTATGAGTTCGGTCAGCCGCACCTCGACGGCACCGCGCTGATCTTCGGCCGCGATCTCGAGGAGACGCTCGCCAACGTCGCGCGCTTCTCCAAGAAGGACGCGCAGACCTTCCGCGACTGGAACCGCAAGGCCGAGGAAATCACCGCCAAGATTTTTCTGCCTGAGCGCTTCTCCGATCCGTTGCCGCAGGCCGAGCGCGAGGCGCTGCTGAGCAAGAGCGAGATCGGCCGCGACTTCCTCGCCATGACCCGGCGGCAGCCGTTCGACGTGGTGAAGGAGCTGTTCGAGAATGAGCACGTCCAGCTTCTCTTCCTGTTCAAGATTTCGCTGTTCGGCACCTGGCTGGTCGACACGCTGTCCAAGACCTCGCCGATGGGTTCGGTGATCCGCGCGTTCGATCTGCAAAGCGGGTATCAGCTCTGCCAGGGCGGCTCGGGCAATCTCGCCCGCGCACTGTTCGAGACCTTCATCGCCGCAGGCGGACGCTACGCGCCGCAGGTTGAGCTCGACAGAATCCTCATCGAGGGCGGCAAGGCGACCGGGATCACGCTGAAGGATGGCCGCACTGTGCGGGCCAGGCAGTTCGTCGCCTCCACGCTCAACGTCGGCCAGACCTTCGAGGACGCCATCGGGCGCGATCAGCTTCCGGCCGCGTTCCTGAAGAAGCTCGACAAGTTCGAGCACACCAAGTGGACCATCTTCGGCCTGCATCTGGCGCTGCATGAGCCGGTGCGTTTCACCGCCGAAAAATTCGATCCGAACATCCACCGCACGCTGAAGTGGTCGCTCGGCGCCGAGACGATGGAGGAACTGCTCGCTGCGCACCAGGACGTGATGGCGAACCGCGTGCCGGAGATCGTCCAGTTCGGCTCAGGCCCGCTCAGCGTGATCGATCCGACCCAGGCGCCGCCCGGCAAGCACACCACCTACGCCTGGCACGTCATGCCGTTCGCGCCCGACCACGGCTGCAAGGACTACGAGACCTTCAAGGCGGAGTTTGCCGAGCGGATCATCGAGAAGTGGGCGAAGTACGCGCCCAACATGACGCGCAAGAACATCATCGCGCAGCACGTCTACACCGCGCAGGAATACAGCCAGACCTTTCCGGAGATGCGGGGCGGCGACATTTTCATGGGTTCGTTCGGCGCCGATCAGGTGATGTACAACCACTTCGGCTACCGCACGCCGATTGACAGCCTCTACATGTCCGGCTCGGCCTGCCATCCGGGCGGCGCGATCTCCGGCGGCGCAGGCTACATCAGCGCCGGCATCATCGCGCGCGACATCGGCGCGAAACTGTGGTGGAAGCCGTGGGACGCCGGCGAGGCGTTGCGGGATATTCCGGCGAAGGCGTCTTAGGAAGGTGCCACATCATCCCTCCCCGTCTTCGGGGAGGGTAGCCGAAGCGGAGGCGATAGCCGAGCGAGGCCGGATGGGGATTACACCAGCGTCGAAGTTCAATCCCACCCGGCGCGCTGCGCGCGCCACCTTCCCCTAAGAGGGGGAGGGATAAAAAGGGTACCGCCCGCGTCCTCAGCACGAAAGCTCGGGGCAATCGTTCGTCGGACGCGGGCGGCGGGAGAACTCCAGGCAGGTAAACCCGGAGCCAGACTCGGTGCGCTCAGGCGCGATAAATCACGCGATACTTCGCCTCTGAGTCACCGATGGCCACGCCGCTGCCGGGCTGCAGCATTACCGAGACGATGCTGTCCGGCGCGATCTGCTTTTCGGCGATCGCGTTGTTCAACGCCGCTTCGTCGGCCTTGACCACGATCTCCTTCAGGGCTTGCGAATTCTTCATGCTCTGTTCCTTCACGGGTTGACCCCCCTGGGCTCGTTCGCCGCTCACGCGGCCTTTGCGTGCTCGCTCAGGTCGAAGCGGTCCGCGTTCATCACCTTGGTCCACGCCGCCACGAAGTCCTTGGCGAACTTCTCCTTCGCGTCGGCGCACGCATAGACTTCCGCGAACGCGCGAAGCTGCGAATGCGAGCCGAAGATCAGGTCGACGCGGGTGCCGGTCCACTTGACCGCTTTGGTCTTGCGGTCGCGGCCCTCGTAAACGCCATCGGCGTTCGGCGGCTGCCACTCGGTGCCCATGTCGAGCAGGTTGACGAAGAAGTCGTTGGTCAGCGTGCCCGGCTTCGCGGTGAGCACGCCGTGCTTGGAGTTGCCGGCGTTGGCGCCGAGCACGCGCAGGCCGCCAACCAGGGCCGTCATTTCCGGACCCGTCAGCCGCAGCAACGCCGCGCGGTCCACCAGCGCTTCTTCGGGCGCCATGAACTGGAGTTTGCTGCTGATGTAGTTGCGGAAGCCGTCAGCGCGCGGCTCAAGCGGCGCGAACGACTCGACATCGGTCTGATCCTGCGACGCGTCCCCGCGGCCCGATGTGAAGGGCACCTTCACGTCAATGCCGGCATCCTTGGCGGCCTTCTCGACCGCGGCGGAGCCGCCGAGCACGATCAGGTCGGCCAGCGAAACCTTCTTGCCGTAGCCTTTCTGAATTTCTTCGAGCTTCGCCAGAACCGTCTTGAGCTGCGACGGCTGGTTGACCTCCCAGTCCTTCTGCGGGCTCAGGCGAACGCGCGCACCGTTGGCACCGCCGCGCTTGTCGGAGCCGCGGAACGTCGAAGCCGACGCCCACGCAGTCGAGACCAGCTGCGACACGGTGAGACCGGAGGCCAGGATTTTCGACTTGAGCGCGGTGACGTCAGCATCGCTGATCGTTTCGCCGGCCGGGACCGGATCCTGCCAGATCAATGTTTCCTTCGGCACGAGCTTGCCGAGGTAGCGCACGCGGGGCCCCATGTCGCGGTGCGTAAGCTTGAACCAGGCGCGGGCGAACGCGTCCGCAAACTCATCTGGGTGCTCGTAGAAGCGCCGCGAGATTTTCTCGTAAGCCGGGTCCAAGCGCAGCGACAGGTCGGTCGTCAGCATGGTCGGCACATGCTTCCTCGACTTGTCGAAGGCGTCTGGGATGTCGGACTTCGCGTTTTTCGCCTTCCACTGCTTTGCGCCGGCGGGGCTCTTGGTCAGCTCCCACTCGTTCTCGAACAGGTTCTTGAAGAAGTGGTTGCTCCACTTCGTCGGCGTCTGCGACCAGGTCACTTCCGGACCGCCGGTGATGGCATCACATCCGACGCCGGTCTTGTGCTTGCTCTTCCAGCCGAGACCCTGATCCTCGAGCGCGCCGCTTTCCGGCTCCGGCCCGACCAGCGACGGATCGCCGGCGCCGTGGGTCTTGCCGAAGGTGTGGCCGCCGGCGATCAACGCGACGGTCTCCTCGTCGTTCATCGCCATGCGGAAGAACGTCTCGCGGATGTCTTTCGCTGCCGCGATCGGGTCCGGATTGCCGTTCGGCCCTTCCGGGTTGACGTAGATCAGGCCCATCTGCACGGCGCCGAGCGGCTCCGCGAGCTGGCGCTCGCCGCTGTAGCGCTCGTCGCCAAGCCATGTGCCTTCGGGACCCCAGTACAGCTCCTCAGGCTCCCACACGTCGGCGCGTCCGCCGGCGAAGCCGAACGTCTTAAAACCCATCGAGTCGAGCGCGACGTTGCCGGCCAGCACCATCAGGTCGGCCCAGGAAATTTTCCGGCCGTATTTCTGCTTGATCGGCCACAGCAGGCGGCGCGCCTTGTCGAGGTTGGCGTTATCGGGCCACGAATTGAGCGGGGCGAAACGCTGCTGACCCGCGCCGGCGCCGCCGCGGCCGTCGGTGATGCGATAGGTGCCGGCGCTGTGCCAAGCCATGCGGATCATCAGTCCGCCGTAGTGGCCGAAGTCGGCCGGCCACCAGTCCTGCGATATCGTCATCAAGGCGGTGAGGTCCTTGATCACGGCATCGAGGTCGAGAGTCTTGAATTCCTTGGCATAGTCGAAATCCCTGCCCATTGGATCGGACAGTGACGAGTTTCGATGGAGCATTTCGAGGCTCAGCGTGTCCGGCCACCAATCGCGGTTGGTGCGGCTTCGGCTCCCGGTGAACGGGCATTGGCCCGCGCTCTTGTCGTCAGTCTTTGCGTCCATGGCTTTCTCTCCGCAGTGTTTTTGGGGCGCGCACGTCCATCCCTCCGTTCAATGTAAAAATCGGCCCCGATAAGTCCAATTCGATTGTCTGAGCGCTTCGATAAGGTTAGCTTATCGACATGATCACCTTGAGGCAGTTGCGTTATTTGTCGGCGCTGGCGCAGCACGGGCATTTCGGGAAGGCCGCCAAGGACTGCGCGGTGACGCAGCCGGCGCTGTCCATGCAGATCCAGGAATTGGAGGCCGAGCTCGGCGTGCCGCTGGTCGAGCGGCGTCCCGGCGAAGCCAGCTTGACTGAAATTGGTATCGAAGTGGCGCGGCGGGCCGAGCGGGTGCTGGCAGCGACGCGCGATCTCGCAGATTTTGCGCAGCACCGCGGCCGGCTGCTGACCGGGCGGATGCAGCTCGGCGTCATCCCGTCGATCGCGCCCTACGTGTTGCCGAAAATCCTGCCGGTGCTTCAACGCCGCTATCCGGATTTGCGCGTCGAGTTGCGCGAGACCCAGACGCATGTGCTGGTCGAGGAGCTGCACCGCGGCGCGCTCGATGTGATCCTGCTGGCGCTTCCGGTCGACGATGCCGAAATCGAGAGCGTGCGGCTGTTCGACGATCCGTTCCTGCTGGCGGTGCCGTCCACCGACAATCGTCCGGAAAATATGCGCGTCAGCGAGCGCGACATCGACACCCAGCGGCTCATCCTGCTGGAGGAGGGCCACTGTCTGCGCGACCAGGCGCTGGCGTTCTGTTCAAGCGCGCGGCGCGACGTCAGCCTCGGCGCGACCAGTCTCGCCACGGTGATGCAGATGGTGGCGAACGGCTACGGCATCACGCTGCTGCCGCGCGTCGCCGTCGACGTCGAATTGCGCGACGAGCGCGTCAAGCTGCTGCGCTTCGAAGAGCCGGCGCCGGGCCGCACCGTGGGGCTGGCATGGCGACGCACCTCGCCGCGCAAGGTCGATTTCTCGGCGCTCGGTCAGTTGATTACCGAGACGCTTGGGGTCAGCGGGACGAAGTCTCGCAAGAACTGACGTTACCTTTTGGAGTAAGCAGGCCACAGCATCCCTCCTCGCCTTCGAGTCGGGTGGGGTTGTCTCACTGCGTGGCAAAGCAAACCCCACCCGGCCGCTCGCATAGCGCGTCGAAGACGCGCGTGAACGCGCTAATGGCTCGCGTCCACCCTCCCCGAAGACGGGGAGGGATGCCTCGCGGCACGCGCGTCAAAAGACTACAGCGCGCTCTCGCGTTTCAGTTTGGCCGTGTCCTCAAGGCAGTAGTAGCCCGACAGCCGGCTGATCAGCTTGTCGCGGATCCAGTCATTGAGGATGCGGCTGACGTTTTCGCGGGCGATTCCGGCCATCGCCGCAACGTCGCTCTGGCTGAGCTTCTGGCGAATGAGGATGCGGCCTTGTCCGACGTCCTGGCCGAACGCTTCGGACAAATCGAGCAGCGCGCGCGCGACACGCCCCTTGAGCGGCAGGAAGCTTCCCGCCGCCAGCACGCTGTCGGCGCCGCGCAGCCGCGTGGCAAGCAGCGTCACCAGATAGCGATACACCTCGGGATGCTGTTCGGCGAAGGCCGTGAACGCGCCACGGCTGACGAAGGTCAATTCGGAATCGCGAAGCGCCGCGACCGAGGCCGAGCGCGTCAACCCGTCGATGGTGGACAGTTCGCCGACAATGCCGCCCGGCCCGATGATAGCGAGGATACGCTCCGCGCCCGACGCCGCGATCATGCTGACTTTGAGCAGGCCTTGGTCGAGACGATAGCAGCCGTCGCCCGAATCGCCGGCGAGGAACAGCACTTCATTGGCGGCGAGCTTGACCGGCTTGGCGTCGGCAAACAGCTTCGCCGAAAGCTCTTCCGGAAACACCGAGAACAGAGTGGCCCGTCTTGCTTCGGGCATCGCTGCCACGCCCCCGCAGGGAAACCACCGTCAACGATAGCCCAACACCGGCGCGTAACAGAAGCCCACTGACGGCTCCGGCTATCGCCAGCTATCCAAAAGGCTGCTGTGCGCGGCTGACAGACAAAAAAATCCCGTCCGTGGTGGGGCCGCGGACGGGAGTGAGGTTGGAACGGGAGGAACGAGTAGAACAGGGAGCTAGTGACGGCGACCCGCCAGAGGGATCGGGTGGGATGGGGACGAAAACCCGCCCTGGCGGGCGCCGGCGCAGAAGTCTGCGCAAAAACCGATGAAATTCGCGAAGAAGAGATCAAGGCGAATGGCGTTGGTAGCGAGCGTCATGACCTGTCTCCCTGGTTCGCGTGACCTTGAGCATTTGCGCTCCGTTCATGTTTCCAATCTAGCGAGGCGACCGCGCCCGCGATGTGTTCACCATCACAAAATGTCGGATTCTCCTAAGTATCTGATTTCATAAATTAAAATAACAAAAGGGGCGCCCGAAGGCGCCCCTTGAAGCATTTGTCCGCTGGCCGGCTGGCTTTATTCGGCCGCGCCGCCGGTGGCCTCGCGCGGCTGCTCACGCTCGGCCTTCTGCTTGGCCTCGAGGTCCTCGCCGGTCGCCTGATCGACGACCTTCATCGATAGGCGCACCTTGCCGCGCTCGTCGAAGCCCAAGAGCTTGACCTTGACCTTGTCGCCTTCCTTGACGACGTCGGTGGTCTTCTGCACGCGGTTTGCTGCGAGCTGACTGATGTGAACCAGGCCGTCCTTGGCGCCGAAGAAGTTGACGAAGGCGCCGAAGTCCATGGTCTTGACCACGGTGCCTTCGTAGATGTGGCCGATTTCCGGATCGGAGGCGATCGACTTGATCCAGTTGACGGCAGCGCGGATCGACTCGCCGTCGGCCGACGCCACCTTCACGGTGCCGTCGTCCTCGACGTTGATCTTGGCGCCGGTCTTCTCGACGATCTCGCGGATTACCTTGCCGCCGGTGCCGATCACTTCGCGGATCTTGTCGGTGGCGATCTTGAAGGTCTCGATGCGCGGCGCGTATTCGCCGAGCTCGGCGCGGGCGTGGTCGAGTGCCTTGCTCATCTCGCCGAGGATGTGCATGCGGCCGCCCTTCGCCTGATTGAGCGCCACCTTCATGATCTCTTCGGTGATGCCGGCGATCTTGATGTCCATCTGCAAGGCGGTGACGCCCTGCTCGGTGCCGGCCACCTTGAAGTCCATGTCGCCGAGGTGATCCTCGTCGCCGAGAATATCGGAGAGCACCGCGTAGCGCTTGTCCTCCAGGATGAGGCCCATGGCGATGCCCGCGGTCGGCCGCTTGAGCGGCACGCCTGCGTCCATCAGCGCGAGCGAGCTGCCGCACACCGTCGCCATCGAAGACGAACCGTTCGACTCGGTGATCTCCGAGACGATGCGGATGGTGTAGGGGAACTCCTCCTTCGGCGGCAGCATCGGGCGGATCGCGCGCCACGCGAGCTTGCCGTGACCGATCTCGCGGCGTCCCGGCGCACCCATGCGCCCGGTCTCACCGACCGAGTAGGGCGGGAAGTTGTAGTGCAGCATGAACGCTTCCTTGTACGTCCCTTGCAACGCGTCGATCCACTGCTCGTCCTCGCCGGTGCCGAGCGTGGCGACGACGATGGCCTGGGTCTCGCCGCGGGTGAACAGCGCCGAGCCGTGGGTGCGCGGCAGGAACGGCGCCTGGACGACGATCGGACGCACGGTCACGAGATCGCGGCCGTCGATGCGCTTTGAGGTGTCGAGAATGTTCCAGCGCACGATCTTGGCTTCGAGCTCCTTGAACACGCCGCCGACGGTCTGCATCGACCGCTCGGGATTGTCCTTGCCGTCCGGGAAGAAGTGCTCCATCGCCTTCTTCTTCACGGCCGCGACGGCGTCCTGACGCTCGGCCTTGCGCGGAATCGCGTAGGCCTTGCGGAGGTCGGCCTCGACGATGCCGAGCATCTCCTTTTCGAGGGCCTTGGTGTCCGCCACCGCGAAGTCGCGCGGCTCCTTGGCGGCCTTCTCGGCGAGCTGGATGATGGCCTGAATCACCGGCTGGAAATGCCGGTGGCCGAACATCACCGCGCCGAGCATGATCTCCTCGGACAGCTCCTTGGCCTCCGACTCGACCATCAGCACCGCATCCTGGGTGCCGGCGACAACCAGATCGAGCTGGGTGTCCTTGATCTCGTCGATGGTCGGATTGAGCACATACTCGTTGTTGATGAAGGCCACGCGTGCGCCGCCGATCGGACCCATGAACGGCGCGCCCGAGAGTGTCAGCGCCGCGGACGCCGCGATCATTGCAACGATGTCCGGATCGTTCTCCTGATCGTGCGACATCACCGTGCAGGTGACCTGCGTGTCGCAGCGCCAGCCGTCGGCAAACAGCGGACGGATCGGACGGTCGATCAGGCGGGAGGTCAGCGTGTCCTTCTCGGTCGGGCCGCGCTCGCGCTTGAAGTAGCCGCCCGGGATGCGGCCGGCGGCGTAGTATTTTTCGGTGTAGTTGACGGTCAGCGGCATGAAGTCGATGCCGGCCTTCGGCGCCTTGGCCGCGACGACGGCTGCGAGCACGGTGGTCTCGCCGTAGGTGGCGATGACGGCGCCGTCGGCCTGACGCGCGACTTTGCCGGTTTCCAGGGTTAGCTTGCGGCCACCCCAGTCGAGTTCAACACGGTTGATATCGAACATTGTATTTTTCTCTCATGGTTGTCGCGAAGGGGCGATGGCCATGAGCAAGACGGCAAGCTGCTTCCCCGCGCAGCGGCGCTGCGTGCCGGAAAAGCATCTGGCGATCCTGCCATGGCCTCGAGCCTCCGTTGAGGCGAACCGGCGCTAGCCTTTCGTGGCTGTCTGCGCCCGGTTCAAATGTCGGCAGCGCGTATCGCTGCCGGCGAATTACGGACTGAATAAGCAATCCGTACAAACGCGCGGGAACACCCGCGCGGCATCGTTCAGCGGCGGATGCCCAGCTTCTCGATCAGCGTCTTGTAACGGGTCTCGTCGGAACGACGGACGTAATCGAGTAACTGGCGACGCTGGGACACGAGCTTCAACAGCCCGCGCCGCGAGTGGTTGTCCTTGACGTGAGTCTTGAAATGTTCAGTCAGGTTGGTGATCCGTTCGGTCAGGATCGCGACCTGCACTTCGGGCGACCCGGTGTCGCCGGACTTCGTCGCATTGGTCTTGATGACTTCAGCTTTACGCTCAGCGGAAATCGACATCGGCTAGTGACCTTTCTGCAGCCCGCGGCTTCCCACCAGCCCGGCCAGGTTGAATACGCGCTTGGGGACGATCTCGCCGCGGTCTACTTCGGCCAAAGCCACAAGCTGGCCCGAGACCGTGACATAAACCGTGCCGCGAAAGATGGGAGCATCCCGTCCGCGCAACAAAACGGCTTGGCCTCTTTGAAGCCTCGCCGCATCTGCCCGGCTGACGGCCAGCGCCGGGATGTCGTCCAGCGCGGTCTCGACGGGCAGGAGTGCGTCGGCGAGGCTAACCTCGCCAGCGGCTGCTCTATGGCACAGGGAGGTCAGTTGTTCCAGCGAAATCATGGCATTTTCGCTGAATCCGCCAACTGCCTCGCGCCGTAACGCCTTGATATGGCCGTAACATCCCAGCGCCCGGCCGTGTCGGCGTCGGGCTTATTAACCAGCTCGAGCCGGTCGATCTGAACCGGCCGGGGCTGCAACTCGACCGCCTCGCCGTCCCGGGCGAGGTCGTAGGCCCGCTCGCCTTCGACCTTGATGGCGGAGTATTTCGGCGGCACCTGGGAGATCGTTCCGGTGTAGGCGGGCAGCGCTGCTTCGATTGCCTCGCGGCTCGGGCGGGCGTCGCTGGTCGCGATGACGCGCCCATCGGCGTCGTCGGTGTCGCGCTCCTCGCCCCAGCCGACCGTGAAGCTGTAGATCTTGCGGCC
>Ga0310810_10002439_pt1 | contig 19971 bp, 22 predicted proteins | sample NCmetagenome_FD_207641 | JGI IMG/M metagenome (GOLD analysis project Ga0310810, IMG submission 207641) | Soil microbial communities from experimental microcosm in Duke University, North Carolina, United States - NC | ecosystem: Engineered > Artificial ecosystem > Soil microcosm > Unclassified ...
CGTCGCCGCCCGCGGCGTGCTGGTCGAAGGCTGCGGGCCGCTGCGTGGCATCGGGCGCGAGCCGCCAGCCATCGCCTCGGCGCGCGCCGACACGATGCGCAGGCTCTCGAGCGCACTCTCGGCGGCCATATCGAGCCGCTGCGCCGGCAGCCGGCCACGGCCTTCCTTCAGGAGGCGCTGCACGCCCTTGATCGTATAGCCGTCTTCGTAGAGCAGCGTGCGGATGCGGCGCAGGAGGTCGATGTCCTCCGGTCGATAATAGCGCCGGCCGCCGCCGCGCTTGAGCGGACGCACCTGGTTGAACTTGCTTTCCCAGAACCGCAGTACGTGCTGGGGCACGTCCAATTCGGCCGCGACCTCGCTGATCGTGCGAAAGGCCTGCGCTGATTTCTCTACACGCCGCTCAACGGCCTGAGCTGCTACCGCCATGTCCAATCCCCCACGTTACCCCGACAATCCCTTGCCAGTTTCGTCTGGCGTCCCGTTGATCAACGACTTCAGGACGTTCGACGCACGGAAGACAAGGACGCGGCGAGGCAGGATCGGCACTTCCTGTCCCGTCTTCGGATTTCGGCCAATACGCTGTCCCTTGTCGCGGACCGTGAAGCTCCCGAACGAGGAGATCTTCACTGATTCCCCACGCGCCAAAGCCTCGACGACTTCGGCTAGAATCGTCTCGACAAGGTCGCTGGACTCGTTGCGAGACAGTCCCACTTCCTGGAACACCGACTCGCTCAGATCAGCGCGCGTAATAGTCCGGCCTTCCATCCGGCACCCTTCCTTCCCCCGACTTAATCCTTACTCTGAGATCGGAAAGCGGTCAATATCAGCGGGATAGAGGATTTCCCTGAATTTTGTATCAGGCTCGCCGTTACCAGCGCACCAGCGAGGCGCCCCACGCGAGCCCGCCGCCGATCCCCTCCAGCAAAAGCAGGTCGCCGCGCTTGATCCGGCCATCGCCGACCGCCGTGTCCAGGGCCAGGGGAATCGACGCGGCGGAGGTGTTGGCATGCTTGTCCACAGTGACGACCTTGCGGCCGGTGCCGTCGATGATTCGCTTGTTGGCCTGGTGCGGCACCAGCCAGTCGATCTCCTTGGCCGTCAGGCCGGCCTTGTCGAGTACTTCTCCCACCACGGCCGCCATGTTGATGACGGCGTGCTTGAAGACTTCCTTGCCCTCCATGCGCAGCAGCCCGGTGGTCCGGGTCGAGGACGGGCCGCCATCGACATAGAGAATGTCGTGCTGGCGGCCGTCGGAATGCAGAGCGTGGGCGAGGATACCTCGGTCATGCGCGGTCCCCTGCCCCTGCTCCGCCTTCAGCAGCACGGCGCCCGCGCCATCGCCGAACAGCACGCAGGTGCCGCGGTCGTTCCAGTCGAGGATGCGCGAGAAGGTCTCCGCGCCGATCACCAGCGCCGTCGAGGCAATCCCGCTCTTGATCATGCTGTCGGCTACCGACAGGCCGTAGATGAACCCAGCGCACACCGCCTGGACGTCGAACGCCGAACCGCGGGTCATGCCGAGTGCCGCCTGCACGCGGGTCGCGGTCGCCGGAAAGGTTTCGTCGGGCGTCGCCGTGGCGAGCACGATCAAGTCGAGATCGGTTGCCTTCGCGCCCGAATTGTCGAGCGCACGCTGCGCGGCCTTGATCGCCAGGTGCGAGGTGAATTCGCCGTCGGCGGCGATGCGGCGCTCGCGAATGCCGGTGCGCTGCTGGATCCAGGCGTCGGACGTATCCATCGTCCGGGACAGCTCGTCGTTGGTGACGATCCTCTCGGGAAGATAGGCGCCGCAGCCCTGGATGACCGATCGGATCACGCAGTGCCTCCGCTTGCCCGCGCTTCCTGTTCGGGCGCGTCGGGTGCCGAAGTGACCTGCGCCAGCTTGGCCAGCCCCTCGACGAGCTTGCTCTTGTATTCGTAGCGCACCAGGTCGCGGGCGACGCCGATCGCATAGGCGAAGCCCAACTGGTCGGTGCCGCCGTGGCTCTTCACGCAGATGCCGTCGAGCCCGAGGAAGACGCCGCCATTGTAGCGTCGCGGGTCGACCCGCTTGCGCAGCTTCACCCAGGCGCCGGACGCGAACAGATAGCCGATCTTGGCGAAGGTCGAGGTCCGGAACGCATCGCCCACGAAGCCGAATATGAGCTTGGCCGTGCCCTCGATCGACTTCAGCGCGACGTTGCCGGTGAAGCCGTCGGTGACGACGACATCGACCACGCCGGCGCCGATATCGTTGCCCTCGACGAAGCCATGGAAGTTGACCGGCACGCCCTCGCGGCGCAGCCACGCCGCGGCCTGGCGCAGCTCCTCATGCCCCTTCAGTTCCTCCGATCCCACGTTCAGCAGCCCAACCTTGGGCGCATCGAGCCCGAGCATCGCCTGAGCGAAGACGCTGCCCATGACGGAGAACTCGGCGAGATTCTCGGCGTCGCATTCGAGGTTGGCGCCGAGATCGAGCATCACCGTCTCGCCGCGCGAGGTCGGCAGGAACGAGGCGAGTGCCGGCCGGTGTGCGCCTTCCAGCATGCGCATGGCAAACATAGAAATGGCCAGCAGCGCGCCGGTGTTGCCGGCGGACACGACGGAATCGGCGCGCCCGTCGGCGGCCGCCTGGCAGGCCAGCCACATGCTCGACTGGCGGCGGCGGCGCAGCGCATAGGACGGCTTGTCGTCGGCCGTCACCGCATCGGATGCGGGCACGATCTCGACGACCGGCGCCAGCCCCTTGCGCTTGTCGACCAGCGGCTTCAGCCGCGCCGGATCGCCGAACAGCAGGTAGGTGGTGTCGGGATAGCGCTCGCGGGCGATGTCGGCACCGTTCACCACGACGTCGGGCGCGTGATCGCCGCCCATCCCGTCGAGCGCCAGGATGACTTTGCCCGCCTTCATCGAAAAAACGATCCCCCCAGCCAGCGCATCGCCGGCCTCGCTTACTCTTTACTTTTCGGCCGAGGCGTCGGCCAGCACCGGCATATCCTCACGATAGTAGCCGCAATGCGAGCAGACCATGTGCGGCCGCTTCAGCTCACCGCAATTCTTGCACTCGATATGGGCCATCGACGGCAGGCCGTGATGGGCCCGGCGCATGTTGCGGCGCGACTTCGAAACCTTCTTCTTGGGTACAGCCATGACGATCTCCAGAATGGGGCGGCAATGCCTGTCCCCAAAATAGCTAGGCCGCGCTTCCGGAGCGCGGCGGGCCGACTTCTCTAGCCAAAACGTTACGCCGCTGCAACAATTTACCGGTCGCGGCGCGGCTTGTCGCGCAAGGCAGCCAAGCCGGCGAACGGATGGCGGCGTTGCTCGGGGCGGCCCTGCCGGCCATCCTTGCGCGGCTTGGGCAGCACGTCCTCCAACTTCACCCCATGCTTACGTGGATAAGGTTCAGCCGCCAGCGAGAGCTGCTCGGCAACGATTTCGCCGACATCGAGCAGATTTCCCGGCAGCGGCTCCGGTGCGTCGGTTTGGGCGCTGACCAGCGCCTCGCCGCTCTCGGGATCCCGGTCTTCCGCCAAGCCTTCCTTGAAGACGAGCCGGAATGTCTCGTCGAGGTCCTGGGACACCGGATCCAGCGTCAGGATGCAGGCCTGCACGATCCTGCCACGCAACCGTCCCTCGACCACCACCTGCCCGCCCGGCCGGCGATCGATCGTCACCCGCGCCGAAAAGGCCGGCAGACCGAGGAAGCCGAACCGCTTGACCAGGGCCGCCCGCTCGCTATCGCTGGCGGCGATCTCCAGGGCGGTCCCGTTGGGGCCCATGCGATCGACATCAACGATACGCTCCAACTCAGATTTGTATGATTCTTTAGACAATTGTACCATTTTCTTAATCTACTTTGTGAGGTCGTTGCGAGTCGTCCGCTCAAGCCGATCGGCCTCGGCGCGGACATGCGCCTCCAGCCGCGCGACCCGTTCCGCGTCGGCTGGCGGCCTACCCCCATAGGCGTTTCGGCGCAAGACCTCCGCCAATGGGGTGACCCCGCCGGCCAAGGCCTCCCGATACGCAAGTGCGCGCCCCTGGAAACCCTCGGCCATGATCTTGATGCGCCGGCCCACGCCCAGATCCTGAACACCGAGCTCGCGCAAAGTAAGGTCGAGGTGGACGAACATGGCGTCGAAGAACGCCTGCGCCAAGGCGGTCCCGTCCGGCTCGCGACGCAGCCGGTCGATCACCAGCGCGGCGTGGAGCGCCAGCGCGTCGAACCGTCCATCGAGCGTATCGGGGATGCCACAGGCCTCGAACAGCTCCGGCGCGCGCGCCCGCTCGGCGGTGCGGCCATAGACCCGGGCGGCGAAATCCTCAGCGGGCTGACGGCGACGAAACAATGGCGTCTCCCTTGCGACCTGCGGCACCGGTTGACCCCCGGGCGAGGCCACGACATGGTGAGCGCCCTCTCTCTCCCCGATTGAAGAAACCGTCCATGCGTCGCACCGTCCCGCTTGTTCTCGTTGGCGCCCTCCTGCCGATGCTCTCGGGCTGCGAGACGATCATCGACCAGCGCGGTTTCGCACCGACCCCCGGCTCGCTCGAGAAGCTCGAGATCGGCAGCCAGAGCCGCGAAGACGTCGTTCGCCTGATCGGTTCTCCGTCTGCGGTCGCCACCTTCAATCCGAACACCTGGTATTACATCAGCCAGAAGCAGGAGACCTACGCGTTCTTCAAGCCGGAAATACTCGAGCAGAACGTCCTGCAATTGACCTTCAACGAGTCCGGCCGCCTGCAGGCAATGAAGAAATACGACCTGTCCGACGGCAGGGACATCGAGATGGTGTCGCGCATCACGCCGACCGCCGGCAAGGAACTGACCATCCTGGAGCAGATCATGGGTAACGTCGGGCGCTTCAGCGGACCGCGGCAGGAGACCAATCCGGGCGCGCCGACGAGCGGCAGCGGCATCTAGGGCAAGAGGCCAAGAAAAAGCCCCGGCCTTGCGGCCGGGGCTTTCGTTTGACGCTCGCTCTCGCCTCAGCCGTGCGCCAGCACGGCCAGCAGCAGCAGGGCCACGATGTTGGTGATCTTGATCATCGGGTTCACGGCCGGACCGGCCGTGTCCTTGTAGGGATCGCCGACCGTATCGCCGGTCACCGCGGCCTTGTGGGCCTCCGAGCCCTTGCCGCCGAAATGGCCTTCCTCGATGTACTTCTTGGCGTTGTCCCAAGCACCGCCGCCCGCCGTCATCGAGATGGCGACGAAGATGCCGGTCACGATCACGCCAAGCAGCATGGCGCCGACCGCGGCGAAGGCGTCGGCCTTGCCGGCGATGGCGCTGATCACGAAGAACAGCACGATCGGCGACAGCACCGGCAGCAGCGACGGGATCATCATCTCCTTGATCGCCGCCTTGGTGAGCATGTCGACCGCGCGTCCGTAGTCCGGACGATCGGTGCCCTGCATGATGCCGGGCTTCTCGCGGAACTGCCGGCGAACCTCCTCGACCACCGCCTGGGCGGCGCGGCCGACGGCCAGCATCGACATGCCGCCGAACAGGTAGGGCAGCAGGCCGCCGATCAGCAGGCCGACCACGACGTAGGGGTTCTGCAGCGAGAAGTTCACCGCCTTCACCCCCAGCTTGCCCTGGGCGATGAAGTAGTCGAGGTCCGAGGTATAGGCCGCGAACAGCACCAGGGCGCCCAGGCCTGCCGAAGCGATGGCGTAGCCCTTGGTGACCGCCTTGGTGGTGTTGCCGACCGCGTCGAGCGCGTCGGTGTTCTTGCGCACTTCCTTGGGCAGTCCCGCCATTTCGGCGATGCCGCCGGCGTTGTCGGTGACAGGGCCGTAGGCGTCGAGCGCGACCACCATGCCGGCCAGCGCCAGCATCGCGGTGGTGGCGATGGCGATGCCGAACAGCCCGGCCAGCACGTAGCAGACAACGATGCCGGCGCAGATCAGCAGAGCGGGCATCGCGGTCGCTTCCATCGACATCGCCAGACCGGCGATGACGTTGGTGCCATGGCCGGTGACCGAGGCCTGCGCCACCGCCTTGACCGGCCGATAGTCGGTGCCGGTGTAGTACTCGGTGATCCAGACGATCAGGCCGGTGATGGCGAGGCCGACCAGCGAGCACCAGAACAGCGACATGCCGGTGAACGACTTGCCGCCGACCGTCATCACCGTGCCCATGCCGACGATGCGGTCGGTGACCAGCCAGATTGCGGGGATCGACAGCACGGCCGCGACGATCACGCCCTTGTACATCGCCCACATGATCTTGCCGTCCTGGCCAAGCTTCACGAAGTAGGTGCCGATGATGGAGGTGATGATGCAGGCCCCGCCGATCGCCAGCGGATAGGCCATCAGCTGTTCGACCAGGTTCGCGTTGCCGGCGAAGAAGATCGAGGCCAGGACCATCGTGGCGACCGTGGTCACCGCATAGGTTTCGAACAGGTCGGCCGCCATGCCGGCGCAATCGCCGACATTGTCGCCCACGTTGTCGGCGATGGTGGCGGGATTGCGCGGGTCATCCTCGGGGATGCCGGCTTCGACCTTGCCGACCATGTCGCCGCCCACGTCGGCGCCCTTGGTGAAGATGCCGCCGCCGAGACGGGCGAAGATCGAGATCAGCGAGGCGCCGAAGCCGAGCGCCACGAGCGCATCGATCATGTCACGGCTGCCGGTGGCGAGGCCGAGGTTCCTCAGCACCATGTAGTAGCCGGCGACTCCGATCAGCGCGAGGCCGGCGACCAGCATGCCGGTGATGGCGCCTGACTTGAAGGCAAGGTCGAGGCCGTCGGCCAGGCTCTTCTGTGCCGCGACGGCGGTCCGCACGTTGGCCCTCACCGACACGTTCATGCCGATGAAGCCGGTCGCGCCCGAAAGCACGGCGCCGATCAGGAAGCCGCCCGCCGCATACTTGCCGAGGAAGATGAAGAGCACGACCAGCACCACAATGCCGACGATGGCGATGGTGGTGTACTGGCGGCGCAGATAGGCGCCGGCGCCCTCCTGGATCGCCTGCGCAATCTCCTGCATGCGCGGCGTGCCACTATCGGCAGCCATGACCCGCGACGCGGTGAAGACGCCGTACAGCACGGCGAGGACGCCGCAGCCTATGACGGCCCAAAGAACGGAAGACATGGTGGGTAACCTGTTGTTTCTTAAGCTGTTTTCAACCCGGACGCGCCGATGAAATCGCTCTCCCCCGGCGCGAGGCGGGCGGAAAATGACAGAACGCCCGGGAACGCGCAACAGCGGCCGGCGGGAGAATCCCCCGTTCGCTCAAGGGGTTGAGGGATGCCGCACCAACCCGCGCGCTACGCCCGGACGGGATTGCGCAGGCGATAGAAGCCGATCACGGCGAGGGCCACGCAGACGAGGGCGAAGGCGAGGTAGTTGAGGAACGCCCAGCCCTTCACCTCCAGAACGACCGAGGCCATCAGGCTCGCCGTCGCCGTCGTGCCGAACACCATGAAGTCGTTGAAGGCCTGCGCCTTGCCGCGCTCGGCGGGCCGATAGGTCGTGGTCAGCAGGGTCGTGGCGCCGACGAACAGGAAATTCCAGCCCACGCCATTCAGTCCGAGCGCGCCGCGGAAGTGCCATTCGGTGGTGCCCAGCAGCGCGACCGCCACGCCGGCGATCAACAGCGCGATGCCGGCCGTCATCATGTTGAAGATGCCGAAGCGCTGGATGAGATGGCCGGTGAAGAAGGCCGGCACGAACATCCCCATGACATGCACGAAGATGGTGATCGGCGCTTCGCTCTTGCTCAGCCCGCATTGCACGATGGCGAGGGGAGAAGCCGCCATCACGAAGGACATCACGCCGAACGCGATCATCGCGCCCGCCGCGGCGACCATGTAGGCCGGCTGGGTGACGATCTCGAGCAACGGCCGCTGCGGACCGGTCGAGTCCTCGGCCTTGACCACCGGGAACTCGATGAAGCCCAGCACGGTGAAGACGATGACGTGCACCACGATCGCCGCAACGAAGCTCGCCTGAAAAAGCGGCTGCCAGAGATCGGGCGTCCAGCGCGCCAGGGTCGGGCCGACGATGCCGGCGACCACGCCGCCCGCCGTGACATAGGAAATCGACTTGGCGCGAAAGGCAACCGGCGCGAGCTCGACCGCGGCGAAGCGATAGAGCTGCATGTTGGCGATGGCGTAGCCCAGCAGCAAACCGCCCAGGCACATCACCGGGAAGCTCGCGAGCTCCAGGCCGAGTGCGGCGCATGAAGCGCCAGCCATGCCGAACAGCGAGCCGATGCGGAAACCGAACTTGCGGCCGTGACGCATCATCAGCATCGACGCCGGGAAGACCGACAGCATGACGCCGAGATGCTGCATGGTGACCGGCAGGTTCGCCCACATGCGCATGTCCGGTCCGACGATCGTCAGCACCGCGAGCGCGGACGAGGCGAACATCAGCGTGTTGCTGCTCTGGGTCAGCGCCTGGCAGATTCCCAGCAGACCGATATTGCGGATCGCGCCCCGTGGCATGGTTGCCCGGGCTGCCTGCGTTCCCTCGAGATTTATCGAGCCGTCCATTGGGCGCGCACCATAGCCGCCTCAAAGGGGTGCGCAACGGCTAGAAGTGGACATAGCCGCTCTGCGCGATGCGGCTCCTCTGCCCGGAAACGGTCAAGACAACACCTTTGCCCGTCGAAAAGGCACCGACCTGCGTGACCTTCACCTTCGCCAAGCGTGCGGCGGCCAGAAGCGCAGCCCGCCGGCGCGGCGCGACAGCAATCGCCAGCTCATAGTCATCGCCACCCCCCAGGACGTTGGCCCAGAGTGCAGGCTTGTGCGCCAACGCCCGCTTGGCGTCCGCTGACAACGGCACGAGATCACGTTCGATGTGAACCGCGACGCGGGACGCCTTGGCGATGTGGCCGGCATCGGCGAGCAGGCCGTCGGAAATGTCGGCCGCGGCGTTGGCCACACCGACGAGGCGCGAACCCAGCGCCGTGCGCGGCTGCGGGAGGCGATAGCGCTTCTCCAGCATCGTGCTCTTCAATCGACGCCGCGCCGCCAGCAGGCCGAGCGCTGCATCGCCGATGGTTCCGCTCACCCAGAGCTCGTCGCCTGCCCGGGCGCCATCGCGGCCGAGGCCCCTGCCCCGGGCAACCCGACCGAATGCCGTGATGGTGATCGTGGTCGGCCCCGGCGTGGCCGTCGTGTCACCGCCGCAGAGCGTGATGCCGAAGCGGCGCTGATCTGCAGCAAGACCGCGCGCGAAGTCCGCGATCCAGCCGTCGGTCCAACCGCGTCCGAGCGCAAGGGAAAGCTGGTAGACGTAGGGCGTCGCGCCGCCGGCGGCGAGATCCGAAAGGCAGACCCGCAACGCTCTCGCAGCCACCAGCTCGGGCCTCTCGTTGCCGAGGAAGTGCACGCCCGACACGATGGTGTCGGTCTTCACGACCAGATCATGTCGCGGATCGGCAGCCAGGAAGGCGTTGTCGCTCTCCAGCCCTCGCGCGCCGGCAAACCCCTTGGCAAGCGGCGCGAAGTAGCGGGCGATCAGCTCGAACTCGCCGCTCCGCCGGGCCGCCATTGACGCTACCGCGGCACTTCCGCGCCGCGCTCCTGGCGGGCCACGCGATCGAGCACAGAGTTCACGAAGGAAGCCTCGCGCTGGTCGTAGAAAGCGTGCGCGATCTCGACGTATTCGTTGATCGCCACTCGCGGTGGCACGTCGCGGCGATGCATGAGCTCATAGGTGCCGGCGAGCAGGATGGCCCGCACCAGTCGATCGATGCGCGCCCAGGTCCAGTTCTCCGCCAGCGCAGCCGACACGGTCTTCTCGAGCTCGTCCTTGTGGCTGGCGGTTCCCTCGACCACGTCCTTGAAGAGAGGCTTGTCGGCGTCGCGGCGCATGCCGGCCTCGCCCACCTCGCCGGTGCGCACGTTCAGGAACTGCTCGACGATCGCGGCGGGTTCGGCCTCACCTTCCTGCCATTGATAGAGTGCCTGCACGGCCGCGAGCCGCGCGGCCTGCCGGCGGCTCGGCACCTTGGGGCGGTCGTTCACGTGTTCCGCCAGCGGCGCTGCAGGGCGACCATGGCCAGGCAGGCATGGGCGGCGTCGCCGCCCTTGTCGCCGCGATGCGTTTCGGCGCGGGCCTTGGCCTGCTCCATGGTGTTGACCGTGACGATGCCATAGCCGATCGCGAGACGCCTCTGGATCGACAGGTCCATCAGCCCGCGCGCGCTCTCGCCGCAAACGTAGTCGTAGTGCGTGGTCTCTCCCCGGATCACGCAGCCCAGCGCCAGGAAACCGTCATAGCGCTCGGCCGCCAGCGCGATCGCCCCCGGAATCTCGAAGGCGCCCGGCACGACCACCCGCTCGAAGGTGGCGCCGTTTCGGGCGAATTCGCGCTCCGCGCCGGCGATCAGCTCGTCGGCGATCTCGGGATAGTAGCGCGATTCGACGACGAGGATGCGTGCGCCCTTGACGCCGTCGACTGCCGGTCGAACGGTGGGATTTTCCGTACGCGTGCTCATGCTCTCGCGGTCCAGAAGGCATGAGGGTGCGTTGGCATGCCTAGGCCCTCGCGCGCCCGGGCACCGGCTTCTGGCCCACGACCTTCAAGCCGAAACCCTCGAGGCCGACGATGCTCTTGCGGCTGTTGGTCAACAGGATCATCTCCTTGACCCCGAGGTCGATCAGGATCTGCGCGCCGACACCGTAGTCGCGCAGCTCGGCGCCCGCCGGCGCGATCGGCTCGCCGGAGCGGCGACGCTGTTCGGCCAGCACGACGGTCAGGGGCTCGCGGATCAGGACGATCACGCCGCGGCCTTCCTCGGCGATGAATCGCATGGAGGCCTCGATCTCGCCGCCGCGGCCGCCGCTGCGCTGGCCGAGCGTGTCGGTGAAGAGATTGACCGCATGCATGCGCACGATGATCGGACTGGGCGCCGCCGGATCGCCCTTCACCAGGGCGACATGCTGCGCCATCGTCACCTTGTTGATGTAGACGACGCAGCGGAAGTCGCCGCCGTAGATGCTGTCGAGCTTGGTCTCGCTGATCCGCTTGACGATCGAATCGTAGCGCCGGCGATAGGCGATCAGGTCGGAGATGGTGCCGATCTTGAGGCCATGGCGCTGGGCGAAGGTGATGAGGTCGTTGCGACGGGCCATCGTGCCGTCGTCGTTCATGATCTCGCAGATCACGCCGGCGGGGGTGAGGCCAGCGAGCCGCGCGAGGTCGACCGCGGCTTCGGTGTGGCCGGTACGCTCCAGCACGCCGCCGTCGCGCGCGACCAGCGGGAAGACGTGGCCGGGCGAGACGATGTCCGGCGGCCCGCACGACGGATCGATCGCCACCGCCACCGTGCGGGCGCGGTCGGCGGCGGAGATGCCGGTGGTCACCCCCTCGCGCGCCTCGATCGAGACGGTGAAGGCGGTCTGATGGCGGGTGCCGTTGTTCTGCGCCATCAGCGACAGGCCGAGCTGCTCGACGCGCTCGCGGGTCAGCGCGAGGCAGATCAGGCCGCGCGCATGCTTGGCCATGAAATTGATCGCCTCGGGCGTCGCCCATTGCGCCGGAATGACAAGGTCGCCCTCGTTCTCGCGGTCCTCGTCGTCGACCAGGATGAACATCCGGCCCTTGCGGGCTTCCTCGATGATGTCCTCGGCCGCGGCCTTCACCTCGCTGAAGGTGACCCGCCAGGCGTCCTTTTCGAGCGCGCTCATGATCTTCCGTGCTCCAACAGTCGCTGAACGTATCGTGCGAGCATGTCGACCTCAAGGTTGACCCGTTGGCCGATGGTGGCCGTCCCGAGGGTCGTGACGGCCTGGGTGTGGGAAATGATGTTGACGCCGAAGCGATTGCCCTCGACTTCGTTCACGGTCAGCGAGATTCCATCCACCGCAATCGAGCCCTTGGACGCGATGAAACGCGAGATATCGGCCGGCGCCTCGAAGACGAAGCGCACGCTGCCGCCTTCGGGCGTCATCGATGCGATCCGGCCCACGCCATCGACGTGGCCGTAGACCAGGTGGCCGCCCAGCTCGTCGCCGAGCTTGAGCGACAATTCGAGGTTGATCCGCTGGCCCGGCTTCCAGTCGCCGAGATGGGTCTTGTCCAGGGTCTCGGCCGAGGCCTCGACGGCGAACCAGTCGACGCCCTTCTCGATCACCGTCAGGCAGCAGCCGGAACAGGCGATCGAGGCCCCCATGGGGACGGGGCCCATATCGTGCTTCGTCCGGACCACGAACCGCCGGTCACCCTTCTGGCCGCCCGGCGTCAGGGCCGTGATCTCGCCCACATCGGTGACGATCCCGGTGAACATGTGTTGTCCTTACGCCGCGCGATGCCAGGTTTCCACCACGTCGCCGCCGAGCGGCCGGCTGGAAACCAGGGAGAACCGGGGCGCGGAACCGAGCTTTTCGAAGCCGAGCGCTGCCACCGCACTGCGGCTGTCGGCCCCCATTAACAGGCCGGCCTGATAGGAGGTCACGCGGTCGACCAGATGGGCCTTCAGGAAGGCCGCGGCGACCTCGCCGCCGCCTTCGACCAGCACGCGGTTCAGCTGGCGGTTACCGAGTTCGGCCGCCGCGGACCGGACGTCGACGCGGCCCTGTGCGTCGGCCGCCACCGCGATCACCTCGATGCCTTTCGCGCGCAGATCCTCGCGCGCCTGCATCGGGGCGTCCTCGGTGCAGACCAACCAGACCGGCGTCTGGTTGGCGGTCCGGGCAAGTTTCGAGCCGGGCGACAGGCGCGCCCTGGAATCGAGCACGATGCGGATCGGCGAGTGGCGCTCGAGACCGGGCAACCGGCAGGTCAACTCCGGATCGTCCGCTTCGACCGTATTGGCGCCGACCAGGATGGCTTCGTGCGTCGCCCGAAGACGATGCCCATCGCTACGAGCGGCCTCGCCGGTGATCCATTTGCTCTCGCCCGAGGCGGTGGCGATGCGTCCATCGAGCGAGGTCGCCAGCTTGAGATGGAACAAGGGGCGGCCGGTGAGCATGCGCATCAGGAAGCCGGCATTGATCTCGGCCGCCTCCCGCGCGCCTTCCCCGACCTCGACGGCGATGCCCGCGTCCTTCAGCCGGGCGTGACCGCGGCCGTTCACAGGTGGGTTTGGATCCTCCATCGCGGACACCACCTTGGCGACGCCGGCATCGATCAGGGCATCGGCACACGGCGGCGACTTGCCGAAATGGGAACAGGGCTCGAGCGTGACGTAGACAGTGGCACCCCGCGCCGCCTCTCCGGCCTGCTTGAGCGCGTCAACCTCGGCATGCGGGCGTCCGCCGTCCTGGGTGCGTCCGCGGCCCACGATCGCGCCGTCCTTGACGATCACGCAACCCACAGCCGGGTTGGGCCAGGTGCGGCCGAGCGACCGGCGCGCCAGCGCGAGCGCCGCGCGCATCATCGATCAATCCTTGAGGTTGGTCTCGGCGAGATCGGAGATGAACTCCTCGAAATCCTTGGCCTCGCGGAAATTGCGATAGACCGAGGCGAAACGCACATAGGCTACCGGATCGAGCGCGCGCAGCGCGTCCATCACCAGTTCGCCGATCTGCGTCGAGGGAATCTCGCTCTCGCCGGAGCTTTCGAGGCGGCGCACGATGCCGTTCACCACGCGCTCGACCCGCTCGGGATCGACCGGGCGCTTGCGCACCGCCACCGAGATCGAGCGCTGCAGCTTGTCACGATCGAAGGCGACGCGCTGGCCGTTCTTCTTCACCACGGTGAGCTCGCGCAGTTGCACGCGCTCGAAGGTGGTGAAGCGCGAACCACAGGACGGGCAGTAGCGCCGCCGGCGGATCGCCGAATTGTCGTCGGTCGGTCGCGAGTCCTTCACTTGGGTGTCCTCGTGACCGCAGAATGGACAGCGCATCTTCTCCCCCTGTTTTGCTTTTGCGCTTTCTAGTCGCGGTAGATCGGAAAGCGGGCGCAGAGGTCGCGGACCTTGCCGCGCACCTGCGCCTCGACCTGGGCGTCACCGTCCGGGCCGTTTTTGGCGATGCCGTCGAGCACGTCGGCGATCAGATGGCCGACCTGCCGGAACTCCGCGACGCCGAAGCCGCGGGTCGTGCCGGCGGGCGACCCCAGGCGAACGCCGGATGTGATGGTGTACTTCTCCGGATCGCCCGGGATGCTGTTCTTGTTGACGGTGATGCCGGCACGGTCGAGCACCTTCTCGGCGGCCACGCCGGTCGCCTTCTTCGGCCGCAGATCGACCAGCATGACGTGACTGTCGGTGCCACCCGAGACGATCTTCAGGCCGCGCTCGGTGAGCGAGGAGGCGAGCGCCCGCGCATTGTCGACGACCTGCTGGGCATACACCTTGAAGTCGGGACGGAGCGCCTCGCCGAACGCCACCGCCTTGGCAGCGATGATGTGCATCAACGGCCCGCCCTGCAGGCCGGGGAAGACGGCCGAGTTGATCTTCTTGCCGAGCTCCGGATCGGTCGACAGGATCATGCCGCCGCGCGGACCGCGCAGCGTCTTGTGGGTCGTGGTCGTCACGACGTGGGCATGCGGCAACGGGCTGGGATAGACGCCCGCCGCAACCAGGCCGGCATAGTGCGCCATGTCGACCATGAAGAAGGCGCCGATCTCGTCGGCGGTCTTGCGGAAGCGCGCCCAGTCAATGTGGCGCGAATAGGCCGAGGCGCCGGCGATGATCAGCTTCGGCTTCTCGCGCCGCGCCACCTCCTCCATCTGATCGTAGTCGATCAGGTGCGAGTCGGGCTTGACGCCGTACGACACCACTTTGAACCACTTGCCCGACTGGTTGGCCGGCGAGCCGTGCGTGAGATGGCCGCCCTGGTCGAGCGCCATGCCCATGAAGGTGTCGCCCGGCTTGAGCAGCGCCATGAACACGGCCTGGTTGGCCTGCGCGCCGGAATGCGGCTGCACGTTGGCGAAGCTGCAGTCGAACAGCCGGCAGGCCCGCTCGATCGCGAGCTGCTCGGCCTTGTCGACCTCCTCGCAACCGCCGTAGTAGCGCCGGCCGGGATAGCCCTCGGCGTATTTGTTGGTGAGCACCGAGCCCGCCGCCTCGAGCACGGCGCGCGAGACGATGTTCTCCGAGGCGATCAACTCGATCTGTTGCTGCTGGCGGTGCAGTTCGCCCTTCAGCACCGCGTCGATCGCCGGGTCGGCCTCGGCTAGACTGCGGGTGAACATCGACGCGGGCGCATCGTGCTTGTGCGCGACCTGACTCATGATTTGGCTTCCCTGGAGAGCTTGGCGACTCGGGGGACATGGCGTCCCCCCGCAAACGGCGTGGCGAGGAACACCTTCAACGCCTCGCGAGCGACCTCGGCTCCGATCAGGCGGGCCCCGAAGGCCACGACATTGGCGTCGTTGTGCTCGCGCGATAGCCGCGCCGATGTCACGTCGTGGGCAAGCGCTGCCCGCACCTTCGGATTTCGATTGGCGGCAATCGAGATGCCGATTCCGGTGCCGCACACCACGACGCCCTTCTCGGCCTTGCCGACGGCGACCGCATCGGCCAACGCCGTGCCAAAATCCGGATAGTCGACGGAGGCCGTCGAATTCGTGCCGAGATCAAGCACAGCATAACCCGCCTGTTGCAGGTCGCTCTTGAGAGTTTCCTTAAGGTCGAAGCCGGCGTGATCCGACGCGACCGCGATGGTGGCCCCCGCCATCGGAACGATCGTTTCCCCTCTATAGATTGAACCCCCGGATACCACATCGGGGGCCATAGTGTCACGAGTCCCCAAGATCATGGGAACGCGGGCACAAGACGTTGAATCGGCTACGAAAACCGGGGTCCGGAGGCAACATCAGGACGCCGAGGCCCTATGCTACTCCGCCGAGGGAAGGCCGCACCATAGCCTGACGTGAACTCGTGCAGCCCGCCGATATGGCCGACGCGAGCGCGTCAGCAAAAAAAAGGGCCCGGCGAACCGGGCCCTCGTGCGCGTTTGAGAGCCCTTACTTGGGCGTCGGAGAGGACTTGCCATCCTTCCAGATATAAATGTCGTAGACCGGATCCTTGATGTCGCCCTTCTGGTCATAGGTGAGCGGGCCGACGGCGGACTGGTAGGTTCCCGAGCGCAGCGCCGCGGCCACCTTGGCGGCCTCGATCGACTTGGCCTTGGTGGCGGCGTCGGCCCACACCTTGACCGCTGCATAGGTGAAGAGCGTGTAGCCGGCGGGCTCGTACTTGGCGTCGCGGAACTTCTTCACCAGCGCGGCATTCTTGGGGTCGTCCTCGGCCTTGGGCGGGAACGACATCAGCACGCCGTTGGTGGCCGCCCCGCCCAGCTTGGCGAACTCGGCGTCCTCGAGCGCGTCGAAGCCGACCATCTGGGCGCCGAAGCCCTGCTCGCGCGACTGCTTGATCAGCAGCGCGCCGGCGGTGTGGTAGCCGCCCAGCACGATGATGTCGATCTTGGCCTGCTTCATCTTGTTGATGAGCGCCGTGAAGTCCTTGTCGGTGTCGTTGTAGGCCTCGTACATCGCCTCGCGCATGCCGCCCTTGTTCAGCGCCTTCTTGGTCTCGTCGGCGACGCCTTTGCCGTAGGGCGACTTGTCGTGCAGGATCGCGATCTTCTTGTCCTTGCTGTGCTTCAGGATGTAGGTGCCGACCGTCAGGCCCTGCACGTCGTCGCGGCCGCAGGTGCGAAACACGGTGGTGTTGCCCTTGGCGAAAGCATCGTCGGTCAGCTTGATGTTGGTCGACGCCGGCGTGATCTGCAGGATCTTCGCCTCCTTGTAGATGTCGGACGCCGGGATCGAGCTGCCCGAGCAGTAATGACCGGCGACGAACACGACCTTGTCGGACACCATCTTGTTCGCGACCGCGGTCGCCTGCTTGGGATCGCAGGCATCGTCGCCGATGGTCAGCTCGAGCTTCTGACCGTTCACCCCGCCCGCAGCATTGATGTCGGCGACCGCCATCTCGGCGCCGCGGCGCAGCTGCTCGCCGAACGCGGCATACTGGCCGGTCATCGGGCCGACCGATGCGATCTTGATCTGCGCAAACGCCGGCGTCGCCGCCAGGGCGAGCGCTGCGATCGCGAGGCTGCCGTAAATCCTCTTCATCCATGTCTCCCTTGGTGCAGCTCCACCGGCGTGGAGTTCGGCCGCGAGCTTAGTGCCGCTCCTCCCAACCCAGCAAGCCTTTGCGCTGATACAGCCATGGATATTGCCGGATCATCTGGCGCACGCGGGTCAGCCGGTAGGCGAAGGCCGCGATCGCGAATTGCACGAGCCAGCCGAGCAGAAATCCGCCGACCGACAACAGCTCGCCATCCGCCAAACCGTAGTCGAAAAAGCGCAGTCCGGCGGACAGAAGCGCCGTGTAGAGAACAAGCTGCCACCATGGCCGCCAGGTCGACCCCACGGCCTGGCCGGACGCGAACGAAGCCGGCCCGACCAGCACCAGGTTGAACAGCAGCACCATCCGCAGCGTGTCGCCGAACCAGTCGAACATGAACGTGTCGAACGGGCTCATGCGCGGCCGCCCTCAAGATAGGCCGAGCGCACGTCCTGGTTGGCCAGCAGCTCGCGGCCGGTACCGCTCAGGCGCACCCGGCCGTTCACCAGGACGTAGCCGCGATCGGCCAGCCGGAGCGCATGGAAGGCGTTCTGCTCGACCAGGAAGATCGTCACCCCCTCCTCGCGGGCGATGCGCGCGATCGCTTCGAAGATCTGCCGCACGATCAGCGGGGCGAGGCCGAGCGAGGGCTCGTCGAGCAGCAGCAGGCGCGGCCGGCTCATCAGCGCGCGGCCGATCGCCAGCATCTGCTGCTCGCCACCCGACAGGGTGCCGCCGCGCTGCTCGCGTCGCTCGGCCAGTCGCGGGAACATGGTGAACACCCGGTCGACGTCGTGCTGGAAGTGCGCCGGGCCGGTGATGGTGGCGCCCATCTGCAGGTTCTCGAACACCGTCATGCGCGGGAAGATGCGGCGGCCCTCCGGCACCTGCGCCACGCCGCGACGCACGATCTCGTGGGTCGGCAGGTTGGTGATGTCCTCGCCCTCGAGCCTGATGGTGCCGGCCCGCGCGCGGGGATTGCCGCACACCGTCATCAGCAGCGTCGATTTCCCCGCGCCGTTCGCGCCGATCAGGGTGACGATCTCGCCCTGGGCGACATCGAGGTCGACGCCGTGCAGCGCCTGGATGGCGCCATAGAACGTGGCGACGCCCCGGACCTCAAGCATCGGGCTCGTCCTCGGCCGTGCCGAGATAGGCCCGGATCACGGCGGTGTCGCTGCGCACGACGTCCGGCGCGCCCTCGGCGATCTTGCGGCCGTAGTCGAGCACCACGACGTGGTCGGAGATGCGCATCACCACGCTCATGTCGTGCTCGATCAGCAGCACGCCCACGCCATCGAGGTCACGGATCGAGACCAGCAGATCGTTGAGCTCCGCCGATTCGCGGGGGTTGAGACCGGCCGCCGGCTCGTCGAGGCAGAGCAGGCGCGGGTCGGTGCACATCGCCCGCGCGATCTCGAGCCGCCGCTGCGCGCCATACGGCAGTTCGCCCGCCGGGCGGTCGGCATCCGCGATCAGCCGGATGCGCTCCAGCCATTGGCGCGCCTTGTCGATCGCGGCCAGCTCGGCGGAGCGATAGCGCTTGAGGCCGAGCAGCCCGAACACGCTCATGCCGGAGGCGCGCATCAGCTTGTTGTGCTGCGCCACCAGCAGGTTCTCCAGCACCGTCATGCCGGGAAAGAGCCGGATGTTCTGGAAGGTGCGCGCGACCCTGGCCTTCTGACCAATCTCGTGCCCGAGCATGCGCTCGAGCAGGTATTCCTGGTCGCCGCGCAGGGTGAGCCGGCCGACGGTCGGCTTGTAGAAGCCGGTGATGCAATTGAACACCGTCGTCTTGCCCGCGCCGTTCGGCCCGATGATCGCCGTGATCTCGCGCGGCCGGGCGCCGAAGGAGACGTCGTCGACCGCCAGCAGGCCGCCGAAGCGCATGGTGAGATGCTCGACCTCGATCAGCGGCGGGGCGTCTTCGGCTGTCATGGTCCGGCGCGCACCGGATGCAGCCGGACCGACGGCTCGCGATGGGCGATCAGGCCGCGCGGACGGAACACCATGATCAGCACCATAGCGAGCCCGAACACGATCATGCGGTAGGCGCCGAGATCGCGGAACCATTCGGGCAGGCCGATCAGCAGCACCGCCGCCAGCACCACGCCGATCTGGCTGCCCATGCCGCCCAGCACGACGATGGCGAGGATGATCGCCGATTCGATGAAGGTGAAGCTCTCGGGGCTGATGAAGCGCTGCTTCGCCGCGAAGAAGGACCCGGCGAAGCCTGCGAACATCGCGCCGACCGCGAAGGCGGTGAGCTTGGTGTTGGTCGGGTTGATGCCGAGCGCCTTGCAGGCCGTCTCGTCCTCGCGCAGCGCCTCCCAGGCCCGGCCGACCGGCAGGCGGCGGACGCGATGGGTGAAGAAGTTGGTGACCAGGGCCAGCAGCAGGATGATGTAATAGAGGTAGATGAGGCGCTGGTTGCTGCTGAAGGGAATGCCCACCATCTCGGCGAAGGTCTGCTTGCCGGCCGGCGCGGTCTCGGCGAACACCGCGCCGAACAGGCTTGGGCCGGGAATGCCGCCGATGCCGGCGGGCCCGTTGCTGAGATCGACCCAGTTCAGCAGGACGAGCCGGATGATCTCGCCAAAGCCCATGGTGACGATGGCGAGGTAGTCGCCGCGCAGCCGCAGCACCGGAAAGCCCAGCAGCAGGCCGAAGGTCGCCGCCATCATGCCGGCGAGCGGCAGCACCGACCAGAAGCCAAGGCCGTAGCGCGTGCTCAATATGGCATAGGAGTAGGCGCCGACGGCGTAGAAGGCGACGTAGCCGAGGTCGAGCAGCCCCGCGAGCCCGACCACGATATTGAGGCCCCAGCCCAGCATCACGTAGGTCAGGATGAGGACCGCGAGGTCCATGGTCTTCTGGTCGGCGAAGGCGGTGAAGGGCATCAGCACGGCGGCGAGCAGCAGGGCCGCGCCGAACCACTTGGCCGCCCCTTGTCCCAACGCCGCCCCGCGCCGCGAATGACGGGCGCTGGCCATCGCCGCATT
>Ga0310810_10002440_pt1 | contig 19962 bp, 14 predicted proteins | sample NCmetagenome_FD_207641 | JGI IMG/M metagenome (GOLD analysis project Ga0310810, IMG submission 207641) | Soil microbial communities from experimental microcosm in Duke University, North Carolina, United States - NC | ecosystem: Engineered > Artificial ecosystem > Soil microcosm > Unclassified ...
GGAAATGATTGCTGATCATCAGCGCAATTACTGGGAACGTGAAATAATTGTTGAAGATCGAAACACGCTTCGCGCGCGCAGATAAAGCAGCGCTGGTTGCACCGCTCCGACCCTCGACAACCGACCGTTCGAGCTCCCGCTGCGACGGAACGATCGTCATCGCAACGTTCCCCGCCATGATGGTACCGAGCATCGCGCCGACATGCAGGAATGCAGCACGCCCGCTCAAGAGCTGCGTCAAGGCGTACGCTATCGCGACCAATCCACCAAACCACACGACTGTCGCGACCATCGGCGCCCTCGGCGCAACGAGACGCTGCATCGTCTCATACAATCCCCAGCCGAGAACAATCGCGCCGATCCCAACACATGTTGCTTCGCGGTGCGTGAGGTTGATGACGCTCGAGTCCGCGAGAACCGCGCGATCGCTCAGATAGTAAACCACCAGCAGGAGAGCAAAGCCGCTCAGCCACGTCGTGTACGCCTGCCACTTGAACCAGTGAACGCGCTTCGGGAGCTGCTCACCCTCGAGAAGCGTTTTCTCGACGTAATAGAAACCGCCGCTATGCAGCAGCCAGATCTTCCCAACCGGCGCCCGAGTCTGGCCCGCGCCGTTTGGCGGCTGAAGACTTCGATCCAGCCAGTTGAAGAGAAGGGAATTGCCGATCCACATGATGCCAGCAATCACGTGGACCCACCGCGCAATCAGATCGAGAAGCTCGTAGATCCCCGAGCTCAGGCGTCGTCCCCGCGCACTGGACCACCGGCGCCGACTTCGCCGCGACCGCGAAGAATTTTCACGAACGATCGCGTGCGGAATTCGTCGGCGGTGAGGCCGGTCATGTCGAGCGCTTCATCCTCGGTTATTGCGCCGGAGTTGATTCCTCGCAAAAAGAAATTGAGGAGTCCCTGGCCGGTCGCTGCATCATCGAACACGTCGCCGACGAGTGTTGCCTGCGCGCCCTTGTTGACGAAATTGCTCAAGCGCGCGCCCGCGGCATCGATTCCCTCGAGGAAAAAGGAATAGAGCGCAGCGTATCGCGTCACGATTTGCGCGGGGTGAAGATCCCAACCCTGGTAAAATCCACCTTCGAGTGAATGACGAACATCATCGAAGTGCATTCGCCACGCCTGATGCACGCTCGCTGCGTTTTCGACTTTTTCCTCGTACGAGAGCGACGGTCCGCCCTTCTCCTGTCGATGAATCGCAACCGGAAGAACCGCCGTCGATCCATCCGACAACCAGACATCTGTGCCCGCGAACGCAACCTGCATCATGTGCTTCGCGAAATCGCACGCGGGATGCTGCATGTGCTGATACGCCGCGGTGATGTTGCAGTACGCGGTGTAATCGTAAGTCCCAAAGTGCGCGCCTCTACAACGGCCGTCTGACACCTCGAGAATTCTCGGGAGCATCGACCGTCCGCTGGAATCGAGAATCATCTGCGGTGTCTCGACCATGATCTCGAACTTGAGTGTGCCGTCGCCGAGTCCAAGTGAGCGCTCGAGACTTCTCAGCGCCGTGACTGCGTAAAGCACCTGCTCGATGATGGTGATCTTCGGAACGGTAATGACCCAGTTCTCCGGAATCCCACCGTTCTCGGCAAGCCCGGTCATTACTAGATCGAGCGTGCGAATTGCTCGTGTGCGCAGCTCTTCATTCAAAGGCTTTATCCGCATGCCAATGAACGGAGGAAGAGTCCCTTCGCTCATTCCCTTCGCCAGCTCACGGGCTACCGTCGTCGCGTGTCCGTCTTCCTCTTCGTCAGTGCGATTTCCGTAACCGTCCTCGAAATCAATTCGAAAATCTTCAATCGCCTCACGCTCGAGCTTTTCGCGCACACGATCGTAGATCGTTTGCAGCTCGGGATGATCGTGAATCCCGAGCGCGCCGCCGAGCTCGGATGCATCATCCGCGTACTGTTCCATCGCGCGAGCGGCGATTGCGCCAAGCTTGGGTGCTGAGTCGGCCGCAAAGAGCTGAGCGCCGCCGTAGACGGTGTGAACTGGTTGGCGGCCCGGACTTTCACCGGGGTGCGACTTTGCGAAGGCAAGATTCGCTTCTCTAAGTGCTGCAGTTGCGTCCGCCAGTAGGGATTCATCCATGGCGCAGAAAAATACACGCGCAATTGCGTACAGCGAACTAACGGCACTCCTAACTGCTGACTAACTGCGAATTGGGAGACCTACTCCGAAATCCGAACAAAATGTCCTTGTTTCGCAGTTAGTGTCCCAATTCGCAGTTGGTCAGCAGTTAGCAGTGCCGTTAGTTCGCAATACGCAGTGTCGTCACTGCTTCGGCTTATCCGAGAACGTTATCGCATGCCCGAACTCCCACTGGCTATGCTTCCGATCCTCCATCGGCGTCTCGAGCATCCGCGGGAACATCGGTATGAGCTCACGCTGAGCCGGAGTAATGAACTCAGCCGCAATCTCCGGCTGCTCCCAGAAAATCTGCCAGTAGAGCTTCTCCGTGGCCTTCGCGCTATCGAGTTGCGCCTTGCCGGCGTAACCGTTCGTCTCCGCGAGATACTTTCCGAGCGGGATGTAAATCGCCCGCACTCGCTCCGAGAAAACCGAATCCGCTTTCTTGAGTCCGGCCACCTGCGCGCGGGTCAGGAACAGCGAATCCGTCTGCTCGAGCAGCAGCTTGTAGACACTCGACGTGTTCTGCAGATAGAACGACGTGAGCGAATCGGCCGAGCGCCGCTGCCACGTGTGATCCACCCTCACGGGCTCGACGGCACGCCGCAATTGCTGTAGACCGAAATCGGTCGAAAGATTTAGCGACACATCGAGCACAATGCGGAACGGATCGCGATTGAAATTCCGCAAGGCGCGCGTATCTGCAAAACGTGGATTCACGTCATAACGGAATCGATTGGCCTGCGCGTCGAATCCGCGCGGAACGAGAAGAATCGGATCAGGCGTCCCCTGCGATCCCCAACCGCGCAGACCTGAATTGCCGTGCAGGGCCTGATCGAGACCACCGAGCACGTTCTGCAAATACAGATTCGGAAGCACGCGGCCATTCCACTTTCGTGGCATTGGCGGTCGCCACTGAATGTTGAGCGATTGCGTCCACGGACCTCTGCATCCATTACGTCCGGCAACTTTTCCGAGATTGTCTTCGATGCACTGTCTCGCGGAAGGAGTTCCATTGCTCATAAGCGAAGTGAGCTGAGATGCGAAAGTCGCATCAGTCACGTTCGCCGGATTCGGAATGAATGCGCGATCACCTCCACGTCCGTCACCGTTCACATCGCCCTGCACGATTGGCGTGAAGGGAAGTCCCGACTGTGCCCGCGCAAACAGCGTCAGCGTTCCTGTCTTTCGCGTAGAGAATCCGCCGGTGAGAACGAGCACGTGACGCGCATCCTGCGTGTTTGGCGCCCACTCGACGAGACGCGGATCACCGAACGCTGCGCCGTCGAATCCGCGGAACTGGCGGCGGCTCCATTGCAGAGTGTATCCCGCCGATGCGAAGATCGACGCTTTAGTGCGGAACTTGAACACGTCGGGCGAAATTCCGAGCGTGAGCTGTCCACCGTACCCTTTGAGATCACTCACGCGCGTGTTCACTCTGCCGAAATCGTCCGACCGTCGTGATTCAGATGCCGAGACGGATCCACTTGCAGGATCGATCGACGCTGTCGACACGAACACCGGTCGTCCGCCTTCGCTTGCCAGTGCAAAGCGCTGAGTACCCGAGAAGTTTGCATCGACAATCCCCGGCTGCTCGAGATCGTACGTGGCGAGACCGCCGAGCCGAATGAGCAGCGTGTTGAGAAGATTTGTCGACCAGTCGAGTGATGCGCGCCAGCTTCGCGGCACATCGTATCCACGATCGAAGAGCGTGACTTGCGGCGCGCTCTCGGACAAAACTCCGCTACCGCCGACGCACTGTGTCGGAATCGTTGACGGATTGCTTTCGAAGAGCGACCAGTCCGCGGCTGGAACCGCCGCACCGACGCACGAGAGATACGAAGTTGCACCAGGCAGTCCTGTGGCTGCTCGCGCATCGGCGAGAATTCCCGGGCGAAGCAGATCGCGAAACTCTCCTATGCCGCCGCGAATTACGCCAACAGTCGTTCGATAAAACTTTCCAACGGGACTCTGGTTTGTGCCTGACCCATTGTCCTTGTCGCGATTGTACGTGTAAGAAAACCCGAGTCGCGGACTGACGTGCAGACGATTCGGTGCGACGCCAGTCGTAACTCCGAGCGCCTGCTCGAGCGCTGGATTCGCAGCAGGCTTGTCCATGAAGCCGTCTGCTTCTACTCTCGCTCCGTAAAGAAGTCTGAAGAAAGCCGACGGCTGATACTGATGCGCGAGCGCAAACGCGGTGTTCCACACAGCACCATCCCGAGCCGGCTGGGCGAGGGTTCGCGAAAAACTCGCGGGTTTTCCAGCTGCGAGATCGGCGAGTGAATTGAATGTGAATGATCCGAGTGCGTTTGTAATTCCATCATCATGCGTCCCATCTGCGCGCGCCCAGAGCAATCCCTTGAAGCGATGACGGCGCCCACCGGCATTCCACACTGTTTCATTTGCGCCTTCGAGCGTCCAGCGCGATTCGTCGCTGACAAATGATGTTCCACCACCCAGCGTGAGACTCGTGATGTCACTGGCTGCATCGGGAGTCGACGATCGCACGAGGACCGTCGCGGCAGGCTTATCGGAGTATGGATTTGTCTGTGTGTGAACTGCGCTCGCGGCGAGTCTCGTCTCAGTAAGAATTCTCGAGCCCGGTCCGACGAATTGTCCGAGCGTCAACTGCGCGCCGAGTGTCTTTTCAGTTCGCTCGCCGGCGGAGGACGGAGCGGCAAGTGGTCCAAAGCCCAACGCGCCGTCGCGAGTGTAACCGACGTAGCTCGTGAGTGCGCGCGTCTGAAGCGTATCGCGCGTGTCATCGAGTCTGCCGAGCCACGCGAGTGATGTGTGAAGTCTGTTCTCGGGAATTCCTGCGCCCGACAGTCCGAGACCAAGCGGAGCCGCAAGGGCAATCAAGCGCGCGACCGAATCGGGTGACACACCGGCGCGAAGCAATGCTTCAGCATCGGCGTTGATCAGCGTGCGCGGATCGCTCGAGTTCCGCGCAAAGTCGACCGCAACATTATATGTAAGCGCCTGACGAATCAGCTCGCCGTCAGCGCCGAAGCTTCCGCGAACTCCGCCGGCGGTTGATCCTGCCGCGCGGGAGATCGCATCCGCAAATTGCCACTGCTGCGGCTCGAAGGTGAGAAACGCATTTCTTCGCTGAAAATTCCTGCTGCCGGGCCCCAGTCGAACTTCGATGTTCGCGCCGGCGAATCCTCCACGCGTTGGATCGAACGTCGCACCGGTGACTCGCGTTTCAGTGCGAGCTGCGCGAGGAATCGATCCGGACGCCAATCCCATTCCATTCAACGTGGTGAGATTCGACTCGGCGCCTGAGCCGAGGATCGACACGCCGGTCGAGGTGATGGTGACGTTGGGCATTGTTCCGGCGATGGAGTTGAGATCACCGGCGGACGTGGGAGCAATCAGGCCGCTGACTCCGTTGAGCCAGCTCTCATTCGATCCAGTCTCGGGCTGCGTTGGACTGATGGGATTGGATGCTCTAACCGGTCGCTGCGCTCGAACTTTTACAGTGTCGAGGAGTGCCAGGTCTTTTTGCAAAGTGAAGTTCGCAGTGAATTCTGTCTCTGCCTGCTCGCGTTGAACGCGGCGTCTGACCGATTTGAATCCGGGTGCTGTGATGAAGACGAGGTAGTCACCGGTGCCTTGCTCGAAGCGGACGCTGTAGCTGCCCGTCGCGTCGGTCGTGTCTGATTTTACGAGACGGTCGGGGCCGCGGGTAATCATTACGGTTGCACCTGCGACCGCGCGGGACGAATCGTCAATGACTTTGCCCTTGATGACGTCGGGCGCTTGCGCGCGGGCTGAGGTTGCGCTGACGAGGGCGAACAGCGCGGTTGCAAGGCAGCGTTTGAGCATGGGAGTATCCTTTTATGTTGCGTGCCGGACTAACGGCTTCGACATCACGGTTTGGTGAAACCGTTTTGTACGGATTTGATGATGCTAGAAAACTAGCATAATGCTAAGAAAATAGCATCACGGCTCGTTGTCTAGAGTCCACGATTAAGTGGCCACCACGTTGAAAACCGTTTACTCGCGGATTCGTTGCGCTCCATCCCGCTCCGTCGCGCTCCGTCGCGCCGTGGGGTTTGTGTGTGGCATTAAAAGACTTCATTCGCACCGTCAGCATCGGGACGCTCATGCCAAGCCTGCCATTAGGCTCGCAAATAACTCCCCTCTCACATTCCACTTCAGGCCGTCGATTCACGTCGGTTGCACGCGAGTTAGCGCAACGCTTCATAGCGCCCGTGTGGCGAGCCTAACGCGAGACTCGAATAATCTCGCGCGCATCAAATAGTTGTAAAAGGCGCTATCGGAACTGGTCTACTTGGTTCTCGTTCAAACCCGAGAGACGCGGCGTGGGGCCATGGAGTGGAATGTGTGAGGGATGTTATTTGCGAGCCTAATGGCAGGCTTGGCATGAGCGTCCCGATGTCTACGGGGCGGAGGGAAGTCATTTAATGCCAAGACTGTCATTCCCGCTCGCAAATAACATCCCTCACACGTTCCACGAGGGGGCACGAGAGCACACGCACGGTGAAACGACCTAACCGTTGTAGATCTTTCCGCTCTTCCGCCGGTAAAGCTCCAGCACCGCGCGGGATTCGTCCCGCAGAACGTTGCGCTCGATCGAAATCCCACGATCCTCGAGGTACTGGTACGACTCCGGAAACACCGGCCCCTCCTCGAAGTTGAGACGCGCGGCGTCCTCACGCGCAGCGCCGTAAACAACCCGGCGCACACCACTCCATAAAGTTGCGCCCAGGCACATGGCGCACGGCTCGCACGACGTATGAAGCTCGTGCTCGGGGAGATTCGGGCCGTTCAATGTGAAGGACCCGACGCGCTGCTGCGCCATCATGAACGCCACAATCTCCCCGTGAAGCACACAATTGTTGTAACGCACCACGCAGTTCATTCCCACTGAAATGAGTCGCCCCGATTCTGATTCGAAAACCGCAGCGCCGAATGGACCGCCACTCGAGCGTTCAACATTGGCACGCGCAACCGCGATCGCGACGCGCATTCGGTCGTCGTCCCGCTTGTAAACTCGGCCGAAGTCGACCAGCTCGGCGACCCACGGCGGATACTCGATGTGTACGACTGGATCAGGCATGTGCGAAGGTTCGCCTGGAAGGAGTTTTTTTGGAAGATGGCCGCCATCTGGACAGTGGCCGGTCCGGACAACAGAATAGAATTTCAACCTCCACCCGGGTCAGTCCAAATGCGTTTTCGTGCTCTCCCATCTGCGGCCGCACTGATGCTCGTGCCGGCCTTTGCATCTGCACAGTCAAACCCAGTCGCAACCGCTTTCCGTGAGAACGCAAAGGAAGCGGAAAAGAATCTGATCGCCGCTTCCGAAGAGCTCGACGGCAGCAAGTACGGATTCAAGCCAACTCCTGCCCAGATGAGCTTCGGCGACATCGTCGCTCATCTCTCACAGGGAAACGACTTCCTCTGCGGAAACATCGGCGGAATGAAGGCACCGACGCGCGCAAAGGTCGCGACCACCGCCGGGAAAGCCGCGTTGATGACGCGACTCAAGGAGACATTTGCGTTCTGCGATCAGGCCCTCGCTTCGCTCGACGACTCGAAGCTTTCGGAGCAAGTGCCATGGTTCGGCGGCGGAAAGATCACGCGCGCGGCGATGATGACTGCAACGACTGCCGACTGGGCGGATCACTACAGCCAGCAGGCGATCTATCTGCGCCTCAACGGCAAGTTACCGCCAACCGCAAAGAAGCCTTAGCGGTAAACGGCAGCGCAGAAGCGGTGAACGCCATACCGAACGTGACGACGCGTTCGTATGCTTCAGCTAGTGCCGGCGCACTACCACCTGACAATGTGCGCCGGCGTTCACGCGCGGGCGGTAACGCCGAGGAGATGTTTATGCGCAAGCTTTGTTCGTTAGTGATGGTCGCGGGTTTTGTGGCGATCGCGGGATGCGGCGGCGGTGGTGGCGGCGGCTACGGAGGTGGAGGGAATCCGAATGATCCCGGTGGCGGCGGCGGAAACAACAATCCTTGCCCATCCGGGACGGTTTGCATGCTCGCGAGCTCATTCAATCCCACTAGTGTCACGGTGAACAAGGGCACCACCGTGACATTCAACAACAACTCGCTGGTTGATCACAACATCGTCTTCGACGCTCCGGTTCCGGAGGCAACAACCGACATCGGGCCAATCTCTTACGGAAGCTCGACCACTCGGGTGTTCAATACCGCGGGGACATACAACTTTCACTGCACCATCCACGCGGGAATGACGGGGAAGGTAATAGCTCAGTAAAACGATTCTCCATCCAATCCTACGGGGATCTCGATGCCCAGTGCGTTCAACGCGCTGGGCATCACGTCTACTGTCCTCCTCGGCATTCCCTTGAGTCGGTGATTCGAGAGTAGTGGCACCAGCATGTGCTCGCGATGCAGCGCGCCATGGGATGACACGTGGGGAATCGGCTCGTAGCGCGCGCGGTAATCCCAGTTTCGCGACGCAGAAAGAATTATCTCACCCGAGCGCGGCGATGACACGAGACGCGCTATCTGTACGAGTGCGTCCGGATAATCCGTTGCAATGGTCGCCTCGTATGCTTCGTCCGTATTGAGATTGGTCCGCTTTCCAGTCCCTATGGGATCTCCAGAAAGCGGCTCATAGGATACGAAAAACTGGTCCCACGACAAACGAGCATGGCCGCGGCCTCGACCGTGAATCTCACATTCCGTCGCAGACTGCGGCAGAATCATCAGATCGACACTCGGGCGGCTCAGCAGTGCGGATGCAACCTTGTCCCATCGCGGATTGTTTTTCGACCACCACGGCCTCTCACGTTTCTCGAGATCGAGATAGATGTGAGCCATCGCATTTCCGCTGACCATCACGGCTGCCTCCGCGCCAGTGCTGTACACCCACGGATGCGCGATTGCCTTCAACCCAAGTGATCGCACGATTCCAATGAGATCTTCATGGTCGTGCACGGGGGAATGACCGTGATCACTTACGACCCAGAGCTGCATGCCATTCCACCGTCGCTCGATCTCCGCATCGTTGCGAATGCGCTCGACAGTTTGATCGACGATTTGAAGTGCTTCACGGACAACGGGTGCGTCGTGACCGGCGGAGTGTGACGTCTTGTCGATTCCGGTGAGCGCAGCAAAAACGAAATCGGGTTTTTTCTTCACGATTTGATCGGCGACCTCTTTGCCAATGTCGCGATCGATTGCGAGCCATCCTCTGACGTTGCCGCGAAAGTGCGTTTGCGCCGCGCGCGCTATGAATCCAACACTTCGTCCGATTCTATCGTGCTTGGAAAGTCCCCGACTGATGACGTTCAACGCGGCAATGCTTTTTGGAACGAGCTCGAATATTGTCGGAGCATCGGGATCGAGATCGCGATCGACAAACCGCATTTCCGGGCCGACATAGCTGCGCGAATTTCCGGGAAGCCGCGCGGTGGTTCGCGTTCTGTCGTACCAGCGAAGTCCCGGGAGACCGACGGGCCCGGGAAAGCGTCCGAGGAGAAATGGTGTGTAGGCGGGTCCCGTGACGGACGGGAATGCAGACGTAATTGTCTGAAATCCGCCTTCATCCCGCAGCCGTGCGAGGGCCGGTACGGCTCCGTCATCCATTGCGGCTTCCATCATGTCCGGGCGTGCGCCGTCTGCGACGATCACAACTACCGACATTCGGGCGTCTGGCGAGTGTGATACTTGCTCAGGCATCTTTCCGCCGCGCGCACCTGCGCAGCCGCGACTCTATCGGACATCATGAAAAAAAAGAAAGCCCCATCATCATCCTCGAAAACGGCGGCGCTCAAACGCGTTCGGATCAAGCATCCGCGAACTCCTACCGGCAAACGCTTCGATGCGGACGTTCAGGCCTCGGCCGAGCATCAAGCGCGTGCAGGACTCAAGGAACGGACCGAAGAAGGCCACAAGATGGCTGGAAGGACTCCGCCGTCGCAAACGACGGAGTCGCGACAGGCAGGCGCGACCCGCGTGATCGACGATGCAATTCGCGATTACGAAGATCCGATGACGGAGGATGAAAAGCTTCTGCAAACTCCTCCGGCGGGCGAAAGCTTTACGAAGACGGATCCCTGGCGCGTGATGAGAATCACGTCGGAGTTCGTCGAAGGATTCGACACGCTCGCGTCGGTGGACAAGGGCGTGACGATTTTCGGATCCGCGCGAATCTCTCCGGACGATCCGCATTACGCGGCGGCGCAGCAAGTCGCGCGACTTCTTGCCGAAGCGGGGTTTGCGATTATCACGGGTGCCGGTCCGGGAATCATGGAGGCGGCGAACAAGGGCGCGCGCGAAGGAGGCGGCCGATCTATCGGATGCAACATCGAGCTTCCGTTCGAGCAGGGAGCGAATCCATATGTCGATACGTTGATTCAGTTTCGCTATTTCTTCGTGCGAAAGACGATGTTCATCAAGTACTCCATTGCGTTCATCATTTTTCCCGGCGGGTTCGGGACGCTCGATGAGTTATTCGAGGCGGTGACGCTGATTCAGACGGGCAAGATTTACCAATTCCCGGTGATTCTTTTCGGCCGTCGGTACTGGGCCGGGCTGCTGCGGTGGCTGCAGGCGCGAGTGCTGGAGGAAAGAAAAATCTCGGCGGGCGACATCGATTTGATGGTGTTGACTGACGATCCCGCCGAGGCGGCTAGTGCGGTGATCAAGGCGTACGAGGCGCAAACGACCATCGAGCGGCGGAGAGTGCCCGATCGCCGACGGTGATGCGCTGGTCCTCCCCCAGTTGCGACGTCGGGATTGCCCCTCTAGTTTCAGAATGCAAGGAGCGTCGTTCCCTCTCTGGGAACGACGCCGATTTTTTTGTCCCCGCCGCACAGGAAGTTTCGATGTTAGATCAGCTCAAGGCCAAACTCGGCGCCGAAGTCGAGAAGCTCCAGCACGAACTGAACGTTGTTCTCCCGAATGAGATCCGCAAAGCCGTCGAGCTTGGCGATCTGCGCGAGAACAGCGAGTACAAGTCCGCGCTCGAGCGCCAGCAGTTCGTCCAGGCGCGACTCGGGCAGCTTCGTCAGCGGCTGAGCAAGCTTTCGAGCATCGACATCACGCAAATCCCCGCCGATAAAGTCGGACTCGGCTCAGAGGTCGTCGTGAAAGACGAAGCGACTGGCGAGAAGGAGAAGTACAGTCTCGTTTTCGGTGATTCGGTGGAGTTCGAGGAAGGACACGTCAGCATGTCGTCGCCGATCGGGTTGTCGCTCGTCGGGAAAGCGGTCGGAGAGACGACAATTTTGAAACTCCCCGCGCGTACCCGCCGACTGAAGATCGTCGAGCTCAAGACGATCCATCAAGGCTAGCTATCAGCCATCAGCCGTCGGCCAATCAGCTAACTGCTGACTGCTGACTTCTCTTGGCTGGCTGATGGCTGAAGGCTGATGGCTGACGGCTGTTTTAATGGCTGATGGCTGTCATGGGTCGACCGAGAACACGCGGGCAACTTCGTCCGTATACGCTTCCACCTGTGCCTTCTTCTGGTATTTGTCCCACCCGGCAAATTCCGCGACGTTCTCCGCAATCCGCGTAACCGCACTCAATCCGTGATCGGGCGTCTCGAACGCCACTCGCGTACGCCGCATCAGAAGATCACTCAACGTCAACGCCATCTCGTTCGACACTCCATACATCAGCTCGGCAAAAGTGTATGGGAGCCCATTGATTACCGGAGTCTTCAGCTCTGGATGCTCGGCAATCAATTTCTCGAGATGTGCGGGGCGATCGCCCCCTGCTAATTCCTGATCGGCCGTCAGGCACTTCGACAATTTCCGTCCAAGCTCCTCCTCCACACAATCGACAATCTCCGCGGCCATCGATCGATACGTCGTGAGCTTTCCACCGGTAACGTTGATCATCCCCAAACCGGTTTTCGTGATCTTATGCTCGCGCGAAAGCTCCGATGGATTTCGGTTCGCGTCAGGCTCGGCCAGCGGTCGGATACCCGCCCAGGCGCTCACGACATCCATTTCGGTAAGCGCCGTGTCCGGGAAGTACGCCTCGACTGCACGCAGCAGATACGCCAGATCCGTCTCTGACGCTCTCGCTTCATCAGGAGCATCGTCAGTCCACGAATCAGTCGTTCCGACGATCGTGAATTTTCCGGCGGGCAAAATGAACATCACTCGCCCGTCGTCGGGCGAGATCATCGTCACCGCTCCGTTGTTGCCGATTCTTTCCTGTGGCAGCGAAATGTGCGCGCCTTTACTTCCACGTCGCTGAAGTCGATGCTGCGGCCATCGGCGCTCGAGATTCAGTCTCCACGGTCCGGTTGCATTCACTACCACGGATGCCTTGACGTCGAAGTCCGTTCCCAACGCAGCGTCGGAAACTTTTACGATCCAATGATTTCTGTCGCGCGAGATCGGACGCACTGCTTCCGCATGATTGACGACCACGGCACCCGCGGCTTTTGCGCTCATTACGTTCGCGAGCGTCAGACGCGAGTCATCAGTCGCTGCGTCGGTGTACGTTGCTCCGCCTTTCAGTCCCTGCCGGTTTAGATGAGGCTCGCGCTCGAGCACGCCGCTCACTGAATGAATGCGAGGCACCGATGGGTGCCCCGCCAGAATGTTGTAGACGCCAATCGCGAAGCGAAGCTTCGTACGCGACACGCGTGCTTTTCGATACACGGGCCAGGTGAACTCCAGCGGATGCACGAGATGCGGCGCAATTCTCAAAAGAATTTCGCGCTCGCGGACCGACTCGCGCACCATTCCGATCTGTGCGTACTCGAGATATCGAATGCCGCCGTGCACCAGCCGCGATGATCGGCTCGACGTTCCACTTCCGTAATCGTCTTTTTCTACGAGCGCAACAGAGAGCCCCCGGAGCGCCGCGTCGCGCGCGACGCCCGCCCCAGTAATTCCTCCACCAATCACCAACAAATCAAAACGGGTGCCCTCCAGGCTCGTCCGCATCCTAGAAAGATATCCCACCCCCGTCTAACTTCCCGAAATGCCAGCCTCGCGACGGGTCGCCATAGTGGCCGGGGTGAGAACTCCGTTCACTCGGGCGGGCAGCGCATTCAAGTCGATCTCAGCAATCGATCTCGGTAAGCTCTGCGTTGCAGAGCTGATTCAGCGCACGAACCTGAGCGGGAAGGAAGTCGAAGCGCTCGTGTTCGGCACCGTTATTCCATCAGTCGTCGCGCCGAACATCGCACGCGAGATCGCATTGATGCCGCTCCTTCCGAAAGGCGTCCAGGCTTTCAGCGTGAGCCGCGCGTGCGCGTCAGCGAATCAGGCAATCACCGACGCGGCGGATCAAATCGCGCTTGGCCACATTGACGTGGCGATTGCCGGTGGAGCGGAATCGTTGTCGAATGTGCCAATTCTTCATTCGCAGGGTTTCGCTGAAGCACTGGTGCGCGCTTCGAAAGCAAAAAGTCTTGGCGGTCGAATCAAAGCGCTATCAGCGATTCGTCCAAAAGATCTCGTTCCGATAACGCCGGCAATCGCAGAGCCGACCACTGGCGAGTCGATGGGACAGTCGGCAGAGAAGATGGCGAAGATCAATCACATCTCGCGCGAAGAGCAGGATCATTTTGCGCTGCGCTCGCATCGTCTCGCTGCCGCGGGAACCGCGGATGGAAGATTGATCGGCGAACAGATGACGGTGTACGTGCCGCCACGTTACGACAGCGTTGTTTCTCAGGACAACGGAATTCGCACGGACACGAGCTACGAACAGCTGTCCGCTTTGAAACCGGTATTCGACAAGCGCTACGGAAGTGTCACGGCCGGAAATTCATCGCCGCTCACTGACGGTGGCGCGTGCGTTCTACTAATGAGCGAAGAGAAAGCGTACTCGATGGGATATCCTCCGCTGGGATTCATTCGATCCTATGCGTACGCCGCACTCGATCCCGGCGAGCAGCTGCTTCAGGCACCGGTGCTCGCTGCGCCAGTCGCGTTGAAGCGTGCGGGTCTCACGCTCAAGGACATCGATCTGGTCGAGATGCACGAAGCGTTTGCTGCGCAGGTTCTGTCAAATCTTCGCGGATTCGAATCGAAGTACTGGGCCGAGCGCGCAGGTTTCTCGGAGCCGGTCGGTGAAGTGGATCTCGCGCGACTAAACGTGATGGGAGGATCGATTGCAATCGGACATCCCTTTGGCGCAACGGGATCGCGGATCACAGTAACTCTGCTGAATGAGCTCGCGCGCAGAAATGGACAGTTCGGATTGATGACAGTGTGCGCCGCGGGCGGGATGGGGTTTGCGATGGTCGTCGAGCGAGGTGGAGGCTGATGAGCTCACCATACGCACTCACCACCGACATTCAGGACGGCATCGCTGTAATCACGATCGATCTTCCGAACGAGTCGGTGAACAAATTCAATCGCGCAGTGAAGGCGGAATTTGTGACGCTGTTCGACCGCCTCGAGCGTGATCTCAACATTCGCGCTGCAGTTCTCTTGAGCGGGAAAAAAGACACGTGGATTGCCGGCGCCGACATCGATGAGTTTCTCGAGCTGGAAACTGCGGCAGACGCGGAGCGAATGAGTCACGACGGACAGCTCCTGCTCGATTCGGTTGAGCGAATGCGCACACCACTCGTCTGCGCGATTCACGGCGCGTGCCTCGGCGGCGCGGTCGAGCTCGCGCTTGCGTCGGCGTATCGCATTGCGACCGATCATCCGAAAACAATTCTTGCTCTTCCGGAAGTTCAGCTTGGATTGATTCCCGGCGCGGGCGGGACGCAGCGTTTGCCGAGGTTGATTGGGATTCGCGCGGCGCTGGACATGATTCTTACCGGGAAAAACATTCGCGCGAAGAAAGCCTATCAAACCGGATTGATAGATGAGCTGGTTCATCCGGCAATTCTGACGGACATTGCGATTCGTCGTGCGCGTGACATTGCGGATGGAACGCGCAAGCATGAGCGACACCGCAGCGGTGTCACTGGTTTTCTGCTGGAAGAAAATCCTGCAGGACGCCGCGTTGTCTTAAAGAAAGCGCGCGAAGAAACGCTAAAGAAAACTCACGGACATTATCCGGCGCCGCTCGCGGCGATCGATGCTGTCGCTGCTGGATACAGCGGCGGAGCGAGTCACGGATTCCGGGAAGAATCGCGTTTGTTTGGCGAGATGGCCGCGAGCTCTGTGTCAAAGGAGCTGATCTATCTCTTCTACGCGACCAGCGCGCTCAAAAAAGATCCTGGTGTTTCAGTAGAAGAAGGTCAATCGCCGCCCGTAGTGATGCCAATCAACAAGCTGGGAGTTCTTGGCGCCGGCTTCATGGGATCGGGAATCGCAGCCGTTGCCGTTCAGCAGGACATTCCGGTGCGGATGCGCGATGCGGATCACGGTCGTGTTGCGAAAGGATACGCTGCGGTGCGCGACATTCTGAAAGAGCGTCTGACGCGCAAGCAGATCACGCGCCAGCAATTCACGGACATGATGTCGCTCCTGGGTGGCACGATCGACTATTCGGGATTTGGAAATGCGGATCTCGTGATCGAAGCAGTATTCGAGGATCTAGACGTAAAGCATCAGGTGCTGCGCGAGGTCGAGGCGGTTCTCAAGCCGGAAGCAATTTTTGCCTCGAATACCAGCACGATTCCAATCGCGCAAATTGCGACGGCGTCGTCCTCGCCCGATCGCGTGCTCGGAATGCATTTCTTCTCGCCCGTGCACAAGATGCCGCTGCTCGAGGTGATCGTTACGCACGAAACCGATCGTGATGTGATTGCATCCGCGGTGGCATTCGGCAAAACGCTCGGCAAGACGGTGATCGTAGTGCGAGACGGACCTGGCTTTTATGTCAATCGAATTCTGACTCCCTACATAAATGAAGCGGGACGATTGCTCGATCAGGGCGCGTCGATCGATTCCGTGGATAAAGCACTCGTCGATTTTGGATTTCCTGTCGGACCGGTGACGCTTGTCGATGAGGTCGGCCTCGACGTTGCATCGAAGGCGGGGAAGATCATGCACGATGCATTTGGGGATCGATTTTCTCCTGCGCAATCGGTGCAGGCTGTTGTCGCTTCGGGGCGACTTGGGCGAAAATCGAAGAAAGGTTTTTATCTCTACGATGATGAAGGAAAGAAGGGTGAGGTTGATGAATCGGTGTACCAGCTGTTGACGCCTGCTGCGCGCGAGACGCCGCCGTCCGCAGGAGCGGAGCCGCGTGCTCGTCCGGAATTTCCGGCGAACGAGATTCAGCAGCGCACTGTGTTGCCGATGCTGAATGAAGCAGTGCGATGTCTCGAGGAAGGTGTGATTCGTTCACCGCGTGATGGTGATGTCGGAGCGGTTTATGGATTTGGTTTTCCGCCATTTCGTGGAGGACCGTTCCGTTACATCGATTCGATTGGGCAGGAGGAGGTTGTTCGTCAGCTCGAGGAGCTCAATGATCGCTTTCCCGGACGGTATGAGCCCGCAGAGTTGTTGGTTGGAATGGCTCGCCGGAAGACTCGCTTCCATGGTGAGCGTCCGTGAGCACGCTAACGCGTGGACTCCGCGACTTCCCGATGCTTGAGTTGAAATAGATGCATGGCGTCAGCGCGACCCGATATGTCGTATCGCTATTCGTGATCACAGCCTGCATGACTAGTTCCGTACCTCCCGCCGTGCGAAATGAAACTTCACCTAGTGGTCCGCGCACTCGTGCGGAGCGCTCGAATTATCTCGAGACGTCCACCTACGCCGACGTCATCGTGTTTCTCGATTCGCTCCATGGCCGGCCGGAATTGTCGTTTGGCACGATCGGCAAGACCACTCAGGGCCGTGACATTCCTTACGTGATCGCATCTCGTCCACGTGTCTCGACGCCACAGGAAGCAAAGGCACTCAACCGTCCGATTGTGTACGTGCAAGCGAACATTCACGCCGGCGAAGTGGAAGGGAAGGAAGCGCTGCTCGCTATGCTTCGCGATCTCACCGCCCCTGGCCGCACTGATTATCTCGACAAGCTCATCCTGATCGCAGTTCCGATTTACAATGCGGACGGAAACGAAAAGTTTGCGCACCAGGATGTAAATCGCGGTGAGCAGAACGGGCCGGAAATGGTGGGCGAGCGAGCAAATGCGCAGGGCCTCGATCTCAATCGCGACTACATCAAGGCTGAAGCACCGGAGACGCGCGCGTCACTCGCGATGTTCAACGCGTGGGACCCCGACGTCTTCGTCGATCTTCATACGACCGACGGAAGTTTTCACGGGTACGCCCTTACATACTCTCCATCGCTGAATCCCGCCGCGCCGCTTGGAATATTTACGCGCGATCAGATTCTTCCAGCGTTGCGATCCAGAATGCAGGCGCGCGGTTTTGCGACGTTCGATTACGGAAACTTCATTTCCGATGACACTCTGTCGAAGGGTTGGGAAACCTTCGACTCACGGCCGCGCTTTGGCACCAACTACTATGGATTGCGTGGCCGCATCTCCATCCTGAGCGAAGCATACTCCCACGATCCTTTCAAGCGCCGCATTGAAGCGACTTATGCATTCGTCGACGAAATACTGAAGGTGGTGATCGAGCGCAGCGCCGAGATTCGCAAGTTGACCGCTTTGGCTTCTGCAACGTACCCGACTGTTGAATCGATCCCGATTCGCTCTCGCATGATTGCCGCGCCGCAACCGATCGACGTGATCGCCGAGCAGATGGAGCGCACGGGTGATTCATCGAGAACGCAGCCCGGAGTTCCAAAGGGAATGCGCCGCAGCGGAAAATTTCAAACGATCAAAATGCCGGTGTTCGACCGATTCGAGCCGACATTCTTTGCTCCGCGTCCGCCAGCATACGCAATCGCGGCGTCCGAGCACGAGGCCGTCGCCGTTTTGCGAGCGCATGGAATCATTGTCTACGAGCTAGCAGCAAACAGCACTGCGCGCGGCGACCGCTTCATAGTCGACTCAGCCAAGGTCGCGCCAAGATTATTTCAAAAGCACCACGAGGTTCAGCTGACAGGACGATGGGTTAGCGAAGAGCGGGAATTGCGCGCTGGCACCTACATCGTTCGCACCAATCAACCGCTTGGCCTCCTCGCCGTGTATCTTCTCGAACCCCAGACTGACGATGGACTCGTGACGTGGAACGTGTTCGATGAAACGATGGTGTTCGGAAGCTCATATCCCGTTCTTCGACTGATGAACGAGCCGCGGCCGGTCACCCGCTAGTATTCGCAATGCTTCGCAGCGCGCTCCTCTATCTCTCCAATCAGCCGAAGGTCTTCAGCTTCGTCCGCAACAATCGAATGGCAAAGAGCTTCGCCTCGCGATTCATTCCCGGCGAGACGCTCGATTCTGCGCTCGATGCAGTGCGGAAGCTCAACGCAGATGGAATCACCGCTTCACTCGACCTCCTCGGCGAAAGCGTCCGCAACGAAAAGGAAGCGCGCGACTCCGCGCAGCAGTACATCGGGATGCTCGATCGAATCAAGGAATCGGGCGTCGACGCCAATGTCTCGGTAAAGCTCACGGCCATGGGGCTCGACATTGCCGAGGATCTTTGCGTGGCCAACATGCAGAACATTCTGGATCGAGCGCGCGAGCACGAGACGTTCGTTCGCATCGACATGGAAGGCAGCGACTACACGCAAAAGACGCTCGACATCTTTTACAACCGGCTTTATCCCTGTTATCGCGGAAACGTCGGCATCGTTCTCCAGAGCTATTTGTACAGAAGCTTTTCCGACGCGCAGCAGGCGAATGCAGCAGCGGCTCGCGTGCGTTTGTGCAAAGGCGCGTACAAGGAGCCTGCATCGGTCGCTTACCCGGAAAAGAAAGACGTGGACGATTCGTATCTGCGCTGCATGCGATCGCTCTTGCTCGAGGGTCATTATCCGGGCATCGCGACTCACGACGAACGAATGGTTCGCGAGACGAAGCGTTTTGCGATCGAGAATGACATCAAGCCAGATCGATTCGAGTTTCAGATGCTCTACGGTGTCCGCCGCGATCTGCAGCACAAGCTCGTGCGCGAGGGATATCGCATGCGCGTGTACGTGCCGTTCGGCACGCAGTGGTATCCGTATCTCATGCGCCGTCTCGCCGAGCGTCCTGCGAATGTCGCGTTCATGACCGCCAGCGTGTTGAAGGAAATGGTCGCACGAAACCCGCACTAGCATGGGACAGTTCCTTCCTGCCGATCATTCGAAGGGTGATGCCAACACGATTGGCGGATACACGGCCGTACATGCGCGTCCGGCGGCGTTCGAGGGACAGGACGGAGCTTCGTACAGCGTCGAGATTGTTTCCGACGAGACCGGTGAGGCATCGCGTCCCTATGCGGCATATTTGCTCTTCGTGCGATGGCGCGAGGGTGATCCTGTTGCATCAGGACACCTGGAAACGGATTACCTCGAGTACGCCGGCAGCGAGCAGGAAGCGATCACGAAAGTAGGCGCACTCAAGTTGAGTGATGTCCGGGCGCTGCTGTATGATTTGATTGCCGAACGCTCGGAAAATGAGCTGCGGACTGCTGACTCTGAAAAGCGCTGGTGGGATGCCATGCGCGAAGAAAGCGAAGGCGACGCGTGAGCAGCAAAGACTCTGTCGCTCGCGATCGTGAGCGTGGAGTCGTAGTGAAAGGCACCGGCGGAATCTGGCACGTTCGCACTGAAGGCGGCTCGACAATCGAGGCTTCGCTTCGCGGGCGTCTCAAGAAAGAGCGAGAGGATTTACTCAAGCTCACCGTCGGTGACGATGTCGTTCTCGTGCGAGACAACACCGGACAGGCGGGAGCAACGTGGGCCATCGAGGAAATTCTGCCGCGCAGATCACAGCTTGCGAGACGAATGCCCGGCGAAGGGCGCGGTGAGCGAGTTGTCGCAGCGAACATCGATCAGGTAGTAATCGTGTTTGCTG
>Ga0310810_10002441_pt1 | contig 19962 bp, 14 predicted proteins | sample NCmetagenome_FD_207641 | JGI IMG/M metagenome (GOLD analysis project Ga0310810, IMG submission 207641) | Soil microbial communities from experimental microcosm in Duke University, North Carolina, United States - NC | ecosystem: Engineered > Artificial ecosystem > Soil microcosm > Unclassified ...
GATCCGTCGAGCGCAGCGGCGCCGCTGACCGATCTCGCCGTCGACCTGGCGCTCCTCGGCGCGGCCCCCGGGGTCAGCGCCACGCGACTCGATCCCGCGACTCGACAACCCATTTTCCTCCGCGTCAGCGATGACCTCCGGGCGGCTGCGCAGATCGCCTATCGAAAAACGACCGAAGCGATCGCACTCGCGAGCGGTGTCGCGATCGAGGCGGAGATTCCACGCGAGCAGATTGCGGCCGGGGACAGCGCGCCACTGAAGTTGACGGTATACAACCGGGGGCGTGTTCCGGTGCGGGCGGAGCCGTCGTACATGTTCTCGTGTCAACGCGGACGTCCGCTGCCCGGTGGTGGTGTACGGTTCGATTCGGTGCTCGTATGGGCGGATAGCGTGGCCACGATTCTTCCCGACAGCGCACGGACGTGGAAGGGATTCGAGTGCGCGGGGCAGGTGGTCGCGGGCGACGGCCCGTGGTGGCTCCGCTCTCCGCGGCGGGGTGACACGTTCGCCGCGGCGAGTGTCGTCCAGTCGGAAAACGAAGTGTCACGAGGTGCGCTGGCGCGCGTGCGTTTGACGGTCGGGAGCGAGTCGGGTGTTCCGGTCGAGATCGACGCGCCGATCGTATATCGCTACGCGGATCCGCTTCGGGGTGACGTCAGCCGACCGCTGGCGTATGTGCCAGAGATCTCGGTGACGCTCGATCGCGCCATCGAGTATGCGCCCGCGCGCGCACCACTCGTCAGGCAGCTGCGTGTGGAGCTTCGGTCCGCCGCCACTGCGCCGCGCGCCGTACGCGTGTCGCTGCGTCTTCCCGCGGGCCTTCGTGCCGATTCCGCGACGCGCGAGGTCACGCTGCCTGGCTACGGCGCGGTGCGGAGCGCGACGTTCACGGTGCGCGGTGAGTTGCCGCCGGGTCGTCACACGATCGCGGTCGTGGCAGAATCGAACGGCAAGCGGTTCACGAATGGCTACACGCCGATCGAGTACGACCACATCCGTCCCCAGCGGCTCTACCGCGACGCTGCCGTCGCGATCGAGGCGGTCGATCTCACGATTCCGCCTGACGCGGTCATTGCCTACATCCAGGGCGTCGGCGACAACTCCGCGGCCATGCTGCAACAGCTCGGACTGCGGGTGACGACGCTCAACCCGACCGACATTCCGAAGACGGACCTCTCGCGATACAACGCGATCGTCGTCGGCACGCGTGCGTACGAGTCGAACGATGCGCTCGTGGCGAACAATGCGGCGCTGCTCGATTACGTGAAGCGCGGCGGGACGATGGTCGTGCAGTACGGGCAGAACGAGATGCAGAACCCGGGCATGATGCCATATCCGATCACGCTCTCGCGTCCGGCCGATCGGGTGACGGACGAGTCGAGCCCGATTCGCATTCTCGACCCGAAGGCACGCGTGCTGAGCTATCCGAACGCCATCACGGATGCCGACTTCGCCGGCTGGCTGCAGGATCGGTCCCTGTACATGCCGCGCACGCACGCGCCGGAGTACGCCCCGGTGCTCTCCACGAACGACCCGGGCGAGCAGCCTAACGACGGAGCGATCCTCGTCGCGAAGTACGGCTCAGGAACGTACGTCTACACGACGCTGGCGTTCTTCCGCCAGCTCCCGAACGGGGTCCCCGGCGCGGCGCGCCTGTTCGTGAACCTGCTGGCCGCGAAGGGGCCGGAAAAGACTGTGGTGCCCTGAGACGCCTCCTGCCCGCCGCCATCCGCCCTAACGAGCGACCGGTGTCGGCGGAGCAGGGGAAAATGCGCTGACGACCAGCCCCACCACGACGACGGTCACCGCGCCGATCACGTTATGCCACAGAAAGGCGACCTGCGGCAAGCCGAACGCCACTGCGCCGACCACCGAGATGCCGGCCATCAGCCCGACGAACGCACCCGTCGCGCGTGACCTCCGCACCATGGCCAGCACGAAAACACCGAGAATCGAGCCGTAGAAGAACGACCCGAAACGGTTCACCACCTCGATCAGCGAGCCAAGCCTCACCGCGTAGGATGCGATGATACAGGCGAAGAGGCCCCAGATCATCGTGGCGATCTTGGACGCGCGAACGTACGTGGTGTCCGGCGCGTTAGGCCGGAACCACCGGCGGTAGAAATCGATCACCGACGCCGTCGCCAGCGAGTTGAGCTCCCCCGCCACCGCCGACATCGCGGCTGCCATCACTGCGGCGATGAAGATCCCCGTCAGGCCCACGGGCAGGTCGAACAGCACGAAGTGCGGGATGATGTAGTTGACGTCCCTCGACGACTCGCCGGTGACGCGTGCTGCGAGCGCCAGCGCTTCCGTACGCACGTCCTGCACGTGCTTTTCCGCCGATCGGAATGCGTCCCGCGTACCGTCGTTCCTGCGGGCGGCCATGGCCCGTGCCGCCGTGTCACGTTGCGCCAGTGCCGCGCCGAATTGGGACGCCAGCGCCTGATACTCCACCGGCTGCGCCTCCCGCACGCGACGGTCGTGCGTCGGATTGAACAGCATCGGCTGCGGCATGAACAGGTAGTACACGAACACGAGGACGCCCACGAGCAGCACGCCCGCCTGTAGCGGGATCTTCCAGTAGGCACTGATGAGCAGCGAGCTCCGCGCCTCGTCCACGGACTTCGCCGTCAGATACCGCTGCACCTGGCTCTGATCGGTGCCGAAGTAAGCGAGCATCAGGAACATCCCGCCGATCAGTCCCGACCAGAACGTGTACGTCTGCGTGATGTCGAACGAGAAGTCGAACACGCGGAGCCGCCCGACGGCGCCCGCGACGTGAAGTGCCGCATCCGGTGTCACGGGCAGCTTGAACAGCACCACGGCGATCACCGCCGTGATCGCCGTGACCACGAGCACCATCTGCTTGACGTCTGCCCATGCGACCGCCTGTACCCCGCCCACGATCGTGTAGATCACGGTTGGGATCCCCATGATTGCCACCGACCAGGCGACCGGCCAGCCGAAGATCGATGAGAACACCACTGCGGGTGCGGCCAGAATCGTCCCGCAGGACAATCCCCGCGAGAGGAGAAACAGGAACGCGGTGAGCGACCGGGTTTTTGCGTCGAACCGGCGCTCGAGGAATTCGTAGGCCGTGAACACGCGCGCACCGTGAAGGAACGGCACGAGCGTCACGCCGAGAATGACCATGGCGAGCGGCAGCCCGAAATAGAACTGGACGAACCGAAGCCCGTCCGTCGCGCCCTGGCCGGTCGTGCCGATCATCGTGATGGCCGACAGCTGCGTGGCCATGACCGATAAGCCGACTGCCCACCACGGAAGGCTCCGGTTGGCGAGGAGATAGCCTTCGATTTCGGTGGACCGCTTTGTCCGACGGATACCGTCGATTCCCACGTACGCGATGTAGGCGATGAGGATCGCCCAGTCGAGAGAGCGCACGATGCGCCGTCAGCTCGTGTAACGCGACTGCAGCAGCCACAGGAGGAGCAGCGCTCCCACCTGCACGGCGATCACCCGGATCAGGTTCTGTCGGAACGTCGGGGTCGTCGGCGGCGGCGACTCACTGGTCGATGTCATGGCGAAGCGGTGTCTCGTGGTAGGGGTGAGCGCCTGGCGAAGCCAAAGTATCCACTCGCGTGCGCGACAGAGGCAAGGAGCACCCGATGGTCAGGATGAAACTCTGACCTCGTTAGATTTCTGGGTGCAGCACGCACTCTCCCAGTGACTCGGTGCTCATGACGGCGACCGCTTGGCATCGACCGCACGTGGTGATCATCGGAGGCGGATTCGGCGGGCTTACCGCTGCGCGGGCGTTCGCGCATACTGCCGTCGACGTCACCGTGATCGATCGAAACAATCACCACACGTTTCAGCCGCTCCTCTATCAGGTAGCGACGGCGACGCTCAGTCCGAGTGACATCACGGCGCCGATCCGACACCTGTTGCGCGCACAGCGGAATACGACGGTGCTGCTCGCCGACGTCACGGGCGTCGACGTCGTCAGGCGGACGGTCACCATCGAGGAAGTGCGTGGGCGCTTTCGCGACATTGCGTACGACTACCTCATCCTTGCCGCGGGCGCACGCCACTCGTACTTCGGGCACGGCGCCTGGGAGGCCGACGCGCCCGGTCTCAAGACCATCGAGGACGCGCTCGAGATCAGGCGCCGGTTCCTGCTCGCGCTCGAGCGCGCGGAGCTGACCGAGGATCCGGAGGAGCGCGCTGAGTACATGACGATCGTGATCGTTGGCGGCGGACCCACCGGTGTGGAGCTTGCGGGCCTGATTCCCGACGTTCTTCGCGGCGTGAGGCGCGACTTCCGACGCGTCGATCCAAGTCGCGTGCGCGTCATCCTGATCGAGGGCGGTCCGCGCCTCCTGCCCACCTTCCCGCAGGAGATCTCCGATCGCGCGCTCGCCGACCTGAAGGAGCTTGGCGTAGACGTTCGGCTCGATTCGATCGTGACACGCGTGGAACCCACGTCGGCGTGTATCGGCGCGGATTGCATCGCGACGCGCACGATCCTCTGGGCGGCCGGCAACGCTGCAGCGCCACTCGCGCGCGCGCTGGGCGCTCCGCTGGATCGCGCGGGACGTGTGCTCGTTCAGCCGGATCTTTCGATCCCCAACCATCCGGAAGTGTTCGTCGTCGGCGACATGGCGGCGCTGACGGACGTGCGCGGCGTCCGTGTCCCAGGTGTTGCGCCGGCGGCGAATCAGGAAGGCAAGCGTGCCGCCGAAAATGTGAAGCTGTTACTGCGCAACGAGCAGACGGTCCCATTCCGCTACGTGAACAAGGGCGATCTCGCGACGATCGGCCGATACAAGGCCGTAGCCGACTTCGGCAGCTTTCGCCTTACCGGCTGGATTGCGTGGTGGTTCTGGCTGTTCGTTCACATCATGTATCTCGTCGGCTTCCGAAATCGCATCAGCGTGTTGGTGCAGTGGGCGTATGCATACTTCACGTACCAGCGCGGCGTTCGGCTCATCACGCACGAGGATCAGAATCGCGAGGACCGGATACTGGCCGCGAATAGCACCCATTTCTGACGCGCGTGAGTTGGCTGGTCTGACGAAACAGTGACGGGGTTAGATGGCCCGCAGCGAAGTTATATCGTTTGTTGGTGGACGTTTCGGTTGACGCGCCCAGCGGGATGGTCAATATTCGAAGCCCCGCGGGTGCCGTCGACGACGATGACTCCGCGGTGCACGTTCCCTTGGAGCCCTGCATGTCATCGGATGGCCGTGATACCACGGCGATCGCAGCTCCACCAACTCCGGTACGCGTCCTTATTGCCGAGGACGATGCCGATTTGCGCGGGGTACTCAGCCGGAGCCTGAGCGCTAACGGGCACGTCATCGTCGGGGAAGCCGCGACGTTGGCCGAGACCATGGAGCGCGTTCGTGAGCTGACGCCCGAGGTGCTGCTCCTCGATGCTCACCTCGGTCCCGACAAGATCGTCGAGGCTGCAAAGACGCTCGCGTCCGAGACCCCGAACGTCGCCATCATCTTCCTCACCGGCGAACGGGAATTCGTGTGCGAAGGGGACGTCGCCACAACCACCGCCATCGCGGTGCTCCCGAGCTCGAGTCCCGCATCGGTGATCGATACGAGCGTCAGACTCGCAGCGCATCGCGTGCGCGAGCTCCGCACTGCGCGGGAGGAAGTCGCGCAGGTGCGCCAGCAGCTCGAGAATCGCAAGGCAATCGAGCGCGCCAAGGGAATCCTGATGCGTCGCACCGGTCTCTCTGAGCAGGAGGCCTATCGCATCCTGCAGCGCACGAGTCAGGACCGATCGGTCCCGATGGTCGACGTCGCGCGTGAAGTGCTGGAAAGTGAGCCGGGCAGGTAGGAAGCGATTGCGTTCTTCCTCACGCTGTTGCCGGCGGGCTAACGTACTGCTCCAGTCCCACACCCAGCATTAGCGTCGCCAGGACGAACGCCGCCGACGTGAAGAACGGCACGCCGGTTCCCAGGTGATCGTAGGCGAACCCCGCCCACAGCGGCGCGATGATTCGCGCCACGCCCCCGAAGGTCTGTTGCACGCCCATGTACAGGCCGCGCTCACGCGAGGGGATCACGCGCGACAGCAGTGCCGTCACGCACGGAAACGTGAACGCCGTACCGAGTGGGATGAAGGCCACGGCGAGTGCGAGCACGGGCAGCGAACGCGCGAGCGGCATCGCCCCGAGCCCGATCGCCAGCAGTACCACGCCCAGCCGAGACAGGCGCGCCTCGCCGAATCGATCGACCGCCTTTCCGAGCAACAGCACCCGCGTGAACACCGAGATGGAGCCGATGTAGACGAAGAAGTAGCTGATCGTCTGCTCGGTCACCGCATAACGATCGGCGAGAAACAGTGCCAGCACGGCCGTCACGCCCTGGAACGCACCCATGGCGATCGCATAGATCCAGATCAGTCGCGACGCGGGCTCGCCGGAGTGCTCGAGCACGCGCAGGACCGCCTCTCGCGACGAGCGTGGCTTCTGGGGTGTCGTGTGTGCCTCGTGCACCTCGCGGGACTCACGCAGGAACCGCCACGCGAACGCCATGTTCACGAGGCAGAGCAGCGCCGCGAGCAGGCCGGGCATCGCGTGCCCCACGGCGTGCAGGCCGGCGACGTCGCCACCACCCAGGTTGCAGACCTTGTTGCCTAACGTGATCGAAAACGCGCCGAGCACCGGGCCTAACGCGACTCCCAGGTTCGTCGCCGCCGAGAGCCAGCCGAGCCCGCGCGCCCGCTGATCGGGCTCCACCGAGTCCGCGACGTACGCCTGGATGACACCCACCGTGCCCCCGCCGGCACCCTGCACGATGCGCGAGATGAACAACATCGCCAGCGAGTCGGCGAACCCGAAGATCACGTACGCCACGGCCGACGCGCCCAGCGCCACGAGCAGGGCAGGGCGCCGCCCGAACCGGTCCGAGAATCGCCCCCACACCGGCGCGCTCACGAGCTGCGCCACAGTGAACGTCGACACCAGCAACGCGACGACGGAGCCGATGCCGAAGTGCACCGCGCCGATGTCGAACCCTTCGCCGCCGAGCCTGCGGGCATAGAACGGCAAAATCGGCACGACGATCAACAGCCCGACCATGTCGAGGAAGGCTGTCGCCATCAGGACCATCAGCTTCGCGGGAATCTTCCGAAGCTCTCGGCCCAGTGTATAGAGCAGCCCCAACGCGAGCGCACCGAGGACGATGCGCACGCTGGGGTGCTCGAGGGATGTCGCGATGTCGAGAGACATGTGGCTGTATATGTACGACGAACGCGGCATCGTGCGCCGCGCGCTCGAGGGATCGGTTACCGACTCACAACTTCCTGACCTTGGGCGTCACCATGTCAAACGTAGAACGGTAGCTCAGTCGACCGCTTTCCCAAGCGCGGCGGGCTGCGCGGCGCGTCCGACGACCCCAGCCAGAGCGACGATGGTCAGAACGTACGGGATCATCTCCACGAACTGTGACGGAACGAGCTGTAACGACTGCAAGCGGATCTGCATCGTCTCGGCAGCGGCGAACAGCACGCACGCGATCGTGACCCGCTTCGGATCCCACTTTCCGAAAATGACGGCCGCCAGCGCGATGAAGCCACGCCCGGCGGTCATCCCATCCGTGAACTGGTGCTGGTCCAGCGCCAGGTAAGCGCCGGCCATCGATGCGCAGGCGCCGGAAACCACCACCGCCAGCCAGCGAACGCGCTTTACCGGCACGCCAACCGATAGCGCGGCCTCGGGCTTTTCGCCGGCGGCGCGCACGCGCAGCCCAAACGGCGTACGGTACAGCAGCCACGCAACCGCGGCCATCGTGATGATCCCGAGCCAGACCAACGGGTTCGCGAGCGATGAGAACACGCCGCTCTGGACGTCGGAAACGCCGAAGCCGGGAATCCGCGGCGAGTTGGACGAGCTATCGAACGCCAGACGCAGGAAAAAGCGCGTGACCCCGACCGCGAGCAGGTTCATGGCGATGCCTACCACGACCTGATCCGCGCGATAGCGGATCGTTGCCAGCGCGTGCAGGAGCGCCGCGACCATCCCGCCAATGACCCCGGTGATGATGCCGACCCACGGTGACCCCGAGTAGTAGCTCCCGAGCGCAGCGCAGAACGCGCCGGTAAGCATGAACCCCTCGAGCGTGAGCGCGATGACTCCCGCCCGCTCGGACACGATGCCGCCAGCCGCGGCGAACAGGTACGGAACGGCGATCCGCAGCGTCTGGATGAGAAACGCGATCACGGCTGGGAACCGGGAACAGGGAACTGGGAGCTGGGGCCCGGATTGACGGTGGTCTCCGGTTCGCGGTTCCCCGTTCCCCGTGCCCGTCTCGCGTTGGCGAGGGCTCGTCGAACTTCAGGGACAGACGTGGCGACAGCGATGATCACGACGGCCGTGAGTACGTCGACCATCTGTTTCGGCACGAGCGCGTTCACTGCCAGTCCACCCTGCGAGAGCGTGGCAAACAGAAGCGCGGCGATGATGACGCCCACGGGGTGATTCCGACCCACGAGTGCGACGGCGATGCCGAGAAACCCGCTGCCCGTACCGAATCCTTCCTCGTAATAGTGCTTGTAGCCGAGCACGTAGTTCAGACCGCCGAGACCGGCGAGCGCTCCGCTCAGGATCATGGTCCTGGCCCACACCGCGCCCACGTGGACGCCTCCGTACTCTGCGGCATCGGGCTGTAGCCCCACTGCGCGCAACTCGTAGCCCGGCCGCGTTCGAAACAGGTACCACCACACGGCCACGGCGGCGGCTATGGCGAGCAGGAACGTTGCATTCGCAGCCGAGCCAGCGAACAGTGCCGAGACGGCGGTGAGCCGCGGCACCGACCCGACGTGCATCTCCGGGGTGTGCAGCGTTTCAGCGACGTGGATGTGCGCGGCCACGATGTAGTTGAGCAGCGCCAGCACGACGAAGTTGAGCATGATCGTGACGATCACCTCGCTCGCGCCGAACCGGGCCTTGAGCGCGCCTGGGATCGCGCCGACAACACCTCCTCCGGCGCCCGCCGCGACCATGCAGAGAAGGATCGCGATCACGGCCGGAGTGCCGGCGGGGAGCCAGAGCCCAACGAGGGCCGCGAGAAATCCGCCGCTCGCCAGCTGACTCTCGGCGCCGATGTTGAAGAGCCCGGCGCGGATGCCGATCGCGACAGCGAGCCCGGTGAACGTCAGCGTGGTCGCCTTGTAGATGACCTGACCGAAGCCGTAGGCATTGCCCCAGGTCCCTTCGAGCAGTTGGCGGAACACCTCGCCCGGTGACTGGCCGAAGATGATGATCAGGATGTCGCCGACGACGGCTGCGATGAGCAGGGCAACCAGCGGCGGCAGAATCGATTCCTCGATCCGCGCGCGCCAGCGCTCGCGCCGCTCCGCCTCCACGGTTTGTACCGCGGGATTCGTCATGTGGCTGTTCCGCTCGCGCCAGTCATGTAGGGGCCCAGCACTTCCGCGCTCGCGTCGCTGCCCGGCAGCGTCACGACCATGCGGCCGCCGTACATCACGCTCACACGATCGGCGAGCGCGAGAATCTCCACGAGGTCGGCGGACACGAGCAGGATCGCCTTCCCTTCGGCGCGCGCGCGCCGCAGCTGGTCGTGAATGAACTCGATGGCGCCGACGTCCACACCGCGGGTCGGCTGTGCCGCGATCAACACGGTGAAGTCGCGCCCCATCTCGCGGGCGATGACGATCTTCTGCTGGTTGCCGCCCGACAACGCGCGAGAAGGCAACGACTCGTCAGGCGGTCGGATGTCGAACGTCGTGATGCGGCTCGCGGCGTTCGCGGCGATGCGCGCGTGATCGAGTGTGCTCGCGCCGCCGGTGAATCGATGCTGCTGGCCGAGGATGAGATTGTCGGCCACCGAGTACTCGAGCACGAGGCCGCGGCGGTGTCGGTCTTCCGGAATGTGGGAGAGCCCCGAATCGGCGCGGTGCCGTACGGTGCGGGCGGTGATGTCGTGTTGCGCGCCGGCGAGGTCGACGATGCTGACGGTGCCGGAGGTCGGTGCGCGAAGTCCGGTGATGGCCTCGATCAGCTCGGTCTGTCCGTTGCCTTCGACGCCCGCGATCCCGAGAATCTCGCCGCGCGCGATGGTGAAGGAGACGTTGTCCACCTCGTTAGGTCTGCGGGGTGAGGGGACGGTGAGGTTCGAAACGACAAGAGCGGGAACCGGGAACGGGGAACCGGGAACTGAGGCTGCACGCTGCGCGCTGCCCGCAGCGACCGGTTCCCCGTTCCCGGTTCCCGGTTCCCATTCTCCCGCCAACGCGACCTCTCGTCCCACCATCATCCGCGCGATCGATCGTGCGGTCGCGTCGGCAGTTCTCATTCGCCCCACCGTGCGTCCCGCGCGCATCACCGTGATCGTCTCCGAGATCTCGATCACCTCGTCCAGCTTGTGCGTGATGAGGATGGCCGTGCCTCCGTCGTCGCGCAGACGACGCAGCACCTTCCACAGCTCGAGCACTTCCGGCGGCGACAGCACGGCCGTGGGCTCGTCGAGGATCAGCACCTTCGTGCCGCGGTAGAGCGTCTTCAGAATCTCGACGCGCTGCGCCTCGCCCACCGAGAGGTCGGAGACCAGCCGAGATGGGTCGACACGGAGGCCCGTGCGTTCGCTCAATGCGCGGACTTCTCGCTCCGCGCCGGCGAGATCGAGCGACAGGCCGCGCTTCAGCTCGCGCCCGAGAATCAGATTCTCCGCGACCGTGAGCGTGGGGACGAGCATGAAATGCTGGTGCACCATGCCGACGCCGGCGTCGATCGCTTCGCGTGTGCTCCAGCCGGTGACGTCGCGCAGCGGGCTGCTGCCGGTCGCGACTTCCACCGAGCCGGCGTCCGGCGGATACATGCCTGCGAGCACGCGCATCAGCGTCGATTTGCCCGCGCCGTTCTCACCCACCAACGCGTGAATTTCTCCGGATGCGACGTCGAGGTCGGCGTTCGCGTTCGCGACCACCGGGCCGAAACGCTTCACCACGCCCGTCATTCGAACGGCGGTCGATCCGCTCATCGTGTGCTCATCGTGTGCTCGGCACCGAGATTTTTCCGGCAACGATCTCGGCCTGAAGCGCTTGCAACCGCGTTCGAATCGAGTCGGGAATGAGCGCCTTGTTGTTCGCGTCGTACACGTAGCCGACGCCGCCCTCGGCCAACCCGAACTGGTAGATGCCACCGCGGAACGAGCCGTCTTTCGCGCGACGAATCACGTCGAACACCGCGGCGTCCACGCCCTTGACCATCGAGGTCAGCACGTAGCCAGGCGCCTCCGCGAACTGATCTGCATCTACCCCGATCGCGAGCTTGTGCGACGATCGCGCGGCCTCGAACACGCCCAGTCCGGTAGAGCCGGAAGCGTGGAAGATGATGTTCACGCCCGACTGATACTGACTGAGCGCGAGCTCCTTCCCACGTCCCGGATTGCGAAATGCCTCGGGCGTGACCCCGGCATACTGCGCGATGACCGTGCAGTCGGGGCACACGTGCTTCACGCCAGCTCGGTATCCGGCCTCGAATTTGTGAATGAGCGGAATGTCCATTCCGCCCACGAAGCCGACCTTCTTCGACCCACCGACCAGCGCCGCCAGCGCGCCGACGAGAAAGGACCCCTGTTCCTCACGGAACTTGAGCGCCGCGAGATTGGGTGGAGGCGGGACCGGATTGCCTTGCGTGTCCGTCGCGACCGCGTAGTCGACGCCCGCGAACTTGACGTTCGGGTACTCCCTGGCGAGCTGCGTCAGGTCGTCGGTGAAGATGAAGCCGACGCCAATGACGATGTCCATCCCCTCGGCTGCCAACAGGCGGAGACCCGCCTCACGGTCCGAGCCTTCGCCCGGCTCGATGAATCGCACGCGGGCGCCCAACTGTCGCTCCGCGCGGTCGGCGCCAAGGTACGCACCGTCATTGAACGACTTGTCGCCGCGACCGCCAACGTCGAAGACGATGCCGACATCGACGGCATCCCCTACTGGCGCTGACGTCGCACCACGCGGACGCACGAAGAGAAGCGCGACGTGCGCCACGAGGAGCACGCCGAGGAGGGAGAGAAGCCGTTTCATCGCGGGATAGAATCGTTCGGCGGGGCAGGGCAAGCAAGGGAAGCGTGCTACTCCCTGGGAGATTGCACCCGCCGAACGTCCGTCCCCGAACTATCGATTGGCCGCCTGAAGCTTCCAGAGGCCGTTCAGCATGTCGGACGCGTAGACGAAGCTGCCATCGAACCGGACGCCCCAGATGAACACGTTGCCGTTGTTCTGAAGCCCGGCGGCCAGCTCGCGTCCCATCTTCTTCAGGTCACAGCGACCGTCGGCCGATTTCTGGGCCGCCGTACACTCGGTGAGGTCACCGCGGATGTCGATCGCCCGGACGCCGGCGTTGTAGTACGCCGCGTAGAGGATGCCGCGCTGTTCATCCACCGAGAAGTTGTGCGTGCCGGCGTTGTCGATGTGGTAGAACGCGACCTCTTTCGGCGCGGCCATGTTGCTCACGTCCACCACGTGGATGTCGCCGTTCGACGAGTTGAGCAGCGACCCAGATCCCGGCGCTTCCTCGCCGACGAACACGAAGCGCTTCGCGTTCGCGCCGCCGTTCTGATCCTGGAACCACCACACGTTATGCGCTTCGCTGCCGCCACCAGCGGCCGCGTACGCGGCCGTGCGGACGTTGCCGATCTGCACCGGGTTCGCCAGCGTGCCGCCCTTTCCGCCGCCGCCCACGTCCCAGATCGTCACGCCGTCGTTCCAGAGTGCGGTGAACAACAAGCCGTCGCGAACGAAGACGTCGTGCACGAACGGGCTGCCCATGACGCGCGAAAGCACCTCCGTCGGGTTCGACGGGTCGGTGAGGTCCACGATCACGAGTCGCGCGGACGGTGGGTCGATCGACAGGAATCCGTAGAGCTTCCCGTTCACGCGCGCGACCTCGGCGGTATGGACGCCGTTGGTCGTGTTAGGCGTCTGGTATCGCGTCAGCCGCACCGGCTTGAGCGGGTTCGCCAGGTCGTAGATGACGATCGATCCATTGGCTCGCTCGGTCGCGACGACGAGCAGCTTGCCGTCATCCGAGACGACGACGTCGCCGAGCGTGGTGGCGTTCTCGACGATGAGCGAGTCCGCCAGCACTGGAGCCGTGCCGGCGATGTTCCAGATGTGGACGGCGTTTCCGTTCGTCGTCCCGCGTGTGCCCCAGGTAGTCGTGTACGCGACGTTCCCGCGCGTCCACAGCTCGGCCATGTAGCGCGCCGTCATGTCGCCACGGCCGACGCTGGAGAGCGCCGCACCGGCGAATGGCGCGGGGCCGTTGGAGGAGTCGGAGTGGCACGCCGCCAGCGCCGTGGCAACGAGGGTGAGGAGGGACAGGCGCATCATCCGGACAGACAGAAGCATCGGCATCGCTGAGTGACTGAGTGAATATCGTTAGGCGGCCGGATCCGGCCGGCTCGCCGCCCTGGACTTGCATACCCCGCGCGGCGTTTCGGACGCGTACCGATCCGCGCTCCTCATGCGATCAGTGCGCATGGGGCTGGCCGGCGCTGCCCGATGATGTGGCGTTAGGCACCGCCACCCCGTATCGCCCCATCCGGTGCACCATGCGCCCCACGCCGAGTCGAACGCCGAACGACATGCTCCAGATCGACGACGCGCCGTAGAAATCCGTTGGGACGAACGCCGATGGCGTGATCTCATCGTTCGGACGAGCGTACGAGACCTCGACGAACGGCGCCACGTCCACATGCTGCACCGGGAGCGGACCGCTCAACGCCACCGTGCCAATGTGCCAGCGCGTGATGCCGATGATCCCGAGATCGGTCGGGTTCCGCGAGTAGCGAAAGGGATCGAGGAGGCGCTCCTCCTCGGGTCGTGTCGTATTCTCGAACCGAACGCTCAGCGACGCCGTTCGCACGGCCGTCGTACCCTCGGCGAGAAACGACGTGAACTCGTTCGTCACGAGATCACCGAACCGGTCATCCGTGCGCGCCCACTCGACGAGCGCGCTGCGCAACGGCCCCTGCTCGCGTTCGAAGCGCGCGCCGACACTCCATTTGTGCTGATCGAGGCCGCCGCCGACCGCGAGCTCTGGTGACGTCACGGACGCGAAGCTCCCTTCGAGCTCCAGCGTACGGATCGGCGTGACGGTGACTCTGGCCGCCCACGAATCACCGAAGCGGCTCGCGTCAGGCGGCGCGCCTGGACTGACCGGTTCGTCGCCGTTGAAGAGTGCCCCCTCGAGCGTGACCGGCCCCCGTCTCACCGCGCCGATGGCCACGTAACGCTCGAGGATCTGCGCCAGATGATGATTCACTGGATAGGCGGCGAAGGGACGCATCATGGGGTCATCCGTGCCGAACGGCACGAAGCCCTTTCCTCCGGCGAGTGATACCCCGGTCCCTCGAAAGGTCCCGCTCGCCGTCACGATCGCTTCGTGCAGATACGTGTGTGGGTGTCGCCGGTCCGCGTAGCCTTCTCCGTTAGCGCCGGGGTTGAGCTGCCCGCGATCGAGCGTCAGCCCTTCGAAGTCCAGTGTGAGCACAGCGCCGACGTGTCCGTTCAGCACGCTCCCGTGGCCCATGATCACGGGTTGCGCGAGGTAGCCCTCCGCATACGTCTGGCCGGCGAACGCCGGGTCCACGCGGGTCACGAGGCCAATTGCCTGTGCCCGCACATTCGCGGTTGCACGATGGGATGAGTCGGCCGTCGGTCCCATCGCCATTCCAGGCATCTGCGCGCGTATCGGACCGACCGGCGCGGCGACTCCGCTCATGACGACGACTATGGATGTGATGACCGTCGCGACTCGGCGCCGGGTCGTCACGTGGATGAGCGGATCATGGATGACGGAGCTTGGCGGGACGCGCGGGAACCGCCGAAAGCTCGCGTGGGGTCACGACCTGGGAAAGGGCGAGGTCGGCCGTAACCCCTCTGCGTGCGAACGTGCGTCAGCCGGCGAGCTCGTCCTCGTGTCCGGTGATCTTGTGTGACGCGCTGCCCGGCTCGACGTCGGGCTGATTCGCGTCGCTCTTCGCGACGTTCTTCGCGGCATTCTTTTCCTGCTGCGACTGCGCGAACTCCGCGTTGTCGGCGTCCCTCAGTCCCGATTTTTCCTGCATGTCCATCTCATTGGTTCCGCCCGATTCGGGACGCTTCGCCTGCAATGCATTCGATGGCTTGGAGCCCATGCCTGTCCTCGGTTGAAATAGTTAGTGCAGGGGTGGTCACGAATCGTGCCGACATTGGCCCGATGAACCGCACTGGCAGAGCTCGTCGTTAATCTCTCGTTAGGGTTCGCGCGACAGGCTACAGTCCGGACCGGCACGGCATCGCGACCATCGATCACCGCCGAGTACGGTCTGTCCCACAATCGTTGCTCCACCTCGTCACGCCGTCTATCTGCTCGGTTCATCCGCGCCGATCAGTGGTGCCCGGAATGTCAGCAGACGCTCGGGCGATCGGCGCACGAACGAAGGAGGAGGAGGAGCAACGATGGAGCGAACACTTCGTCGAATTCTCGTCACTGCCGCCGCGTTGACCGCACCATGGGTCGCCGCGGGCGCGCAGGCGACCGGCACGATCACGGGTCGAGTGACCGACCGCGCGTCGCAAGCCGCCATCGGCGACGCGCAGGTGCTGGTCGTCGGCACCACCCGCGGTGCGCGCACTAACGACGCCGGGCAGTATCGGCTCGCAGGAGTCGCCGCCGGCCAGGTCCGCATCCGCGTCATCCGTCTCGGCTACGAGGCCGAGACTCGAACCGTTACGGTTGAGCCGAGCGGGACGGCCACGGCCGATTTCGCGCTCGGTCCAACAGCGACGCGACTCGATCAGGTCACGATCAGTGCGACCGGCGAGTCGGAGGTCAGGCGTGAATCGGGGAACAACATCGCGACGATCAACACGGATTCCATTCCGAAGACCGTCGTCAACGGCGTGAGCGACCTGTTGTCGTCGCGCGCCGCGAACGTGATCGTGACGCAGACGAGTGGCACGACGGGCGGTGGCTCGCGCATCCGCATCCGTGGATCGAACAGTCTCTCGCTGTCGAACGAGCCGCTCATCATCATCGATGGCGTTCGCGCCATCAGCGACGTCTCGGGTTCTACCATCGACATCGGCGGACAGAATCCGAGCCGCCTCGATGATCTGAACCCGGATGACATCGACGACATCCAGATCATCAAGGGTCCGGCTGCTGCCGCGCTGTACGGCACGGCGGCCGCTAACGGTGTCGTCCAGATCACGACCAAACGCGGACGGGCGGGCAGGACGAAGTGGACAGCCTACGCCGACGGCGGCAGCGTTCGTGATGTCACCGACTGGCCGGCCAACTACGGGAGCATAGGCCTGACGCCGAGCAATCGGCGCACGATGTTCTGCTCCATCGATGCGGAGCTGGGCGGAGGATGCACGCCGAAGCCGGATTCGCTCATCAGCTTCAACCCTCTCGAGCAGGCGGGTCCCTTCGTCGATGGATGGCGTTCGGAGTTCGGCGCCTCCGCGAGCGGCGGGTCCGAGCAGACGCAGTTCTATCTCGGCGGCGACTTCGGTCGTGAGCACGGCGTGTACCCGAACAACGAAGTGCGGCGTACCGGCATTCGCGCCAACCTAACGAGTCAGCTTGGCACCAGGCTCAATGTTGGCGTCAGCGCCGGCTACAATCAGGCGCGCCTCAAGCTCCCGCAGAACGACAACAACGATCTGAGCCCGATCGCGAACGGGTTGTTCGGGAGCCCGCAGGATGATCCGGATCTCCACGGCAACCTGTTCTACCCCGTGACGGTGCTCAATCAGATCTACACGGCGCAGAACACCGATCGCATGACGCTGTCCGGCAACGGCAACTGGCGTCCGCTGCCGTGGCTCAGCGTGGTGGGTGTGTCGGGTCTCGACTACGCGGGCCGTGGCGACCTGCAGGTGATTCAGCCCGGGCTCATCCCCGAGCCGGATCGTCGTGCGCAGGGCAACGCGACGTCCAATCCGTACAGCTTCTGGACGTACACCGCGAACGTGAACGGCACCGCGTCCTATACGCTGGCATCGCTCGCGGCTTCGACGTCCATCGGTACGCAGTACAACAAGGAGACCGTGAACGGCACGCAGGCCGCTGGTGAGGGACTCGCGGCCGGATCGAGCTCGGTCGCCGGTACGACGTCGGGCTTTGCCGCGACGCAGCAGAACAGCGACATCGTCACCCTCGGCGGGTACCTGCAGCAGAAGCTGTCGTGGCGCGATCGACTGTATCTCACCGCGGCCATCCGTGGCGATGACAACAGCTCGTTCGGCAAGGACTTCAAGCTCATCTACTATCCGTCGGCGAGCCTCTCGTGGGTCATCGGCGACGAGTCGTGGTTCCCGAAGATTCCGACAATCAGCTCGCTCCGGTTGCGCGGCTCGGTTGGCCAGTCGGGTCAGCGCCCCGGGTTCCGTAACGCCGTGTCGTTCTACCAGGCCGTCGGCGTTAGGCGCGAAGTCGGAGATGTCGGCGCACTGGAGCTCGGCGCGAACATCGGCAACAACGAGCTCAAGCCGGAGCTGTCCACCGAATACGAGGGCGGTCTCGACCTCGGAATGTTCAACAGCCGCCTCTCGCTGGAGCTGACGTACTACAACAAGTCCACGAAAGACGCGCTCATTCAGCGACAGCTCGCGCCATCCACCGGCGCACAGACGCGCTTCGAGAACCTCGGTGAGGTCACGAACAAGGGCGTCGAAGGCACGCTCAACGCCGTCGTGGTCGACGCCGACCGTTTCAAGTGGAACGTGACGCTCAACGGGTCGGTCAACAACAACCATCTCGTCACGCTCGGCGCTGGCGTGGATACGATCTTCCTCGGTCTCGGCGCGGTGGATGGCAACGCCATTCAGCGCTTCGTCGAGGGGCAGCCGACCGCCGGCTACTGGCAGCGCCCGTTGCTGTCCTGGCAGGACAAGAACAATGATGGCGTGATCAGCCCGTTAGGCTGTGGTCCGACGGCCGCGGACGACACCGCGGAGTGCGAGGTGAGCCTCGGCGACAACGTCGCCTATCTTGGCAATCCACTCCCGAAACGCGAAGTCACGCTCAACACGAACTTCACGCTGTACAAGTACATCCGCGTCGGTGGCGTCGTCGATCACCGCGGCGGCTACAAGCTGTACAACGCCACGGAGCAATTTCGCTGCGTCGCGTTCCAGACGTGCCGCGCCGCGTACGACAAGACGTCGCCGCTGGCAGACCAGGCGGCGCGTATCGCATCGCTGCTGGGCTCCGATGCCGGGTACGTCGAGGACGCGTCGTTCGTGAAGCTGCGCGAAGTGTCGCTGACGTTCCTCGCGCCTAGCGACTGGGCGAAGCGCGCTCGCGCGTCGAACCTCTCGCTCACGCTCGCCGGCCGTAACCTGGCGACGTGGACCGACTACAAGGGGTTCGACCCGGAATTGAACTGGAACGGCAGCTCGAACTTCAGCACCGCCGATTTCCTGACGCAGCCGCCCGTTCGCTACTTCACGGCGCGCCTGTCGTTCGGCTGGTGATCCCCGACTCGAGACCTAGAGGATCGACATAGATGATTTCCAATCACGTGACACGCACGCGGGCGCTCGCGACAGGCGCCGTGCTCCTCGGTGCCGTGCTCGCCACCGCGTGCGACCCGAACAAGGCACTCGACGTCAAGGACATCGACGTCGTGCAGCCTGGCCAGATCAACGACAAATCGGCGCTGCCGACGCTGCGCAACGGCGTGCTGTCCACGTTCCAACTGGCCTTCAGCGGCGGAGCCGATCTCGCCAACGGTGGCCACGAAGGACAGATCACGATGTCCGGGATGCTTGGCGACGAGTTCCTGAACGCCGAAAGCTTCCCGGATCGCGTGTCCGTCGACATGCGTGACATTCAGGCGTCGAACATCTCGCTGGTCGCCCTCTTCCTCGACCTGAGCCGTGCGCGTGCGACGGCCGACTTCGCGTCCGACCGGTACAACGCGCTCGATGCCGGCGCGGAAGGGCAATCGGAAGTGCTCAGCCTCGCCGGGTTCTCGTACATCATTTTCGGCGAGAACTATTGCTCGGGCGTTCCGTTCAGCAAGCTGACCGCGACGGGGACCATCGAGTACGGTGATTCGCAGACGCGCGATCAGGTTCTCCAGACCGCCGTCGCCAAGTTCGATTCGGCGATCACCATCGCGACGACGGCAGGCAACACCGACCTGCTGAACCTCGCGCGCGTCGGCAAGGGCAGAGCGCTGCTGAATCTCGGGCAGTTCGCGAACGCCGCGACGGCCGTGAAAGCCGTGCCGACGTCGTTCAAGTATCTGATCCGCAGCTCCTCGAACAGCCTGCGACAGAACAACGGGATCTGGAACTACACCGCGAACACCTTCGCCTTCAGCGTACCCGACCGCGAGGGCGGAAACGGTCTGCCGTACCTGACGGCGGCCGATCCACGGCTCGAGGTCGAGGCGACGGGCCAGCGCGGGTTCGATCGTGCGACACCGTTCAATCTCCAGCTCAAGTATCCGGATCTACAGGCCGATGTCGTACTGGCGGATGGCATCGAGGCGCGTCTCATCGAGGCCGAGGCGGCGCTGAAGGCTGGAACGCCCGGTCCGGCGTTCGCGACGCTGAATGCGTTGCGGGCGATCGCGGGCCTGACGCCGCTGACAGATCCCGGCACAGACGCCGCTCGCACGAGTCTCCTGTTCCGCGAGCGCGCGTTCTGGATGTGGGGAACATCGCATCGCCTCGGCGACATGCGCCGGCTCGTGCGTCAGTATGGGCGCGCGCAGAACACGGTCTTCCCGGTTGGGGAGTACCACAAGGGCGGCAGCTACGGGAGCGACGTCAACTTCCCGGTGTCGAGCGATGAGCGAAACAACCCGAAGTTCACGGGATGCATTGATCGGTCGGCGTAGCGTGGATTTCCGCCGATCTTCGGACGCTCTCGTGCGCCGGGGTCGGTGGGAACAGCGATTCCGCGGATGACGCCGAAACTGCCGGATGAACCCTGCCGGCTATAGCGCCTC
>Ga0310810_10002443_pt1 | contig 19959 bp, 17 predicted proteins | sample NCmetagenome_FD_207641 | JGI IMG/M metagenome (GOLD analysis project Ga0310810, IMG submission 207641) | Soil microbial communities from experimental microcosm in Duke University, North Carolina, United States - NC | ecosystem: Engineered > Artificial ecosystem > Soil microcosm > Unclassified ...
TGATCTATCTCCCAGAACGTCTTCTGAGTGCGGATGACGTACGCGATCTTGTCGGCGGCGTCGTGGCCCGCCAGGCGCACGAGCACGGGTTTGTCGTCACCAGACCACCATGCGTTGCAGGTGAAGCGGGTCTCAGGCGCGGTCATATTCGAACCGAATGATATTGTCTCCAGAGCTGATGAGTATCGTGGAAGGGTGTCAGGCGTGAGGGCGGCCCTGCAGTGGGCGACGTTGGCGGGCGCGCTCGCGCTGTTGAATGCGTCGCTGACATTCGAAAACGCCTGGCCTACGCTTTCGATCCAGCTCACCTGGGCACTGTCTATCGAGGTGGCGCTCTGCGTGCTGGCCATCGTCGTGGCCGTGCGCTGGTTCAACGTGCCCTCGCCGATGGCGTTGCGCATTCTCGCTGCGATCTGGGTCGTCCTGGTGATTGGACGTTATGAGGATGTGACCGCTCGCTCGCTCTACGGCCGAGACATCAATCTGTACTGGGATGCGCGCAATCTGCCGAGTGTGGGCGCAATGCTGTCGGCGGTCGCGAAGCCGTGGCTGGTTGCGGCAGCGATAGCGGGCGTTGCGCTCGTACCACTGATTATGTACTTGCCGCTGCGGTGGGCGCTCGGCTGCGTGACGAACGCGTCGAAGGACGCGCGCACCCGATACGTGCTGACTGCTGCAGCGGGCGCAGTCCTCGTGCTCGGCGTCGCTCAGGGTCTTGGTGCGACGGTGCCTCGTAGCCTGCACGTCGTGAAACCGGTGACCACCGTCTATGCGCGGCAGGTGGGCATGTTCGCGTATGAGATCAGTGGCGCGGGGTTGCGCGCTCTCCCGCCCGCGCCGCCCATGCGTTCCGATCTCGGGCGCGTCAAGGGCGCCGACGTGTTCCTCGTCTTCCTCGAGTCGTACGGCGCCGTGAGCTGGGATCGCCCCGCCCTCGCCGATGCACTTGCCGCGAGCCGCACGCACCTCGATGCCGATATTCGCGATACCGGGCGGCGCGTGGTCTCGGCGCTCGTCGAGTCGACGACGTTTGGCGGCAAGTCGTGGCTCGCGCATATCAGCCTGCTGTCAGGTACCGAGGTGCGCGACGAGCAGACCAGTGTGCGGCTGATGTCCCAACCACGACGCGAGACCATGGTGAGTGCGTTCTCGCGTCATGGCTACCGGACGGTCGCCATCATGCCAGGCGCGCGAGCGGCGTGGCCCGAGGGTGCATTCTACGGATTTGACGAGATCTATGATCTTGCCCGTCTCGACTATCAGGGTCCGTCCTTTGGCTGGTGGGACATCACCGATCAATTCGCCATCGCTCGAATGGATGCCTTCGAGATTGCGCCGCGCGCTCGCCAGCCTGTGTTCATCTTCTTCCCCACGATCAGCACGCACACACCGTTCACGCCGTCTCCACCGTACCAGCCGGACTGGAGTCGAGTCCTCACACGCGCCCCCTATGACGAGAAGGAGCTGGCGTATGCGTGGGCGCAGGAGCCCGACTGGTTCAACCTGGGGCCGAGTTACGCGCAGGCGCTCAACTACGCCAACGAGACCCTTGGTGGCTATTTGCGCCTTCGCGCGGATCGCGACTTCGTGATGGTGATCGTCGGCGATCACCAGCCGCCGGCGATGGTCAGCGGGCAAGGGGCGACCTGGGATGTGCCGGTTCATGTGATCACCAACCGGGCACAGGTCCTCGACCGTCTGCTGCAGAAGGGGTTCCGCGAAGGCCTACGGCCGAGTGGGCCGTCGGCCATCAAAATTCACGCATTGCTGCCAGTTCTGCTCGACGCGTTCGGCGATCAGTAAACTGTTGACTGTGGCACTCGAACGAACGCCCCGCCGCGATCTGCCAGCCACTGGCGCCGCACGACTGCGCTGGTCTGCGCTGTTGCTTGGGGTGTCGCTCGTCGTGATCAAGGCCTACCATCTCGGCGTCCCACCGCGTGACGGGCTGCTGGAGTACCTGCGCTCGCTTGCCGCGATCTCGTACGTTGACGTGCTCTTTGCCGCGGTGTGCTGGGCCGCTGCGCGGCTGGTGTTGCTCATCGTGCGGCGTCGGCCGTTCGCTGGCCGGGTGGTGTCTGGCGCATTCGTGGCCTTCGCCGCGCTCTGCTGCTTCTACGCCGTCGTCAACATCATCCTGTTCGGTATCGTCGGCGGATTCCTGACCTATCCGCTGCTGGCGCTCATCGGCGACGTGCGGATGGTGCGTTCCTCGGTCGGCGCTCACGTGACGGTGCCGGCGATCGCCGGCCTGATCCTGATTCCCTGTGTGTATCTCGCCTCGGCGGCCGCTCTCACTCGCCTCATGCGAGCGGCATCGTCGAGGAGGTGGGTCAGTGCGAGTCCGGCGATCCTCGCAGCCGCCTGGGTTGTAGCAGGGCACTTCTCGTATGCGACGTATTTCTATGGGCGCTCCGATCGCCAGGTTGCCGAAAGCCCGCAGTGGGCGATCGTTGGATCGACATGGCAGGTGTTCGCCGATGGTGGCTTCGTCCGCATGGCTGGGACATTTGCGCCCGGCGACCTCGCGGACTTCGAGCCGCCGATCGTGCCGCCGGTGAAGACGGCCTCAGTCGCGTCGAAGGTGATTCGTCGCGCGGCGGCCACGCTCGACGTGCGTGCCATTGCCGCAGCGCGCCGGCCGCCCAATGTCGTGCTCGTCGTCCTGGAATCGGTGGCGGCCCGATGGACCAGCCTGCACAATCCGCTCTACGCCACGACGCCGACGCTGCAAGCGGAATCGGCGCGCAGTGCGGTCGCCGACAATTTCTACGCGCATATCGGGCGAAGCTCCAATTCGATGGTCGCGATGCTGTTGTCGACGTACCCGAAGCTCGATTTCCGGGAGCTCACAGAACAGTATCCGGACTTTCCTGGCACGTCGCTCGCGACCATGTTTCGCAGCAAAGGATATCGGACGACCTTCGTCACGCCGAGCGACATGGAATGGGCCGGTTGGCGCGGATTCCTCGAAGGACACGGCTTCGAGGACGTCCTGGATTACCGCGACCTTGCCTGTCCCGAGATGCTCTCCTCGTGGGGAGTCGAGGATCGGTGCATGGTCGACAAGGTCGTGGACCTGATTGGCGATGCGGATGCGCGACCCTTTTTCGTGACCGCGTGGACGACGCAGACGCACCATCCGTACGAGCCCAGTCCTGGAGTTCCCGCAGTCAATCTGCTGAGGGAGCCGACGCCGGACGACTGGGAGGTGGGCCGGTACCTCAATGTCGTGCACGAGACCGATCGCCAGCTCGCACGCATCTTCGAAGCGGTACGTCGCGCCGGTCTCGAGGACGACACCCTGATCGTCGTCACAGGCGATCACGGTCAGGCGTTTGGATATCCACACGACACGTACGTCCAGGGCCGCACCGTGTACGAAGAGGACGTTCATGTGCCGCTCATGATCTGGCACCCGAGCCGGTACAAAAGGACCGCTCGCGTGCCCGGGGTCGGGAGCCATGTGGATCTGGCGCCGACGATCGCCGATCTGATCGGACTGCCTGCCGCACCAGACTGGCAGGGACGCAGCCTGTTCGACGAGAGTCATCCGCATCGCGCGTACTTTTACGTCGCTGAAACGCATTTCCGGCTCGCGGTTCGCGAGGCGAACTGGAAGTACATCTACAGCGTCAGCGATGGACGCGACGAGCTCTACGATCTGGAGGCCGATCCGCTCGAGCAGCGCAATGTCGCGGTGCAGCACCCCGATCGCTGCACTCGCCTGCGACAGCGTCTGGCAGCCTGGACCGAAGCGAATCGCCGGCAGTACGAGCGAGTGGCCGCGAGACAGTAGTCTGAGGCCGATGGGTCCCTTGATGGCTACTCGGGCTTTCCGGGTGCTCTAGAGCGCGGCTTCCTCTCCGACAGCACGATCCCATGTGGGCGCCCGGTGCCTGGGTACGCCCACCTGTCAACCACCTTCCGTCTCTGCACGTCCACCACTGTCACGCCGCCCGTGCCTCCGGTACCCGCGTCGAACGTGGCATAGACGTAACGGCCGCCCGCGGTCATCACCGCCAGGTCGCCAAAGGTTCCGGCTCCGGCGATCTCCACTGTGCCGATGAGAGTCAGGTGGACTGTATCGACGAAGGCGAGAGCGGCCGGGCTGCCGCGCAGGCTGACCACCAGTGTGCGTTCGGAGGGCGTCAGCATCACCGACTCTGGTTGGACGCCGACGGGAACCGAACCCGTGATCGTGTTGCTGGTGAGGTCGATGCGCTTGACGGTGCCGTCGCCGCGCGACGATGCCCAGAGCCTATGGCCGAAGAGGGTGGCGATCGCTTCCTCTGCCCGCACGATCGGCTTGACGCTGAATGCGATGTCGCCGGAGTCGGTGTCTACTCCCGTCACCTCGTCTCCCGTATCGTGGGCCACGTAAATTCGGTGTCCCCAACGCGAGAGATAGAGACCGTGCGCCCGCGCCGCGGGATTGCTGCTGGTCGGTGTATAGCTGACGGCGTGGTCGTCGGTGTCGATGGCCGCGTATGCAGGCGTTCCCGTGGTGCTAGTGTGCGAAGCCAGGCTGATGTACATCGTGCGCCCGTCGCGGCTCGATTCGCAGTGGTGCGGCAGCGGGCTGACCGCGATCGATCCTGTGGTCAACGGCAACGTCCTGGTGTCGACGGTCGTGACGGTATTGATCGTCTCGGCGGTGATATAGGCCTTACGGGCCCGCTCGGAAATGCACACGTCGTGCGCGCCGGCTCCAACGCCCTGCGTATCGAGGACACGTCCCGTTTCTGCGTCGAAGACCGCCAGTTCGCCGAGGTCGCGGTTGACCACCCACACGCTCCCGGTGCGGCTATCGTCTCCTTCGCGCTCGTCGCTGGCGGGGACAACAGCGCTGGACACCGAGACCATCGCCATCGTGCTGCACAGGACGATGAGCGCCCGGCGTGTCCGTCGGATCGCGGAATCCGAGCGTGTGGTGGTCATCATGAAGGCTCCTTCGAACGCGACAATGGTCGTTCTTATCCATTGGCGTAAACGGCAGGAAGACTCCCTCATGTGCCAGGACGAGGCCGATCCTAATAGTTCAAACGCAGCACCGTCGGCGGGCCAGTTGCGTTTGGCACGACCACAAACAGATCGTCGTGTTCGCGTGGCCCGATCTTGGCATCACCTGAATAGCCGAGCGCTTTCAAGAACAAGGGCACGCTATCGCTATGGCCGACGATCACCACGATGCCGTCCTTGTCTCGTTCACGCACTAACTTGAGCGTGGCGTTGACTTGCTCAGGCGTCGCGCCGCCGACTGCCGTCCTGGTGCTGTTTGTTGAGAGTCATGTCTGTCACCGAAACAGGGTGCGGTATCGAGTGACGTCCTCTTCGTAACGCTGTCGCAGCCGATCGAGGAGAGCCGTGAACGCTGGCGCGGATCGAACCGGATCGAGGAGTCGGTCCTGCATCATCCAGGGATAGCAAGGGAAGCCGGTGTCGGCAGCCTGCTGGAGCCATTTCACGCTGGCCCCGATGTCGCCCAGTTGCGCCCAGGCGGCGCCGAGACTGTACGCGACGTGGTGGTCCATGTACGGCCCGGCTTCGATGGCAAGGACACGAGCACGGGCGGCCGCGTGCTCGCCGGCGGCGGCTTCGACCCCTGCGAGAGCGGCCTGCGAGCGGACGTCCGGGTGTCCCGATCGCTGCGCAGCGGCAAGCGTCGCGCGAGCGGCCGCCACATCGCCCGCATAGAACTGCGCCAACCCGAGATAGTTGCGAATGACCGGCGCGTCAGCACCGCGTGCGAGCAGTGCAGCCGCCTGCTCGCGTGCGTGTGCGTAAGAACCACTGAACAAGCTCCCGGCCACTTCGAGCCGTGAGGTCTCCACGTTTCCGAGCGGATTCAGCTGGTAGGCGGCCCTCGCCTCATCCGCCATGCGATCGAAGAGGCCCAGATGGTAGAACGCACGCATCCGCACGACGTGTCCGAGCTCCAGCGTCGGGTCGATCGCCAACGCACGCGTGGACTCCGCGATCACGACGGGCCAGTTGAAGGCGCCGTGCAATGTCCCTGCGGCGCTGGCCATCGCGAGGGTCGCTTCGGCAAGCGATGGATCGGCGGCCAGCGCGGCCTTGGCGTCGCGTTCAGCGCGTGCACCCCATTCGGCCGCTTCGCTCTCGTACGCATAGCGGATGCTGAACCACGCAGACGCGATCGCAAGACCGGCGCGCGCCAACGTGTAATCAGGATCGATGGCGAGCGCGCGCTCGAAGTCGCCGATTGCCGCCTTCATCCCCGGTTCGGTGTAGTTCACGAATGAGGCGCGACCGCGCAGGTAGAGGTCATACGCTTCCGCGTTGTCTGTATAGCGCCGCCGAACGTGCGCGCGCTCTGCCTCGGTCAGTTCGAGGCGTAAGGCGCCGACGACTTCTTCGGCAATCGTGTCCTGCAGCTTCGTCAACGCGCTTCGCAGCACGTCGTAGTGGCGCGCCCAGACCACCGCCCCGTCCGAGCTTTGCACAAGCTGAAGGGTGATGCGGTAGGTGTCTGCCGTTCGCTGGATGGTGCCAAACAGCACGTGTCCGACGGCGAGCGCTTTGGCGACGGTTGCCGTGTCGACTGGAGTGTTGGCGAAGCCGATGACCGCCGCGGTCGGTCGGAGCCCAATCGACCGAATCGCAGCGAGTCGCGTGATGATCGAATCCGCGATTCCAACACCGAGATGTTCGTCACCGCCGGCCGCCTCACCAACCATCCGGAGCGGGAGAACCGCCAATTGAATCGACGCCACTGGCCGAACCGGGACCGCAGGAGATGTCGGCGCGAAGAAGAACGAGGCGGCACCCGCTGAGAGGATCAGTGTGACCAGCATGCCAATTCCAGCGATGCGGTGCTCCGGGATGACCCGGCGGAACCAACCGGGTTCGTGCGCAGGATGCACGCCACCGGCGATGCGTCTCAACTCCTCGAGGAGATCGGTCGCGGACTGCCATCGATCAGCAGGATTCTTCGCAAGGCAGCGCACGATGAGTTGTTCGACGTCGCTCGGGAGGGACGGGACCAGCTCACGAATCGATGTCGGTTCCCTCGCCATGATGGCGGTCATCACGCTCGCGCCACTTCGCCCCTCGAATGCCGTCCGGCCACAGAGCATCTCGTAAAGCACGCAACCGAAAGCGAACAAATCCGTGCGTGCGTCCGTTGGCAAACCCTCGAGTTGTTCAGGCGCCATGTAGTGCAGCGTGCCGATGATCGTGCCGGGCGTCGTCAGCTCCGAGTCGGGTGACAACGTGGCGCCCGCTGCTTCGGGCGCCGCCGCTTTTGCGATGCCGAAGTCGAGTAACTTCGCGCCGGCGGGTGTCAACATCACGTTCCGCGGCTTGAGATCGCGATGGACGATGGCCGCTCGATGCGCGGTGTCGAGCGCAGAGGCGATCTGGATGGCGCAGTCGAGCGCATCGTCGAGCGGAAGCGGTCCCTGCGCCAGCCTGTCCGCAAGCGTCTCGCCCTCCAGAAACTCCATGACGAGGTACGGTGCGGGCCCCTGACCTGTCGCGGCGCGGTACGTCCCGATGTCGTGCAGCGTGCAGATGTGCGGATGATTCAGTCCGGCCACCACGCGCGCTTCGCGCTCAAAGCGTTCGCGCGCAGGTTCGTCGGCGGCGACGTGCGACTGCAACACCTTGATCGCGACGGTCCGCCCCAGTCGTGTATCGCGGGCGCGATAGACCTCCCCCATGCCGCCGCCGCCAATTCTGGATTCGAGGAGAAAGGGACCGAACTGCGTGCCTGTCAGGTCCTCATTCGGCCACGCAGCGACAGTGGTCACGCACGCGGTTTCGAGAAAGTCGTGAGCATGTTCGTGCGCGTGGAGCAGCGCGGATACCTGCCGATGGAGTCCTTCGTCGGCGAGGCATGCGTCTGCGACGAACTGTGTGCGCTCGCCGGCGGGGAGCGCGACGCTTCGATCGAAGAGGTCTCGGACCCGGCGCCACTCTTCGGGCCGCATGGCGGTCATGACCAACGCACCTCCACTCCTCGTAAAGGCGTAAACGGACGCGAAATTCCCTCAGGCGTGTGTCAGCCGGTCGTAGAGCCAGGCCTTCGCCGCAGCCCAGTCGCGTTCCACGGTGGCGCACGACACGTCGAGCGCTTCGGCAGTCTCGTCGATGGTCAGCCCAGCGAAGAACTTGAGTTCGACAACACGACAGAGCCGCGCGTCCATCACTGCCAGCTCCTCGAGCGCCTGGTCGAGTGCCAGCACGTCGACAATGTCTGGCGCCTGGAGCGGTGGCTCGGCCTCGACGCTGATGATCGTCATGTGGCCGCCGCGCTTGTCGGCGTGTGCTCGCCGGGCGTGATCGACCAGGATCTGACGCATCAGCCGCGCGGCAACTGCGAAGAAGTGCGTGCGATTCTCGAGCGTCAGTCGGTGGAGATCCACGAAGCGCAGGTATGTTTCATGAACGAGCGCAGTGGTTTGAAGGGATTGTCCGGGGCGCTCTCCGCGCAGGCGCGCGCTGGCCACGCGGCGGAGCTCTCCGTAGACGAGCGGGATCAGCGTGTCGAGCGCTGACTTGTCACCCTGCCTCAATTTGATCAGGAGACCGGTGACGTCGCCGTTCGCCCGATCGTCCTGCGACCCGCGAGTCACTTTTACCTCGCGACGCACAGCGTCGATGCTCCCGCCCAATGCACAGCGCCGATGATGGGCGCCCCCAACACATGTGTCAAGCGCGGGCGAACAGCGCTCCTTCGAACGCGCGCTGGCGATTTGACAAAAACTTTGGTTGGCGCCGCGTTGCTCCAGTGCCAGTCTGTTGAACGATGTTCGCGCGATCGATTGGGGTTGAGGCGCGACATCGAACGGAGGCGTATGCGGCGTGTTCTGCTCGGCTCAATCCTCATCGCCATCGTCAGCGTGCCGGCGGTCAGCGTTGGTCAGTGGCTGCGCTATCCGACGGCGGACGTGCCCAGACGCGCTGACGGCACTCCCAATCTGACGGCGGCCGCGCCGCGACTGCCGGACGGCAAGCCAGACTTCTCGGGCCTCTGGCACGTGGCACTGCGCAATCCGTGCAACGCGGCCCTCAATCGTTTCAGCGGCTGCACTGAAATTGGCGGGTCGCCGCTCGCGCGCGATCTCGGAGTGAATCTCCCTGGCGGCCTGCCGTATCAACCGTGGGCGGCGGAGATCGTCAAGCAGCGAGCAGCCGATGACAGCCGCGATGATCCTCATGTGCGTTGCCTGCCCGACAACCCGCCGCGACACTGGGGACTGCCTCACCTCAATAAGATCATCCACACGCCAAAGCTGCTGGTCGTACTCTACGAAGTCAATGCGATGTACCGGCAGATCTTCACCGATGGCCGGCCACTGCCCGACGATCCCACGCCAGGATGGAACGGCTACTCGACCGCACGATGGGAAGGCGACACGCTCGTCGTGCAGACCATCGGGTTCCGCGACAGCCTGTGGATTGACTTGCACGGCAGCCCGATGAGTGATGCCGCGAAGATGACCGAGCGGTTGAGACGGCCGAACTACGGAACGCTTGAAATAGAGATCACGGTCGATGATCCCAAGGTGTACACACGGCCGTGGACCGTCCGGATGGATCAGATCATCGAGCTCGACACGGAGCTGATCGACGAGTTCTGCCTGGAGAATGAGAAGTCGTACGACAGGATGCAGCGATCCCGGGGCAAATAGGAACGGCCGCCATGCCGCGCGCGATCATCCGTCTAACGCTTCCCAATATCGAAGTCCCGCGAGATCTGCTGAAGAATCTTGGGATCGATCACGCGCGTGTCAGCTTTCGCGGGCTCCTTCTCCGAATACAGCACGAGCGACACCGTGCTGCATCCTGGCCCCAGCGCCGCCGGATCGAACGCGTACAAGCCTTCGTACACCGAGTCCGTCTCGGAGACGCGAAGTTCGAGTTTGAAGGGATGGATTGGCGAGACCTCAGTGCTGCCGCAATAGGCCTGAAGCCGCTCGAAGCCTGACTTCAGGCGCTTCAGCGGTGGCAGGGCCATCCCCTGTGTATATGCGGCGCCCCGCGCCGCTTTCGCCCAGAAGCTTTCCGCCATCTTCGGCGTCACTCGGACGAACAGCACCGGCGGGATGTCCGCGACGTAGTCGGACCAGTTGCTGAAGTTCTGATTCGGCTGAGACTGCGCGGCGAAGTTCATCACCGGCGTCATGAATGCCACGTCGAACTCGGACGCTGCCACTTGATATGGCTTCAAACTGCCGGCGCGGCGCTTGACGGCCTCTTTGAACGCGGCGACGGGAGCAGGTTCCGACGGTTCCACGGGAAGGTGCGTCTCGCTTGGAGCAGGAGCATCCTTGACCTTCGCCACCGCGGCTGCGACGAGCTCGCACGCACCGTCGATGCGAACGACACGCGCCGAGCCGCGCTTCGGCTCATCGCGCTGGTCCGGGAAGGAGGTCAGCCCCACGAGGTCTCCCGAGGCGGTGAACACTGGCCCGCCCAGCCCGCCAGTGGCGATATTGATGTCGGTCGCGATGACGTGCGCGTCGACACGGCTCACCGTTCCAGGAGTCCAGCCCTTCTCCTGAAAAAGAGGTGCCGCAAGCGTGAAGATCTCCTGCTCGCGCGCGACCGATGGTGTGTTGCTGGCCGGGCATCCAAGGGGCACTGGTGCGATCGACGCCATGACCGCGGGGTTGATTCGAACCACCGCGATGTCGCGCTGACGATCGGCTTCGATGACGATCCCCGCGACTTTGAACGAGCGCGAGAGCTGCACTTCGACCGATGTCGCGTCGCCAACGACTCGCTGGTTTGTGACGATGAGTCCGGTCGCGTCAACGAGGAATCCCGACGCGTGTGCGGTGGGCGTCCATACCTGGACGACGCTGTCGAGCCACTGTCGCAGGAGAAGGGAGGTGTCGGTCGCGGGCGCCGTGTCTGCTCTTGTCGTTCCCGCCGGGATCGGATCCTCCACGGCGTTGGCGAGAGTCAGTTCGATCGTCGAGTCGCGGCCGCCGACGATGTCCAGGGTCTGCCTCCAGTGGTAGGCCTTTCCCTGAAACACAAGCGGCTCGTCTGATTCGATTGTGTAGTTGCCGGGACTCAGCTTGACGCTGACGGTGCCATCGAAGCCCGTGAGGATTCGCCACACCTCCCTCGTCGGGGGATTGTCACTGATGATGAGCGCGTGGCGCGCCAGCGGCGTGGTCCGTCCGGTCGCATCGGTCAGGGCGCCTCGTATACGAAGCTCAGTAAGCGTTTGACCTGTGATCGCAACCGGGGCGGCAATGGCCAGAATTGCAAGGACAAGCGCGCGGCGCATGTCCCTGATCCTACCCGTCTACTGAATCGGCGTCACCGTCCCACCGGTCGTGAACGGCTCAGTGGGCGCGATGCCGGCCGTATCCTGCCAGATCACGTGCGCTTCATTGCTGGCGAACGCGCGGCTGCCGGTATTGCCGTAATCGACGGGGATCGCGGTGGTGTAGTAGTCGAGTGCGACCGGATTGCCGTTGCAGTCGGTCGACGCAGCGAGGCCTTTGGGCCCCGGTTGAAACGTGTACGTGTAACCGCTCTTTGTCGGCGACGCGGCCCCAGTCAGATCGGGTGGGAGAAACCCGCCGACACCGGTCGGGTCCGCAAGCGCCGGAAAGCTCGCCGGCCACAGACCGGCGCCGCACGAGATGGCGTACGACAGCGCTCCCGTATGCACCACACGCAGTGTCGCGAGCGTCGCTGTCTCGTTCGCCGCCGCTCGACCGCGAAGGAGCGTCGGGACCGCGATCGCCGACAGGAGTGCTATGAGGGCCACGACGAAGATCGTATCGAGCAGCGTGAAGCCTTTGCTCGAGCAGACTCTCGGGCGCCCGACCCGAAGTAGAGAGATACGCAACATATGCCCAAATATTTCGGGGCAACAACGGTGCCACTACAGATACGGCATGCGCATCCATGCGCAGCACCAACAAAGTATCTGTAGGGTCAACGGTATGCAGGTGATGGGGATGCCCCTGGGATGCTCGCCGCCCCTGACGGCGCCCGTCTGCGCTGACACGAATTGTCAGCAGTGACAAAAACAAAATGTCAGTGCCACTGAGAGGCCGACCACGATTGCACGAAGAGGCGCTACGATGCATTCATGCCGCGCCTGCGTGCTCGGATCGCCGTCGTGCTTGCGTGCGTTGTCGTCAGTGGCGTCGTGTCGCTCGCGCAACGATTCGGCGTCTTCGAAGGCGCCGGCGCCGGCATACGCGAGCCGCCCAGGGATTTCTCCGACGGTGGATTCACGATCTGCAAGTGGATGTTCCGCAGCGATCGGTCGGAGCCCGGCGGAATCGGGTGGAGCACCGACTATCCGTTTGGTGAAATCAACCTTCTCACGCGACTCTCTGAATTAACGAGGGTTCACGTCAGCCGGGACCACCGCGGCGCGGTCAACTACTGGGTCGTGCAGCTCACCGACGATCAGTTGTTCGAGTGCCCGATGCTGGTTGGTTCGGACGTCGGTACTGCCTCCCTTTCGAAGACGGAAGTGCAGCGCTTACGGGAGTACCTGCTGAAGGGCGGGTTTCTCTGGGTAGACGACTTCTGGGGGACAGGCGCGTGGAATCAGTGGGCCAATCAGATCACGCGTGTGCTGCCGGAGTTCCCGATTGTCGACGTCGCGCCAGACGATCCCATCCGACACGCGCTGTTCAACATCACCCAGGTCAAGCAGGTGCCCAGCATCTTTTCGTGGGGCGGTCCTGGCAGCGATCCGCGGGAGCGGGGGACCGACAGCCCCCGCGCTGATTTTCGAGCCATCGCCGATGCCCACGGACGCATCATGGTGGCGATGACCCACAACACCGACATCGGCGACTCAATGGAGCGGGAGGGGGACGATCCGGCGTACTTCGCGGCGTTCTCACCTGACGGTTATGCGTTGGCCACGAACATCGTGCTGTATGCCTTGACCCACTGAAGACACGTTCAGCTGTTCACGCATCCAGATCAACGACGACGCTCGCCCGCATCTGCAGTCGCGCTCGAGATTCCTGCCGCAGCGCGCGTCGGCCAACGTCCTAACGACATGACGCACCAGATCCCCATGGCTCCGTGCAAGATGGCGAGGGCCCACAGGAGTGGACTGCGCGCACCCAGGCTCCCGGCAAGCACGAGAGCCACGATCGCAGCGTTGTAGATCAACAGGCTGTTGACGAGCCCTCGAGAGGTGGTGCTGACCTCGTCATGGCGTGCCCACCAACAGGCCGCGCCCAGTGATATCAAGGCCGCCCCGGCCAGCCGCGCGATCGCGACAGCTATCTGAATCTCGGACGAGACGAACACCAGACTGATGACGAACGCCGGCGCCACGAAAAGAGCTACGCCGGCGCCGACTTCCATGACAGCGGTCACCGCAAAGAGTTGTACGGTGGACATGCGCGCTGGGCCTCTGCTACTTCGTCGCGTCTTTTGCGGCGTCCTTTGTCTTGTCGATGGCGTTGTCGATTTTCTCACCAGCCTTTTCGGCCGGGCCCTTTTCCGGACACGCAGTGGTCGCGAGAGCGACGGCGGCCAGAGCAAGCACGATGATGATGCTGCGCACGATCTTCATGGGTCATTATGTCGTCCTTCACAGAGCGAACCCTGTCTAATTGCGCGTCGGACATCAGAGCCATGACGATTGAAAAATCTGCTAAGCCAGAGCCGAGAAGACGCAAATGCTCAGTAAATTGATGCGGCACAGTTCCTGCTCAATAGCTGGATGAGAAAGCCCCGCTCAACAGCGAGGCTCGAGCAAGGAGGGGATCGTGCTCCATTACGCGTTGGTATTTCTCGTTGTGGCGTTGATTGCGGGTCTGCTCGGCGTGTCTGGCGTTGCCGCCGTCGCGACCAACATCGCCTATGTGCTGTTCGTTGTTGCAGTCGTCTTGTTCGTGGTGCATCTGATCACGGGACGTCGGTCGATTGCGCCCTGAGTTGAGCCACGCGGCTCTCGTACAGGTACGCGAGGAAGTCGTAGATGACCAGTTCGTGCGCTCGCTGTTCCGCGCGGAACAGACGATTGAGATGCATGTGGACGTAGCTTTCCGCTAGCACGGCGAGAGGGAGCTGCAGCAGGCGTGCGTGCTCTGCCGCGCGCAGCCTGGCGAGCCCCTCTCGCGCGTGGGCCGAGCGGACAGCGAATGTGTCCAGCCATGAGCTCGAGTTGTCGGCTTCCGAGTCGAGCAGTCGCTCGATGTGGGGCTTGACGGCGCGGTACTTGGTCGCGAGCTGACGCGCGAGGGCCGCATCGGCGTGGAATTCCCGGCCGAAAATTTCGCGCAGCTTTCGCATCAACCGAAGCCTGGCGTGCACGTCGAAGCCGAAATCCGACAGCAACGCATCGACGCCTGCGATGGCGCACTGCCATCTAAGGTCCGCGTCAGCCGCGATGCCTTTCTCCGGATCGAGCAGCCGGACGATGGCTTCGCTATCAGCCCAGAAGTACTGTTCCGCAATTTCGATCCCCGCATCGCCACCGTAACGCTCGATTTCACGTTCGTAGGTGTCGAACACCAGCCGGCGCACGAGACCACTCGACAGCGCCGTCGCGACCGCGCGCTCGATATGTTGCTGCACGGTAGCCGGGCGTGTCTTGCCGGTCACGCGCAGACGCCATCTGAGATGGTCGTCGGGATCGGCATAACGGACGAAGAACCAGTGATCGATGAACCCCTTTGACAGTAAGGACTCGCTGACCGGGCCGACCATCTGTGACAGCAACCGGTCGGAGGTGCTCGGGCTCGAGTACATCTTGGCGAACACCCACTCCGATCCCGGCGCAAACGTCCGCTGAATCGAGATCGGATCGCGTCGCCGTGTGAGCAGCGAGGGGGCCTGCTCGGCCTGCCTCCGGACGATGCAGGGAATCAGCAGTTCGTGAACGTAACGACCATCGTCCCCTTCGGCACACAGGTCATCGGCGCCGGGATACATCTCGGTGAGCGTGGCAAACTCCCGGTTCTTCAGAAGCTGCACCAGCGACTCGGCTGCGAGCGGGTTGTCGAGGTCAACGGGCAGTGTGTTGTCGTCATCGGTCAGCACGACCCAGCGCGGTAGTCGGCGTGCGGCGCGCCAGCGCTGAACGCCGGTGTATTGCGCCGGTCCAGGTGTTTCTCGAGTCAGCACACGGATGTCGTCGCGAGTGATGCGCCATGCGGCGCGCGCGAACACCAATCTCCCGTAGGTCACGCGAGGCAGAAACGGCAGGACCGTGAGCGCACCCCAGTCCCACGCGCAGCTGTGCAACCGGCCCTCGGATTGCAGCAGGCACAGGAGGCGGTAGATGCTCAACGCGCGCCCGGTGAAGTTGTGTGCGCTGGTCAGTCTCGGCACGATGCGACACTCGAGCCGACGTGACCGCAGCACGAAGCCATCGTTTGACAGATGCAGCGTGAGATCAGTGACCGGGATCTGTCGATCGCTCGGAGCCCCGGAGCGGCCGAGATACGGAATTTCATAGTGGCGAAGCACGGGGCGAAGAAGAACGTTGCCGACGCGTCCCTCCGGGAGGTGCACCACCTCGGCGAAGATCGCGTCGGAGTCGAGCGCCTCCTCCTCCCGCAGATGCGTGGTCACGCTCGCCAACAACGTCGGATCGGCGTGGCAGAAACGCCCGAGCAGCCTGGCGCCCGACGGTCCGCTGACGGAACTCAGTAACACGCGACCGCCGTCATCGTCCGTGGTGCGACGATCTGCCGCGATCAGGGTTGCCATCACCGCGCAGGCATCTGGAAGCGGTGGTACTCCACTTGTCGCCATTGCGTCGATGTCGCGCGGTGTCAGCGCCATTTCATGATGCCCGGCGATGAGCGTCTCGCCGACACGGTGCAACAGAAATTGCTCACGCGTCCCCCAGGGAACGGTCGACATCGGCACCGGTGGGAGGTCGAGCCCGCGCAGCAGCGGCGATGCATCGCGGTTCGCGCCTTCGGCCAGCGCATGGCCGACACCGGACTCGTCATCCAGCGCCTCGACGAGCGGCACCTCGCGATCTCCGTAGCGCGCGCTGAACGCCGCGCGAAAACGTGCGAGCTCGTCGTGATCGGCGCTGGCGGTGACGCGGCGCAGGACGTCGACGCCCTCGATGATCTCGTTCACGAGGCGTCGATTGAGCGTCGTCACGGCCGTCGGGCGGACCATGTCGACCTGAAAGAGGCGGGCGAGATCGACTTTGGGCGGGAACGTTTCCAGCCGCTGCGCGATGCTGCGGTACTGCGCGGGCGTCGCACCGAGGCCGCCGGCGTCGAGTGATTCGAGCGCCGCTGCGACGTCCTCGAACACCTGCGTGACGCGTGCGCCTTCATCGGTGCGTTTGAACAAGTCGACGAAGTGCGCGAGTGGTTCGCGGCCGGTGACCGGGCACTCGATGTCCGGCACGAGGATCTGGCTCTCGATCAACGCGCCGACGAACGCGTCGGCGTCGTCCGCAGAAATGTCGTCGTCGACGAGTGCGGCGGTCAGCATGGCGCGCGAGGCACCCTCGCGTGCGCGTTCGATCGTCGAGGTAATGGCATCGCTATCGTCGACGGCGACGAGATGCTGGGATCGACTCCGGTCCTGCATCCTCGTCTCGACGAGCCGCCACCGATCGCTCGAGCGGTAGAGACTCGAATTCGGTGTGTAACGCACGATGGATGCGAGCGACGGATCGGCCGCGAGCGCTTCCGCCAGCAGCGCGAGATAGTCCATGTCGAGTCGTGTGTGACGACGGCACGCCGCCCGCTCGCTGACCACGAGGCGCGTCGCCTCGCCGAACGAGCCGACACCGCTGCCGGCAAACAACCCGAACGGCGTTGCCCGGGAGGCCATGCGTGTGACGTATCGCATCACGGCGCGTTCGGTGGCGTCTGCCTTCGCATCTCCCGGGTCGGTCAGCCAACGGCCGATCGCCTGATCGAGATCGGGTGACGCCAGGAAGATCGCCTCGCGAATGGCCGGCTCGCGCAGGAGCGCCTGCAGCCGGTCGCGGAGTCGCGCCCGGTCGCGAGACCAGGCGTCCGGCAAGTGACCTGGATCAGCGAGTGCCCCCGGAGCCTCGAGGTCCTGACTCAGCCGTGTCAGCGTGTCGAGTGGGAGAAGTGGTGTACGGAGGACAAAAAAGGCGGCCGGCTCCACGGCCCGAGATCATATCTACGCTTGCGCGGGGACTGGTGCGATGCCGCGTGGAGTCCGTGCTCCTCGCATCGCCTGCTGGTCTTAGGAAAGAGCCACATGGTGTCGAAACGAGGCCGACAGAGGTCTTGAAACAAGGCCACTGGCAACACCGGCGACGGCGCGTCCGATCGGACGCGTCGATTACATGCGGGAAACGTGAGGCATGCAGTCGTGGCACCCCGCTTGCTGTTCAGGGCATCACAAGGTCCACGAACAAACGGGCCCCATGCAAGGAGAACTGCAATGAATCGCAAGAACTCGGGACAAAAGGACCGCAAGATCAGGCTGGCCGTCCGGAAGGAAACGTTGAAGGATCTCAGCACGAACAAGACCGTCCTCGGCGGGTTCATCATGAAGGACACGGTCATCGTGCGAACGGGTCGATAAGGGTCGACCTGATCACAACGCAAGGCGCTGAAGACAAGATGTAAGCGCCCACGGGGCCAGTTCACCATCGCTGCGATTGCGACGCGCGCGATCGCAGCTCACTTCTCTCCCGGTCAGAGTTCCATCTGAACGCGACTATGCGGCAGGCCTCGATCGAATGGCGACCGCAAGCGCTTCCGCTCGACGTTTCAGCCCGATCAGCATTCGCCGCGTCATCAGAAACGCCGCCGGTTCGATCATGCGCATGAAAAGCCAGGAACCGAGCGTGTGTGGGACGCGAACGCTGCTCCGCGACACGAGCCGCGTCCGGGTTTCTGAGAACGGGTAAAGGCCGAACTGCCAGACCCACTGGAATTCCTCATCCTTGCCGCCGAGCACGAGTGTGCGATACGGCTCGATCGCCGTTACCGGAAATCCGCCGCCCCGCCCAATAGGAATTTCACCGCCGACGGCCAGGTGCTGAAACTCTGGGAGGATGTGGTTCGCGCTCGGACGATCGAGATAGCCGAACAGCCTGTCAAGCCAGTCGTAGCTGTACAACCCGCCGCGTCGATATCCCATCTGCACGAGCCACGGCCAGATGTCCTCGGGCGAGGCATTGATAGTGATCGCAAGCGTCGCCACGTACGTCGGGTTGACGATGGCTGCATCTCCGGGCATGACGCGGGCGAGATCAGCTGGCGTGCTGCCCCAACGCCCGAACCAGCGGCGATTCCACGTGGCCTGAGGCAAAGGTGCGAACGCCATGGTGATCAGGAGCCTTTCTTGAAGAAGTGCGCGACCTTGTGCCCTGATTCGTCCACGTAGTAGATGACGATGTGCGATGCCTCGTCGCTCGATGTCTCACTGTCCGCTTCGCTCTCGGTCGCCGCAAGGTCAGTCATCTGCAGCGTCTCTGTTTTCCCGTTGGCATGCGTGACAGTAATTTCCTTCTTGCGCCGATTGATGTCGGTGACGACTCCTTCGGTCGTCTTCAATCCTTCGTCACCAACGAGGTCGATTTCTTCGGCTGCCGCACGCGAGCCGCTCTCCGTGTAGTGAATGACGACGGTCGTTCCGTCGCGCAGTCCTTCGAGCGCATCGACGCCGGGCCTTCTGCCACCGTGAACGATCAGGTTCTTGGTGAACTGATAGACATGCTCCACCCCGTCCATCGTCGTCACGATCACGACGTTGGCCCCACGGTAGAACTGTTTCATCGTGCCCTCTAACGCCATCGGCTCCAGGAGAGGAGGCCGGTCTTGTGCGTGGACGACCTTCAGCGGAAAGAGGAGGAATCCGGCTGCAAGAGCGGTGGCACATCCCACTCCCGCCGTGACTCTGCGGTGCGTGTCGCGTTGCGATCGTGGCATGACCTGTCTCCTTCCAGACGTTTGCGGAAGACCACATCGATCTCGAGCAAGCTGCATGCCTCGGCCATGTGCAGTGCATCGTGCGCCGGAGCGGCGACCGCGGATCACGAAGCGGGAAAACGTTCCCGCCGCCGCCGATTTCTTCGCGGTGTGCGGCCAGCCGGGGCGCGATTTCTGCCGCGAATCTCCTCCCCGACGTGGGCATTGCCTTTGCCCGTCCACGACGCATATGCCTCGTGTATCTGCCCCGTTCGCTCATCGACGTTCGCTGCATGTCGAGCCAGACAATGCATTGGGAATTGCCCAGCACTACATTCGCGATCTCGTATACGGTGCCAATGACGGCATCATCACGACGTTTGCCGTCGTGGCCGGTGTGACTGGAGGCACACTCGCCCCCGTCACAGTGCTCGTGCTTGGAGTCGCCAATTTGCTGGCCGATGGTTTGTCGATGGGAGTTGGAAACTACGTCGGGATACGTTCGGACGAACGGGTGCGCGAGGCGCAGCAGCTCCCGGAGCAGGAAGCGTTTCCGATCCGACACGGTGTGGCGACCTTTCTTGCGTTTGTTGCCGCCGGTGCGGTGCCCCTCACGCCGTACGTCTTCTCCGGTATCGCGGCGGACCGCTTTCTCTGGTCTGCGATTCTGAGTCTCGCCGTCCTCTTCGCTGTGGGCGCGGCCCGCGCGCGTGTGGGTACCGGAAGCTGGTGGACGAACGGGCTCGAAATGCTCGGTCTGGGAGTGCTCGTGGGCGCCGTGTCATACGGCACCGGCGTTGCCGTCTCGAACCTTCTTCGGTAACGACTGCCCATGTTGCCGAAAGAGCATGGTGCATACGGGCAGATCGCATTTCCGATCGTGACGGCCTTTCTTGTCGCGGGCGTCTCAACAGGCGGATTGTTGATGGCGACGGCGGTGATCGCGGGGTTTTTGGCGCACGAGCCGGCGGCCATTCTGCTGGGCATGCGCGGGACACGGGCGAAGCGCGAATGGTGGTCCCGTGCAATCCGATGGCTCGGATGCACGCTCGTGGTCGGCGTTGCGGCAGGAGCCGGAGCGCTGTTCCTTGTCGATACGCCGGCGCGCTGGTCC
>Ga0310810_10002444_pt1 | contig 19957 bp, 23 predicted proteins | sample NCmetagenome_FD_207641 | JGI IMG/M metagenome (GOLD analysis project Ga0310810, IMG submission 207641) | Soil microbial communities from experimental microcosm in Duke University, North Carolina, United States - NC | ecosystem: Engineered > Artificial ecosystem > Soil microcosm > Unclassified ...
GAAGATCCTCGTAGACCTGCGCGGTGAACGCGTTGACCGCCGGGCCGCCGATCGCGATGGCGGGGAACATCTCGGCCATCTCCTGGTTGAGCATCCACATGTCGGTGACCACCACCGCGCTGCGGTCCTCGGATCCCCGGCGGCGGGAGTTGATCGCCCGCTTCAGCTCGTAGGCGATCGGCCGATCCTCTTCCTCGGGCAAGATGCCGTAGCCGACCACCAGCAGCACCGTGCTCCGGACGTCGAAGTACCGCGACATCAGCGAATCAGTCGCGCGAGCTCCCGGAAATCGTCGGAATCGGCCTGGCGCAGCAGCTGGAACAGGACGGTCTCCGTGGTGGTGACGACCGCTCCGGCCTGACGGAGCTGGTCCATGGCGAGGCGCCAGTTCGCCTGGGTGCGCGAGGTGACCGCGTCCGCCACGACGTGGACCGCATACCCCGCGGCCAGGAGATCGAGCGCGGACATCAGCACGCACACGTGCGCCTCGATGCCGCCCAGCAGGACCTGGCGGGCCCCGCTCGCAGTCAGGCGGTTCTGGAACGCCTCCACTCCCCAGCAGGAGAACGCGACCTTTTCGATCGGCTCGAGATCGGCAGGCAGCGCCGCCTTCATCTCGGGCAGGGTGTGTCCGAGTCCCTTGGGATACTGCTCGGTCACCACGGTCGGCAGCCGGAGGCGCTGGGCCGTCGCGGCCAGGATCTTGAGGTTGCGCATTACTTCCTCGCGATGGTCCGAGTCCATCGCGGGAAACAGCCGCTCCTGTACGTCGATCAGGACCAGGGCGGTGCGCTCGCGCCCGAGCGCCATGGGATGGGACGCTGACGCCGAAGCGGGGGTGTCGGGCTGGTTCATCGGGGTCCTCCGGAGGTGAGGATCTGAAATCGCCGCCATCGTCTCACATCTGCCGGCGGAGGCAAGCCGTCAACGGGCGCGGTCGAGGGTCCGGTATTGGATGGCCTCGGCGACGTGCTCGGCGGCGATGGTGTCGGCCGAGGCCAGGTCGGCGATGGTGCGGGCGACACGGAGCAGGCGGTCGTGAGCGCGCGCGGAAAGGCCCAGCCGGGTGACGGCCAGGCCGAGCAGGCGGGCCGCCTCCTGGGGGAGCGGGCAGAACCGACGGGTCTGGCGGCCCGACATCCGGGCGTTGGCGTGGGTGTCGGTGCCGGCGAAGCGGGCGACCTGGCGAGCCCGTGCAGCGAGGACACGGGCGCGGATGGCGGTCGAGGGCTCGCCCCCCGGAGGAGCCGCGAGCTCCGCGTGCGGCAGGGTGGGGATCTCGAGGTGGAGATCGATGCGGTCGAGCAGGGGACGGGAGAGGCGCCCCAGGTACCGTGCCCGCTCGTGGGGCGAGCAGGCGCAGCTGGGCAGTGAGGGACAGCCGCGGCGGCACGGGTTGGCGGCGGCCACGAGCTGGAAGCGGGCGGGAAAGGCGGCGGTGCCGGCGGCGCGGGAGACGACGACGCGGGCGTCCTCGAGGGGCTGGCGCAGGGCCTCGAGCACGCGCGAGGAGAACTCGGGTAGCTCGTCGAGGAACAGCACGCCGTGATGAGCGAGGCTGATCTCGCCTGGGTGAGGCACGCCCCCGCCGCCGATGAGGCCGGCCTCTGAGGCGGTGTGGTGTGGGCTGCGGAACGGGCGCGCGCCGAGCAGGCCATGGCCGGGCGCAATGAGCCCGGCCACGCTCCAGACGGTGGAGGTCTCGATCGCTTCTTCGAGCGACAGCGGCGGCAGGATGGAGGCGACGCGACGGGCCAGCATGGTCTTGCCGGTGCCGGGCGGCCCGATCATCAGAACATTGTGCGCGCCCGCCGCGGCGATCTCGAGCCCGCGCTTGGCGTGCGCGTGGCCACGCACGTCGGCGAAGTCGAGCCCATCGCCATCGCCCGGCCCGGCGCCTCCACCCGGAGGAGTCGCGGGCGCGATCTCGCGCTCACCGTTCAGATACTCCACCGCGTCGTGCAGCGTGGCGATGGCGATGACTTCGACGCCCCCAACCACGCTGGCTTCGGCGGCGTTGGCGGCGGGCACGAGCAGCGGCGCGAAGCCCTCGCGCCGCGCGTGGAGGGCGACCGGGAGCACGCCCCGCACCGGGCGCACGCTGCCGTCGAGCGACAGCTCGCCCATCACGAGCGCGCGGTCGAGGCGGCCGGGTTTCACGAGGCCGGTGGCGCAGAGGATGCCCACCGCCATCGGCAGGTCGAAGGCCGCGCCCTCCTTGCGCAGGTCCGCCGGGGCGAGGTTCACGGTGATGCGCTCGATGGGGAACTCGAGCCCCACGTTCCGGACCGCGGCCCGCACCCGATCACGGCTCTCGCGCACGGTGGAGTCGGGCAGCCCCACCGTGGTGAAGGAGGGCAGGCCGGGGGTCACGTCCACCTCGACGAAGACGGTGGCGGCCTCGATCCCGGACAGCGTCGCCGAGCGCACGCGCGCAAGCACGTGCTCAGTGTGGGAATGCCGCCGCGACCCGTCAACGTCTCGAAATGGATACCGCCCTCAGTCGACCTTGTTCCGGACCGCGGGGATGCTCTTGAGATAGCGCGCGATGGCCCGCAGGTCGGCCGGGGTCAGGTCCCGGTAGCCCGCGAGCGTCCCCTGGATGTTGCCGCCCATGAGGCCGCCGGCCACGTCGCCGTCCGGTCGGTTGCCGGTGGCGAGGTACGTGGCGATCTGCTCCTCGGTCCAGTCGCCGATGCCGGTGGCCTTGTCGGGGGTGATGTTGGGCGCCAGCTGCCCCTCGGGCCCGGTCTTCTTCGGGTTGCCCGCGAGCAGGCGCGAGTTGTCGACCGCCATGGTCAGGGCGGAGCGGGGCGTATGACACTCGCCGCAGTGGCCGACGGCCCGCACGAGATACTCCCCGCGCGGGAGATCCGCGACCGGCGCCGCCGGCGGCGGGGTCTCCCGGGCCGCGAAGGTGGCGAGCCACACCGGGAGGAAGACGCTTTCGAACATGGGCACCACGATCTTCTTCGGCGTGTTGGCGCGATGCACCGGCGGGACGGTCCGGAGGAACGCCACCAGCGCCCGCAGGTCCTCTTCGGCCATCCCGTTGAACGAGGTGAACGGGTGCACGGGCAGGATTCGCTCGCCGGTGGGCCGTCGGCCGAGCCGGATGGCGGCGATCATCTGCTCGTCCGTCCAGGCTCCGATCCCGGTCTCCCGGTCCGGCGTGATGTTGGCCGCGTACACGGTTCCGAAGGGTCCCTCGAACTTCTTGCCGCCCGCGTTCGCCGGCCCCTTGGGCTCGGTGTGACAGCCACACCCGGCCGCGGCGCCGAAGATGTACTTGCCCCGCGCGACCTCGGCCGGGCTGGCGGCCCAGGCGCCTCCTGCGGACCACAGCACGAAACACGCGACGAATAGCAGTCGGGGCATGACACCCGTGCTAACGCACCGGGACACCGGTGGTTCCACGGGGGCCGGCGTGCGAAGCGATACGCCCGGCCGGGACTCTCTGCTAGACTCGGGGACATGGGGTCGCTGCGCATCCTCGTCGTCGACGATCAGGAGCACATGCGTGAGCTACTGGTCGAGGCCCTCTCGGCCGATGGGCACACCGTCGATCCCGCCGAGAACGGCATGGCCGCGCTCCAGCTCTTCGACGCGCAGGCCTACGACCTCGTGGTGAGCGATCTGCAGATGCCGCAGATGGATGGGCCGAAGCTCTACGAGGAGGTTCGCAAGCGCCGGCCGGACGCGGCCCCCGGGTTCGTCTTCATCACCGGGGAGGACGAGGCGCCGGGCTACCGGCAGTTCCTCAAGGACGCGAAGCTGCCGGTTGTCACCAAGCCGTTCAAGCTCAAGGAGTTCCGCCAGCTCCTGGAGAAGTTGTTCCCGCCCGCCTAGGTCCTCGGCCCTACCGCGCGAGCAACCGCTCGGCGGTCGTCCAGTAGTTCCGCGCCAGGCGGCCCGCGTCGTCCCGCTCGCGGCTCGCCAGTCGTCGCTCGGCCTCGTCCCGTGCGGTGGCGATCCGGCCCGCCGTGGCCCGCTCGCGCTCCCACGCGGCTGCCGCGGCCACGAGGGCCTCGGCGGCCCGCAGGGACGGGTCGGCCAGCGCGCGCGCCGCCTCGCTCTCGAGCACCACGGTGTGGCGGCGTCGCAGCCCGTCGATCTCGGCCCGGAGGCCGATCGCGCCGGCGCCGGCCTCCGCCGGCGCTTGCCGCCACCGGGCCGACAGCGCCCGGCTCTGCTCCCGGAGCCGCGCCAGGTCCTGTCGCAGGCGCGCGGTACCCTGCTCGCGGGCCGAGCGCAGCGATTCGCCGTAGCCGGCGGGGTCGGTCACCGCCACCTCGAGCGAGGCGCGCAGGGCCTCCCGCTCGCCCGCGAAGCGATCCAGGCAGTCGAGCCCGATCTGCTGGCTCTGGAAGAGCTCGGCACCGGTGCGCGCGTTCACCGCGGCCCGCGCCTCCAGGGCCTCCGCCTTGCGCGCCAGCTCCTTCCAGCGCTGGGCGTCGACGCTGGCGCCGTCGGACGCGGCCTGCCGCGCGCGCTCCTGCAGCGCCTTGAGATCGGTGGCGAGGGACGCGGTCCAGACCGGCTGGGTCGCGCCCGCCATGCAATGCTGCTCCTGCGCTCCGTTGTCCGCGAGCCGCGCGCGCAGGCGCGCGATCTCGGCGGTGACGTCGGCCTCGGCGTGCGCGGCCGCGGTGGAGCCGAGGGCCAGCCCGAGGGCGCCGAGGGCGATCAAGGAGCGAAGACCGGCACGCATCCGGGTCACGACTCGCCTAGCGCTGCCAGCACACGACGGTCAGCACGCCGGGTCGACCGTGCGCGCAGCGGCTCCAGCCCTCCCGGTCCTCGGCCGCGGTCCGCGTCGTCTCGTGCGTGGTCGCCGTGCAGCTGGAGAGGAGCAAGGAGGCTCCGAGCGTGATCACCGCGGTCAGCCTCAGCAGGCCCGACGGTCCCAACCGCTCCAGCATTGCCGCCTCCTCGATCGATGTTCGTGTGGGCGGCGCGCCGCTGGTTCCGGCCTCTCCTCCGCCCGTGGGTGAGCAGTGGAGTAGCAAGCCGAGGGCCATCGAAATGTGCCTGTGCAACCGGCTAGTTACATGACGCAGCCTCCGGGGCGGGCCCCCCAAATTTGTCAAGCCGGCTTCGCTTTCTGCTACTCTGCGCGAGCGCGCACGAGTAGCGCGCAATCCCTTCACGGAGACGCCTCGAGTGACCGACGGACCCGACCCCGCGGGACGCATCCCGGTGGTGCGCATCGAAGTCGTGCGCGACGATCCGGGCCTCGCGCTTCCCGCCTACGCGCGCGAGGGCGACGCGGGCCTCGATCTCGTAGCGGCCGCGGCGGTGACGCTCCCGCCCGCGGGGCGCCAGCTCGTGCCGACCGGGCTGCGCGTCGCGATCCCGGCCGGCTACGCGGGGCTGGTGGTCCCGCGCTCGGGGCTCGCACTGCGCGCGGGCGTGACGGTGCTGAACGCCCCCGGCCTCATCGATTCGGGCTATCGCGGCGAGATCGGCGTGCTGCTCGTCAACCACGGGGCCGAGCCGGCGACGATCAACCGCGGCGAGCGCATCGCGCAGCTCGTGATCCAGCCGGTGGCGCGGGCGAGCCTCGTGGAGGTGCAGGCGCTGGGGGAGAGCCGGCGCGGAACCGGCGGCTTCGGATCGACCGGCGTCTGACCGCGCGTGCGGCCGGCTACTGATTCAGCCGGCGCCGCATGAAGCCGAGCAGCCCCTGCGGCATGAAGATGACCATCGCGGTGAAGATGATGCCCACCGGGATCAGGTAGAACTCGGTGAAGAACCGCGAGAACCCTTCGCGCAGCAGCAGGAAGAAGGCGGCGCCCACGATCGGGCCGACCAGGGTGCCGACCCCGCCCATGACGTTGAAGATCACGACCTCGCCCGAGACCACGAAGAACACGAAGTCGGGCGCCGCGAAGCGATTCTGCAGCGCGTAGAGCACGCCGGCCAGCCCCGCGAACACCCCGGAGAGCATCACCGCCACGATCTTGTAGCGCTCCACCGCGTAGCCGACCGCGCGGGTGCGGGGCTCGTTCTCGCGGATGGACTGCAGCACCATGCCGAACGGGGACTGGGTGATCCGGCGAAGGACGAGATAGGACACCGCGACCACCGCGAGCACGAACCAGTGCAGGGTGTTGGAGTCGAACGGGATCGAGAAAACGCCCGGGATGCGGAGGGCGGGGCGGCTGAAGGTGAGGCCGTTCTCGCCGCCGGTCACCGTGGTCCACGTGAAGATGATCACGTAGAAGATCTGGGAGAAGACGAGGGTGGTGATCGAGAAGTAGATGTCGCGCAGGCGCGTGGAGAAGTAGGCCACGAAGACCGCGACCGCCGCCGCCGCCACGAGCCCGTAGAGCAGGGCGAGCCAGAGGTTCGGCGGGCGCACCGAGAGGAGGGCCGCGGCCGCCCCGTACATCCCGAGCCCGAAGAACGCGGAGTGGCCGAACGAGATCATGCCGGTGTAGCCGATCAGGATGTCGGAGGACATCGCGAGCAGACCCCAGATCAGGATCTCGGTGACGAAGCGCCGCCAGAACTCGGGCAGCACGAGGGGGGCCACGATCAGCAGGGCCAGCACGACGCCGAAGCTGGTCCAGAACGCGACGGGAGCGCGGCGGCTCATCACTTGGGGGTCGGGACGAAGAGCCCGGTCGGGCGGAACAGCAGGGTCAGGATCAGCGCCACGAAGGAGACGATGACCGCCTGGGCCGGGCTCACCCAGAGGGAGGCGTAGGCCTCGAGCAGGCTGACGAAGATCGCGGCCGCGATCGACCCGCCCAGGTTGCCCATGCCGCCGACCACGACCACGATGAAGGCCTTGAGCACCCAGTCGAGCCCCATGGCGTGGTTCACGCCCACCAGCGGCCCGAAGAGCACGCCGCTCGCCGCGGCCATCCCGGCGCCGATCGCGAACACCGCGGTGTGCACCCAGGGCACCGGGATGCCCATGGCGGAGGCCATGACCCGGTCCTGGGTGGTGGCGCGGATCCAGATGCCGTAGGTGCCGAACTTGAGGAAGAGCCAGAGTGCTCCGATGATCGCGGCGGAGAGCCCCGCGATCACCAGCCGGTACCACGGGTAGTCGAGGTAGAAGAGCGAGAAGTGACCGGTGAACGGCTCCTGGATCTTGCGGGCCACCGGGCCGAACTGCCAGAGGGCGTAGTTCTGCAGCACGAGGGAGAGCCCGAAGGTGGCCAGGATCGTGGTGAGGGGATCGCGCCCGAGCAGCGGGCGCAGCGTGGTGACCTGGATGATCGCGCCGAGCAGCGCGATCACCACGGTCGCCACCAGCAGCGCGAGCCAGAAGCTGCCGGTGGCCACGATCGTGGTGACCCCCACGTACGCGCCCAGCATGAACAGCTCGCCGTGGGCGAAGTTCACCACGTCCATGATGCCGAAGATCAGGGTCAGACCCGAGGCGACGAGGGCCAGGATCATGCCGGTCACGATCCCGTTGATCGTCTGAATGACGATCTGGTCGAGCAGGATGGGCACCGGCTACACCCCCATGTACTGGTGGATGACCGTCGCGTCGGCCCGCAGCGCGGCCGCGGTCGCCTGGTGTCGCACCAGGCCCTTCTCCATGAGATAGATGCGCTGGCAGGCCTCGAGGGTCAGCGGCACGTTCTGCTCGACCAGGAGGATCGCCACGCCCTCCCGGTGCAGCGCCTCGATGATCTGCCGGATCTGCGAGACCATGCGGGGCATCAGCCCCTCGGTGGGCTCGTCCAGCAGGATGATCTTCGGCTCGAGCATCATCGCCCGGGCGATCGCGAGCATCTGCTGCTCGCCGCCGGACAGCGTGCCGCCCGCCTGGTTGCGACGATCGGCCAGGACCGGGAAGTACTCGTAGACCTTGTCGAGGAGCGCCTGCTTGCGACGCTCGTCCACCCCGGTCCGGTCCAGGCCGGTGCGCAGGTTCTCCATCACGGTGAGCAGGCGGAAGATCCGTCGGTCCTCCGGCACGTAGCCGATGCCGAGGCGCGCCAGCCGGTGGGGCGCCAGCCCGGTGATGACGCCGCCCTCGTAGCGCACCTCGCCCTGGCTCGGGCGGACGAGGCCCATCACCGTCTTGAGCGTGGTGCTCTTGCCCACCCCGTTCCGGCCGAGGAGGCCCACCACCTCGCCCGGCCCCACCTCGAGGGAGACTCCGTGGAGGATGTGGCTCTTGCCGTAGTAGGTGTGAATCCCCTCGACGGTGACGAGGGGCGAAGCCGGAGACGCGGCGCCGCTCACGTCTTGAGGTAGACCTCCAGCACCTTCGGGTTGCGCTGGATCTCGGCGGGCGCGCCCTCGGCGAGCACCTCGCCGTAGTGCAGCACCGTGATGCGGTGGGCCAGCTCCATGACCACTTGCATGTCGTGCTCCACGATCATGATGGTCAGGTCCTTCGAGATGCGGCGCACCAGCTCCATGGTGTCGTGGGTCTCGGCCGCGCTCATGCCCGCGGTCGGCTCGTCCAGGCACAGGAGCTCGGGCTCGGTGGCCAGCGCGATGCCGATCTCGAGGTTGCGCTGCTCGCCGTGGGAGAGGTTCGCGGCCAGCTCGTCCGCCTTGTCGCGCAGGCCCACCGCGTGCAAGGCCGCCTCCGCCTTCTCGAGGATGTCACGGTAGGCGCGGTGATGGGTCAGCAGGCTCCAGCTGTGCCGCCGCGACTGGGCCGCGATGCGGACGTTCTCGAGCGCGGTGGCGTTGGGCAGGATGTTGGTGATCTGGTACGAGCGGGCGATGCCCTTCTGGGAGATGCGGTTCGGGGGCAGGCCGGTCACGTCCTCGCCGTTCAGGAGGACGCGCCCGCCGGTGGGGCGCAGCACGCCGGTCAGGCAGTTGAAGAACGTGCTCTTGCCCGCTCCGTTGGGGCCGATGATGGCGCGGATCTCCCCGCGCCGGACCTCGACGTCGACGTCGTTGAGCGCGGTGAGGCCGCCGAAGCGAACGGTGAGACCCTCGGTGCGCAGGATCGGGGAGCCGGCGCCGCCCCTCGCTCCGTCCGCGCCCCCGCCCGCGGCCATCGCGGGGCGGGGGGCGGCGCCGGTCGACTGCTGTGCCGTCACTAGGCGAACTTGCAGGCGGGCGGGAAGGTGGTCTTCTCCTTCGAGACCACCTCGATGATGTGGTGCTTGCCGCCCTTGATGTCGAAGATGAACTCGCTGAGGAAGGCCTGGTGGTCCTCCCGGCGGAGCGTCTTGTCCCCCTGGGGGAAGTCGTCGCCCGCCTTGACCTCCATGCCCTCGAGCGCCTCGATTAGCTTGGGGGTGTCCTCGCGCCCCTTGAAGCCGGACTTCTGGATGCCGAGCTTGAGGAAGTTCATCGCCTCGAAGTTGGATTGCACGTAGCGGTCGGGCAGCGGCCCCGACGGATCGATCTGCTTGAGCCGCGCGACCGCCTCGTCGAAGAACTTCTTGTGGGCGGGCGTGTTGAGCGGGCCCTCGAGCACCGGGAGGTAGCGGTTGATGCCCACGAACCCCTCGATCTTGCTGCCGAGCGCGGGCAGGTTGGTGGACTCCGCGATCGCCCCGTCGCCCGCCCACTTGTACTTCTTGGTCATCCCCAGGTCGTAGGCCTGGTTGCCGATGGTGATGCCGTCCTTGCCGAAGAAGATCCCGAAGAAGCCGTCGAAGCTTCCGGTGATCTTGGACAGGAACGCGGTCATGTCCGCGGTGCCGAGCGGGATGCCGGTGGTGCCGACCACCTCGCCGCCCGCCTTCTTGATCTGCTCGGAGTAGGCGTCCTTGGTCGACTGGCCCCACGAGTAGTCGGCGTACCCGATGTGCCACTTCTTGCCCAGATGCTTGACCAGGTAGGGGGCGAACGCCACCGCCTGGGCCGGTGCGTAGTCGAACGGCCGGAAGGTGTAGCGGCTGCAGTTGGTGGTGGTGATGGTGGTGTCGAGGCAGACTCCGATCATGTTGACGATCTTGGCCTCGTCCCACACCGGCATGCAGGCCAGGCACACGTTGGAGAGGAAGCCGCCCTGGTGGACGTCGATCTTGTCCTCGACCACCAGCTTCTCCGCCTTGCGCCGCCCCACGTCGGGCTTCGACTCGTAGTCGGCCACGATCAGCTCGATCGGGCGCCCGTTGATGCCGCCTGACTTGTTGATCCGGTCCACCGCCATCTGGCTGCCCACCAGCGCGGTCTTGCCGCCCGCCGCCGCCGCACCCGACAGGGGCTGGAGGGAGCCGATCTTGTAGGGCTTGGCCTGGCCGAAGGCGTCCCGCCACGGGGCGGGCACCAGCATGCCGGAGCCGAGCGCGCCGGCCGCGGCCGCGCTCAGGCCGAGCCACCGCCGCCGGGTGATCTTGCCGCGGTACCAGAACGCCTCTGCCTGCTCGTTGCCGTGATTGGCCATGGAGAGCCTCCTGTTTTCCTGGGTAATCGACTCGCTCAGTGAGAAGTTCCCGCGACCGCGGCCATCGACTCCTCGAAGACCTGGAGCGTGCGGACGACCTCGTCGTCTCCGTGGACGAGGGAGACGTAGAATTTCTGCGCGGCCTTGACCACGCCCCGGGTGAGCAGCTCCCGGGTGAAGGCGGCGTGCCGGTCGCGATCCGCGCCGAGGGTCGCGCGGTAGTCGGTGATGGGCCGGTCGGTGAAGTAGATCTCGAACACCGGCGCCTCCCCCGCCACCTGGGCCGGGAGCCCGGCCCGGCGGGCCGCCGCCTCGAGCCCCCGCATGAGGCGCGTACCGGTCGCGAAGAGGCGCTCGTACGCGCCCGGCTTGCGCAGCTCGGCTAGCGTGGCCAGCCCGGCGGCGGCGGCGATCGGGTTGCCGTTCAGCGTGCCCGCCTGCTGCACGAACTCCCCGGTGCCGTCGAGGTCCGGCGAGAAGTGCCGCATGATGTCCCGCCGGCCCGCGACCGCGGCCAGGGGGAAGCCGCCGCCCACGATCTTGCCGAAGGCGGCCAGGTCCGGCACCACCCCGTAGTACTCCTGAGCGCCGCCGTAGGCGAAGCGGAAGCCGGTGACGATCTCGTCGAAGACCAGCGGGATGCCGTGCCGCGCGGTGACCGCCCTCACGCCCTGGAGGAAGCCCGGCTGCGGAACGATCAGCCGCTGGAACGGCTCCATGATCACCGCGGCGAGGTCGTGGTGGTGGGCCTCGATCATGGCCTCGGCCTCGGCCAGATCGTTGAACGGGGCCACGAGCACCTCGCCCTGGATCGCGTGCGGGATGCCGGCCGAGTCCGGCGTTGGGGCCGGGAACGCCTTGGGCTCGCGCGGGCCGACGCTCATCAGCGAGTAGTCGTGCACCCCGTGGAAGCCGCCCTCGAACTTGAGGATCTTGTCCCGCTTGCGATAGGCGCGTGCCACGCGCAGCGCGAAGAAGGTCGCCTCGCTGCCGCTGCCGCAGAATCGAACCTGCTCGGCGCACGGCACCGCGCGACAGATCTCCTCGGCGAGCGACAGGGTCGGCTCGCTGAGCTGGAAGTAGGTCGTGCCCTTGCGGAGCTGTGCCTCGACCGCGGCCACCACCGCCGGATGCGCGTGGCCCAGCACGAGCGGGCCGCTGCCGAGGATGTAGTCGATGTACTCGCGACCCGAGAAATCGTGGAGGCGGGGGCCCCGGGCTTCCTTGACGACGAAGGCCAGCTCCTGGGGCGCGTAGTACCCGCCCAGGACGCCTCCCGGGAGGACCCGCATCGCCTTCTGGAGCAGGGCTTCTTCCTCGGGGCTGCGACCGGCCGGACCTGCCATTCCACCTCGCTGGGACGGAGAGATTGGCGGGTTTTATACCGTAAAGGCCCCCAGGGCGCAAGGGCGCACTTCCCGGTGGGCCGCGGCCCGCCGGGACTAGGAGGAGAGGCCGGAGGCCCGCAGCGCGAGCCGGATGCGGTGACGCTCGTCCTCGGAGACCGGGGTGAGGGGCGGCCGCACGTACGCGGCCGGAATGCGGCCCAGGATGGCGAGGGCCTCCTTCATCCGGTTGTGCATGTCCACGAACGGCGGAGCGTAGAACACGCCGACGAGCGGCGCCATGCGCTCGTTGAGCCGTCGCGCCTCGTCGAGCCGGCCTGCCTGCACCGCGGCGAACAGGGCCGCCTGCAGATCGGCGACCACGCTGCCCATGCCGGAGATGCAGCCGTCGGCCCCGAGCGTGAAGCTCGCCATCAGCGACATGGTGAACGAGGACATCACCGCGACCGGGCGCCCGGTCGAGCGCACCGCGCGCAGGTTCTTCTCGTAGGACACGATCTCGTTGGACCAGTCCTTCACCGCCGCGACGGTCGGGATCTTGCAAAGCTCGGCCAGCGTCTCGGGGCTGTAGCCGATGCCGGAGGCGGGCGGGTACTCGAAGACCACGAGCGGCAGGTCCACCGCGTCGGCGAGCACCTGGAAGTGGCGCATCACCATGTCCGGCTTGAGCTGCGCGCCCCACATGAACAGGGTCGGCGGGAAGACCAGCAGCCCGGCCGCGCCCGCGGCCCGCGCGTCCCGCGCGAGCTCCACCGCCTCCAGCGTGCCGTCGGAGTAGATGCCGGTGACCACCGGCACCTTGCCCGCGACCTCGTCCAGGGCCACGTCGAGCGTGCGCCGGCGCTCCTCGCGGGTGAGCGAGGCCACCTCGGCGGCGTGGCCGTTGGCCACGAGGCCGGTGACGCCCGGGGCGTCCACGAGCCAGCGGAGGTGCTTGCGGTAGGCGGGCTCGTCGATGGCCAGATCGGCGGTGAACGGCAGAATATTCGCCGGCATGCAACCGTGGAAGCGCAGCCCGTTGGTCATGGCGTCAACCTTAGCACACGCGGCCGCGCCTTCACCATCGGACCAGCTCGTCGGCCAGCTCCTTCGCCGAGACGACGCGGGCGTAGGCGCGCCGGACGATGTCGAGCGTGGCCCGCTGGATCTCGGGCCAGAGGGTGGCGACCCCGTCCTCCACCACCAGCACGCGGTACTCCCGGTTGAAGCCGCCGATCACGGTGGCCAGCACGCAGATGTCGGTCATGGTCCCGGTGACCACCAGGGTCGTGACGCCCCGGGCCCGCAGCGCGCCGTCGAGCACGGTGCCGTTGAAGGCGTCGTAGTAGTGCTTGCGCACGACCAGCTCGTCGGCCCTCGGCGCCAGCTCCGCGACGACGCGCGCGCTCGGGTCTCCCTCGAGGCAGGAGGACGAGGGCAGGCCGAAGCCGGTGGGCGCGCCGGGCCTTGCGGGCCGATGCTCCGGGTGCAGCTCGCCCACCAGGAGGGGCGCGGCGGGCGAGTAGGTGAACTCGGTGAAGATCACCGGTAGGCTCTTCTCGCGGAAGATCGCGATCAGCTCCTGGATGCGCGGCACCACCTCGCGCGCCGGCGGGACCTCCATGGCCTGGCCCGCCTCCACGAAGGCGCGCTGCATGTCGACGACGAGGAGCGCGGTGCGCCCGGGATCGAGGGGGAGCGCCCGCGCGAAGGACTCAGCGCGGTCCATCAAAGGCTACCAGGCGGAAACCGAGAAAGCGTTCGGGATGTGGCGGATCGCCTTGACCGCGCCCTCGTCGTTGAAGATCACCGAGACCACGTCGAAGCGGCAGGAGACCTGTCGCAGCCGCTTGAGCTTGAGGTAGCCGTGGGCCAGCTTCCCGAGCCGGTTCTGCTTGCGGGTGTTGACCGCGGCCTGGGGCGGATCCCCCTCCATGTCCCGCCGCGTCTTCACCTCGACGAAGACGAGGGTCTTGCCCTCCCTCGCGACCAGGTCGATCTCACCCGCGCGGGTGCGGACGTTGCGGTCCAGGATCGCGAAGCCGCTGCGGGCCAGGAAGCGGGCGGCCTCTTCTTCCCCTCTCTCTCCGGTGATCTTCCGAGTGTCGGTGGGCACGTGCACTACTCCTTGACCAGCACGAGATCGCTCATCATGAGTCGGCGCCGATCCACTGCAGCTCGCTCCGGGAGAACAGGGCGAGCTGGTTCCAGATCCCGGCGAAGGTGCGGCGGTGCAGCGGGCAGGGGCCGTGACGCTCCAGCGCGTCCCGGTGCTCCGGGGTCGCGTAGCCCTTGTGGCGGATGAACCCGTACGCGGGGAACTCCCGATCGGCCGCGTCCATGATGCGGTCGCGGGTCACCTTCGCCATGATCGAGGCCGCGGCCACCGAGGCCGAGCGCCGGTCGCCGTCCACGAGATTGCGCTGCGGGCAGCGCAGCCCCGGCACCTCGACGAAGTCGGTCAGCACCAGGTCGGGCTCCAACCCGAGCGCGCCCAGCGCTTGGGCCATGGCCAGACGGGTGGCCTGCAGGATGTTGATCCGGTCGATCGTGAGGTGATCCACCACCGCGACGCCCACGCCCAGTGCCCTCGCCTGAATGATCTCGAACAGCCGCTCTCGCTCCGGGGCGGCGAGGCGCTTCGAATCGTCCACGCCCGCGATCCGGTCGCCCGGCGCCAGGATCACCGCCGCCGCCACCACCGGCCCCGCGAGCGGCCCGCGGCCCGCCTCGTCGACCCCGGCGAGACGGCTCACGCCCCGCCGCCAGGCGGCGTGCTCGAAGCGGTACGGCGCTCCGGGCGCCACGTCCCGGTCTTAGCTCGACTGCTCGCCCGAGGCCGGGACCACCGCGACCCGCTTCTCCTTGAGGCGGGCCGCCTTGCCCACCAGGTCCCGGAGGTAGTAGAGCTTCGACCGGCGCACCGTCGCCCGCTTCATCACCTGGATCTTGTCGATCCGCGGCGAGTGCACCGGGAACGTGCGCTCCACCCCGACTCCGTAGGAGATGCGCCGGACCGTGAACGAGGCCCCGGTGCCGCCCCCGCGCTTGCGGATGACGACGCCCTCGAACGCCTGCAGCCGCTCCTTCTCGCCCTCGACGACCTTGACCATCACCTTGACGGTGTCCCCGGGCTTGAAGCCGCCCCGGTCCTTCTTGAGGTCCCCCGCCTCGACGATTCGGATCGCTTCCATGATCTGACGCTCCTCGCTTGCTGAAGTTAGTCCAGGAAATCGGCCGGGCTCCGGCCCTGCCGGAAGCCGTCCGTCCACTTCTGCTCTTCCGGCGTGAGATCCGCCGTCTCCAGGAGATCGGGCCGCCGCCGCCACGTGCGCCAGAGCGACATGACCTGTCGCCACCGCGCGACCCGGCCGTGATCGCCGGAGCGCAGCACGTCGGGCACCCCCGCGCCCCGGAACACCTCGGGGCGGGTGTACTGTGGGTGCTCGAGCAGGCCCCGCGCGAACGAGTCGCGCGCGGGCGCGTCCTCGTCGCCGAGCACTCCCGGCAGCAGGCGCACGATCGCGTCGGTCACTACCAGGGCCGCCGGCTCGCCGCCGCTCAGCACGTAGTCGCCGATGGACAGCTCCTCGTCCGCCACCGTCTCGCTCACCCGCTCGTCCACGCCCTCGTAGCGGCCGCAGAGCAGGATCAGCCGCGGCCAGGCGGCAGCGAGCTCGCGGGCCACGTCCTGGCTGAAGCGCCGGCCGGCCGGGCCCAGCAGGATCACCCGCGCCTCCGTCCCGTCGGCCCGCAACGCGTCCACCGCGGCGGCGATCGGCTCGGGCTTGAGGACCATGCCGCCCCCCCCGCCGAACGGCGGCTCGTCGGTCACGCGGTGCCGTCCCGCCGCGTGCTCCCGCAGGTCGTGGACGCGCACGTCCACGAGGCCGCGGGCGCGGGCCCGACCCAGGATCGACTGGGTGAGCGGCGCCTCCAGCATGGCCGGGAACAGCGTGACGATGTCGATCCTCACAGCTCGAGCAGCCCTTCCGGCGGATCGATGACGATGCGCCGATCCGCCACGCTGACCTCCACCACGATCGCCGGCACCGCCGGGATCAGGCACTGGCGGTGCTCCTCGTCCTCGACCACCCACAGGTCCTGCGCCCCGCTGTCTACCCGAATGAACCGGCCGACGTGCCGGCCCTCGCGCGTCTCGACCACCGCGCCCTCCATCTGCCAGGGATAAAACTGCCCCTCGGGCAGGGGCAGCACCTCGTCGCGTCCCACCGCCAGGAGCCGTCCCTGGAAACGCCGGGCCGCCTCCGGCGAGTCGACCCCGTCCATGCGGACGAAGACGGTCTCGCCCTCGAACCGGCACGAGGCGATCCGGCAATCCTCGCGCTGGTTCGCCCGGGGCTCCCAGAGCACGCACCGGTCGAGCCGCTCGAAGCGCTCGCGGGGCCGGTCGGTGAGCGGGCGCACTTTGAGCTCGCCGCGCAGCCCGAAGGGCCGCAGCACCTCTCCGACCGCCACGAGAGGAGCCTCCGTCATCGATCGCCTACGCCTTGGCGACGGCCCCCGCGGCCCGCGCCAGCAGGTTCTTCACCGTGTTGCTGGGCTGCGCGCCCTTCTTGATCCACTCCTGCGCACGCTCCACCTGGATCTTGATGGTGGGTGGATTCGTGAGCGGGTTGTAGTGCCCGAGCACCTCGATGAACTTTCCGTCCCGCGCCGCGCGCGAGTCCGCCACCACCACGCGGTACGCCGGCTTCCGCGTCGTCCCCGTCCGTCTCAGCCTGATGTGAACCGCCACTGGTCACCTCTCTCTGGGTTGTCCTGCGTCGTCGACTCGTCCAGGGCTCAGCGCGGCAGGAAGGGCAAGGCGCCCTTGAGCTTGCCCATCCGCCCCTCCATCTGCTTGAGCCCCTTCATCATCTTCTTGAGCTGGGCGTACTGCTTGAGCAGCCGGTTCACGTCCGACACGCTCGTGCCGCTGCCCCGCGCGATCCGCGCGCGGCGACTGCCGTTGATCACCGACGGCTCCCGCCGCTCGAGCGGCGTCATGGAGGCGATGATGGCCTCGTACCGGTGCAGCTCCTGCTCCTCGCCCTTCATCTCCTTGGGCAGCCCCTTGGCCCCCTTGAAGAAGGGCACCATGTCCATGAGCTGGCCGAGCGGCCCCATGGAGCGCAGCTGCTTGAGCTGCGACGCGAAGTCCTCGAGCGTGAAGGCGTCGTCCCGGATCTTCTGGGCGAGCGCCTCCGCCTGCTCGGCGTCGACCGAGGCCTGCGCCTTCTCGACCAGGGAGAGCACGTCGCCCATGCCGAGGATGCGCTGGGCCAGACGATCCGGGTGGAAGGGCTCCAGCGCGTCGGTCTTCTCGCCGACTCCGACGAACGCGATCGGACGCCCGGTCACCTCCCGCACCGAGAGGGCCGCACCCCCCCGCGCGTCACCGTCCATCTTGGTCAGGATCACCGCGTCGATGCCGATGGCCGCGTTGAACTTGTCGGCCACCGTGACCGCGTCCTGGCCGGTCATGGCGTCCACCACCAGGAGCACGTGGTGCGGTCCCACCGCCTTCTTGATGGCGCGCAGCTCCTCCAGCATCTCCTCGTCGATGTGCAGCCGTCCCGCGGTGTCGAGGATGAGCGGCGAGAGACCCCGCCGGGCTGCCTCGTCGCGGGCCGCCGAGCAGATGTCGACCGGGCGGCGGTCGGCTTCCCCCACCACCGGCACCCCGAGCTGCGTCCCGAGCGTCTTGAGCTGATCGATCGCGGCGGGCCGGTACACGTCCGCCGCGGCCAGCAGGGGATGCTGTCCCTGTTTCTGGAAGTGGCGGGCCAGCTTCGCCGCGCTCGTCGTCTTGCCGGAGCCCTGGAGACCCACCAGCATCACCACCGTCGGCGGGTGCGGTGCCATCGCGAGGCGGTGGCCGGAGCCGCCGAGCAGCTCCACCAGCTCGTCCCGCACCACCTTCACCACCTGCTGACCCGGGGTCAGGGACTGCAGCACGTCCTGGCCCACCGCCTTCACCCTGACGCGCTCGACGAAGGCTTTCACGACCTTGAAGTTGACGTCGGCTTCCAGCAGGGCCACGCGGACCTCGCGCAGCGCCTCCTGGATGTTCTCCTCCGTCAGCCGGCCGAAGCCACGCAGCCGGTCGAGGATTCCGGTGAGACGACTGGTCAGACTGTCGAGCATTGCGTTACCACCTGGGAAGCAGCGTCTGGAAACGCTAAAGAATACTGATGGGGGTCTAAAAAGTCAAGCGCTTTTCGGTACTTCCGATGCATCCCGGAGCGCCGCCACCGCGGCCCCGGGGTCCGGGGCGCCGAAGATGGACGACCCGGCCACCAGCACGGTGGCCCCGGCCCGGGCGAGGGGCCCGGCGTTCTCCGCCTTCACGCCGCCGTCCACCGAGATCAGGACGTCCCGGGAGCCCACCAGGGCCCGGAGCCGGCGGATCTTCTCGTAGGCGGTCGGAATGAACGATTGGCCGCCGAAGCCGGGGTTCACCGACATCACCAAGACCAGATCGAGGTCGTCCAGCACGTACTGGAGCACCTCCGGGGGCGTGGAGGGGTTGAGCGCCACGCCGGACTTGGCTCCCGCTTCCCGGATCAGGGTCAGGGCGCGCTCCAAGTGAGGGCAGGCCTCGACGTGGACGGTCAGGTAGTCCGCCCCGGCCTTCACGTAGGTCTCGATCCAGCGCTCCGGCTCCTCGATCATCAGGTGGACGTCCAGGGGCAGCCGTGTGCGCTTCCGGATCGACTCGATGACCGGCGGGCCGATGGTCAGGTTGGGCACGAAGTGGCCGTCCATGACGTCGACGTGTAGCTGGTCCGCCCCGGCCGCCTCCACGCGGGCAATCGCCTCCCCCAGCGCGGCGAAGTCGGCGGACAGGATGCTGGGGGCGATCCTCATGCTGCGACCTTACCCGAAAGCGGCGGGGCCCGCAAAGGCCTCGCGCGCCGGACGATCAGGGCCGGGCGGCCCGGGCCAGGCGGACCGCGGTGAAGCCGTCGGTGCCGTGCACGTGGGGCAGGCAGCGGATGAACCCCTCCGGGCCCGGGGCCACCGGGAAGTCGGCCGGTGGGTCCACCGTCCAGTCCGGGTGGCCGTCGAGGAAGCCGCGCACGATCAGGTCGTTCTCCTCCGGCTCGAGGGAGCAGGTGGCGTAGACCAGCCGCCCCCCCGGCCGGGCCAGCGCGGCCGCCGCGGCCAGGATGCCGCGCTGCTTCTCGGCGAGGCGGGCGAGATCGGACTCGTCGCGGTTCCACTTCACGTCCGGGTTGCGACGGAGCACGCCCAGGTTCGAGCAGGGCGCGTCGACCAGCACCCGATCGCACCGGCCCTTCCAGCGTCCGGCCACCGCGGCCACGCCGCCGGTGTGGGCCTCGATGATGTCGACGCCGAGGCGCGCGGCGGCCTGGGTCAGCAGGCGGAGCCGCGCCGCGTTCGGATCCATGGCGACGATGCGGCCCCGGTTGCCCATCAGCTGGGCCAGGTGGGTGGCCTTGGTGCCGGGCGCCGCGCACGTGTCCGCGACCAGCTCGCCGGGGCTCGGATCGAGCAGGCGCGCGATCAGCATCGAAGCCTCGTCCTGGATGGCGCACCAGCCCGCTGTGAAGGCGGCCCAGCGGCCGACCGCGCCGCGTCGCACCGTGAGGCCCTCGGGGGCCAGCCGCGTGGGATCGGTCTCGGCCAGCTCTTCGTCGCGGAGGCGGGCCGCGAGGTCCTCGCGCGTGATGCGGAGCGTGTTCGCCCGGATGGTCACCGGTGGCCGCTCGTCGAGCGCGGCCATCAGCCGCTCCGCCTCCTCCATCCCGTAGCGGGCGATCCAGCGCGCGGCGATCCAGTCGGGAAACGACCAGCGCACGCCGGCCGCCTCGACCGGGTGCGCGGGCAGGCGCGGCGGGCCCGGCGCGCGCGTGAACGAGCGCAGCACCGCGTTGACGAACTCGGCCGGCCCCGGCACCCGCGACTTGAGCCGGGCCACGCTCACCGCCTCGTCCACCGCCGCCCACCGCGGCACCCGGTCGAGGAAGATGAGCTGGTAGGCGGTGAGCCGCAGCAGCGCGCGCACCCAGGGGTCGAGCTTCGCGAGCGGGCGGTTGAGGTGCGGCGTGAGCCGCCAGTCCAGATGGCGGCGCCACCTCAGCGTTCCGAACACGATCTCGGTGCAGAGCGCGGCGTCGCGCGGCTCCAGTCGCGCCCGCTCGAGCGCGTGCTCGAGCGCGATGTCGGCGAAGGCCCGGTCGCGCTCCACCCGCACCAGGATGTGCAGCGCCTCGTAGCGCGCCTGCGAGACCGGCCCCGCCCGGAGCACGGGGCTCACGGCGTCGGCTCGGTC
>Ga0310810_10002445_pt1 | contig 19957 bp, 17 predicted proteins | sample NCmetagenome_FD_207641 | JGI IMG/M metagenome (GOLD analysis project Ga0310810, IMG submission 207641) | Soil microbial communities from experimental microcosm in Duke University, North Carolina, United States - NC | ecosystem: Engineered > Artificial ecosystem > Soil microcosm > Unclassified ...
GGGGCGGCAGACGAAGCCAAGGTGACGGCTCCCCTGACGTCTTCGAGCGCGCGCCGGACACGTCGCCGCATCGACAGCCACGCCGACGACGACTCGTCGCGAATCGCGACCATCGGCGACAACCTGCTCGCGCGCCATGCGGGCACGCACGACGCCGCGACCGAGATGAACGCGACCACGCCGATCGACAGCGCAAACGGCACCCATGTGATATCGCGGACGTCAAGGGTTCGAGCGAGCAACACCACGCTTCCGATCAGCGCGAGCGCTCCCACGGCCATGCCGATTGCTGCCATCCTCAGGCCGCCGCCGACCACCATCCTCATCAGATCGCGGCCCACTGCGCCCAGAGCCATGCGCGTCCCGAGCTCGACCGTCCGCTGGCGAACCCCATACGAGACGACCCCATAGATACCGAGCGTCGCCATCAGCAGGGCGGCCAGGGCAAACAACGTCATCGTGATCGAGCTCACGCGCTCAAGCTGCAGTGAGTCTCGCGCGATGTCGTTCATCGTGCGCTCGTCGTGGAGGGCCAACGTGCGGTCCACGCCTCGAAGAGCGCGGCGCACTTCGGTCAACAGCTGCGCCGGCGCGAGTGAAGAGCGCATCACTACGGTCATGGGATTGACCGGGATGACCGTGGCCAGCAGATACAGCTCGGCCTCCGGCGCCGCGTTCAAGCCGGTGTTGTGCACGTCGCCGATCACGCCGACGATCTGGAACCGGTTGCCGTCAATCCGGTTCAGCCGTCCAAGCGCGCCGATCGGGTTTCGATCCGGCCAGTATCGATTGACGGCGGCCTCATTGACGACCACGAGGAGAACGTCTTCGCGGGTATCGGTTTCATTCAGAAAGCGGCCGGCGCGCAGCGGGATGCCCATCGCAGGGAAGAATCCCGGCGTGACGATGTTGAAGCTGACCCGTCGTACGTCCCGGCTCTCGGGCTTGCCCTCGGCATACACGGTGCCGCCCATGCAACAGCCGTCGAGCGGCAACTGATTGTTGATACCGGCGCTGGTGACACCGGGGATCGCCGTGACGGCCTCGAGCAACCGCTTCTGATACGGCATGATCCCCTTCGCGTTGACGACGCCAGCGGGCACGGTGACCTCGAACGTGAAGACACCGTCAGGGTTGAACCCGGTGGGGACGCGGCCGAGATTCCGGAGATGAACGACGAGGATGACAGACACGGTGAGCAGCGTGAACGCGAGGGCGATTTCGGCGACGACCAGTGCCTGCGACAGCTTGCGAACCGGGGCCCCGGCCGATGCGCGAACACCTTCGGTGAGCACCGCATTCGGAGGCGTACGCAGCGCCTGCCACAGCGGCGCCAGGCCAGCCAGCGCGCTGGCGACGAAGGCCATCGCCAGCCCGAACCCGGCCACCTTCCAGTCGATCGAGATCTCGTCGGCGTACGGCACGTACTCGGATCCGGCCGTGACGATGACGCGCACGAGGATGACGCTCAGTCCGGCGCCGGCCGCCGCACCGATCAACGACACGACGGCGCCTTCGACGAGGTAGCGGAGTGCCAGGTGTCCCCGCGCCGCACCGAGCGCGATGCGGATGGCCGTTTCACGGGCCCTCGCCACGGACCTCGCCAGCAACAACGTGGCAACGTTGGCGCACGCGATCAACAGCAGCAGGCCGGCTGCCGCGAACAGAAGGAAGAGCGTCGAGCGCAAATTCCTGTATGTGCTCTGCCGGAGGCCGACGACGTCCGCCGTGTACGACGGATGCGAGCGCGGATCGAGGCGGGCGATCTCCTCCGCCGCACGCTTGGCGTCGGCGCTCGCCTGGGCCAGCGAGACGCCAGGCTTGCGCCGGCCGTACGCGAAGTAGATGCCCTGCCCGGGGTCCTGTCCCCGGCCTTCAGGATCGAGATAAACCCAGACCTCACCTTCGAACCGCGATGGAGTCGTGCCCGCCATCGGAAAGCGGAACCCTACCGGCATGACACCGGTAATGGTCAGCTGCCGTTCGTCGATCGTGACGGCTTTCCCGACAATGGCCGGGTCACTGCCCAACCGTCTCCACAACGAACTGGAGATGACGACGCCGGTGTCGTCGCTGAACCAGCGGCCGAGGATCGGATTGACACCAAGGTTCTGAGCAAGCGAGGGCGTGACCGCCGCTCCCGAGACGTACTGCGGCTCGCCCGCCAACGTCAGGTTGAAGTCGCGGGTCGTGAACCAGCCAAAGACATCGAAGCTTGTAGTCCGCTGCTGGTACTCGATCAGATCCCGGAAGTTATGCGAGGAGTACTGGCCCGGCTCGGTGACTCTGGCCCCGTACAGAGCGACGAAGCGCTCGCCTTCCGGATACGGCAGCGGCCTCAGCATCACGCCATTGATGATCGTGAAGATCGCCGTTGCCGACCCGATCCCCACGGCAAAGGCGATGATGGCGAGCAGGGCGACACCCTTAGCCCCGTTCCACGACCGCCACGCGGACAGGATCACAGCCCTTCCTCCCGCGCCGATTCTCCCGTAAGCCGGGTCTTGTTGACTAGAGCGTAGGCCGGGTCCTGCATTTTGGACCCGGCGTGCGGCGGGTCCCCAGAACAGGACCCGCCCTACGGTGTGCGGGTCTTAAACGAGGACCCGCCCTACGGAGTAAGCTGAAGGACGTGTCCGACGTGCTCCAGTCGCTGACCTCCGAGGCGGCACGCCCCGGATCGACGACGGTGATCGATTGCGCCGCCTATTGCGGTGGCGTCCGCGTCGCCGACGTCGGTATCGGGCAGATTCGTGGCGCGCTGGAAGAAAGCGATAAGTTCGTCTGGCTCGGACTTTACGAGCCGGAGAAGGACATCCTCCGCGGCGTGCAGCAGCAGTTCGGACTGCACGACCTTGCCATCGAGGATGCTTACAACGCGCACCAGCGGCCGAAGCTGGAACTCTACGAGGACTCGGTGTTCGTCGTGCTGCGGACGGCGCATCTGGTGCCATCGCCCCGTCACCTCGAGTTCGGCGAGACGCACATCTTTCTCGGGAAGAACTACCTCGTGACCGTGCGACATGGATCGCTGCGCTCGCACATCGGCGTGCGGCAGCGGTGCGAGTCCACACCGCAGCTCCTCGCCAAGGGTCCCGGATACGTCCTCTACGCCCTGATGGACTTCGTCGTCGATCAGTACTTGCCGATTGTCCAGCAGATGGAGCAGGAGATCGAAGAGCTCGAAGACGTGATCTTCGGTGAGGGAGCGACCGGTGACGCGACGGCACGCGTCTATCAACTCAAGCGTGACCTGCTGGCGTTGCGGAAGACGATCTCGCCGCTCGTCGAGGTCTGCAATCGCCTGATGCGTTTCGATCTCCCGCACATCCCCGAAGACACGCGCGTGTATTTCCGCGACGTCTACGACCACATCGTGCGGCTCAACGAAACGATCGACTCACAGCGCGAACTGTTGACGACGGCGCTCGACGCGCATCTGTCGATCATGTCGCACACGCAGAACGAGCACATGAAGCGGATCACCGCCTGGGCGGCGATGATCGCGGTGCCGACGATGATCGCCGGCATTTACGGAATGAACTTCCGCAACATGCCCGAGCTCAACTGGGCCTACGGGTATCAGGCCTCGATCGCAACCATGGTGGGGGCCTGCGTCGCGTTGTACGTAGGTTTCAAACGTTCGGGCTGGCTCTAGTGCGCAGGTATCTCCTCTTCGTCTCGTTGTTCACTCTCTCGGTCTATGCCCGGCCCCCGGTTGATGCGCAGGTGCGGCCGATCTATGACTCCGGCGCGGCCGGACTCGCTCACCTCTTGGGCCGGCTGCAGACGACAGCGAGCGTTCTTCACACCGGCGCGCACCCCGACGATGAGGACTCGGCGTTCATCGCAAGAACCGCTCGGGGAGACAACGCGCGTGTGGCGTATCTCTCGTTGACGCGAGGCGAAGGCGGCCAGAACATCATCGGTCCAGAGCTGTTCGATGCGCTGGGCGTGATTCGCACTGAGGAGTTGCTCCAGGCCCGCAGACTCGACGGCGGCGAGCAGTTCTTCACGCGCGCGTTCGACTACGGCTTCTCCAAGACGCTGGTCGAGGCGAAGTCGAAGTGGAACGAGCGCGAGGTGCTCGGCGACATGGTGCACGTCATCCGCACGTTCCGGCCGCTCGTGCTGTATTCGCGGTTTGCCGGCAACGAGAATGACGGACACGGTCAGCACCAGTTTGCGGGCTACCTCACGCCGCTGGCGTACAAGGCCGCGGCGGACCCGACGCAGTATCCAGAGCAGATCGCCGCGGGACTTCGTCCGTGGGGAGCGCGGAAGCTATACCGCTCGGGCGGTCGCGGCGCGAACAACGAAATCACGGCCGAGGTGCAGACCGGTGTCCTCGACGCCGTGATCGGCCGGACCTATGCAGCGATTGCGGCCGAAGGACGCAGCCAGCACAAGTCGCAGGAGATGGGCGGCATCGAGCCACTCGGTCCGTCAGCGTCCGGACTGCATCTGATCGACAGCAGCGCGCCGGCAGTGGCGAAGGAAGTCTCCGTCTTCGACGGGATCGACACCAGCATTCCCGGGCTTGCCGGGCTCATGGGGCTTCCGGCAGGCGCGCTGTCAGCTGAACTCAAGGCCGTGGACAACGCCGCGCACGAAGCGCTTCGGGCATTCAATGCGCTCGAGCCCGAGCGGATCGTGCCGGTGCTTACCACCGGTCTGAACGCGACACGGGCCGCTCGTCAGGCACTCCAGACGTTGACGGCGCCAGCCGAGGCGCGTGCGGACGTGGACTTCGTGCTCGTGCGCAAGGAAGCTGACTTCGTCGAGGCGCTCGCGCAAGCCGCCGGCATCGTTGTCGATCCGCTCTCCAACCAAGAAACAGTTGTTCCGGGCGAGACTGTCGACATCAATGTGCGCACGTTCCTCGAGCGCGACGGGCTCGCAACGATCAAGAACGTGGCGCTGAACGCGCCGCAGGGATGGCGCGTGGAGGCCGGTCAGGTTGCCCCACCCAGCGGCGGTGGCGGCGGTGGCTTCCGCCCCCGCGAAACACCATCAGCGGCGACGAGCTATCGCGTGACCGCTCCTGCCAACGCTGGATTCACGCAGCCGTACTTCCTGCTGAAGCCGCGCACGGGCAGCCTCTACGACTGGCCGGCTGACGCGCCGCAGGGAATGCCGTTCGCGCCGCCGTTGCTGTCAGCGAGCGCGACCTTCACCGTCAACGGCACAGAGCTTACGCTGACGCGACCCGTGCGTTATCGCTTCGCGGATCGTGTGCGCGGCGAGCTGCGTCGGGATCTGAACGTCGTTCCCGAACTGGCCGTGAGGTTCGATTCGGACCTGCTCATCGTTCCGACCGCAGGCGCCCCGGAAGGGCAACGACTCATCGTCACGGCGACGAGCTTCGTCGATCGGGCCGTGACAGGCACGTTGCGACTGCGGATGCCGGCGGGTTGGACATCCTCGCCTGGCTCAGCCTCGTTCTCGGTGACATCAGCGGGCGATTCGGCGACCGCCACGTTCGTCGTGACGCCTCCAGCGAAACGAACAGCCGGCGTGGTGACCGTGTCGGCCGAGGCCGACGCCGGTGGCCGGGTGTTCTCATCGAGCGTCGAGAACGTCGCGTACCCGCACATTCAGAGCCATCGGCTGTATACACCGGCGACCGCGCGCGTCGAGGTGATCGACCTGGCCGTCTCGAGAGTGAAGGTCGGCTACATCATGGGAAGCGGCGACGAGGTGCCGGTCGCGCTCCGTCGCATGGGCGTTGACGTGGCCATCATCGACAAAGAGATGCTGACGACCGGTGACCTGTCGCGATTCGACACGATCGTCGTCGGTGTGCGTGCCTCGGAGGCGCGAGCGGATTTCGTCGCGAACCAGGCGCGGCTGCGCGCGTACATGGAGCGTGGCGGAACACTGATCGTCCAGTATCAGCAGACGGACTACGTGGAACGCAACCTGCCGCCCTACCCGGTGAAGTCACCAGGCAACTCGCGAGTGACCGATGAAACGGCTGCGGTTCGCATCCTCGCACCGACGCATCCCGTGTTTACGTACCCGAACCGGATCACGTCCGCTGACTTCGATGGCTGGGTGCAGGAACGCAATCTCTACTCGTTCGGCAGCTTCGACGCCCGCTACACGCCGCTGCTCGAGTCCGCCGATCCAGGCGAGGCTCCACAGCGCGGCGGCGAGGTGATCGCCGATGTGGGCAAAGGAAAGTACGTCTACACGTCCTACGCGTGGTTCCGGCAGCTGCGCGCTGGAGTCCCCGGCGCGTATCGGCAGTTCGCGAATCTGATCAGCCTGCCGAAGGCACCGTAGTCCGGATCCCACACCTGCCACTGATCACGACACACAGTGGCACTGAGGTCCAGAGCAGCTCGACTTCGATCAGTTCGCAGTTGAGGCAGACCCATTTCTGTTGGCATTCGCAGCGTCAGCCTGATGTCAGCGCGACCACGTGACGCACGCGCGCATCAGGTGTGCCCTCGGCGGTGATCACCGCGAACCCCAGCCCGTAAGCATCGTCCACAATGATGTCGCTCAGAGCCGCGTCGACATCAGCGCGGAGCCGCGCCTGCGAGCGTGGGACGGCGACGCGATCGGGATGCTCGATCGGGACGAACACGATCAAGTCGAGCATCGCGACCGCGTCTCGCACACGCGGCATCCAGTCCTCGATGTGAAACGCCTCGGCATCCCGATGCGTGACGAGATAGCCGAGGATATCGAGTGGACACCGGTCGAAGACGACGTCAGCTCCACTATCCTGGATGCACTGGAACGAGCGCTCCAGCTGACGCTCAAAGTCCTCGATCGAGGGGCTCTCGGCGAACTCGTATCCGTCCTCTTCGAGGAGGTAGTACGGCTCAGGGACGAGTTCGTAGCGCGGGAGCGCCTCGACGAGTGCCTCGGCCAACGTGGTCTTTCCTACCAGGTGGCTGCCAGAAATCGCAATCCGCATTGCTCGGCGCCTATTCGTCGACGCGAGGAACGAACCTTCTCAAGCCGTCGATTCCACTCTCATCGAGCGACTTCGCAAATGAATGCTGCGTCTTGACCTTCGCGTACCCCAACTCCTGATAGAACTCGTGCGCGCCGGTCCTGCTGATCGTCGACCACAGCCGGACGATCGAGCAACTGTTCTCCTTCGCCCATCTCTCGGCGTGCTCCATGAGCAGGCGGCCAATGCCTTGTCGGCGGTACGCGCGGTCAACCACCAGACCGCCGATCACGACAAATGGATCCAACTCGACGTACTCCGCGATGAACACGTGCACCCACCCGACCACGCGCCCTTCGTCGCCGGCGACGAAGAACTGCTGATCGGGACGTGAGAGCAGGCGCGACAACCGGCGAGCGATGCTCGCGGTATCAGCGTCGTACCCGAGTTCCACTGTCAGGCGCGCGACATCGCCGGCGTCCGACATCCGGGCGGGGCGAATCGAGGCATCCACTAGAGGTGCTCCCGTAAGAATCGCAACATGCGCGGCCACGAGTCGATGCGCGCCAGCCGGTTTCCTTCCGGTGTCCCTCCAAGCTGCAGCGTCCCGATCCCCGATTGCAGCCACTCCGGTCGATGGTAGCTCTCGGCCGGCCAGGGGTTCTCGAGCGGTCCCACACGATACGGCGGCATCAGGATCGCGTGCCCGGCATCCTCGTAGCGCGCATGATCGACCGGGAACGCAAAGCGATGGGTGCGAAGACGCTCGATCGCCCGGTCGGACATCTCACTGCACGGCCAGACGCCATCGAGCGTGCCGCTGAGGAACAACACCGGGCCATTGATTCGCTCGACGGGAATCTCCGCATCAGGCGGGACGGTTCTGAGGCTGACATCGAACCACTGCCGCCACGACGTGCCTTCCCGTCCCGCGACAAGCGAGGCATACGGCAGCTCGACACCGGCGCGTGTAAAGCTCGATGTCGTGATCGAGGGATCCGGATTGGTGCCTTGCCACACGGCATGGCTGGGGACGCAGGCAACGACGGCCGTGATAGAGGGAAATGTCGCGCCGACGAGAAGCGCCGTCTCGCCACCTCGCGACATGCCGAACACGCCGACACGTTCGGCGTCCACAGCCGGATGTGCGCGCAGCCAGTCGATCGCCTTCTCGAAGTACTCGAGCGGAATCTGCGAGAAGTGGCGTGGAAGGCCGTCCATGGCGAAATACGCCAGGCACAGTGTGACGAACCCTGACGCGGCGAGCGGCTCGCCAAACAGGTTGGCCGTCGCGATGCCTCCGTCCGAGCCGCTCAGAACGATCACCGCCGGACGACGCCCGCTTCCTCGAGGCAGATGGAGCGTCGCGACGAGACCGTCATCCATCACTTTGGTGACATGGCCCATGTCTCGAGAGGGCTCAGTCTAACCGACGGGCGGCCCGTCAGCGGTCTGTTGTGATGACCTGTTCTTCTTTGTGAGATCGAGGCGCTCGTCGCGCGTCAGGACCGTAACGACAGTCGTCCCCGGTACGCCCACCATATGCGGAACAGCAGCAGCGAGCCGATCGCCACAGCCCAGCGTCGCGGCAGCGTGATGTCGGCCTTGACCAGCCACCAGAAGTGAATCACGGCAAGAATCCCGGCGACATACGCCAGGCGGTGCAGCGACTGCCAACGGCGTCCGAGCTTCCTGATTGAGAAGCGGTTCGACGTGATGCCAAGGAGAAAGAGGATCGTCCACGTGGCCATGCCGATGGTGATGAACGGCCGCTTTCCGATGTCATCGATCATCGTCGAGACGTCGAAGTAGTTGACGAAGACGATCCACGTCAGCAGGTGCAGGGTGCCGTAGAAGAACGCGAACAGCCCGAGCATGCGCCGGAGCTTGACGATCTCGTTCCAGCCGGTGATGCGCCTGAGTGGTGTGACCCCGAGCGCGATGGTGATGAACGCGATCGTCCAGGTCCCGGTCTGATCGGTGAGGTAGTCGCCGGGATTTGCGGTGAGGGCGTTGAAGTCGCCGAGATAGATCGTGCGATACAGACCGTACGCCAGCGCCGCGGCGGGGATGAGCGCCGCGGCGAAGCAGAGGGCTTTGACGACAGTGATCGGCTTTAGAAGTTTTTGCGCAGGTCCATGTCCTTGTACAGAGACGCGACCTGGTCGGTGTAGCCGTTGAACATCTCCGTCTTGTGGTTCGGAATGAAGCTCGGAAGCCGGCGCTCCCGTGCCTGGCTCCATCTCGGATGATCGACGTTCGGATTCACGTTCGCGTAGAAGCCGTACTCTGACGGCGCCATGATCTGCCACGTGTTCCTCGGCTGGTTCTCAACGAATCGAATTCGGACGATGGACTTGACGCCCTTGAAGCCGTACTTCCACGGCACGATGAGCCGAATCGGTGCGCCGTTCTGTGCCGGGAGCACCTCGCCATAGAGTCCTACGGACAGGAGCGTCAACGGATTCATGGCCTCGTCGAGACGCAGCCCTTCGACGTACGGCCACTGCAGCAGATCAGTGCGCTGCATCGGGAAGCGGCCCGGGTCCACGAGCGTGGTCATCTCGACGTACTTCGCTTTCGCCGTCGGCTCCACGCGCTTGATGACGTCGGCCATCGGGATTCCGATCCACGGAATCACGAACGACCACGCTTCAACGCATCGGAAGCGGTAGATGCGCTCCTCGAGCGCATACGGCTTGATGAACTCGTCGATGTCGTAATCACCAGGCTTGGCCACGTTGCCGTCGATCTTGATCTTCCACGGCCGCGGCTTGAAGTTCTTGGAGTTGTTCTTCGGGCCATCACCGGCGCCGGGCGCGAACTCGTAGAAGTTGTTGTAGCTGGTGATGTGGTCGTAGAGGCTCGGCGCTTCAGTCGTGCTGAGCGGACTCTTCTTGACGTTCGGGATCTTTGCCAGGCCACCACCCTGCTGCGCTGCGGCATCGCAGGCCAGGGAGGGAATACCCGCCGCCACGAGAGCTGCGGCCGACGCCTGGATAAATTCCCGGCGACGTAAGTACACGCTCTTCGGTGTGATTTCTGACGAACGGATGTCTGGAGCCTTCTTGATCAGCATAGAGCGATTATAGGACCGTGGCCCCTGTAAACAGAACGTTTCCGGAACCGCCTAACAAACTTAACAATTTAGATGCCGGCCCGGCCCGGTTGGTTTCAGGTGAGCCCCAGGCGGGCCTGAAGCTGAGTCCCAGGCGGGCCTGAATGCCCGCCTCTACCTGATGGTTCGCCAGTCGCCGGTCTTTGCCAGCGCACGCGCAAAGCATCGGACGGCCCGCGACTCGGCCTCACGCTGCGCGACGGCGGACAGCGCGAGGGTGAGCTCGGCATCCGCCGGACACGACACGTTCGACGAGGGCGCCGGCGGACGCGATGCGCTCGCGAAATACCTGGCTCCGCCGATGCGCACCCATGCCGGCCGGTCGGCCAACGTGGACGACATCAGCAACTCGGCCATCGCGGTTCGAAGAGTCGCCTCAATCCCCTCTCGTTGCTCGAGGAGCGCAGCCGGCGCGAGATCGATCGTCGAGCCTGTCACGGCCGCACTCACCCACCACGGCCGCCGCACTTCCAAACGGAACTGGTCGAGCGTGTTGTGCAGCTCCACGGTGACGGGCACAGCCTGGGTCCCTAACGCACGCGTCAACGACTCGCGCGCGTTGACCGTGATGCGTTCCAGATCGCGCGCGCTGACCTTCGAGTCACGGGGAACAGCGACGACCACGCCGGATGCGCTCACCTCGACGGGCGGTGGAGCGATCGGCCTGGGCGACACCGACGCGCTGGCCAGATCCGTCAACTGCAGGTTCGGGTAGTACTGCGCGAGGATCGCCTCGACCGATTCGCCTCGACGCGCTCTCCGGCCGGCGCCGATCACGCACATGCCGACGCCATGACCATATCCACGGCCCGTGAATCGCACGACGTTTCCCTGACGTGTGAGTGCGAACGCCGTGCTGCGAATCCTGGTCGTCCCAAGCGCGTCGCGAAACGCGGGCCCGGTGATCTCGTCGGGTCGCATGCCCGATACGCGCAAGCGCTCGACCCGCCCTGACGGATTGACGCCATCGATCTCGATCGACCGCAGCGGACCACCGCCGAACCCTGCGCGCGAGAGGGCGTGGCGAAGCTCGTCGATCGTGAGATCCAGCGTCCACGGCACGTCGTCCTCATGCACATCGTCATCGCGAACGACCTGCATATACGGGAAGGTGGCGCCTGGCCAGACCTGCGCGGCACCTTCCGATCGACCACCGCACGACGCGGAGTAGAACACCTCGGCGGGCGCGCCGTTCACCGTCAGCACGCGATGCGCGGTGGCGAGCGCGGCGCGGCGGGAGTTGTCGTTCGCGGCACGCAGCACCTGGCAGTGCACCGTGTCACACAGGTCGAACCCTTCGCGTCGATGACGGCCCATCTGCACGAGCGTGTAGGTCCTGATGGCAACCGCAAGGGCCTGGCGCGCAGCATCCGGCGCGTTGGGCTCGCCTTCGCCGGCCAGCACGCGGGCGACGTAGACCTCCAGCGGGATCCGTGTGATGCGCCCACCATTCGGCGAGCCGATCGCAATGATGCGTCCGATGCTTGCGGCTTCGAGCTGTTCGTCAGTGACCTCGGCCTGCGCGGCGACCGCCGCCGGTCTCCATGCCTGAAGACACGCAGCGGCAATCGCGAGGAGCAGAAGCAGGCGGACGAGCAATTACAGTCTCCGCTTGCAACCGGGGCGGCAGTTGCACTGAATCACCTGCTCGCCGTCCGTGAAGTAGTCGTACGTGAGCTCCTCGCCCGGCTGGATGTTGCGGCCGGCACGGATCCAGATGTCCTTGCCTATGATCTGGCTATAGCAGTTTGGCTTGCAGGCGTGATTGATGAAGCGGGCGACATTGCCGCCCACAGTGGCGTCACGCACCCATCGTCGATTTACCGTGAAGCACCAGATCTCGCCCCGTTCGAGGTACTTCGTTTCACGTTTGAAGCTCTCTTTGTGATCGATGAGCTCGCCGTCGTAGGTGACGATGCGGGTGTTCTTGTTGATCGGTTCGAGGGCAAAGACGCCCCAACCGTGGAGCTTGGACTTGCGCCGCGCGATGCGCGGCAGGTTCTGAGGACGGAGCATGTTCAAGAAGAATAGACCATAATAGTCGCCACACCATGAGCGCCACCTCTGTTGGAGCCCGCGAGCTGGTCCAGGCTTGGGGCCGAATTCTCTCTGGACACAGCCCGAACATTTCGATCGAGATCACCAAAGAGTGCCCGCTGCGATGTCCGGGTTGCTACGCCTACGGCGATGAGCACCTCGGTGGCGAAGTGACACTCAGAGGGCTGTCCGACTACAAGGGCGATGAATTGGTCTCGCGATTCATGGCGCTCATCGATCGCTTTCGGCCGCTGCATGTCTCGATCGTGGGCGGCGAGCCGCTGGTCAGATACAAGGAACTCAACCAGATTCTGCCGCAGATGTCCGAACGAGGCATCCACACGCAGCTCGTGACCAGCGCCGTTCGACCCATTCCCAGTGAGTGGCGGACGCTGAAGCGGTTGCAGCTGGTCGTGTCGATCGACGGCCTCCAGCCAGAACACGACGCCCGCCGCACACCCGCCACCTACGATCGCATTCTCAAGCACATCGAAGGGCATCAGGTCACCGTCCACTGCACGGTGACACGGCAACAGGTCCGGCGCGACGGCTACCTTCAGGAGTTCCTCGACTACTGGCAGGCCAATCCCAGCACGCGGCTGATCTGGATCAGCCTCTACACGCCGCAGGTTGGCGAGCTGTCCACCGAGCGCCTCACCAAGGCCGATCGCGAGAAAGTGATCGCGGACCTGTCGCGCATGCGGAAGGACTACTCGAAGCTGCAGATGCTGGACGGGATGCTCAAGGTCTACGCCAAGCCGCCTCAATCGCCCGAGGAATGCATCTTCGCGCAGACCACGGAGTGCTACTCATCGGATCTCGAGCGACGGATCACGCCGTGTCAGTTCGGTGGCAAACCGGACTGTCAGAATTGCGGATGCATCGCGTCGGCCGGGCTCGAAGCGATCGGCCGCCATCGTCTCAAGGGTGGCATCCCGGTCGGGAAGATCTTCTACGCGTCGCTGGCCGTGGGGCGCACCATCGCCAAGGCCCGAAGAGTGATGGCACCACCATCCAACGGGATACCCCCCAGTCAGCCGGAACAAGCGCAGTAGGCCGGGTCTTGCTCTTCAGACCCGGCGTAGGCGGGTCCACAAATCAGGATCCGCCCTACCTGCTCGGCAGGCCAGGGCGTTCGAACGCGATGACGCTCTGCCGTTCGTAAGTTCTGCCGTAAAGCTCTTCCCGCTCCTCCACTAACAACTCATTCATCACCAACGACTTCGCACGGACGTGTGGCGACCAGCGGATGTGCTGTGCGCGGGTACGTGCGTTGCACCAACAGGTGCCGAAGGAGGTGAGGTAGATGAACGCAATGATGAAAGTGCGAGCTCTGACCGTCGCAACGGCGATCGCCGGTGTCGCCTGCGCCACCAGCAACACGCCACGCGCCAGCACGCCGGAACGCACGTCTCAAGTCAGTTCGCAGGCGCCGAGCGGTCCGACAACCGTCAATGAGTCCACGCCAGGAACCATTCCGGCGGGACAGGAAATCGATGTGCGGTTGCGGTCCACCCTGAGTTCCGAGACAGCGACCGTCGAGCAACGCTTCGAAACGACGACCGTCGTCGATCTCGTGCAGGACGGGCGCGTGCTCGTTCCCGCGGGCTCTGTCGTACAGGGAGTCGTGAGCGACGTCGACAAGGCCGGTCGCATCGACCGTGATGGTGCGCTCACGCTGACGTTCGATCGCATGAACGTCAGGGGACGCAACCGTGACATTCGCGGATCGGCGACGCAGATCTTCGAGAGCAAGGGCATTCGTGAAGAAGGTACGGTGGCCGGAGTGGGCGCTGGCGTCGGCGGTGTCGTCGGCGGCATCCTCGGCGGCGTGAAGGGTGCGATTCTCGGTGCTGTGATTGGCGCCGGGGGCGCCATCGCGGCGACCGACGGCAAGGACATCACGCTTCCAGCCGGCTCGATCGTGCGCGTGCGGCTGGATTCACCAGTCCGAGTCGGCTAGTGAATGATGCCGGGTCTGAAGCACAAGACCCGGCCTGCGACTGACGTAGGGCGGGTCCTGCTCTATGGACCCGCCGACCTTTGTACAAGCCCAACCAAGCGCAGTAAGAATTTCAAAAGATCAACCAGTGGTTGGGTCAGATGCTGATCTTTTCGTGGCACGTCGCTTGAATCGCTGTCGGGTTGGGCCGCAGTTCACGGCCCGAGGAGGCCGAATGGTGCGCACGCTACTTGTTCTGGGGTTGTCAGTGTTCTCCCTCGGCGTGGCGGCACAGCAGAAGGCTCCGGTCAATGCGCTCGCGCAGGAGATGGTGGACTTCCACAAGCGCATCGACGCGTACATGAAAGTACGCGACGAAGCGACAAAGGATCTGCCCGACGTCAAGGAGACCGGCGATCCCTCCAAGATCAGCGCACGCGAGAAGGCGCTCGGTCAGGCGATCGCGAAAACGCGCGTGGCCGCAAAGCCGGGCGATGTGTTCGGCGAAGAGATGTCGGCGTACTTGAAGACGGCGCTGGCCGAAGACTGGAAGTCGCGTACTCCTTCCGATCGAAAAGCGCTCTTCGAGGAGCTTCCGCGCGGCATCAAGCTCGCCGTCAACCAGCCATATCCAACGGCGCTTCCACTGGTCAGCGTGCCCGCCAAACTGCTGGCGAGGCTGCCCATGCTGCCGGAGACGCTCGAGTACCGCCTGATCGATCGCTACTTTCTGCTCCGCGATCGCGACGCGAACTTGATCGTCGACGTGCTGTCCAACGTGTATCCCACACGAGACAGGTGATCGGTATGCGCGCTTCACATCTACTCGTCGCCTCAACGCTCTCAGTCGGCGCGCTCGCCTACGTTGCGGGAAGCCCTGCCTCGCCCATCATCGGTGCGGCGGCGATGCAACAGTCGGCGGTTGCCCGGGCCGCAATTCAGGTGACACCGCCGCGAGAAAAGGACTCCGTCCGCTTTGCCATCATCGGCGACACCGGCACGGGCACGCCGTCGCAGTACCAGATTGGTGAACAACTGAGCATGGCCCGCCAGATGTTCCCGTTCGACTTCGTGATCATGCTCGGCGACAACATTTACGGCAGCGAACGCCCGCAGGACTTCCTCAACAAGTTCGAGAAGCCGTACAAGGCGCTGCTCGATGCGAAGGTGCCGTTCTACGCCGCGCTCGGGAACCACGACGATCCGACGCAGCGCTACTACAAGCCGTTCAACATGAATGGCGAGCGCTTCTATACGTTCACGAAGGGAGCCGCGCGCTTCTTCGCCCTCGACAGCAACTACATGGACCAGGCACAACTGAAGTGGCTGGAGGAGCAGCTGTCGCGCGCAACCGATCGCTGGAAGATCGCCTACTTCCATCACCCGCTCTACTCGTCGGGCGAGAAGCACGGATCCGAAATCGACCTGCGCACGCAAGTCGAGCCGTTGTTCATGAAGTACGGCGTCGACGTCGTGTTCGCCGGGCACGAACACTTCTACGAGCGCATCAAGCCGCAGAACGGGATCTACTACTTCATCGAAGGTGGGTCAGCAAAGCTGCGCAAGGGCGACATCGCCAGGGGGCCGCTGACGGCCGCGGGATTCGACACCGACTTTACCTACATGCTCGCGGAGCTCGGGAAAGACGCGATGCAGTTCCAGGTGCTCGCGCGCACCGGCAAGCCCATCGACTCCGGTTCCCTGCCTCTGACCGCCGAGCCCAAACGGGCCGAAGCGGACAAGCCGTCCTCTCGCTGATTGAGGCTCATATGAACCGTTACTCACCCGCCGCCGTCGCGTGTCTCATCGTCGCGTGTGTCTCCACCGCGTGCGCGCGACCGACGCTCAACGGGTCGCCGATCAATCAGCCAGCGCCGCAAGTGGCGCTGACCGAGCTGTGGAGCGAACCGACCGACATCGCGGAACGCGATCTGTTCTGGGGCGGAAGCCGGCGCGCCGAGGCGCCGTCAACCAACGAGCCCTACACGGTTCTCAGTCTCGACAAGACTGGCTATAGCCGCGGCTACAACGTCAAAGCTGCGGACGGCCGGGAATGGGACGTGAAAGTCGGCGACGAGGTCCAGTCGGAAATCGTCCTGTCCCGCATCTTGTGGGGACTGGGCTACTACCAGCCGCAGACGTTCTACCTGACCGGCTGGCAGCTGACGGGCAACTGGGACAACGAAGGCGAGCCGGCGAGGTTCCGCCTGCGATCCGATCACGAATCGGACGGCGAATGGGCTTGGCTGGAGAATCCGTTCGCTGGGACGCGACCGCTGCAGGGGCTCGTGGCTATCAGCCTCGTGCTGAACAACTGGGATTTCAAGACGAGCAACAATCGCGTCTATCGTCTGCGCGATGAGAAGGCGGAGCCCGCGAAGCGGTACGTCGTCCAGGATCTCGGTGCGTCGCTCGGAAAACCGCGTGGACTGCCTCACTATCGAGGCACGCGCAACGACATCGAGGACTACGAGCGCCTCACGCTGATCCGGAAGGTCGAGGGATCGAAGGTCGAGCTCGATTACAAGGGGCCCCACACGGACGTCCTGAAGAGGCTCTCCCCCGCCGACATCGTCTGGGGATGCGAGTTGCTGAATCGCCTGAGCGATGCCCAACTTGACGATGCCTTCAGGGCGGCGGACTATCCGGCTGACATCCGTCAGCGATACATCGCGAAGATTCGAAGCAAGATTCGCGAAGGGCTTGCGCTCCGTACCACGACGTCCGCGGTGACGGCTGAGGGCCAGGAATGAGCGGCCGTCATCCGTCTCGCGTGGCACGAGCGGGACACGCGCTGACGATCGTCACGCTCCTCCTGTGGGGATGCGGCATCGTCGGCGCGCAGCAACCGGCACCGCCGAAAGCGGAGCAGGCAGCCCGGGCGAACGAGGGCCTGCCCACGGACGCGATGGACCTGGTCGGGGATCTGCGATCCGGACTCGCGCAGGCGGCCGTACGCCTGCCACTCGCCGCGATGTTTGGTGCGGCGCTCGCCCTGCGTCCGCGTCGTGCCGGCTCACCGCCGCGCGATCCGGCGGTCATCGAGACGCAGATCGTCCTCGCGATCGTTGGCGCGATGATCATGCTGATCGTCGGCGCCAGCCTCGCACGCGCGTTCGGCATTGCCGGTGCGGCCAACCTCATTCGCTACCGCGCCAAGATCGAAGACCCGAAGGATGCGGTGGTCATGCTGTCCACGCTGGCGGTCGGTCTCGCGTCGGGCGTCGGCCTGTTCGGCATCGCGGTGGCGTCGACGGTCTTCCTCGTCGTCACGCTCTGGTTCATCGAAGGGTTCGAGACCCACGTGCGCACGTTCCTGCTGACGGCGAAGCTCGGGCCGAAGACATCGACTCGCCGCGCAGAGGTGGAGCGTCTGCTCAAGCGCGGCGGCACGCGATTCGAGCTGCGCACGACCGCCGACGAGGAACTGACCTATCTCGTGAACGCGGGCGAGTCGCTCAGAACGGAACGTCTGTCGGCGGCGCTGAGCGCGCTCGCGCCCGACGGCAAGGCACAGATCGAGTGGAAGGAAGAGAACAAAGCCCGGCCGCTTGCAGAGGCAGAGGAGAACAAGTGAACCTGATCATTCAGCCTGAAGCGGGTCTCGCGCCGGTGGTGCGGGCCATTCATAAAGCCAAACGCACAGTCGACATCGCGGTCTTCCGCCTCGATCAGGCGGAGATCGAGAAGGCGCTCGGCGCGGCGGTCCAGCGCGGTGTGAAAGTGCGCGTGCTCGTCGCGCACACCAACCGCGGTGGCGAGGCCAGATTGCGCAAGCTCGAACAGCGTCTGCTCGAGGCCGGCGCGACGGTGACACGCACGGGCGACGATTTCCCGCGCTATCACGGGAAGTTCATGATTGCCGACGACACGCTGCATCTGTTCGGCTTCAACTTCACGAAAATCGATGCACTCAAGAGCCGCAGCTTCGGCGTGTCCACGAAGGACACAAGCGCCGTCCGCGAAGCGCGCGCGGTGTTCGAGGCCGACTGCAGCCGGCAGCCGTACGTTCCCAAGCGCTCGCCTCTCGTCGTCAGTCCCGAGAACGCGCGCGAGACGCTGGCCGCGTTTGTGAAGGGTGCCAGGCGCCAGATCCTGATCTACGACGTCAACCTCCAGGACCCGGTGTTCATCAAGATGCTCGAGGCACAGGCAGCGGCCGGCATTGAGGTCCGCGTGATTGGCAAGTGCAAGGGAGCGAAGAAGATCGATGTACGCCCGCTGAAATCAATGCGGCTGCACGTACGCGCCATGATTCGTGACGGCGTGCGCGCCTTCGTCGGGAGTCAGAGCTTGCGGCGGATCGAGCTCGACAAACGTCGAGAGGTCGGCGTGCTGATCACCAACGCCAGCGTCACGAAACAAATTCGCGACATCTTCGAGGCCGACTGGGCTGAGGGAGAATCGGCCGCCGGGAAATCAACGAGTGCCGGTCGAGTCGTTGAGTTCGCGGCGCGGGAACTCGCCTGAGTCGACAAGGGTGCCGAGCCGCGAGATCGTCTCGAAAAACAGGTGATCTCCAGCGATCTCGACGAGCGTGAACGATCGGTCGGTGTCGAAACCCTTCGCCGTCATCGCTGACGCGTCGCGGATGTTGCCTCGCCGCAGCTTCGCGGCCCCGCCCTGCGTGATGTAGACGATGCCTTTCTGGGGCTTCAATCGCTCGTAGAAATGCTCGTGGCCAGAGAACACCACATCCACACCGTTGTCGAGGAACAGCGGCTCGACGACACGCTGCAGATCCAGCTCCGATCCGTGCCGCTCGCCTGACGAATAGATCGGATGGTGGAAGTAGGGAATCTTCCACTTCGCGTCCGATCGTTTGAGCTCGTCGCGCAGCCAGTTGATCTGCGGTGGCGCCATGTACGTGCTGTCCAGCACGAAGAACTCGACGTCCTTCTTGCGGAACGTGTAGTAGCGCTTCCCGTCCATGTTGAACTTCTGGTAGAAGCGCTGCGACGGATCGTCATGGTTGCCAAGCGACGCGTAGAACTTCACGCCGTCGTCGAGCAGCGTCTTGTACGGCTTCTCGAACTTGTTGATGTAGTCGATCGGACGCTCGCCGCCATACAGGTTGTCGCCCAGCATGATCGCGAACTCGAACGGAAACCGGCCCCGCGCCTCGACGATCTTCGCGGCCACATCGTACTGGTAACGGTCACCGGTTCCGCTGTCGCCGATGACGAGGAATTTGACCGAATCAGACTGGTTCGGGAGGGTCGACTTCGGCGCGGCCGCCTGCACCTGCGGCGCTGTCGCGCGTGGAGCCTGGGCACGCGCATCGACGTGTGACGACGGCGGCGCGCAGACGACGAAGAGCGTCAGGATCGCAGTCAGCAGTAGTCGGGGCACGAGAGTCTCCTCAATCCGGCGCCGCACGCGAGTCTGGCCAATCGTACGTCCGATCGAACCCCGGCGCGAAGCGGTATCCGTCAGGCCGCGGGAGGCGCCTGCGACGGTTGCCCGGGACCTGTCATGGCCCGGATGGCCGCCGCCCGCTTCAACGCGCCCTCGACGTGCGGCTGGATGTTCTCAGCGCCGACGTGCCGATGGAATTCGGCCTGGTTCATCAGCGATGCCGGCTGGGGCAGCGCACCGCACAGCAGCAACGTCCGGCCGGAGGCGCGCAAAGTATCGGAGAAATCCTGAATCGCACGCAGGCCGGTTCCGTCGAGCGCCGTCATGTTCCGAAGGCGCAGGACGACGATCGGAGCGAACTCGGCAATGTGGTCGGTCTGCGCGGTGAGCTTGTCGGTGGCACCGAAGAGAAACGGACCGTGAATCCGGAGGATCGTGACGTATCCGGGAATGTCCTTGTCCTGCAGGATGTGCTCGCGTCCGCGCTTGACGTAGTCCTGCGTGACGCGTGACACCGTCGTCGTGGCTGTCACGCGCCGGATGAACATCAGCGCCGCGATGATCATCCCGGCCTCGACGGCCACGGTGAGGT
>Ga0310810_10002446_pt1 | contig 19956 bp, 16 predicted proteins | sample NCmetagenome_FD_207641 | JGI IMG/M metagenome (GOLD analysis project Ga0310810, IMG submission 207641) | Soil microbial communities from experimental microcosm in Duke University, North Carolina, United States - NC | ecosystem: Engineered > Artificial ecosystem > Soil microcosm > Unclassified ...
GGTCCACACCTCGGGACCCGGCCTGCGAGTCTCCCTCAGCGCTCCGGGACGAGAGTGACCTGGACGTAGCGGTTCGTATCCAGGTATTCACGCGCCGCATCACGAAGCGATGCCACCGTGATCTGGTCGTAGAACGGGCGCATGTTGAACACGTCGCTGACGTTCTCGCCGAACTCGTACTTGAACAAGATCCGGTTCAGCAGATAGTCGTTCCGCTCCATATTCGTCTCGAGGTCGCGGACGAGCGCCGAGCGCGTGTCGGCGACCTGCCCGACGCCAGGACCGCGCTGTTTGTAGTCGTCGATGACTTGAAACGCGGTCTTCACCAGGCTGTCGGTTCGCGCTGGATCGCACGCGAACGTAATCGTCAGCCGGTACTCACCCGTGGGCCGCTTCGTGAACCGCGGCACGACGCTGACGCCGTAGGTGCCGCCGAGGTCTTCTCGCAAGGTTCGCTGCAGGTTTCCGGCAAGCGTGTCCGACATGGCGGTGGCCATCACGCGGTGCTGCTCGTCGTTCTGGAACGGTCCCGAGAACACGATGCTGACCTGGCTGCGTGGCGCGATGCCGCTCTTCACCTGCTTCTGGACGACCCCGTCCGGCGGACGCATGCCGACGTCCTTGACAGCTTCATTGCGCCGAAGCGATGGCAGGCTGCCGATGTACTTCTCGACCAGCGGCTTCATCGTCGGCAAATCGAAGCTGCCCACGAACACGAAGATGAAATCACTCGCGTCAGCGAACCGATCTTTGTAGAACGCCATCGACTTCGAGAGATCCATGCGATCGACGGCAGCCGGCGTGAGCGGCTGGGCACGCAAGTGATTCTGGCTCACGGCCGAATCGAGCGCCTGGTTGAACAGCGTGTCCGGCTGTGCTTCCCGGTTCGCCAGCGATACCTTCAGTTGCTCGGTCATCACCTTGAAGGCGACCGGGTCGGCGCGCGGGGCGGTGAAGTTCAGGTAGATCAACTGGAACATCGTCTCGAGATCCTTACGGGCGGCGCCGCCCGCGATCCCTTCTTCGGTCGCGCCGATGTCGGCGCGCACGGAGGCCGTGGTCCCGGCGAGAACCTTGTCCAGATCGAGACGACTGAAATTGCCGAGACCGCCTTGCGCCACGACAGCATCAGCAGTTTCCGCCGGGATGAAGTCCGCGTCGGTCGCGAGCGACGTGCCGCCGGGGCTGATGGCGCGAAACAGAATCTCGTCCTGCTTGAACGTCGTTGGCTTGAGGACGACGCGGACGCCGTTGGACAGCGTCCACTCGGTGATCCCTGCTGACGCGGCTGTCGAGGTGTTCGCGACTGCGCCAGCCGACGGCGCTCGGGCCATGAGCGGCTGATTGGTCACGGTGTCCACGTAAGCCGTCAGACGCTCCGAGTCATTGGCAGTGATCACGCTCGCCAGCTTGACCGCGTCGGGCAGCGTGGCTTTGTCGGCCTCCGGTCCCGAGATGGCGACCAGCCGATTGCGATCGGGCATCCAGCCCTTGGCGACGTCATTGACTTCAGCCAGCGTGATCTCCGGCAGGAAGCGCTGATTCAAGCCGTACTCGTACACGATGCCTGGAATCGGCTCGTCCTCGATGAAGTTGCGGATGAACTCATCGGCCAGTGGTCCCGACGGACTCTTGTCCTTCTCGATGACGGCACGCTCGAGCCCGCGCTGGAGGTTGAGCTTCATCCGATTCAGCTCGGGCTGCGTGAATCCAAAACGCGTGACGCGCGCAATCTCGGTGAACAACGCCGACAGCCCGCGTTCGACGCCGCCCTTCGCGACCAGCGCATCGAGACTGGTCACTTCGATGGTGCGCACGAAGAGGTCGCGGTCGGTCTGCGCGCGCAGAAACGGTGCGTTGGGTGCCTGCGAGATCTCGCCGAGACGCGCGGACAACATCGCGCTGAACAACTGCTCCACCATGTGCTGGCGATAGGAGCCAATCGAAATCTGCTCGCGCGCTTTCACCGTGCTCGACGCGCTGACGCGCGTGCTCGTGGCCTCTGGGTCAGTCAGCACCGAGTACGCGGTCCCGGGCTGATCGGGCACCGTGTACGAGGGGCGCGGCCGCGGCGACGGCGACGGCGGGATGAAACCGAAGTGCGCCCTGATTTGAAATTCGATCGTGGCCTTGTCGAAATCGCCGACCGCGACGACCGCCATCAAATCGGGCCGGTACCAGTCCGTGTAGAACTGTTTCAGTCGATCGCGATTGATGCCGCGGATGATCTCGGGCTTTCCGATCGGCAGGCGGTCAGCGTAGCGCGAACCTTTCAGGAGGAGCGGAAATTCCGCGTCGCTGATGCGCTCGCCGGCGCCGAGCCCCAGACGCCATTCTTCGAGGACGACGCCCCGTTCCTGGTTGATCTCCGTTGGATCGAGCGAGACGTTGTGCGCGAAGTCCTCGAAGATGAGCAGCGACCGATCGATGACTGAGGGGTTGTCGGTCGGAATCTGCAGTTCGTAAACGGTCTCGTCGAAACTGGTGTGGGCGTTGACGTGGGCGCCAAAGCGTACGCCGAGCGACTGCATGAAGGTGCCGACCGCATTTCCGGGAAAGTGTTCCGTCCCGTTGAACGCCATGTGCTCGAGGAAGTGCGCCATGCCGCGCTGGTCCTCGTCTTCGAGCACTGAGCCTGCTTTGACGACGAGGCGAAGCTCGGCGCGCGCCTGCGGCTGGCGATTCTCGCGGATGTAGTAACGGAACCCGTTGGGCAACGTGCCGACGGTGATCAGGGGATCGACGGGAACGGCCTGATCGAGCGTGGCGGCTCGGACCGCCGCGGGAATCGGAGGCGGCGTCGGCTGCTGCGCGCTGGCCAGGCCCAGCGCGGCGACGATCGTTCCTACGAGAAGCACGAAACGGGCACGAGCATGAATAGTCATGAGGTTATCCGCACGATCGCGATGCCGAACTAGCCGCCTTGACCGCCTGAACCCTCAACGGTCGGACGGGCACCCTGGCTAGCCGATGACTTATTGTACGCGGGTCACTCCCGTCCATCTGCCCCATCGGCCCATGTGCTGTCGGTCGATCCCGCTGCACGAGCTTGCGCACCGACCGAGGCCTGCATACGGACATCCGGAGTTGTCCGGAGTCGGGGCCTCACACGCGGCGGCCGATGGTGACGAACAACCTCCATCGTGCCCAAGCGCTGCAATCCAGCCAATTTGAGCGATCCGCCTCTGTCCGACCGGCAACGAGAACATCGATCCCGCAGCGCAGGAAGGTCGAGTACCCTTCGACCGCGCGATTGACGATCGGCTCGCCGGACAGGTTGGACGGCTCTTCGATAGAACCGACTTACCCGTCGTGCGCGTCGAGCTCGACGCGAGGTGGCGCATTCCCGGGGATGGGCATCCAGACGCTCGGGCGCCCAGGTTCTCCTTGTAGAATGCCGAACCGATCAAGGATGCCGCGCACTCGAGCGTTCAGCGCCGTCGAGGCCATCGGCCGCCGCCTGCCTGATGTCGATGTCGTGACGATGTACGGCCAGCCGGCGCTGAAGGTGCAGGGGAGGCTGCTCGCCTGCATGGCGTCGAACAAGTCCGCGGAGCCGAACTCACTGGTGGTGGCGATGGACTTCACCGATCGAGACGCTCTCCTCCAGGATGATCCCGAGACGTATTACATCAAGGATCATTACGCGCCGTATCCGTGCGTCGTCGTTCGGCTGTCCCGAATCCGGCTCGATGCGTTGCGCGATTTGCTCGTGGGCGCACATCGTTACGTCAGCGCCAGGGCCTCACGGAAGCCGAGACGCGCGACCACGCGCCGCACAATGCGAACGAAACGCCGATCTCGACACTGACGACCTTCAGACGGCATGCAAACGCATGCCTGAACCGCACGGCATCGCGAGCGTCGCGGAGCTCACGACGCACAATCTTCGTAAGTTCATCCTCGAGATGCTTCCGGTGGTCCAGCTCGAATGCCATGACGAGGCTGGACTGCAGACTCGATGCCAGTGCATCACGAGGACGGACCGTCGTTCACAGACAAGGGACCTGCTTGTATCGCTCATCAGCGCCCCTCGCGAGGAAGCCGGTGCGAAGGAGCTCGGTCAACACGCGCTCGCATGTGGCGAGATCGAGGCCCCAGAACCTGGCGGCCTCGCTCACGTTCATGCGCAGGTCGGGCGCATTCTCGAACTCCTCTCGAATCCGCTGCACGAGCTTGCGAAGTACTTGCGGTGGCATGGATGCGACCCGAGATGTCCGGAGAGGACGAGAACCGATGGACATCGCGCCGGCCCGCGGAATATGAACGACGGGTATGAACCCGCAGGCCGGCACGTCGACGTCAACGAACGACATTGAGGATGATTCCGCCATAGACGCGGTGCCCGTACCGGGTCTCCGTACCCCAGAACGCCGGCGCATCGTCCTTGGACTGCACGGCGATGAAACGATAGTCGCCGCGCAGACCCCAGCGGCCGCTGTACCACTTGACGCCGCCGCCGACATTACCGGTGAGGAACGTTTCGGTGTCGGCGATGCCGAGACCTGCCCGCTCGAACAGGCTCAGACCGCCCACGCCGCCAGTCACGTAGGGCACGACCGAGTGCCGCGCCGGTGCCTGGACGATCACGTTGCCGCTGTAGTTCAGCATGTGCGGCGTCTTCACATCGCTCACCGAGGCGCCGTTGAAGTCGAGTGTTTGCGAGAGGCCGAGGGCGCCGCTGACTTCGCCCTCGACCCCGATGTAGCGATTGACGTTCACCGTGACGCTGCCGCCAAGGTCGTAGTTCCCGAAGCTCGGTCCCTGCGTGTCCCCTTCAGTAAAGAACGTTGCGCCTCCGGGAATGATGCTGATCTCCACGGTGCCCGGCCCGGAGCTGGCTTCCTGCGCGGACGCGTAGTTGGTTCCAGCCATAGCGATGACAAGAGCGAGTATTGCAGTGCGATACGTCATGACGATGATCTCCCTGTGACAAATGAACGACGGGTTTGGTGCTTGGTGCTTGGTCCTTGGTCCTTAGTCCTTGGTGCCCGAACCCGGATCCCGAGTCCCGGATCCCGAGTCCCGGATCCCGAGTCCCGGATCCCGGCTCATGACACCGGAATTCCCCCGAGTGCCTTGTAAACGGCGATGACGCTGGTGAAGACGCCGGCCTCGGCGTCGGCCACGGCGTCCTCTGCTTGCAGCTCGGTACGTTCGGCGTCGAGCAGAGCGAGAAAGTCAGCTGCACCTTCCCGATACCGCACGCGGGCAATCGCGGCGGCGCGGCTGCTCTCTCGCGCCTGCTCGGTCAGCTTGACGAGGCGCTGCTGATCCTCGCGGTAGCTGACAAGGGCGTTCTCTGTCTCCTCGAGCGCGCGCAGGATGACGAGCTCGAATTCGGCCACCGACTCGCGAGTCACGCCCTCGGCGCCGCGCAGCCGTGCCCGCGCGCTGCCAATGTCGAATGCGGCCCAACTGAGCGCCGGCGTCACCGCAAAGGCGCGGGTATCGGAGACGTTGAACAAGTTGCCGCGTCCGGCGAGCAGGCCGAGGAACCCGCTGATCGTGATGTGCGGATAGAGATCGGCTGCGGCCACGGCTTCATTCGCCGTTGACGCGGCAAGGCGACGCTCCGCCGCACGCACGTCGGGGCGGCGGCGCAGCAGCGAGTCGGGCTCGCCGATCGGGAGCGCCTTGGCGATCGTCGGGTACGGGCGCGGGGCCAGATCGACGGTCAGATCGCCCGGCCGGGTGGCGACCAGCACCGCAAGGCGATGGGCACGCTGCGCGAGCGCACGCCTGATCGGCGGCACACTCGCCTCGATCGCCGCCACTCGCGCGGCGGCGCTCGCGACGTCCTGCTCTTCACCGATGCCGGCATCGCGCCTGACCTGCGTCAGCTGCAGTGTCTGCTGCTGGTTGGACAGGCTTCGCTCGGCAACGGCCAGCCGCTGCTGGAGACCGCGCAACTCGAAGTAGTTGCGCGCAACCTCGGCAACGACGCTGACACGCACGTCGTCGACGAACGCCTGGTAGCTTTCAGCGGTCGCGGCCGCCGAGCGGATTTGATTCCGAATGCGGCCGAAGACATCGACTTCCCAGAACGCATCGAAGCCGAGTCGATACGAGGAGATCGTCAACGGCTTCTCGGAAAAGCCGGGAACCTGCTCGCTCCGCCGGTCGACGCTCGCGCCGGCAGTCACGGTCGGATACTTATCGAGGTTGACATCGTCGAAGATCGCGCGTGCCTGATCGACACGCGCCACCGCGATGCGAACGTCATGATTCGCAGCGAGCGCTCGCGACACCAGATCGTCGAGGATCGGATCCTCGAATTGCCCCCACCAGCGCGGATCGAACGGCTGCTCGGCCACGAGGGCGGGGTCGGCGTTCTTCATCACCGTCGGCGCGACCGTCGGCGCCTTGTACGGCGCTCGCACGGCACACGCGCTCACCGAGAGGGCAAGAGCGACGGCGAGAACGTAGTGTCCGGCTTTAGCCGGACTTGCTTGGTCCGCCTGAAGGCGGACACTACGAAGGGCCTGAAGGCCGACATTACGAAGGGCCTGAAGGCCGACATTACGAAGGGCCTGAAGGCGGACATTACGAAGGGGTTCCATGATCAATGTCCTTCCGCCGGTGTCGCAGTGGCGATCGGTGCACGATGGGCGCGCCTGGTGGCACGGTCCGTCAGCCGGCCAATCACGGTGTAGAAGACTGGGGTCAGGAACAGGCCGAAGAGCGTGACGCCGAGCATGCCGGCGAACACGGCGATGCCCATCGCCTGTCGGATTTCAAAACCCGCACCCGAGGAGAAGACCAGCGGGACGACGCCCATGATGAACGCCATCGAGGTCATCAGAATCGGGCGGAGCCGGATGCGGCACGCCTCGAGAATGGCGTCGAGGTGCGACACACCATCGGTCTCGCGCTGCTTCGCGAACTCGACGATCAGAATCGCGTTCTTGCACGCGAGCCCCGCGAGCACGAGAAAGCTGATTTGGGTGAAGACGTTGTTGTCGCCGCCGGTGAGCCAGACTCCCGCGATCGCCGAGAACAGCGTCATCGGCACGATGAGAATCACGGTGAGCGGCAGCGTCCAGCTCTCGTACTGCGCGGCCAGGACGATGTAGACCAGCATTACGCAGAGCGGGAAGATGAGCAGCATCGTATTGCCGGAGAGGAGCTCCTGATACGCGAGCTCGGTCCACTCGAACGTCATACCTGGTGGAAGCTGCGCATCGAGCACACCGGCAATGGCCGCCTGTGCCTGCCCGGAGCTGAAGCCTGGTGCCGGACCGCCGTTGATCTCCGCCGCCGGGTAGCCGTTGTAGTGCATCACCTGGTCGGGCCCGTAGCTTCGATTCACGCTGACGACGGAGCCGAGCGGCACCATCGCGCCGTGGTCGTTACGCGTCTGCAGTTGGCGGATTTGCTCCGGCTGTAAGCGGAAGCTCGACTCGGCCTGCGCGTTCACCTGGTAGGTGCGGCCGAAACGGTTGAAGTCGTTGACGTAGAGCGAGCCGAGGTAGACCTGCAGCGTCTCGAACACGTCGGTGAGCGACACGCCGTAGCTCTTCACGCGTTCGCGATCGACGTTCACGTCGATCTGCGGCACGCTGACCTGGAAGCTCGAGAACAGTCCGGCCAGCGACGGCGCCGTCTGCGCTTTCGCCATGCTCGCCTGCAGTTGCCCGTAAAGGTCCTCGAACCCGGTGCCCGCCCGATCTTCGACATACAGCTTGAAGCCGCCCACGGTGCCCAGCCCTTGGACTGGAGGAGGTGGGAAGATCGCCACGATGGATTCGGGAATCTCCTGGAAGAACTGCTGATTCAGCGCACCGACGATCGCACCTGCGCTCAGCCCGGGGCTCTTCCGCTCCTCTGACGGCTTCAGCACGACGAACGCGATACCGGTGTTCGGCGAGTTGACGAAGCCGTTGATCGAAAGGCCCGGAAACGCCACCGAGCTCAGAACACCGGGGTTCTTCAACGCGATGTCCGTCATCTTCCGAATCACCGCGTCGGTGCGATCGAGTGTCGAACCGTCGGGCAGCTGCGCGAACGCGACGAGGTACTCCTTGTCCTGCGTCGGCACGAAGCCCGGGGGCACGCGCGTGAACCCGAGACCGGTGAGACCGATCAACCCGGCATAGAGAACGACCGCCACGGCAGCGACGCGCAGCACGCGTGACACGCCGTGGGTGTAGGCCCCCGACGCACGGCTGAAGAACGCGTTGAACCGCCGGAAGAACCAGCCGAAGAGACGATCGGCCGTGCGCTGGACGACGTCGTGCTCCGCGTCACGCGGCTTCAGCAATCGCGACGCAAGCGCGGGACTGAGCGTCAGCGAGTTGAAGGCGGAGATGACGGTGGAGATCGCGATCGTCAGCGCGAACTGGCGGTAGAACTGGCCGCTCAGTCCGCTCACGAACGCCGTCGGCACGAACACCGCGCACAGTACGAGCGCGATCGCGATAATCGGGCCCGAGACTTCCTCCATGGCCCGTCGTGTGGCGTCGATCGGCGACAACCCTCTCTCGATGTGCCGCTCCACGTTCTCCACCACGACAATCGCGTCGTCCACGACGATGCCGATCGACAACACGAGACCGAACAGTGACAGCGTGTTGAGCGAGAAGCCCAACCCCAGCATGACGGCGAACGTGCCGATCAAGGAGACGGGCACCGCAACGAGCGGGATGACCGACGCGCGCCATGTCTGGAGGAACACCATCACGACGAGGACGACCAGCAGAATCGCCTCGAAGAGCGTCTCGACGACGGCCTCGATCGAGTTGCGGACGAAGATCGTCGGGTCGTACACGATGCGATAGTCGACACCCTGCGGAAACGACTGCTTGAGCCGCTCCATCGTGTGGCGCACTTGATCGGATGCCTCGAGCGCGTTGGTGCCGGGCCGCTGGAAGATGCCGATCGCAACTGCTGGCTTGTTGTCGAGCAGACTGCGAAGCGCGTAGATATTCGCGCCCAGCTCGACCCGACCCACGTCACGCACGCGGGTGATCTGTCCGTGCGGCGTCGCGCGGACGACGATGTCCGCGAATTCGTCTTCCGTCGTCAGACGTCCGTGCGCGTTGACGGAGAGCTGGAACTGCGTGTCGACAGGAGCCGGTTGCGCACCAAGCACGCCAGCCGCCACCTGCACGTTTTGCTCGCGAATCGCGCGAATGACGTCGGTCGTGGTCAGCTGTCGTGACGCAAGGCGATCGGGATCCAGCCAGATGCGCATGCTGTACTCGCCGGCGCCAAATACCTGTGCGCTGCCCACGCCAGGAATGCGCGTGAGTTCGTCCTTGACGCGCAGGTAGGCGTAGTTGGCGAGATACAGGTTGTCGTAGCGCTCGTCGGGCGAGACCAGGTGCACGACCATGATGAAATCGGGCGTGGACTTCTCGGTGACGACGCCGATGCGCTGGACTTCGGCGGGCAGCCGCGGGAGCGCCTGCGCGACGCGGTTCTGCACCTGCACCTGTGCGTTGTCCAGATCGGTGCCGAGCGCGAACGTGATAGTGAGGGTCATCCGGCCGTCGGATGTCGCCTGCGAGAACATGTAGAGCATGTCCTCCACGCCGTTCATCTGCTGTTCGAGCGGCGAGGCGACGGTTTCGGCGATGACTTTCGGGTTGGCGCCCGGATAGGTGGCGCGCACGACAACCGTGGGCGGCACCACCTGCGGGTATTCGCTGATTGGAAGCTGCAAGAGCGCCAGCGCGCCGGCTGCGACAATCAGCAGCGACAACACCGCCGCGAAGATGGGGCGCTCGATGAAGAACTTTGAGAAATTCATGACGACCCTCAGTTCGCTGCCGGCTGGTTGCGTTCGCCGGTGTTGTTGCGGCCGTAGCGTTCGTCAGCCTGACCGTTCGGATCGCCATCCATCGGCACGACGACCGGTGTGACCGGCGCGCCCGGACGGATCCGCTGCAGCCCATTCACTACGACCGGCTCGCCGGCCTGCAGGCCGCTGCGAACGACGCGCAACCCGTTGACGACCGGACCGAGCGTCACAGCGCGGTATTCGATTTCGTGTTTCGGAGAGACGACGTAGACGAACTTCTTGCTCAAGTCGGTGCCGACGGCGCGGTCCTGAATGAGCAGACCGTGATACGTGCCGGTCCCGGCGAGGCGCAGGCGCACGAACAGCCCCGGCGTCAGCAGGCCGTCGGTATTCCGGAACACCGCGCGGCCACGAATCGTGCCGGTCGCGCCATCGAGCTGGTTGTCGAGGAAGTCGAGCTGCCCTTCCCGCGGGAAGCCGTCATCGCTCGCGAGCGCCATGCGGATGCGGCGGTCGATCGAACTGCGACTCCGTGTGCCGCCACCATGTGCGTTCGGCAGCCCGCCACCGGTGTATTTCAAATAGACCTGTTCATCGGCATCGAAATAGGCGTAGACCGGGTCGAGCGAGACGACCGTGGTCAGCAGCGTCGCCTCCCCGGGACCGCTCGACACGAGATTGCCCTCGGTCACGATCGCGCGAGACACGCGACCGTTGATCGGCGAGGTGACCTGTGTGAATTCGAGATTGAGCTCGGCGCCGCGCAACGCGGCTTCGACGGCGGCCACCTGCGCTGCCGACTCTTGTGCGAACGCGGCGCGGCGGTCGTGGTCCTCATTCGAGATCGCGTCGGCGTTGCGCAACCGCTCGGCGCGCTCGAACTCGCTGTTCGCGCGCTGGACGGTCGCCTGCGCGCGCGTCAACTCGGCGCGCAGTCGATCGACTTCGGTCTGGAACGGGCGCGGGTCGATCTGGAAGAGCAGGTCGCCATGGCGGACCATGGCGCCTTCGGTGAAGCGAACGGCGGACACGTACCCGGACACTCGGGGGCGGACTTCGACGGAGTCGACGGCCTGCAGACGTCCGGTGAATTCGTCCCACTCGGTCACGTCACGCTCGATGACGTTGGCAACGGTGACCTGTGGAGGCGGCGGCGGTGCCGGCTGTGCGGAAGTCTTCACGCACGCGGCGAGCATCGGGGTCAGCGCGATCGGCGCAAGCAGCAGCGCGATGCGCACGCCTCGTCGTAGAGGCGAGTCGTGAGACTCTCCTTGCGATCCGAGGCGCTCTGAAACGTGAGTGGCGATGGCGTTCATGGGTCGCAGTGTGGCTCCCGCGAACGCACCTAAACAATCGGGCAGTGGCTGCAGATTTCACTCCCGCTTGTGGCGCATGTCGACACTTCCCCACCAGGCGAGGGGGATCTACGACTTTTGGACGAGGCGGCTCTCGTCCTTGCGTCCCCTTCGTATTCGTGCCCGCCTTGTTCGATAATTTGGGGGCGGCTTAGGAGTGCATCAGATGGCCGAAGATCAGCGGACCAACGGCGAGTGCGGCAGCGCGATCGACGCGGGCTTGCAGCGCATCATCGAGTCGGGCGACACCGCTGCCTTGCGCATCGCGTTGGCGCGCGAGGCAAAGGAACGGCGGCGCCAGGAATGCCTCTCGAACATTCAGACCGAGATCACGCAGTACTCGCTCGATCTGCTCGTACGTGAGCCCAATCTCGAAGGCTTCTTCCGCGCGTTGCTCAAGACGCTCGCCGAAGAGGCCGAGAGTCAGACCGCCGGTGTGTGGCTGCTCAACGATGACCAGCCGTGCTGCGAGTTCTGGATGGCCCACTTCGGCGGTCAGGTCGTCACGATGGACAACCTCGCCGAGTTCGGTGTAGGTGAAAAAGCCGCCGCACAAGCGCAGCATCTCTTCGACTACAGGCCCGGCTGGGTGTCCACCATCGAGTATCGTGCCGACGATCCGCGAGTGCCGCAGGCGGTGCGCGATTTCAATGCCGCGCACCCCAGTCTGTCCACGGTCGCCGCGCCGATGCTGCTGATGGGAAAAAATCTCGGATGGATCACCATCTGCGCTCCGGACTCAGGCGAGGGATCGTGGTGGCGCATCGCGCTGGTCGAGGCGATCGCGCGGCACGCGGCGCTCGCGTTGCACAAGAGCCGCATCTACGAGCAGAAGCGTCTGGAAGAGCGCCGCAAGGCGATTCTCGAGGAGCGCAATCGGCTCGCGCGCGACATCCACGACAATCTCGCGCAGGGCTTCGGCGCGATCCTGATGCAGCTCCAGGCCGCACAGCGCGAGGGCGCGGTGCTGCCGCCGAAGGTCGCGCACCTCATCGACACCGCGATCGATCTCGCGCGTACGCACATGGTGGAAGCACGCCGATCGGTTGGCGCGCTGCGTCCCAACGTCAGCGACAACGAGGATCTCTCGAAGGCCATCAAGCGCATCGCGGATCTGACGCAGAAGACATCGGACGTTCCGATCGACGTGCACCTCGACGAGCTGCCGCGGTTTGGCGACGGCGTCGAGCGCGAGGTCATCGGCATCGCGCAGGAGGCGCTCACCAATGCCGTGCGCCACGCGCGCGCCAAGAAGATCACCGTCCGCGCATCGATCTCGAGCTCGCTCGGTCTGCGCTTGTCGATCGCCGACGATGGGAGGGGCATTCCGCGCGAGCGATCGTCCGGTGGATTCGGCATGACCAGCATGCAGGAGCGCGCCGATCGCATCGGCGCCTCCCTCACGATAGTCACCGCGCCACGCAGCGGGACGGAGATTGTGCTCGCGTGGGAGCCGTCGCATCTGCCGACGCAGGTCCATGCTTACAATTGAGCTCTCGCGTTCGCGCCCAGGCGTCTTGGGCTCCACGGCAGGCGCAACGGCGGACCAGATGCCGGGCAAGCTCGACCCGCACCACGTTATGACAACGACACGCGCCAGCGTACTGCTGGTAGATGATCACGCGCTGCTCCGGACCGGTGTGGCCAACATCATCAATCAGGAGGCTGATCTGCAGGTCGTTGCCGAGGCCGGCAACGGCGTCGAGGCGCTCGAGGCGTACGACAAGTTCCATCCCGACGTCACGCTGCTCGATCTGCGGATGCCGGTGATGGAGGGGGTCGAGGTCGTGCGGCGTCTGCGCGAGCGGGATCCACGCGCGCGGGTCATCGTGCTGACGACCTACGACACCGACGAGGAAATCTCGCGCGCCCTGAAAGCCGGCGCGAAGGCATACGTGCTCAAGGACATCTCCGCCGATGACCTCGTCACGTGCATTCGCGACGTGCTTGCCGGCAAAACCTATCTCGCTCCAGCGGCCGCGGCGAAGCTCGCGGAAGACGTGACGCGCGTGCAGCTCACGCCACGTGAGCTGGCCACTCTGCGCCTCATGGCCGATGGCAAATCGAACAAGGAAATCGCCAACGAGCTGGGGATCAGCGATCGCACGGTCAAAACCCACCTCGGGCATCTCTTCGAGAAGCTCGGCGTGACCAGCCGCACCGAAGCGGTGAAGATCGCGACGCGCAGAGGCCTGGTCCGGCTCGAGTAAGCTTGTCCGGCCCGAGTAGATAGACACCGGATTCACACGACGCGAAGCCCGGCTATTCATCAGATTGTCGCCAACCGAGCATCGGCGGTATTCTGCGCATCGCAGACGCGATGCAGATTCTTCTGGTCGAAGACGATGTGGCGTCGGGTGAGTCGCTCAAGAATCTCCTCGAGCTCGACGGCCATCAGGTCGTGCTGGCAACAGACGGGCGCGAGGGCCTGCGGGCGTTCGATGGGGGCCACTTCGGTGTCGTCATCTCCGACTGGCTGATGCCCGAGATGGATGGGCTGGAGCTGTGCCGCCGGATCCGCGCGGCCGAGCGTCCCAGTTATTCCTACGTGATCCTGGTCAGCGCCCTCCAGGGAAAGTCGTCTTATCTTCAGGGCATGGCCGCCGGCGCCGATGATTTCATTTCCAAGCCGTTCGATCCCGAGGAGCTCAAGGCGCGGCTGATCGTCGCCGAGCGCATCATCGGCATTCAGGATCGCGTCAAACGGCTGGAAGGCATCCTTCCCACCTGCATGTACTGCAAGAAGATCCGCGACGAGCACAACGAGTGGATCGTGATCGAGGCCTACATCAGCAAACGCAGTCAAGCCTCGTTCAGCCACGGCGTGTGCCCGACCTGCTACGAGACTGTTCTCAAAGAGGAGCTCAAGCGGCTTCGACCCGCCTGACGATTCACCGACCTCACTTCGCGTCGTGAAAGATCACGCCGACCGTGTAACGGCGGCCGGATCGCAAGCGGCTGACGCCGTGTCGAAGGTTCACGCGATAGACACCTCGTGTTCCCTGCACGGGACGGTGACGGACCGCGAAGACGACGCCGTCACCGCGACGCAGCGGCACGACCTCGGCTCGTGACTGCATGCGTGGCCGCTGCTCGGTCAGCACGAACTCGCCGCCCGTGAAATCTCGATCTGGCTCGGAGAGCAGAATCGCGACCTGCAGCGGAAAGACATGCTCACCATAGACGTCCTGATGCAAAGCGTTGAAGTCGCCCTCGGCGTACTTCAGCAAAAGCGGAGTCGGCCGCGTCTGCCCAGCCTTGTGACAGCGTGCGATGAAGGCGGCATGGTCGTCGGGGTAGCGGTCGTCGAGTCCCATCAATGCGCTCCACCGGTTGGCGATCGGCGCCAGACGCGGGTAAAGCGTCACACGCAGCGCCTCGACCGTACTGGGTAGCGGGTACGTGAAGTATTTGTACTCACCGCGCCCGAAGCCGTGCCGCGCCATGATGATGTGACTGCGAAAATTGCCGTCCTCGCCGTACAGCGCGACGATGGTCGCGCACTCGCTGGTCCTCAGGAGTCGTGGCAGGAGCGCCCAGCCGTGGGTATCCAGGTGCTGCGCGATCGCAGACCAGTCGTAGTCAGCGACCTGACAATCGATGCTCGCAGTGTCTACGTCGGGAGGATGCACTGCTGCGCTCATCGCGCTCCTTCCCGAGCCAGCAGGTGCTCCTTGCGCCGAACACCCCACTTGTAGCCGGACAGCGATCCGTCTGTTCTCACCACACGATGGCAGGGTATGGCCACGGCCAGAGCATTTGCGCCACACGCCCGAGCGACGGCGCGGACACCGCTTGGCGCGCCGATGCGCGAGGCAATCTCGGCATAGCTGGCTGTCGAACCGACCGGGATCTGACGAAGCGCTGCCCAGACGCGCTGTTGGAATGCCGTGCCCCGGACGTCGAGCGGAAGATCGAGTCCTCGTGCAGGGTTCTCGACGAATCCGACGACCCTGGCCACGGTCTGTTCGAACGCGTCGTCTCCGCCGACGAGCGCTGCACGGGGAAAGCGATCCTGGAGATCACGCACCAGTGCATCGGGATCGTCCCCGAGCAGAATCGCGCAGACACCTGTGGCGCTCTGAGCGACCAGGATGGATCCCAACGAGCACTGCCCGACGGCGAATCGAATCTCGGTGTCAGGGCCGCCGGCGCGGTAGTCCGTCGGCGTCATTCCGAGGACCTCGGCAGACGTCTCATAAAATCGGCTCGACGAATTGAACCCAGCGTCGTAAATGGCCTCAGTCACGGTTCTGCTCCCTGCAAGTTCGTCGCGGACGCGGTTCGCCCGAGACGCTGCCGCATACGCTTTGGGTGTGACGCCTGTTATCGCTTTGAACACTCGGTGGAAGTGGTACGGGCTGAGGCCCGCTCGCTTCGCCAACGCGGCAAGCGTCGGCGTCTTGTTCGAGGTCTCAATCACGCGGCAGACGTCGGCCACTCGCGCGGCATGCACCTGCTCGAGTGATGGCTGGTGGGGACGGCAGCGACGGCACGGCCGAAAGCCTGCTCGGGCTGCGTCGGCTGCCGTTTCGTAGAAGCGTACGTTGCTCGGATTCGGCCGGCGTGAACCGCAGGAGGGGCGACAGAAGACGCCGGTCGTCTCAACTGAGTAGTAGAAGGTGCCGTCTGCCCCGTGGTCGCGGGCGACCACCGCCGCCCATCGAGGGTCAAGCGACGTAGACGTGATGTGACTTCGTGCAGCCGCTCTGATCATTTGCTGACTATGACTCTGACGCGGCCGGCGAACACTCCGTTTCTTGCGCTGCAATTACCGCCTCGACTGTTCCCCGGGATCGTGCGTGCAGCGGCTCATCGAAACATCCCATTCAACTCTGCGCCGGGACGCGCTTTGCCGAAGCTCGTGAACGTCCCGCTCTTCGCGATCTCCTGTGCCGCATCGAGGAAACCGGTCCACGCCGTGCGTGCCAGCGCGCCGCCGACGCTGATCCGCCGGACCCCGACATCTGCGAGTTGCTCGACGGTCGCGAACGGCGCGCTCACGAGTGCGTTCACCGGTTTGGGCGCCACCGCCTTGACCACCGCCGCGATGTCGGTCAGTGATTTGAGGCCGGGCGCGTACAGACAATCGGCGCCAGCCTCCGCGTACGCGACGAGCCTCGCCATCGTCTGCGCCAGATCCGGGCGCCCGGCGACGAATCCTTCCGAGCGGCCGGTGAGCAATACGCCCCGGCCACTCGCGTCGATCGCACTGCGTGCTGCACGCATGCGCTCGACCGAGAGCGACAGATCGAACAACGGGTCGGAGGCGTTGCCGGTTGAATCCTCGATGGAGAGCCCAGCGATTCCCGTAACGGCCGCGCGCGCGACGTTCGCCGCTACATCTTCCGGCTGGATCGCAAAGCCGCCTTCGAAGTCGGCGTTGATGGGAAGGTCTACGGCTGCGGCCATGACCGTGAGGTGCGCGACCACATCGTCCACTGACACGCCCTGATCGGGGCGGCCGATCGACCAGGCAAAGCCCGCGCTCGTTGTCGCAAGCGCGTGAAAGCCGAGAGCGGCGAGGGCGCGCGCGCTCCCCACATCCCAAGGATTGGGAATGACGAAACAGCCCGACGCGTGAAGCTCGTGGAAGCGGCGGATGCGAGATGAAGGCTCGGTCATCCTGACATGATAGGCCGTGCACGGCCCCACGCCGGGATGACCGATCGATGAATGCCGAGGTCCGGCTGACCACCTTCGCCAAGGCTCCGGCGGTCAAAGAAACCGGCACTACGCAGCGGTCTACTTCGTCTGGCCGCGCCCCGGCAGTGGTTTTCCGCTCTCATCCACCTGCACGGTCTTCACCGGTCCCATGCCGGTGAGCAGGATGACGGCCGGCTCTTTCTCTCCAGTGCGCGCGCCATCCCAGTGCACCGTGTTCGCGACGTCAGTGGAGAACGTGCCGGCATGGAAGGGATACGTCGTCTTCTCGTCGTAGACGTTGCTCGAGCTCACCCACCACGTGCCCGAGACGACGTAGATCCAGCGTGTCTGATCGTGGAAGTGGGGGCGCGAGAACGCACCCGGCGACCATTTGATCAGCACGCCGTACGGTCCTTCCTTGCTCTGGTCGCCAAACAACACGGCCGTCTGCTGACGCGCCGGATCACCGGTCCACTTGATGTCCTTGGGGAGGACGAACGGGATGTGGCCCGGATCGGGCGGTGCCCCCTGCGGATCCGACAGCGTCGCCTTCGTCGCGGGATTCGGTGCCGGTGCCTGCGCATGAGCGATGCTCACGCCGAAGACGATCCCGGCACCCAGGACGACTGTGATGAGTCTGTGCATACGAGCCTCCTCGCTCCCTCGGACACCGCTACGCCCGATATCGTGGGTGCATTCTCGGCGAGCACGTAGTCCGGGTCAATCCCGCCGAAGGAGCGAGGTGATTACTACTTCTTCAAGGTCTTCAGGAACGCGTCCACTTTCGCCATGTCGACCATGGCCTTCTTGAAGCGGTTCTTCGCGTCGAAGATCGAGTAGGCCTCATCGCAGTACTTGTCGATCCACGCCCAGGTCATCTGCTGCTTGCGTCCCCACGTCACGCACACCGGACCCTGCGGCGTGTAGCCGGGAACGTAGATGTAATGACCACCCCACGACCCTTTCTTGGAATCTTTCCCGGTCGTGACATCCCACGGCTGCCCGGCCTGCAGTTGCGCCTTCGCGGCGTTGGGGAGCTCGACGCCCAAACCGACGCCGACGTCCGCGAAAATCGCGGTGCGTACTTGCGCGTGGTTCTTGAAATCGACTTCGGCAAACGCGCGAATCTTGTAGGTGTGCCTGCCGACTTTCCAGCCCTTCTGCCGCCACAAGTTCAGCGAATCCAGAACGACCAGCCCTGAGTCGGGGCCGCCGGTCTGCTTGAAGTACTCCCGCAGCACTTCCTTGTCGGTGATCATCAGCACCGATCCCTGCTCGATGTCCTCGAAGCGGAGCGTCTGGTGTGCCCGGCCGGCAATGACGCAGTCGCCGTACTCGTCGTTGCCGAACATCGGCGTCGGAATTCCAGGATGTGACAAATCGAAGTCGTACGACGCCGGCAACTTGGGAGCCGCGGCGCGGAGCAGCGTCGCGAACTTCAGATTCCGCTTGTCCTTCTTCGCCGCCGCCTTGCCCAGTTTGAAGACCTTGTGCGCCTGAATACCTTTTGCCTTCGCCATTGAAACCTCCAGAACCACGAGTGCGGGCACGGCAATACTGCGCCGGCCCGTCAATCTCATTAAACGGCGTGGGTCACTGATCTGAACAGCAGAATTACGCCCCGGGGCGGCGATGCAGCCCGAAAACGGGTATTTCGCCCCCCCGTTACTCTTCTCCCGACTCTGGCGGTGGCTGGTTCCTTGACGACCCCCGGGCATCAGGAGCACACTCGGCCCGGTCAGAACGAGAAACGTCCATTCGTCGTGACCGCAAGATCCGGCATGAGGAGAAGGCACATGATGTCGAAGGGTTTCAACGGGCGAACCGCGACCATGGCGATCGCGGGCATTCTTCTGTCGTCGCTCGTGATCGTGATCTCCGGCCAGGGCGGAGGCGGCAGGGGTATCGCGATCGATGGCGACGATATCGGCGGCGTTGTCACCGGCGCACGTGGACCCGAAGCAGGCGTATGGGTGATCGCCGAAACACGATCCCTGCCGACCCGCTTCATACGCACCGTCGTCACCGACGACCAGGGGCGCTACGTCGTACCCGATCTGCCCAAGGGAGATTACGACGTGTGGGTCCGTGGCTACGGTCTCGTCGACTCGCCAAAGGTCAAGGCGACGCCAGGGCAGACGGTGAACCTCAAAGCCGTGGCGGCGCCGGACAAGAAAGCGGCCGCGTTCTACTACCCCGCACAGTACTGGTACGCCCTGATGCAGATGCCGCCGAAGAGCGACTTCCCGGGGACTGGTGAAAACGGGAACGGCATCATGCCGGCCGTCAGAAGTCAGGGCGAGTGGATCCGTAACGTCGTCAACACCGACGGCTGCACCGGTTGCCATCAGATGGGCGGCCCGGCGACGCGAACGATTCCCGAGAGTTTCCGCGGCGGGTCGGAGGATTCGCGCGCCGCGTGGGATCAGCGCATCAAGTCCGGCCAGGCTGGCGGTGGCATGAACGCGCGCTTCACGCAGGTGGGTCGCGCCCGCGCGCTCGGGATGTACGCCGACTGGACGGATCGGGTCGCCGCCGGCGAGCTTCCCTCTGCCGAGCCCGCGCGTCCGCAGGGAAAAGAGCGCAACGTCGTGATCACGATGTGGGACTGGTCCGACCCCAAGGTCTACCTGCACGATGAGATCGCCAGCGACAAGCGCAATCCGACGGTGAACGCCAACGGTCCGATCTACGGCGCGCTCGAGGAGAGCGGCGACTATCTCTCGGTCATCGATCCAAAGACGCACACTCCGTCGATGATCAAGCTCATCGTACGCGAGCCCGATACGCCAAGCTCGGTGAACACGCCGCCGGCGGGGCCGTCGCCGTACTGGGGTGACGAAGCGATCTGGAACAGCCAGACGACCGTGCACAGCTTCGCGATGGACAAGCAGGCGCGGGTGTGGGCGGCGGCGCGCATTCGCAAACCGGCGACGCCGGCCTGGTGCAGGGCGGGATCCGATCATCCCTCCGCCAAGCTGCTCCCGATCAACCAGGGTCAGCGCGGACTCGAGATGTACGACCCGAAGACCAAGCAACTCGCCGCGATCGACACCTGCTTCACGTGGGGCCACGTGAACTTCGACGACAACGACGTGCTCTGGTCGTCATTCGGCCCGGCGGGCGTCGAGGGCTGGTTCGACGTCAAGATCTGGGACAAAACGCACGACGAGAAGCAGGCGCAGGGGTGGAGCGCGTTCGTGCTCGACT
>Ga0310810_10002447_pt1 | contig 19955 bp, 22 predicted proteins | sample NCmetagenome_FD_207641 | JGI IMG/M metagenome (GOLD analysis project Ga0310810, IMG submission 207641) | Soil microbial communities from experimental microcosm in Duke University, North Carolina, United States - NC | ecosystem: Engineered > Artificial ecosystem > Soil microcosm > Unclassified ...
GGCCGGCGCCTCCGGCGCGGAACCTCGCGACGATCGTCGACACGATCTTCCTGCTCACGAACCGCGAGCGCGAGCGCGCCGACCTCACGCCGCTGCGCCTCAACCCCGCGCTCACTCGTGCCGCACAGCTCCAGGCCGAGCAGATGGCCGCCGCGGGCAAGCTCACGCATTCGGTGCCGGGCTCGCGCTATCCGACTCTCGCGTCGCGACTCAAGCTCGTGGGCTACGTCGCCCGCGCGAGCGGAGAGAACGTGGCCGAGGGCTACACGAGCGGCGCCGCGCTGATGGCGGGCTGGATGACGAGCGCTCCGCATCGCGCCAACATCCTCTCGGCGCGCTACACGGAGACCGGTGTCGGGATGGCTCGCTCGAAGAGCGGACGGACCTACAGCGCGCAGGTGTTCGGGCGGCCGCGCTGAGCGCGGACGGCTCCGTCAGGCAGGCGGGTTCTCGCCACGCGCCAACGCCAGCAGGCGTCGTCCGATCACGAGGTGCACGCCAAGCAGCGCCAGCAGCACTCCAGCCACGCTGAACCACGCGAGGAATCGCTGCGTGCCGTCCATGCCGGACATCGGGTTGGGGCGCGTCACGTAGACGAAGAACAGAAGGAGCGCGGCGATCCCCGCGCATGCGGCGAAGGCGCCCATTCCGGCCAGTCTGGCGATCTTTGGCGGCACGCGTACCTCGTGATGAAGTGGTGAACGGCGACGCATGGTAGCGCGATTCCCGCGCCGCCGGCAGGGTCAGGATCCGGCGAGCAGCTCCACGCCGCCGCTCGTCACGCGGTGCGACACGAGCGGAAGCGGCGGGTCGGCCTCGTCGGCGATCGTGATCGACGACCGCAGCGCAGCGCGTCCCGCTTCCACGCCGGCCCGATCGCGCGCGAAGATCGTCGCGAGCGGCTCACCCTGCTCCACCCAATCGCCGGGTCGCGCCGTGATCACGAAGCCGACCGAGAGGTCGATCCGGTCCTCCATCGTCGTGCGCCCGCCGCCGAGCGATACGATCCCGCGCCCCACGGCGCGGGGCTCGACGCTCGCCACGAAGCCGCGGCGCGGCGCGGGGAACAGTTCAACCTCCGCCGTCTGCGGGAGGAGCGCCGGATCGTCGACGACCGCGGGGTTTCCCCCCTGCGCCTCGATGATGCGCTGGAAGTGCTCGGCGGCGCGTCCCGTTCCGATGGCGATCTCCATCATCCGGCGCGCGGCGTCGACGTCGGCCGCGGCGCCCGCGAGCACGAGCATCTCGGCGCCGAGCGCGTACGTCACCGACATGAGATCGGGGGGACCCTCGCCCTTGAGCGCGGCGATCGACTCCTCCACCTCGAGCGCGTTGCCGCACGCGCGGCCGAGCGGCCGGTCCATGGCGGTGAGCAGCGCGACCACCGGGCACCCGTGATCGGCGCCGAGCTCGATCATCGTGGTCGCGAGCTCGAGCCCCTGCTCGAGCTGCGGCAGGAACGCGCCCGATCCGCGCTTCACGTCGAGCACGAGGCCGTCGAGGCTCTCCGCGAGCTTCTTGCTCATGATGCTCGCCGCGATGAGGGCGATGGACTCGACCGTCCCGGTCGCATCGCGCAGCGCGTACATCTTCCGGTCGGCCGGCGCGATCTCGTCGGATTGGCCGATGAGAACGCAGCCGAGCCGCTCGAGCTGCGCGCGCGCCTGAGCGAGCGAGAGGCGCGTCTCGAAACCGGGGATCGCCTCGAGCTTGTCGATCGTGCCCCCGGTGTGGCCGAGCCCGCGGCCCGCCATCATCGGCACGGCCACGCCGAGCGACGAGATGAGCGGCGCGAGCACGATCGACACCTTGTCCCCGACGCCGCCCGTGGAGTGCTTGTCGACACGCGGCTTGCCGAGTTCGCTCGGATTCAGCACCGCGCCGCTCTGGAGCATGGCGTCGGTGAGCGCCCGGGTCTCCGCGCGGTCCAGCCCACGGAGGAAGCAGGCCATGAGGAACGCCGCCATCTGGTAATCGGGCACGTGCCCGGTGGCGTACGCGTTCGCCAGCGCGCGCAGCTCGCCGGACTCGAGCCGGCCTCCGTCGCGCTTCCGCTCGATCAGCCGAATGGCGAGCATTGGCGGGCCTGTGGGGTATCAGAGCCGCGGCCGCCATGCACGCCATCGCGCGCCGCACTCACCAGCATCCTGGAGTCTCGTTCATGCGCATTCCCCTCGTCTCGTCCCGGCTGGCGCTCGGCGCCGCGCTGCTCGCGGTCCCCGCGCTGCCCGCGCTCGCGCGAGGGCAGTCCGCGGCCGAACACGTCGCGATGGGCGATCGCGATCACACGGCGATGCGTGCTCCGAGTGCGCTGCACCACTATCAGGAAGCGATCGGGCTCGAGCCGAAATCGTACGAGGCGCTGTGGAAGGCGGCTCGCGAGGCGGTGGACGTTGGCGAGTATGCACCGCGCGCCGAGCAGGACTCGCTCTACGCGCTGGCGGAACAATACGCCCGCCGCGCCGTGGAGGCGAACCCGGGCGACGCCGAGGGGCACTTCAACCTCGCTCGCGCGCTCGGACGGAAGGCGCTCTCACTCGGGAAGCGCGATCAGGTGAAGTACGCGGGCGACGTGCGCACGCACGCGCTCGAGGCACTTCGCCTCGCGCCGAAGCACGCCGGCGCGCTGCACGTCATGGGGATGTGGAACTACAACGTGATGCGGCTGAGCGGCATGGCGCGCTTCATGGCCAAGACGTTCCTCGGTGGAAAGGTGTTCGACTCGGCCAACTGGCCGGACGCCGTGCGCTACATGGAAGAGTCGGTGGCCGCCGACCCGGTTCGGCTCGTGCACCATCTGGATCTGGCACGCGTGTACGCCGCGCGCGGCGACCGGGCGCGCGCGCGCGAGCAGTACGAGCTGACGATGCGCAGCCCGAGAACCGAGTACAACGACGCCCACTATCAGGCCGAGGCGGCGGCCGAGATCCGCGACGTCCAGTAGCGGAGCTCGGCGCCGGCCGCGGCGCGGCGGCTAGTTCGCGGTTCCCTCCCGCTCGAGCTCGCGCTGGAGCGCACGGCGCGCCGCGCGCTGGCTGCGCCGCCGCCGGAGCGAGCGCGTGGCGTTGCGCAGCTCGTCGCGCAGCTCGGCCCATGCGTCCTGTCCACGCCGGCTGGTGGCGCGGCGGATGCGGCGTGCGCGTCCCTTGAGGACGGCGCGGGTCTCCTCACCGCTCTGCGGCGCGGCGAGCAGGGCGACGCCCGCGCCGAGGGTCAGCCCGAGCGCGAGGCCGACGCCGAAGACGGCGACCTGCTGCCAGTCGGTCTCGTGACCGTCCTCGTGGTGATGGGAGGCGCCCCGGGAGAGAGTGCTCGCGGAGCGGTCGGGGGCGAAGGCGCGGTCGCGGGAGCCGGCGGGGCGCTGCGGCGTGGCCGACCCGTGGCGACGGGTGGCGGGTCCGGCGTAGGACATGGGCGGAACGGTGGAGGTCGGTGGTTTGGAACTTGCGTTCGAGAGGCGCGGATTCGTGATCTGGATTACCTGCTCGTTTCCGGTCGGCTGGGCTTTCCGGTGCTGACGGACGGTTCGTCGCGCCGTACACTCCGGAACCCCACCAACTCCCGCGGTCCCCGGACGCGATCAACTCACGTGCACGCGGTGAGGCCAGGCATGGCGACAAATGGAAAGACCGTCCTGCTCGTCGAGGACAACGAGGACAACCGCATCGTCTATTCCACGATCCTGCGGCACTTCGGCTACGAAGTGTCGGAGGCGTTGAATGGTGAGGAGGGGATCGCCAAGGCGCGAGCGGAGCGGCCCGACCTGATCCTGATGGACATCTCGATCCCGATCATCGACGGCTGGGAAGCGACGCAGGTGCTGAAGCACGATCCGGTGACGCGCGAGATCCCGATCATCGCGCTCACGGCGCATGCGCTCGCCTCGGATCGGGAGAAGGCGATGGAGGTCGGCTGCGACGGCTATCTCGCCAAGCCGTGCGAGCCGCGGGCCGTCGTCGCCGAAGTGCAACGGTTCCTCGGCAAGGACGCCACCCAGAATGCCGGCTGAGGAGACGCGGCCGGACGTCGCGGCCACTGAGGGCGGACCGAATGGTGAGGGGCGCTCGCGGATCCTCGTCGTCGACGACCACGAGGACAACATCGAGGTGCTGCGCCTCCGGCTCGAGAGCTGGGGCTATCGCACCGACGCCGTGTCCGACGGGGCCGCCGCGCTGCGGCACGTGGAGGAGAGCCCGCCCGATCTGATCCTGCTCGACGTGATGATGCCCGAGGTGAGCGGCATCGAGGTCGCGCAGCGGATCAAGGCGAACCGGTCGCTCCCGTTCATCCCGATCATCATGCAGACCGCGCTCGACTCCACCGAGGCCAAGGTGGAAGGACTCGAGGCGGGGGCCGACGACTACATCACGAAGCCGATCGACTTCGCCGAGCTGAAGGCCCGGCTGCGCTCTATGCTGCGCATCAAGCGGCTGCAGGAGGCGCTCGAGGAGCGCGAGCGCGAGCTGCTCGAGGTGAACGAGCGGCTGCGGCACATGTCGCAGACCGACGGGCTCACGGGGCTCGACAACCGCCGCCACCTCAACGAGCGCCTCGAGGAGATGTTCCAGCACGCCGAGCGGCTCAACGAGCCCTTCTCCTGCGTGATGTGCGACCTGGATCACTTCAAGAGCGTCAACGACACCTACGGCCATCTCGTCGGCGACGAGGTGCTCAAGCAGCTCTCGATCATCCTCAAGGAGGAGGCGCGCGAGATCGATCGCGTCGGACGCTACGGCGGCGAGGAGTTCATGCTGCTCCTGCCCGGCACCGTGCTCGACTCCGCCGTCACCTTCGCGGAAAGGGTGCGCAAACGGATCGCCGGCCATACATTCTCCTTCCCCGGCGGCACGCTGCGCCGCACCGCGAGCTTCGGCGTGTCGGGCTGGCCGCACCCGAAGATCCGCGCGTGCGACTCGCTGGTCCGCGCCGCCGACGACGCGCTGTACGTCGCCAAGGAGATGGGACGCAACCGCGTCGTCCGATTCGACGGAGCCGACTTCAACGAGCACCTCTCCAGGAAGGATGGAGCCGACGCACGCACCTCCGCCGCAGCGCACCCCGTCGAGCAGTCCGGCGCAGCTCTCTCCGGGTGACGAGCTGGCGCGGCTGCATGCGCGCCTCGCCACGGTGGAGCGGGAGCGGGACCACCTCGCCGCCATCGTCGACATCCTCCAGGAGGTCTCGGCCTCCCTGCACTTCGTCGACGTCCTGCAGACGATCGCGCGCAAGCTCGGCGAGACCTTCGGCCTCGACCGGTGCTCGATCTTCCTCTCGGGCGACAAGAGCGAGGTGCGGCTCGTCGCGAGCTACGAAGATCCGACGATCCGGAATCTGATCGTCGATCTCAACCGCTATCCGGAGCTCAAGCGCGCGTTGGAGAGCGGCGAGACGGTGTTCATTCCCGACGCCGCGAACGATCCCGAGCTGCGCAGCATCCGCGCGACGCTCGACCTGCGCAAGGTGCGCTCGATCGTCGTCGTGCCGATTCGCTGGGAGGGCTCGGTGATCGGCGCGATCTTCCTCCGCACCGAGCGCGAGGCGGAGCCGTTCAGCGACGCCGACGTGCGCTTCTGCCAGACGATCTCCTCGCTCACCGCGAAGGCGCTGCGCAACGCGCATCGCTTCGACACGCTGCTGCGGAGCCAGAAGGACGTCGCCGTCGCGCAGCGTCGCGCCGAGCTCCAGCGCGTGGCCCTCGTCGGATTCATGCGCCGCCTGCTCGACCGCTACGCGAAGGGCGAGGAGCAGAGCTGGGCGGAGACCCTCCTTCCCAAGGCGGCGGACGAGGAGCTCGAGCGGCTCGTGACCGTCGCGATGCAGGTGCTCGACGAGGAAGCCAAGGGCTGACCGCGCACGCATGAGCACCGTCTCGCCCGACCGGCGCGCGGCCGAGCTGCGCGCCCTGCTCCATCAGGCGTCGTACGAGTACTACGTCCTCGACCGCCCCGCACTCTCCGACGCGGAGTACGATCGGCTGTTCCGCGAGCTGCAGGCGATCGAGCGCGAGCATCCCGCGCTCCGCACCCCCGACTCGCCGACCCAGCGCATCGGCGCCGAGCCGGCGAGCGCGCTCGCCAAGCACACGCACCTCGTGCCGATGATCTCGCTCGGCAACGCGTTCACCGACGAGGAGCTGGCCGAGTGGGAGGAGCGCATCGCCCGGCTCGTCGGCGACGACGCGCGCCGCGCCGGTTTCGTGGTCGAGCTCAAGATCGACGGCGCGGCGGTGAGCCTCACCTACGAGCAGGGCGTGCTCGTCACCGGCGCGACACGGGGCAACGGCACCGTGGGCGAGGACGTCACGGCGAATCTGCGCACGATCCGCGACATCCCGCTCCGCCTCCGCGGCGACGACGTCCCCCGCCTGCTGGAGATCCGCGGCGAGGTGTACATGCCGTTCAGCGGATTCGAGAAGATGAACGAGGAGCGGGTCGCCGCCGGCGAGCCGGTGTTCGCCAACCCGCGCAACGCGGCCGCGGGCGCACTGCGCCAGCTCGATTCGTCGATCACGGCGAAGCGTCCGCTGCGCTTCTTCGGCTACACGGTGGCCGCGCCGGCCGGCGTCCCCCTCCCGTTCGACACGCAGTGGGATCTCCTCGAGACCCTCGCCCGGTGGGGGATCCCCGTCGCGCCCGAGCGGAGGTGCTGCAAGTCGCTCCCCGAGGTGAACGAGTGGGCACGCGACGTGGAGGCGCGGCTCCGCGCGGAGCTCGACTTCGCCATCGATGGAGGTGTGGTCAAGGTCGATTCGCTGCGGCTGCAGGAGGAGCTCGGTGTCGTCGGCGGGCGCGAGCCGCGCTGGGCGATCGCCCGCAAGTTCGCCCCCGACATCGCGGAGACGCGGCTGCTCGCGATCCAGGTGAACGTGGGGCGCACCGGTTCGCTCAACCCGTTCGCCGTGCTGGAGCCGGTGGAGATCGGCGGCACCACGGTGCGGCTCGCGACGCTGCACAACTTCGATCTCGTCCGGTCGAAGGATCTCCGCGTCGGCGACGTCGTGCTCGTGAAACGCGCCGGCGACGTGATCCCGCAGGTGATCGGTCCCGTGCCCGACAAGCGCGACGCGAAGCATCCGCCGCCGAAGACGCGCGTGCCGACGAAGTGCCCGTCGTGCGGCACGCCGGTGGAGCGCGACGAGGAGGAGGTGGCGATCTACTGCCCCAACGTCGCCTGCCCCGACCGGCAGCTCGAGGCGATGGTCCACTTCGCCTCGCGCGGCGCGATGGACATCCGCGGGCTCTCGTACGCGCGGATCCAGCAGCTCATCGCCGCGTCGCTCGTGCACGACGTGGCCGACCTGTACGCGCTCGAGGTCGAGCAGCTCACCGCGCTCGACCGCTTCGCCGAGCTGTCGGCGCAGAACCTCGTCGAGGCGATCGCGGCGTCGAAGGCGCAGCCGCTCTCGCGGCTGCTCTTCGGGCTCGGCATCCGCCACGTGGGGCAGACGGCGGCGCAGCTCCTCGCGCGGCACTTCGGCTCGATGGAGGCGCTCCGCCGCGCGACGCCGGACGAGATCCTCGCGCTGCGCGGCATCGGCGAGACGATCGCGCTCGCCCTCGTGGCGTATTTCCAGGACCGCACCGCCGCGGCGCTCGTGGACAAGCTGAAGCGCGCCGGCCTCACGATGACCGAGCCGGTGGCCGTCGTCGCGGGAGGCGCGTTCGTCGGGATGACGTTCGTCGTCACGGGGACGCTCCCGAACCTGTCGCGCGCGCAGGCGACGGAGCTCATCGAATCCCAGGGCGGGCGCGTGACGAGCGGCGTCTCGAAGGCGACGACCTGCGTGGTCGTCGGAGCGGATGCGGGGAGCAAGCTGGAGAAGGCGCGCGCGCTCGGCGTCGAGACGATCGACGAGGACGAGCTGCGCCGGCGCGCGGGCGCCTCGTGACCCTCTGGCGCGCGGCCCGTCCACGATGAACACTTCGCCATGAGCGACATGACACTCGACCTCGCCGGAAACGGGATGCTCGCGGTGACCAGGGACGCCCTGGCCGCGCTGCGCAACGCGCTGCTGCGCGACACCGGGCCCGCGACCGCGGGCTATCTGCAGGAGGCCGGCTACGCCGGCGGGGGCGCGCTGTTCGAGGCGTTTCGCGGCTGGCTCGCGGCGCGCGGCGCCGGCGCGCCGGACGAGCTGTCGCTCGACGAGTTCCAGCGGCTCGCCGGCGAGTTCTTTCGCGACGCCGGCTGGGGATCGCTCGCGGTCGGCTCGCTGCACGACGCCGTGGCCACGATCGACTCCGACGACTGGGGCGAGGCCACGCCAGAAGCGGGGCTCGACCAGCCCTTCTGCCACCTCTCGGCCGGGATGTTCGCCGACTTCTTCGGCCGCGTCGCCGACGCGCCCCTCGCGGTGATGGAGGTCGAGTGTCGCTCCGCCGGCGCCGAGCGCTGCCGATTCCTCCTCGGCAGCGCGGAGGTGATGCAGGCGGTGTACGACGGGATGAGCCAGGGGCAGCCGTACGACGAGGCGGTCGCCGGCGCAGCCTGAGCGCCGCGCCGGAACCTCGAACCGCTCAGCCGCCCAGCGTCTCGCGATAGAGCGGGTTCGGCACGAGCTCGCCCTCGAACAGCACCTCGCGATCCCACGGCAACACGATCGTGCTCTCGGTGGCGAGCGCGTGGTAGTCGGGCTCGAACGGACCGGTGCGGAACGCCACCGCCGTGCGCACCTCCGCGGCGCCCGCGTTGACGATCGCGCCGATCGCGAGACGCATCGTCGCTCCGGAATCGCAGGTCTCGTCGACGATGAGCACGCGACGGGCGCGCACGGCGGAAGGCACGGCGCCGAACACGGCCGGGCTCTCGCGGATCGACTCCGACTGGTAGCGCCGGCTCACGATGATCGAATGGAACTCCCGGTCGAGGATGGCCGCGATCACGGCGCCGGGCACGACCCCGGCCGTCGCGACGCCGACGACGATCTCCGGGTCGTAGTCGCGCACGACCTTGAGGGCCAGCGCGCGCGAGAGCTCGCCGAACATCGGCCACTCCACCTCGAACACCCCTTTGCTCTGCTCGACGGCGGTCTTGCGTGGTGACATGGGGCGCTCCGGCGGTGGATGGGACGGGGCGCTCAAGCTAGCCCGGCGCGCTCGTATCTGGAAGCACGAGAGGCGGTTGGACGCGCCCGTGGCGCACGCGTCCGTTGCTCGTGAATGTTGCCGCCCCGCGCGCAGGGGAATTATGTTTGCGCCAAGGTGTACCAGTGCCGTGGCCGTCTTCGGGCCGACGCGCCGCCATCCCTCCCGCTGCGCCACTCGCGATGTCCTGGTTCAGCCGCCTCCTCGGCGGCAAGTCGGACCACAGCCCGAAGCCGCAGCGCCTCGACTATCTCAACGAGGCGCTGGCGCTGGAGCGTCAAGGCGACTTCGACGCGGCACTGACGTCGTACCGGCTCGCCATGCGCGATCATCCGAACGATCCGCGCATCCTGCAGAACATGGCGATCGCGTTCTCGCGCACCGGACGGATGAACGAGGCGATCCAGGCGTACCGGCGGGCGCTCGAGCTCGACCCCGAGCTCTCCGGCGCGCACTACGGGCTCGCCTTCCTGCTCATCAAGCGGGGCGATCTCGCCGAAGCCGCGGCGCACCTCGAGGCGTTTCTCGAGGCGCCGCCGTCCGGCCCCGAGGCCGACCGCTGGGTTCGCCACGCGCGCCATACGCTGGAAGAGCTGCGTGCCGAGCCGGCCGACTACCCCGACCAACCCGAAGCGTAGTGGGCACCGTCCTCGCCGTCGTCAGCCAGAAGGGGGGCGTCGGGAAGACGACGACCGCCATCAATCTGGCCAGCGCGCTCGCGCAGCGCGGCCGCAAGACGCTCCTCGTGGACGTCGATCCGCAGGGCGCCGTGCGCCACGGGGTCGGCCTCGCCGGCGACGCGCACCCGGCCGGCCTCTCCGACGTGCTTTCCGGCACAAGCGAGCTGCAGGACGTCGTCCTCCCGACGCCGCTGCCGTGGCTCCGCGTGCTGCTCGCCGGCACGGTGGCCGAATCGGGAGACCACGAGAGCTACCACGCGGAGCTGGCGCGCTCCTCGAAGCTCGGCGAGCTCTTCACGCGGGCGCGATCGCGCGGCTACGTCGTCGTCGTCGACACGCCGCCCGGGCTCGGCGCCGTGACGCGCCGGGTGCTGGCGCACAGCGAGCACGTCATCGTGCCGCTCCAGTGCGAGCCGCTCGCGCTCCAGACGACGACCCAGATCCTGCGCGCCGTGCGCGACGCCACCGAGTCGAACCCGAAGCTCGCGCTCGACGGCATCCTGCTCACGATGCTCGAGGACGGGAACGCGGTGTCGCAGCGCGTCGCGGCGTACGTGCGCGAGCAGCTGCCGCCCGAGCTGCTGTTCGACGTCGCCATCCCGCGCACGATGGCCTCGATCGATGCCTTCGCGGCCGGCCAGCCGGTCGTGCTGCGCGCGCCGGCCGACCCGGCGTCGCGCGCCTACACGCGGCTCGCCGAGCTCCTCGACCCGAAGCTGCAGTGAGCCCGCGGAAGGCCATGCTCTCCCCGCCGGCCCTCGCCGGCGCCGCGCTCGCCGTCGTCGCGCTCTCGTGCGGCGAGGTGCCGACGCTGCCGGACGGCATCGCGTACATCTCGTCCGTCCTGCTTCCCTCGCCCGCCGTCGCGCTCGGCGACACGCTGCGCGACAGTCTCGGGCAGGCGGCGCCGCTCCGGATCGTCGGCATCGGGAACGCGGGCGACACGATCACCGGGATCACGCCGACCTACGTCGTCACGACGGTACCCGGCAAGACGATCACCATCGCGCCCGGCGACTTCGTGATCGGCGATTCGGTGCGTCCCGTGCAGCTCGTCGGCCGCGTCGGCGATCGGTTGCAGACGCCGGCGGTGACGCTCGACGTCGTGCAGCAGCCCGACTCGATCGGCGCGGCGTCCGATACGCTCGCCGTCTTTCCCCTCCCGGGCACCGGCGAGGTGAGCTCCTCGGTGGCGCTCGGCGTCACGGTGTCGAGCGGGGCGACCGGGACGCGGGCGGGGGTCAAGTCGATCATCGTCCGCTACCGGATCACGAACGTCTATCCGGCCGACGCGAGCATCCCCGACACGACGCTCGTGCTCGTGGACGCGTCGAACCGGTTCGCCGACTCGACGGGACTCACCGCGGTCGATACGACCGACGACTCGGGGAACGCGTCGCGCAGCATCCGCTCCATCCCGTTCGGGTTCGACAGCGTCGAGATCCGCGCCACGGCGAACGACCTGCGAGGAACGCCCCTGCGGGGCAGCCCGATCCGGTTCGTCGTGAGCACGCGGTGACGCTCGTGGTGGCGCCTCTGGCGGTCCACGGGGTATAATCGCCGAAGCGAGCCGAGCCCCCGTGGCCCACTCCCTCGAGGAGGTAGCGATGATCTCGTCCGGCGGACCGCGCAATTCGGCGCCAGGCACCCTCACGCAGCTCTTCTTCGACGCGATCGGCCGGTACGACAAACCGGACGCGCTCCAGGTGAAGGTGGGCGGCGTGTACCAACCGATCTCGAGCCGGACGCTGGAGGAGCGCGTGCGGCGGACGGCGTTCGGGCTGCAGGAGCTCGGCGTCCAGGCGGGCGATCGCGTGGCGATCTTCTCGGAGAACCGTCCCGAGTGGGCGATCGCGGACTACGCGTGCCTCACCGCGTCGGTCACCGACGTCCCGCTCTATCCGAACCTGCCGCCCGAGCAGGCGGAGTACATCCTTCGCGACGCCGGCGCGGTGGCGATCTTCGTGAGCGACGTGGCCGAGGCGGCGAAGATCGCCGAGGTGCGCGCGCAGCTTCCGGCGCTGCGTCACGTCGTCACCTTCGCCGCCGAGCGGCACGACGGCGCGGACCTCACGCTCACCGAGCTGGAGGCGCGCGGCGCGGCGGTGGACGACGAGGCCCGGCGGGCCCGCTATCGCGAGCACGCGCTCTCGGTCCGCCCCGACGATCTGGCGACGCTGATCTACACGTCGGGCACGACCGGCGAGCCGAAGGGGGTCATGCTCACGCACGACAACCTCTATTCGAACGTGATGATCGCCGCGGTGCAGATCCCGTTCGAGGGCAACGACGTCTGCCTCAGCTTCCTCCCGCTGTCGCACATCTTCGAGCGGATGGCGGGGCACTATCTGATGCTCCAGGTGGGCTGCTCGATCGCGTACGCCGAATCGATCGACACGGTGCCGACGGACATGGTGACCGTTCGGCCGACGATCGTGCTCTCGGTGCCTCGCCTGTACGAGAAGATGTACGCGCGCGTGCTGGAGAACGCGCTCTCCGGCGGCGCGATCAAGAAGCGCATCTTCTTCTGGGCGCGCGGCGTGGCCGAGCGCTGGGCCGACGCGACGCTCGCCGGCCGCACGCCGCGCGGGCTGCTCGCGTGGCAGTACGGGCTCGCGCAGCGGCTCGTCTTCTCCAAGCTCAAGGCGCGGACGGGGGGCCGCCTGCGGTACTTCGTCTCCGGGGGGGCGCCGCTCTCGCCGGAGATCAACAAGTTCTTCTTCGCCGCCGGGCTGGTGATCCTCGAGGGCTATGGGCTCACCGAGACCTCGCCGGTGATCAGCGTCAACACGCCGGGCGCGTTCCGCATCGGGACGGTGGGCCGTCCGGTGGCCGGCGTCGACGTGACGATCGCGCCCGACGGCGAGATCCTCACGCGCGGACCGAACGTCATGATGGGCTACTACAATCGCCCGGACGCGACGCGCGAGGCGATCGACGCCGACGGCTGGTTTCACACCGGCGACATCGGCCAGCTCGAGGACGGCTTCCTCACGATCACCGATCGCAAGAAGGACATGATCGTCACCGCGGGAGGAAAGAACATCGCCCCCCAGCCGATCGAGAATGCGCTGAAGACGAACAAGTACATCAGCCAGGCGGTGCTGATCGGCGACAAGCGGAAGTTCCCCGTCGTGCTGATCGTGCCGAACTTCGACAACCTCGAGAAGTGGGCGCGGATCAAGAACCTGCAGTGGACCGACCGCGCGCAGCTCCTCGCGATGCCGATCGTGCACGCGAAGATGGAGAAGGAAGTCTTCGGAAAGCTGCATGGGCTCGCGCGCTTCGAGATGCCGAAGAAGGTGGCGCTCCTCGAGCACGACTTCTCGGTGGAGCGCGGCGAGCTGACGCCGACGCTGAAGGTGAAGCGGCGCGTGATCGACACGAGCTACCGCCACGTGATCGACCGGCTGTACGAGGACGAGTCCGCGGCGGCGTGAGCGCGGCGCCGCGGCGTTCGCTCAGCCGCGGCGCACGTGCAGGGTGATGGGGGCGCTCGGCGTCGCCTCGCGCTCGGCGACCCACACGCGCGCGTCGCGCGCGAGCTCGCGCACGCCGGCGGGGAGCGCGGCGTGCACGGGCGCGACGAGGCGTCCTCCCGCCCGCGTCGTGCGCGCCGCCGACTCGACGCGCGCCGCCTCCGCGTCGTCCACCGCGACACCACGCGCCGCGCCGACGGCGACCGGCAGCGCGGCGTCGGCGCGCAGACCCGAGAGTCCGGGGCCGATGGGCACGTCCGCCGGCGGGTCGACCAGGAGCAGCGGAGGCGCGTCGAGGAGATCGAGCAGCGCGTCGGCACGGCGCGCCCACGCGCCGACGAGGACGACGAAGCCGAGCGGATCGGTGAGACCGAGCATCGCCGCGAGCTCCTCGGCCTCGGGAAGCTCCGGCATGGCTTCCGATGGTGCGAGCGTCGCGCGCTCCTTCACGCGAAAGTCCGCGACGCCGCCTTCGATCGGATACTCGGCGTGGCAGACCGGGCAGCCGAGCGTGCCCTCGCGCACGTGGCGGGCCTCGAGGCGGGTGGCGGAGAGCACGAGCCAGCTCTCCTCGTGCGGGCGCGGGCAGCGCAGCGCGTCGACCAGCTCGATGAACATGCGCCGAATCTAGCCGGTGGCCCGCGGCGGAACGGCGCGCGGCACCGGCTCAGGTGCTGGACAGTCGCAGCTCGTCGACGTTGACGTCGGGCGGCGCGAGCAGCACCCAGCGGATCGCGTCCGCGACCGCGGCCGCCGAGAGCATGCGCGCGCGTGGCGTGAAGCCGGGCCGGTTGTCGGGATCGATCGGATCCCAGAGCTCCGTGTCCACGGGGCCGGGCGAGACGAGCGTCGCGCGCACCCCGGTGCCGCGCAGCTCGGCGCGCAGCACCTCGTGCAGCGCGCGCAGCCCATGCTTGCTCGCCGCGTACGCCGAGTTGCCGGGGAAGGTGGCGCGGTCGGCGATCGAGCCCACGGTGACGAGGTGTCCGCTGCGCCTGGCGAGCATCGCGGGAAGGAACGCGTGCGCGAGGGCGAACGGCGCGGTGAGGTTGACGTCGAGCGTGCGGCGGAAGTCGTCGACCGACGTGTCGCGGACGGGGGCGATGGCGAACACGCCGGCGTTGTTCACGAGGATGTCGGGGGCGCCGTGCGTGAGCTCGGCGAGGTGCGCCGCGGCGCGCGTCGCGGCCGCGGGCCACGAGCGCCACGCGCGCGCCGTCGGCCGCGAGCCGGCGCGCGAGCTCGGCGCCGATCCCGCGCGACGCCCCGGTCACGAGCGCCCAGCGTCCCGCGAGCGGACGCGCCGCGCTCCCCGCCGTCACCGCGCGGAGGCGTAGGCGAGGCGGAGGAACTCGTCGCGCGTCTTCGCGTCGTCGCGGAACACGCCGCGGAGCGCCGACGTGATCGTGCGCGAGTTCTGCTTCTCCACGCCGCGCATCATCATGCACATGTGGAACGCTTCGATCACCACGCCGACGCCGCGCGGCGCGAGCACGTCGTCGATCGCCGAGGCCACCTGCTCGGTGAGGCGCTCCTGCACCTGGAGCCGGCGCGCGAACATCTCGACGATGCGCGGCAGCTTGGAGAGCCCGACGATGCGCCCGTTCGGGATGTACGCCACGTGCGCCTTGCCGAAGAAGGGCAGCATGTGGTGCTCGCACAGCGAGTAGAGCTCGATGTCGCGCACCATGACCATGTTCTCGTGCTCTTCCTCGAACAGCGCGCTGCCGACCACCGACTCGACCGTCATCTCGTAGCCGCCGGTGAGGAAGCGCATCGCCTTGGCGACGCGCTCCGGGGTGCGCACGAGGCCCTCGCGCTCGGCGTCCTCGCCGAGCAGGGTGAGCTGCTCGCGCACGAGGGCGGCGTACGGCGAGTCGGCGAAGGTCCGCTCGTCGTCGTCGGCGGGATGCAGCGGCGCGACGATCGCGGCGCGGCGCGCGGCCTCCGGGCGGCTACTCGCCGGTGTACTCGACATAGTTGTTCGGGGTCTCCCAGAGCACGAGCCGAGCGAGCGTGCCGGGATGCACGGCGGGCTCGAGCTCGCGCCAGATGGCGACGATGATGTTCTCCGACGTCGGGATGACGCCGTGCATGAACGGCACGTCGAGGTTGAAGTTCCGGTGGTCGATCAGATCCACCGCCCGCTCCTCGACGATCCGCTTGAGCACGGCGAGGTCGATGACGTATCCCGTGCGGTCGTCGATCGGCCCGCGCACGGAGACGTCGAGCGTGTAGTTGTGGCCGTGCCAGTTCGGGTTGTTGCACTTGCCGAACAGGCGCGCGTTCTCCTCGTCGGAGAGCGCGGGGTTGTGCACGCGGTGCGCCGCGTTGAACTGCAGGCGGCGGGTCACGGTGACGACGGCCATGGCGGTCGGGCGGTGAGAGGGCACGGAGCGGCGCGATACGAATGCCTCGCCGGCATCCCCCGTTCCCGCCGGCGCCGGCAGGAGACGAGAAAATCGGGCCCCACGAAGGTACCGTGGGGCCCGAAAGAACTGGAACGGAGAGGGTTTTTTGAAGCCCAGTCGAAATGATGAGGCCCTCACCACACCTCCCGCCTACCCCCGCACTGAGGGCGTGACGTCAGTATAGATTGTCGGACCCACTCGAAGGACTTATCGGCTCAAAAACGTTGCTCTCCGTTCCGGTCGTTCGTTCGTATTTCCTTCACGAAGTCTAGCGCTCGGCGCGAGGCGGGTCAATTCATGGATCTCGGAATCATCGTCGCCGTCATCGTGCTGATCGTGTGGGGCGTCGGCGCGCTCGTGATGCAGGGACCCGGGTGGATCCATCTCCTGCTCACCGTCGGCGTGTCGCTCCTGATCTACCGGATCGTGGTGCGGACGAGCGTCGACACGCACGACCCGCCGCGGCGCTGAGCGACGCATCGGGTCATCCGATCGCCGCGCCGCCCACGAGGAGACGATCGGCCGCGCGGTGCGCCACGCGCTCCTCGCGGCGCGGTCCGCCGAGCCACCGCGTCGCGAAGTACTCCACGTTGTCCACCTCGCCGTACCGCTCCTGGTAGGCGATCCAGTGATCGCCGATGCGCCGCGCGAGCGGCGCGACCGCGTCGCGGAGCGCGAGCGGCGTCTCGCTCAACGACCAGCACGCGACGAACAGCGCGCGATCGCCGTCCGGGAGCGCATCGATCGACGCCGACAGCGCGCCGATGTCGCTCGTGAGCACGAGACGGTCGTCGTCGGGGCGCATGACCCCCGCGCTGCGCAGAAAGTAGCGCTGCAGCAGCGTGAAGGGCGGCAGATCGAAGATCACGTAGCGGCCGCGAAACCCGAGCGCGTGCGCGAGACGACACAGGCTCCCGAACCCGCCGCCGAATTCGACGATGGTGTCCCACGAGGTGATCGGACGGCCGCACAGCGACTCGAATCGCGAGAGCGTGTAGGCCGTCTGGATCAACGGCTCGCTGCTCGGCGGATATCCCGCGTAGCGATACGGCCGGCCCGCGTCGGTCTCGCGGATCGCACGCATCCACCGCGACGTCCAGTCGGGACGCGCCTGGAGCAGCGCGAGCTCCGTCGGGGTGATCGGCGAGCCGTGCACCGCCATGCGCTCGATGACGACGTCCCAGCGCAGGAACGCGCGCGGATCGGCGTGGAGCACGAGCGAGCGTAGTCGGTTCGTCGCCGTGGCCCAGTCGGCGGCGTTGGGCGTGCGGCCCGCCGTCGGCTCGACGAGGAGCGCGCGGCACCCCGCACGCAGCTCGTCGATCAGCGCTCGCTCGGCCGGAGTCGGCGCGGAGAGCCCACGCCCCGCCTCGCGGATGCCCCGATGGCGACGATAGTGGAAGCGCAGCGCGGACAGCATGCGTGCGGCGCGGCGCGCCTCAGAGCGCGTAGTAGATGGCGAGCGCGATCGCGGCGATCGTCACGCCGTAGGTCATCACGCGCATCAGCGTCGGCGAGAGGGGCTGCTGCGGATGCCACGTCGCCGACCGCGTCTTCCACTCGCGCTCCACCGAGGAGCTCTCCTCGGTGTACATGTTCATGAACGCGTCGGCCTGCTCGGGCGTGAGCTCGAGCGTGAACTGGCGGAGCGCCTCCGTCTGCTGGCGCAGGAGAGCGTGGTAGGCCCGCGAGTCGTGCTTGATCGCTCTGAGCTGGCGATGGTACAACCGCGCGAGCCGGTGGATGCGTTCGCGCTCCGGCAGCTCCGGCGGCGGAGCGGGCTGCTCGACCGCGCGAACCGGCGGCCTGCGCAGCCAGGTCAGCGTGAGTTGCTGGATGTGCTCCATCGCGGCGTCGTGGCGACTGTCCGGGGCGCCACCGCCGGCCCGCGGCCGAGGGGTGACGCACATGCACAGCGAGCTCGCGGCGGGAGGGGGTGCCGCGAGTGGTTCAGGTTATAGACGCGGCTGCTTTCCAGACGTTTCCGCCGGGGCCGCCATCGGGCGCAGCCGTCGATGGCCTGCCCGGGCCGGAGCGCTCAGCGCGAGTAGTCGTAGACGTCGAAACCGTCCGAGAGCCGAAGCAGCGTCGCCATCGCGGTTCCCGCGAGCTCGGGGGCGCCGTCCGTCGCCGAGAGGCTGACGAACCCCTCCGGGTCGGTGCGCGCCCAGGTCCCGGTCTGCGTGTACGTGCTGTCCCCCCGCGTCACTCCCGGTCGGTTGGAGTAGCGGGTGAGCGAGCTCCACGTATGGTCCGAGTAGACGTAGATCGTCCGTCCCGTGAGCGTGAACGTGGACCCCGACGGGTAGGACCAGGTGTACGGGAGACGCTGGCCGTTGACCGCCTTCAAGGTGTAGGTGCCCCCCCACGGGGCGTCAGGGATGGGGGGTCGCTTGGGGGCCGTGCCAGTGTCCGAGCCGCAGGCGGCGGCGAGGACGAGGCCCAGGACGACCAGATGCGCGCGCATGCGAGCTCCTCGGCGGGGGTGCGCAACGATACGCTCGGCCGGCCCGCGTGGCGAGCGGCCGGCGAGGTGCCGGTCCACCTCGGCGCACGATCACCGCGGGGAGGGTCCTCCGGCGAAGCGTCTTCTCTGCAGACGGCGTGCGCGGGCGCGTTCTTCCCGTCCCCGCGGAGGTCGGCGACCAACGGGAGCGAAATGCCGTCGAGACGGTGGCTGGACACCTCTCGCGACGCGGCTCAGTTTGGGTCGCGACTCGACGCGTCGTCCGAGGATTCGCATCGCATCACGTTGAGCGCCGACGAGCGCCCATGGCTGAACTCACCGAGCGCCTCGGCGCCGCACTCGCCGATCGCTATCGCATCGTGAGCCTCCTCGGCGAAGGGGGCATGGCGAGCGTGTATCTCGCCGAGGATCTGAAGCACGATCGCAAGGTCGCCCTGAAGGTGCTGCGCCCGGAGCTGGCGGCGGTGCTCGGCGCCGACCGCTTCGTGCAGGAGATCAAGACCACCGCACAGCTTCAGCATCCGCACATCCTGCCGCTGTACGACAGCGGCAGCACGACGGCCGCGGGCGGCACGGAGTTCCTGTACTACGTGATGCCGTACGTCCAGGGGGAGACGCTGAGGCAGAAGCTCGACCGCGAGGTGCAGCTCGGCGTCGACGAGGCCGTGCGGATCACCACCGAGGTAGCGGACGCGCTGCAATACGCGCACGCGCAGGGAGTGATTCACCGGGACATCAAACCGGAGAACATCCTCCTGCACGGCGGTCGGGCGATCGTCGCCGACTTCGGGATCGCGCTCGCGGTGAGCGCGGCGGCGGGTGGGCGAATGACCGAGACGGGCCTTTCGCTCGGGACGCCGCACTACATGTCCCCCGAACAGGCCACGGCGGACAAGCACATCACGAACCGCTCCGACATCTACTCGCTCGGATCGGTGCTGTACGAGATGCTGACCGGGGAGCCGCCGCACACTGGCGCGTCGGTGCAGGCGATCATCCTCAAGATCGTCACCGACGAGGCACGGCCGGTGCGCGAGCTGCGCAAGGCCGTGCCGCCGCACGTCGCGGCGGCGGTCGCGAGAGCGGTGGAGAAGCTGCCCGCCGATCGGTTCGAGAACGCGAAGGCGTTTGCCGACGCGCTGCACGATCCCGCGTTCGCGCCGAGCCGCACCAGGCGCACCGTCGTCGGGAGCTCGGGCCTGCCGTCTCGGCGCTTCGCCGTTCCCGCGCTCGCCGCGGTCGTCATCCTGGCCGCGGCGATGGCCACCGCGGCCTGGCTGCGCCCGCACCGGGCCGGCCCGGTGGCGCGATACGTGACCTCGCTCGGCACGACCGGGCCCCTCGACGCGATCACCTTCCGCGTCGAAGCGGCGCTCTCGCCGGACGGGTCGTCGCTCGTCTTCCGCGATCCGGTCACGGGGCCGGGACGACTCTACGTCAAGCGCCGCGACGAGCTGACTCCGCGCCCGCTCGCGGGCACCGACGGCGGCTCCGGGCCGTTCTTCTCTCCCGATGGAAGCTGGATCGGCTTCGTGGCGCAGGGGCAGCTGCGAAAGATCCCGAGCGCCGGCGGCGCGTCGCTCGAGCTCGCGGACTCCGTCGAGCCGGCCTTCAACCAGGGAGCATGGCTCGACGACGGTTCCATCGTCTACTACGACGTCGGGACACACAGCCTGCGGCGCCTCGCGTCGGGGGCCGCGAAGTCGCGGACGATCGTCACGCCGGCGATGCTCGGCGGGCGCGCGCCATGGCTCCCCACCGCGCTTCCGTCGGCACGCGGCGTCCTGTTCACCGCGCACCTCACGAACTGCATCGGGCCCGTGAGCTGTCGCCCG
>Ga0310810_10002448_pt1 | contig 19951 bp, 18 predicted proteins | sample NCmetagenome_FD_207641 | JGI IMG/M metagenome (GOLD analysis project Ga0310810, IMG submission 207641) | Soil microbial communities from experimental microcosm in Duke University, North Carolina, United States - NC | ecosystem: Engineered > Artificial ecosystem > Soil microcosm > Unclassified ...
TGAAACAGGCCGCTACGCATCACGACGCCTTTGGAAAAGCCCCGACTAGGAGTTCAGCGAAGGTAGGGGAAGACCTTTAAGAATTTGCTCATTCTTTGAGTAAGACGCCGTGGAACCGGTGCGCGTGTGGTTGCTCAGAAATAGCCGCCCGTGTGCAGCCGCACGAAGACCGGCAGCAGAATGACCACGAACAGCACAGGGAAGATGCAGATCATCATCGGCACCGACAGCTTCGCCGGCAGGGCGTAAGCCTTCTCCTCGGCGCGGGACAGCCGCTTATGCCGCATGTCGTCGGAGTAGACGCGAAGCGCGTCGGTGATCGACGAGCCGAGGTCGATCGACTGGTTGATCAGCGTCGCGAACGCGCGCGCCTCTTCCAGCGCCAGCCGGTCGCCGAAGCGGTCGAGCGCTTCCTTGAGGTTGCGACCGGCGCGGATCTCGAGATTGGTGACGTGGATGTTGGCGGTGAGGGAAGGATAGCTCTCGCCGAGCTCGCGGCCGACGCGTTCGAGCGCGGCCTCCATCGAGAGCCCAGAGTCGGCGCAGACGACGAGCAGGTCCATGAAGTCGGGAAAGCCCGAGCGGTGCTCGACCGTGCGCTTCTTGATGCGCTTGTCGAGATACATGCTCGGACCGATATAGCCGGCGATGCCGCCGACGATGGCAATCAGCCAGTGGGCCGAGCCCGACATGGGCCGCACCATCGGCAGCACGACGAAGGCCGCGATGGCGAGAACAACCGCGAGCGCGGTGCGCGCGATGAAGAAGAAAGCGACGCCGCGCGGATCGTAGATTCCGGCCTGGATGAGGCGCTGGCGCAGCAGGCGCATGTCCTTTTCGTCGCCGCCGGCATAATGCTTGTTCGTGTATTCGAGCAATCGCGCCACCGCCTTCAGGCCCGAATAGCGCAGCGAGCGCTTCGGATTGCGCCCGTTCTCGTCCTCCATGATCCGCGACGTGCGGCGCTTCATCGAGCCGCGCACGCGAACGAACGCCATCAGCGCGAAAGCGAGCGTGCCGGCCGCCAGGAACACGAGCAGCATGATGAGCATGCTGTTCGAGTCGGCGAACGATCCTGCGAGGTCGGCGAATGTCTGTCCCATGCGTCAGATCCGGAAATTGACCATGCGGAACATGATGAGGTTGCCGACGCCCATCCAGCAGGCGGCGAGCCCAAGCCCGATCTTGGTCATGCTCTCGTGCCAGACGCTGCCGTAGAAGTCCGGCACCAGGAAGAACACGATGAGGAACATCGCCACCGGCAGCGACGACAGGATCATCGCCGAGGCGCGGCCTTCGGAGGCGAGCGACCGAATCTTGCGGCGCATCTTGAAGCGGTCGCGGATGACCTTTGACAGGTTCTCGAGAATCTCGCCGAGATTACCACCGGTCGAGCCTTGGATCGCGACCGCGGTGACGAACAGCGGCAGGTCGTCGGTGCCGACGCGGTAGTTGAGGCTGCGCATCGCGGTTTCGAGGTCGGCGCCGTACGTGATCTCGTCGACGACGATGCCGAACTCGCTGCCGACGGGATCGGCCATCTCGCGCGCCACCATGTTAATCGCGACCGGCACCGGGTGGCCGGCGCGCAGCGAGCGTACGATGATGTCGATCGCGTCCGCGAACTGGGCGCTGAACTTCTTCTGCCGCCGCGATCGCAACACGTTCAGCGCGAACAGCGGCAGCGCAATGCCGGCGGCCGGAATGGCCAGCACCGATTTCGTGATGCTGCCGTCGAAGATCAACGTGCCGACGAAGCCGCCAACGGCGAGCAGGCCGCTGACGATCAGCAGCTTGCCGAAGCCGATCGATACGCCGGATTGCAGCATGAGCTGGTTCAGTTTGACGAGCGGCAGCCGGTAGTCGCCGCTCGCCGTCAATCCGCGTTCGCGGCGGAGCTGTACCAGCACGCTCTCGCGGTCGGGCCGCGTGTCCATCACTTTGAGGCGGCGGTTGATGTTCTTGCGGTAGCTCGCCTTGCTGTAGGCGAGCAGGTATCCGCCTTCGGCTAGCATCGCCGCCGACAGGCCGATCAGCAGGTAGAAAAGATAGATCGGGTTGAAGTCGAGCATGGCGTCGCGGTCAGAGCGGGTTCGACGGGTCGAAGTAGCTGCCCGGAATCTTGATGCCCTGCGTTTGCAGATGCGCAAGGAAGCGCGGGCGCACACCGGTCGCGGCGAAGTGGCCCTCGACGGTGCCGTCCGGCTTGGTTCCAGTGCGCACGAATTTGAAGATTTCCTGCATCTGGATGATGTCGCCTTCCATGCCGGTGACTTCGGCGATGGAAGTGACCTTGCGCTTGCCGTCGGACTGGCGCGACAGCTGCACGACCATCTGCACGGCGTTGGCGATCTGGCCGCGGATGGAGGCGACGGTCATCGGAAGGCCGGCCATGCCGATCATCTGCTCGAGGCGGGTGATGGCGTCGCGCGGCGTGTTGGCGTGGACCGTGGCCATCGAGCCCTCGTGGCCGGTGTTCATCGCCTGGAGCATGTCGAAGGCTTCCTCGCCGCGACACTCGCCGAGGATGATCCGGTCAGGGCGCATGCGCAGTGCGTTCTTGACGAGATCGCGCTGGCGGATTTCGCCCTTGCCCTCGATGTTGGGTGGCCGCGTCTCCATGCGGCCGACATGCGGCTGCTGCAATTGCAGCTCGGCCGCGTCCTCGATGGTCAGCAGACGCTCCTTCTCCGAAATGAAAGCCGAGAGGGCGTTGAGCATCGTCGTTTTGCCGGAGCCGGTGCCGCCGGAAATGATGGTCGAGATGCGCGCGCGCACCGCGGCGGCGAGGACCTCGGCCATCTGCGGCCGCAGCGCGTTGACTTCGACAAGCTTGGAGAGGTCGAGCTTTTTCTTGGAGAACTTACGGATCGAGACGAGCGGGCCATCGACGCCGATCGGGCGCACGGCAACGTTGACGCGCGAGCCGTCCTGGAGACGCGCGTCGCACAAAGGATGGCTCTCGTCGACGCGGCGGCCCACCGCCGACACGATCTTATTGATAATGCGCAGCAGGTGCTGCTCGTCCTTGAAGCGCACGGACAGCGGCTCGAGCACGCCGCCACGCTCGACATAGACGCATTCATGACCGTTGATCAGGATGTCGGCGATGCTCGGATCCTTGAGCAGCGGCTCCAGCGGCCCGAGGCCGGTCATTTCGTCGAGGATTTCCGAGACGAAATCGTTGAGCTCCTGGGCGTTGAGCGCCAGCCGCTCGGTCAGTACGTATTGCGACACGAGCTGCGTGACGTGCGCGCGGATCTGCTCCTCGGGCAGCTTGTCGAGTGCCGAAAGGTTGATTTCCTCGATCAACCGTTTGTGCAGCCGGACCTTGGCGTCGAGCAGCTTGTCGGTCAGCAAGGGGTTTGCCGAAACTTGGGCGGCCGGCGCCGGTGCTACGGCGGCCGACGCGTTCGGCACGAGCGTGGGCTCGCCGCCCGGCGCTTCCGGGAACACCGTCCAGGCGACGCCGTCCGCCGGCGGCGCATCCTCGATTGCCGTGGTGTCGGGCGTGTTCGCGCGTCGGGTCGTGAATCGGCCGGCCATCATGTGTCTACCGTGCCGCTGCCAGCTTGAGCTTCTTCAGAAGGGGCAGCGATTTTGCTTCCGTCTTCGCCGCATCCTGCGCGAGCACGAGCCGCTTGAGCTGCGCGGTGATCTTGTTGCCTGGCTTGACGTCATCGAGCGGCACGCCGCGGTCGATCGCTTCGCGCACAAGATGGTAGTCGTTGGGGATGACGCTGCAGAACGCGTCGCCCAGCGCCTGCTGCACGTCCTTGAGCGACAGGCCGGACGAGAACATGCGCTGATGAAAACGATTGATGACGACCTGCGGCTTGGGCCCGTCGCCCAGCCGCTCGCGGATCGCGCTGACGAGCTGCTTGCCGTGACGCAGGCCCGGCACGGTCGCTTCGCTGACGATGTACAGCCTGTTCGAGCCGAGCAGCACGCTGTCGGTCCAGGAGAACCACGTGCGCGGCATGTCAAAGACGACATAATCGAAATTCGTCGAGACCAGGTCGAGCAGGCGCGTGACCATGTCGGGATCGAACGAGCGCATTTCCGCCGGACGGTTCGGCGCGGCGACGACGGCGAGCCCCGACGCGTGATACGACAGCATCACTTCGAGGAGCTGCCGGTCGAGTCGGTCGGGGCGCGGTTCGATCTCCGCAAGATTGAGCCGTGGTTCCAGATCAAGATAGTCCGCGACAGTGCCGTGCTGGAAATTGAGATCGACGAGACAGGTCGATGGCTTCGTCCGCTGGCCCCCGCTGTTGAGCAGCAGCATTGCCGTCTGTACGGCCATGGTGGTGACGCCGGCGCCTCCGACGGCGGGCAGGAAGGTGTAAATCTGCGCTTCGCTCGCGGCGCTGGCCGCGGCAGGATTGTGCGCGGCCTGCGCACAGGCGCGCACGACGTCGAGCGGCTGCACCGGCTTCACGAGGAAGTCGGCAACGCGCATCTGCACCAGCGTGCGCGCTGCGTTGGCGTCGAAGGTTTGCGTCACGGCGATCACCGGCGCGCGCGCGTCGGAGCGCGCCATCAGCCGTGCGAGAGCCGCCATCTCGGCCGGCACGCCGGCGTCGAAATCCACGACGACGACCGTCATGCCTGAAAGATCGAGCGTGTCGGCGTGCTCGGACAGCGTGCCGGCAACGAGCGTCAGTTCGATCGCGCTCGAGGCGCCAAAGGTCGCGCGCATGGCGGCCGCAAAGGCGGGATCCGCCGTGACCACCAGAACCTGCGTGTTGCCCGCGCTTGCCATTCCCGCCGCCGCCTACTTGACCGTTCCCGCCGGCTGGTTGATCGACGGGCCGAGCGGGGTGTTGTTGTTCTGCGGCGTGTTCGCCTGATAGGTCGTCGAGGTGGTGGTGCCCTTCGGCTGGATGACGCGTCCGGTGCGGTAGCGCTCGACCGCGCTCTGCATCACCGTGCCGTTGTAGGCGATGTTGCGGTTGGCGGCGTGCGCGGGCCACGGGTCGACCATCTGCACGACCTTGTTCGTCTCGGGCGCGTTGCCGCCATAGGCGGAGATGGCGTCGCGCCGCGCGACGTACTCCGAACAGCCGGCGAGCGTGGCGAGCGCGAGCGTCAGCGCGCCGGCGCGCATGGCATTAATGCACGGCATCGAGAACTCCCCGCGGCATATCGAGCATGTGTCCGGTGAACGGCTGGCTGGCGGCGGCGGCGATGCGCTGCTCGGCCGCGTCCGGCGAGCCGCGGCCCGCGACGGGCACCTCGGTCTTGCCGAGCAGGAAGAAGTCGGCGTCGTTCGGCGGCACGGTGTCGTCGGCCGGCGTGCGGATGCCGTCGCCCGGCCGCGCCGGACGCACCAGACGCGGCGTCACGATGATCGCCAGGTCCGTCTCGTTCTTCTGGTAGTTCTTCGACGAGAACAGGGTGCCGAGCACCGGGACGCTGCCGATCCACGGCAACTGGTCGATCTGGTTCTTGTTGTCCGTCTGCAAAAGGCCGCCGATCATGAAGCTCTGGCCGTCGCGCAACTCGACCGTGGTCGAGGCACGTCGCACGATCAGCGCCGGCACGGAAATGCCGCCGGGCACCGACACTGTGTGCGTAGTGTCGATCTGGCTCACCTCCGGCTCGATCTTGAGGTTGATCAGGCCCTGGCTGAGCACGGTGGGCGTGAAGGCGAGGCCGACGCCGTATTTCTTGTAGTCGACGGTCACCTGGCCGAGCGAGCCGGACACGGGGATCGGATACTCGCCGCCGGCGAGGAAGCTCGCAGTGTCGCCGGACAGCGCCACGAGGTTCGGCTCGGCGAGGCTGCGCGCGATGCCCTTCTGCTCGAGCGCGTTGATCATGACGTCGGTCGAAACGCCGCTCGCGACCAGGCGTCCGATCATGAAGCCGAACGGCGTGCCGCCGGACAGGACGCCGGCGGCGACCTCGGTGCCGGAGGCGAGCGAATTGTTCGAGGCGGTGATCGGCAGGCTCGAGGCCGGCTGCCGATTGCCGATATTGGTGATCGAATTGCCGCCGACCCTGTTCCACTGCACGCCGAGTTCGCGGCCGGCGGTGCGCGACAATTCGATGAAGCGCACTTCGAGCATCACCTGCTGCGGCGACATCACCATGACCGTATTGATGATCTCCGGCCCGAACTGGCGCGCAATGGTGACGGCCTTATCGAGCGTCGCGGCGTCGGAGACGCGTCCGGACAGCATGATCCGGCCGTTGACGCTCGACGCGCGCAGCGCGGAACCGGGAAAGTTGCGCGCGAGTTCGTTGGTCAGCCGCGTGAGGTCATAGGTGACCTCGACATCGAAGATGCCGATCAGCTTCTTGCTCTCGGCATAGACGGAAACGCGGGTGGTGCCGATCTTCTTGGCGAGGATCGACAGCGAATGGTCGGTCAGCGGATTGACGTCGGCGACTTCCGGATCGCCGACGGTCACGTCGACGAAGCTGCGGTCGGTGCGCACGTCCTGCGACTTTCCGATCGCGACGGTCACCATCGCGGTGCGGCGTGCCCCCGAAATCTGGACGGTGCGCTCCTGCGCGTGAGCGGCGCCGATCATGCCGGCGAGCGCCAGCACGAGCGTAATGGCGAGCGCGACGGCGACGTCGCGCAGCAAGCCGCCGGACGCAGGGCTCGCCTTGCGGCACCAACGAAAGCCGGCGTCGCCGGTCTTGTTGTTATTCACGACACAACTCCCCCGCAATCCCGGCGCGTCTGCGCCATGGACCGAACAGCCCGCTTTCCGCTATTGCGCACCGGCGAGCGCCTCGCTCTTGGTCTCGACCGGCACGGTGTAATTCTGCTTCGCCGAAGCGCGGGTCACGACGATCGTCGTCGTGCCACCTTTCTCGGCGGGCGCCTCGTTCGAGCCGAGGTCGTTCAACGTGACCTTGCGGGTCTGCGTCTCACCGGTTTCACCTGCTTTGCGCAGCAGCAGCGACAGGCTGCCGACCGAGGAGGCGAGCCAGATCTTCTGCGCCTCGACGGTGGTGACCTCGAGCGTGACCGACTTCGCCACGGCCGCTTTGGCATTGCGCTCGTCCGCGCTCTGGTCGACGGCGAGGACGCGCACGTTCTGGAGCACGACTTCCGTGCTCGCCTGGCCCTTGTCGATCTGGCGCGTCAGCAGGACGTCGACGCGGTCGCCCGGCTGCACGAAGCCGCCGACGCCTTCGACGTCGTTGACGCGAATGGTGACGGCCTTCATCCCCGGCTTGACCAGCGCCGACAGCGTGGCGCGCTGGCCGGGTCCGGTGATCTTGAGCGCGAGCACCGGCTCGTTCGGCTCCATTGCCGCAAGCACGACGCGGCGGCCCGGCGACAGGATGTCCGAAACCTTGGTGAAGGCGCCGGCCGGCACGGCCTCGGCCGGCCACGGCACTTCTTCGAGCTGCGAGGCGTTGAGTTCCGCGCCGAAGCGCAGCGCCTGCTTGGCGACGACGATGGTCTTCGTGACCGCAGGCTTTGCGGTCGACTCCATCGTCTTCGCTCGCTGGTTCGCCTGGTTGTTCAGCCATACGTTGGCGATGAACACGGCGAGCAGGCCGAAGACGACGGCGAACCCGATCATGACGAATGTGCTGGCGCGCACGGCTTTGTTCCGTTTTGCCTTTGCCCCTTGACCCGTGCGCGAACGATAGGGAGGAGGAAGTGTGCAATTGCTGAAATTTAAGGGAGCAATTCGCCCATGCCGGCGCCGACCTCGCCGCGTAGCCTTTACGAATGGTGTGCCGAATGCCGAGACTTGCGCGTAGATCGCCGCGGCGGCTCCGGGCGTGCGGTAAGGATCGGTTTAGCCTAATGAAATACTGCCGCCATTGCTCGCGCGCCCGCGTTACGGCAACATGAGCACGGCGCCGCGCGAAGGCGGTCACGGCCCACCCGACGAACGAGGTGGGCAGGATAAAGCCGGGAGGAAGAGAGAATGTCGATGCCGGACTCCGCGTCCACCGCCGCTACCGCCTCACCTGCGGCGGCCTCAGGCAGCGCCGGCGACCCGCGCATTCACATCAAGGGTCTCGGCAAGCATTACGGCTCCCTGGAAGTGTTCCGCGGCATCGATTTCGACGTCGGCGCGCGCGAGATCGTCGCTATCGTCGGCCCGTCCGGCTGCGGCAAGACGACGCTGCTCCGCTGCATCGACGGCCTGATCCCGTTCGACACGGGCGAGGTGCGGGTCGGCAACGAGCTCGTCACAGAGCCGATCGCCGGCGTCGCCATGGTGTTCCAGCACTTCGGCCTGTTCCCGTGGAAGACGGTCCACGACAATGTCGCCTACGGATTGCGCATGGCCGGCGCGTCGAAGACCGAGATCGAGCGCAAGGTGCCGGAGTTCATCAAGCTCGTCGGCCTGGCCGGCTTCGAGCATGCCTTCCCCTACCAGATGTCCGGCGGCATGCAGCAGCGCTGCGGGCTCGCCCGCGCGCTGGCGATCGAGCCGAACGTGCTGCTGATGGACGAGCCGTTCGCCGCGGTCGACGCGCAGACGCGCGAGATCCTCCAGTTCGAATTGCTGCGCATCTGGGAAGAGCGGCCGACGGCGATGATCTTCGTCACGCATTCGATCGAGGAGGCGGTGCTGCTCGGTCATCGCGTGGTCGTGCTCAAGGGCAGGCCCTCGAGCATCCACGAGATCGTCACCATCGACCTGCCGCATCCGCGCACGCGCGACACGCTGCGCGAGCCGCGCTTCGCCGAGCTGCGCGAGCGCGTCTGGTCGACCCTTATGCGCGAAGCGCGCGCCGCGGAATTCGAACTGCAAACCTGACAACCAAAGAAACTAAAACTACGGGAGGATTACGATGCTTCGCAGGACATTCACGCTGACGGCAGGTGCGGCGCTTGTCGCCGCGGCGCTCGCCGGCGCCTCGCCCGCGCTGGCGCAAGGCAAGAAGCTCACCATCGGCTTGCCTGGTATTCCGCCAATTTTCTCCGTGACCATCGTGCACGTTGCCGAGAAGCAAGGCTTCTTCAAGAAGCACGGCGTCGAAGTCGATATCCGTGCGATGGACAACGGTACGGCCGCCGCACGCGCGGTGGTCGCCGGCGACATCGACATGTCGTGGTCGCCGACGCCGCCGGTCATCAACCAGGTGTCGAACGCCGGCGTTCCGCTGGTTGCCGTTTATGGCATGCCGAACCCTGACTGGGTCGTCGGCACGACCGAGACCGGCAAGACCTGCAAGGACATGGCGGGCCAGGACGTCGGCGTCGATTCGATCAACGGCGCGCGGTCCGTTGCATTGCGCTCGATGGTCGCGGGCGGCTGCAAGGAGATCAAGTTCGAGGACGTCAAGCAGGTCGCGCTCGGCTCGGCGCCGGGCCCGGCGATGCTGGCCGGCCGCCTGAACTTCGCCGTGCTGCATCTCGACGACCTCGCCGAGGTCCAGCAACAAGGCAAGAAGCTCAACATCCTGCTGGCGATGAAGAACACCAACCCGACCAGCCACTATCTCATCCTGGTTGCGCGCAAGGACAAGCTTGCGGCCAACCGCGATGCCTATGTGCGCGCGCTTGCCGGCATGGTGGAAGCCGCTCACTTCATGCAGGACCCCAAGAACGCCGATGCTGTCGCGGAAATCGCCGCCGTCACCGGACACAACAAGGAAGTCAACAAGCTGGCGCTTGCCGAATTCCTCAAGATCGACTTCTGGGCTGCCAAGGACGACGGCATGCCGAAGGCAAAGATCGACGCGGTGGCGGCGCTGATGAAGAAGATCGGCTCGATCAAGGCGGACAAGGAGCCGGTCAGCTACGAGAAGTTCGTCGATCCGACCGTGTGGAAAGACGCCAATGCGATGGTGAAGTGACGAACGTCAGATTTCGCCCCGACAATCCAGCGTCGTCCCCCGCGAAAGCGGGGGACCCAGCTTTCCGAATATGCTGAAAGCAATTGCTGGATCGCCCGCCTTCGCGGGCGATGATGCCGAGCAAGAAGAAAGCCCGTGTACCTCTCCATCCGCCGCCATCTGCCGGTCTGGCTCAGCGTCGTCGCCGGATTCGCGATCTGGGAGATCGCCGGACGCTCCACCAGTGCGGCCTTCATGGTGCCGTTCTCGGAGACCCTCGCGCGCCTCTGGCAGCTCACCGTCCGCGGCGAATTCCTGCCGCTGCTTCTCGACTCGGCGAAGCTCTTCGTCACCGGATTTGGTTTGGCGCTGATCGTCGGCGCGCCGCTCGGCCTGTTGTTCGCGCGCGTTCGTGCGCTGCGCGTCGGCGTCGAGCCCTACATCATGCTTCTCTACGCCACGCCGATGGTGGCGCTGATCCCGTTCATCCTGTCGCTGATGGGCTTCGGCTTCGCGCCGAAAGTGCTGGTGGTCTTCCTCTTCACCGTGTTTCCTGTGCTCTACAACACGGTCGAAGGCGCGCGCAGCATCAAGCCCGAGCTCATCGAAGTGGCGAAGTCCTACCGCTCCACCGAATGGGCGCTGTGGCGCGAGGTAATGTTGCCCTACACGCTGCCTTACATGATGACAGGCGTGCGCCAGGCGATCGGCCGCGCGCTGGTCGGCATGATCGCGGCCGAATTCTTCCTGTCGGCGACCGGCGTCGGCAAGCTCATCATGGAGGCGACGCAGGAGTTCGACACCGCCGGCGTGTTCGCGTCCATCTTCGTCATCGGCGTGATCGGCGTCGGCCTGACCCGGATCGGGCTGATGATCGAGCAGCACTTCGCGCGTTGGAGGCAGTGACGATGGCCGAGCAAGCCTTGTCCACGCCAGCCTCGCCCGCGGCCAAGCCGAAAGCAGCGACGCGCAAGGAAAACACGCTGCTGCCGCGGCTGGCCACCGGTGTCGTCATCCTCGGCGCGTGGGAAATCGTCGTGCGCGCATTTGCGCCGCGCTATGTGGCGAAGCCGTCCACCATCGTCCTGGCCATTCCCGAAGTCATCACCGACCCAAAGTTCCTCACCGCACTCGGGCAGACCGTCGCGGCGGTGGCCGAAGGCCTCGCCGTCACGCTCGTGCTCGGCACGATCATCGGCCTGGCCATGGGCCGCAGCCCGGCGATCGACCGCTGCATCCGCGTCTACATCAACGCGTTCAACGCGCTGCCGATGATCATCGTGCTGCCGCTGTTCTCGCTGTGGTTCGGCTATTCGACGCACGCGCGCATCGCCACGATCATCTTCGCCGCGATCTTCGCCGTCACCATGAACGTCGCCGACGGCGCCCGCGCCGTGCCGCGCGAATACCTCGAAGTGGCGCGCTCGTTCCGCTCGGCGAAGATGCGCACCCTGTTCGACATCGTTCTGCCGGCATCGACGCCGTATCTGCTCGCCGGCTTCCGGCTTGCCGCCGGCCGCGCGCTGATCGGCGCCGTCGTTGCCGAGTTCTTCCTGTCGATCGGCGGGCTCGGCTTCTACATCCTCTACAATTCGCGCTCCTACCACCACAACGAGGCCTTCGTCGGCGTGCTGCTGCTCGCGGCATTCGGCGTCGGTTTCGAAGTCCTCGTGCAATGGGCCACGCGCCGCTTCATGCCGTGGTACCGCCGCGGCGAAAAATAAGGCATCCCATGTCGACCGATCTCTTGAAGTCCGCCGTCGCCCATTGGGGCGCCCGCTTCGTCGCCAACGGCGTCGTGCTCACCGACTTCGAGGAAGTGACGAAGTCGATCGCGAGCTATGACGACTGGTGCCGCGCCTGGTCGGCGCGCGCGGCGCATCACGAGCAACTCGGCCGCGAGGCCTTGGCGCGTGGGCACAATCTTACCGCCGGCGAATGTTTGCAGCGCGCCGGCGTCTATTATCATTTCGGCTCGTTCCTGTTCGCGCACGATCCCGAGCAGATGAAGGTAGCGCACAAGAAGCAGATCGAATGCCGCCAGCTGGCGCTGCTGCATCTCTCGCCGCCCGGCGAGCGCGTCGAGATTCCGTATGAGGGCAAGACGCTCGCGGGCATCCTGCGCAAGCCGCAAGGCGTGGCGAAGCCGCCCGTCGTGGTGATGGCGGTCGGCCTCGACTCGACGAAGGAAGAGACCGACGCCTATGAAATGCCGTTCCTCATGCGCGGCATGGCGACGCTCGTGTTCGAGGGCCCGGGCCAGGGCGAGGCGCAGTACGATTTCCCGATCCGCGGCGATTACGAGGTGCCGGTCCGCGCGGTGCTCGACTATGTCGAGACGCGCAAGGATCTCGACGCGAAACGCATCGGCATGTGGGGCGTCAGCCTGGGCGGCTATTACGCGCCGCGCGCCACTGCTTTCGAAAAGCGCATCAAGGCGTGCATCGCGCTCGGCGGGCCGTTCAACATGGGCGCCGCCTATGACAGCCTGCCGGACCTGACGCGCGAGACGTTCCGCATCCGCAGCCACGCCAAGACCCGCGAGGAGGGGCACAGGAACGCCAATACGCTGTCGCTCGAGGGCATCGCGCAGAACATCACCTGCCCGATCTTCATCGTGAACGGACGGCAGGACCGCGTCATCCCGGCGGCGGACGCCGAGCGCCTGGCGCGCGAGGTCAAGGGGCCGGCCACGCTGATGATGATCGAGGACGGCAACCACATCGCCAACAACCGCGCCTATCGCTGGCGCTCGCAGTCCGCCGACTGGATGAAGGAGCAGTTGGGGTAGGTTGCACGCGGCAGGCAACCGGCTAATGTCCGCGCAAATTCGGACAGGAGCCTTTCGATGCCGTCGACCTATCTCGATTCCGCGATCTTCCGGGACATCTTCACCACGCCGGCCATGCGCCAGGTGTGGTCGGACGAGAACCGGGTGCAGAAATATCTCGATTTCGAGAAGGCGCTGGCGGTGGCGCAGGCGCGGCTGAAGATCATCCCGCAGGAGGCCTGTGACGAGATTGTCAAGCACTGCGACGTCAAGGAGTACGACTTCGCCAAGCTGAAGGAGGCGACCGAGCGTATCGGCTATCCGGTGCTGCCGGTGGTCCAGCAGCTCGTCAAATTGTGCAAGGACAAACTCGGCGAGTGGTCGCACTGGGGCGCGACCACGCAGGACATCACCGACACCGCGACCGTGATGCAGATCCGCGAGGCGCTCGACCTCGTCGGCGCCGAGATCGACGGCATCTGCAATGCGCTCGCGGCGCTGGCGAAGAAATATCGCGACACGCCGATGGCCGGCCGCTCAAATTTGCAGCAGGCCGTGCCGATCACCTTCGGCTACAAGATGGCGACCATCCTCGCCGGCTTCGAGCGGCATCGCGCGCGCCTCAGGCAGTTGAAGGAGCGCGTGCTGGTCGGCGAGTTCGGCGGCGCGGCCGGGACGCTCTCCTCGCTCGGCGGCGAGGGCCTGAAGTGCCAGGCCGAGCTGATGAAGGAATTGAAGCTCGGCCAGCCGGCGATCTCGTGGCACACGGTGCGCGACTGCATCGCCGAGGTCGGCTGCTTCCTCGGTCTCGTCACCGGCTCATGCGGCAAGGTGGCGTTCGACGTGAAGCTCCTGATGCAGACCGAGGTGGAGGAGGTCTACGAGCCGTTCCACCAGGGCCGCGGTTCCTCGTCGACCATGCCGCAGAAGCGCAACCCGATCTCGTCGGTCTACATCACCGCGCAGGGGGCGATCGTGAAGCAGCATGCCGCCGCGCTGATGGAGGCGATGGTGGAAGACCACGAGCGCGCCACCGGTCCGTGGGAGATCGAGTGGATCGTGCTGCCGGAAATCTTCATGCTGTCGGCCGGCGCGCTCGCGCAGACACGCTTCGTGCTCGAAGGCTTGCAGGTCAACGAGAAGAAGATGCGCGCGAACCTCGACATGACCAAGGGTCTCATCATGTCGGAAGCCGTGATGATGAAGCTCGGCGACAAGATGGGCCGCAATTACGCGCACGACCACGTCTACGACATCTGCCGCGAAGTGGTGAAGACCGGCACGCCGCTGATCGATCTCCTCGAGAAGGACGCCGAGATCAAGAAGCACGCCAGCCGCAAGGAGCTCGAGGCGATGGTCGATCCGGCGAACTATCTCGGCGTCGCCGGCGAGATGGTCGACCGCGTCCTGGCGATGCGGGGCAAGTAGCGCTCGCTTGTCATGGCCGGGCTTGTCCCGGCCATCCCGATCAGACGGGCACAATGCCATCCTAAGCGGGATCACCGGGACTCGCGCCTCCGGCGCGGCCCGGTGATGACAGCTAGGACTTCGGCTGGCTTCGCCACACCGCCAGCGCCACCAGCAACGTCATCGCGCCGAGCCCCATGAACAGCCACGGCAGCGTCACGCCCTGCTTCTGCAACAGCGCGACGACGACCGTGCCGGCCGTCATGAAGCCGGCGTTGAGCACATTGACGCCGGCGATGGTGCGCGCGCGGTGGGCGACGTCGGACCACGCCTGCACGGCGGCGAAGGCCGGGACGATGAACAGGCCACCGGCAAGCGCGAGACCGCCGAGGTCGACCGCGACGCGCACATACGTCGCTTCGCCCAACGTCGCGACGCCGAGATCGACCGCGAACACGCCGATCAGGCCTGCGCCCATTACCGTAATGCCGAGCACGATACGTCCGCGCGACAGCGCCGCCGCAAGCGCCGAGCCGATGCCGACCGCGACCGTGAACAGCGCGAGATAGGCCGTCACCGTCGTTTCGTCGCCGCCGATCCGGCCCTTGATCAGCGGCGGCAAGAGCGACAGTACGACGATGCCGACGAGCCAGAACCAGCTCGTCACCAGCGCGCCCCACCACAGCCGCGCATCGGCGCGCAGGTGCCGCAGCATGGCGAGCGTCGAGGCGGCGATGTTGGCGCGCACCGCAAGATGCGGCGCGCCTTCGCCGCTCGGCGGGATCAGCAGCGCCGCAATCCAGCAGGCGAGCGAGAAGCCGATCACCATCGGCGCAAAGCCGAAGGCGCCGCCGCCGCGCGAGGCGATTCCGCCCATGATCGTGCCGGCGAGGATCGCGACGAAGGTCGCGCCTTCGATCAGCGCGTTCGCGGCGGTTAGTCTTTCGCGCGGCAGATGGTCGGGCAGGATGCCGTACTTCATCGGTCCGAACAGCGAGGCCAGTACGCCGAAGCCGAACAATGCCGCGAACAGGATCGGCAGCGACTCCTTCGCATAGCCCCACACCGCGACGCCGGCGACGGCGATCTCGACGAGCTTGACGACCTGCGCCACCCGCGCCTTGTCGAAGCGGTCGGCGAGTTCGCCGCCGAGGCCGGACAGGACGAAGTAGGGCGCGATGAAGATCGCGCTCGCAAGGGTGATCAGCGCCTCCGCGTCCGGATGGCCGCGGAACAGGATGAGAAAGACGAGCGCCGTCTTGAGGAAGTTGTCGTTGAAGGCGGCGAAGAACTGGCACCAGAACAGCGGCGCGAACCGCCGCGAGAGCAGCAGCGGCGTGCCGGTCGCGTCCATCCCGCTTGATTAATGCAAAGTTCCGCCCGGCGCCATCCGGACGGCGAGGCGTCTCAATAGAGCGAGTCGCGTTCGTTCAGGTCGGCGAGCACGGATCCGATGCCGAATCCGAGCGACATGACGATGACGATACCGAACAAAGCGAGCCACATGCCGAGCTCCTCGGTTTGCCACGGAGACTGGCCCGGGCAACGTGGAGGGGTGGCGGGCGGTTCCTGCGCTTTTCACGCTATCCACCGCTCATCGTTGACGATACCTCACCTAAGCCGCGCGAATTTGGTCAAAACGCCGCCGATGACAGCCGCGTGGGGCCGGAGCATGATCGCCAGACCGCCGGCGCATGGCCGGAACGTTGGGGGGACGACATGGCGCTGATCTTCAACGAAGACACGGTCGCGGCCGAGCCGGCCGGGCGAGGCGCGCGTCGGCAACGCCTGCTGACCACAGCGCGCGTGCCGGCCACCGCGATCCTGCTCGACCGCATGGCACTCGATGCCGGCGCCGAGATGCCGCTCGCCGTGCCGGCGGGCAGCGTTGCCTGGCTGCAAGGCGTCGACGGTGGCGTGACGCTGACGCATGCCGGCGGCGAGGCAGTGCTGAGCGGGGCGAACGTGGCCATGCTGCCGCCGGGCTTTGCCGGGACGCTGCGCGCGGCGCGCGGCGCGGTCTTGATGTACGGCGAGATTCCGAACGCGGCGCGGCTCGATGCCGGCTTTGCATCGCAGCCGCCGCGCTTCCGCGTCGCCGACTGGACGCGCGAGCCGGTGCTCGATTCGGAGCACGACGCGCGCAAGCGCATCTATCTCGTGACGCCGAAGCTGTTCGGCACAAAGGCCGTGAAGGGCGAGATGATCATCTATCCGCCCGGCACCGCGGCGGCGAACCATCATCACGAAGGCGCCGAGCACTTCATGTACGTGCTGCGTGGGCGCGGTACGGTTTATGCGAACGAAAAGCCGTTCGCGGTGCGCGCCGGCGACGTCATCTATTATCCGGATCGCGAGCGGCACTATCTCGAAGCGGCGAAGGACGACGAATTGGTATTCGCCGAATTCTTTGCGCCGGCGGAATTCAAGACGATCTGGGTCGACGAGTCGCAGGTCTGCACATGGCTGCCGACCGGGCGCGACATCGAAGGCCGCGTGCCGCTGCGCGAGATTGCGGCGCATTCGTCGGCGCAGGTCGCGAGCCCGCTCGACGTGTAACGTTCCTGGGCAAAGATGTGATTGCGCCATGCTTGACTTCCGCAGGCATGAGCACGGACGGTTCGCCGGGCGCGGCCCGCGCGGGTCGCATCAGTCAGGCAAGACCCCATTTCGGCCGCCCCCGGCGTGCTCTCTTGTTCGCGGCGCGTGATGAGCGTCGCGGTCTCAATTTAATTTCATCCGGCAGTGCACAGCGCTTAGTTGTGCGTGCCTCGGCGCGCGGCAGATGCCGTCGTCCTGAGGTGCCCGCGTGCAGCGCGGGCCTCGAAGGGTGACGGATGCTCTGAGGGTGGAAGTTGCTGGTGCCGGCGGAGGGATTTGAACCCCCGACCCCCCGCTTACGAAGCGGATGCTCTACCACTGAGCTACGCCGGCCAAAACCGCGCCTCTGATATCGGCGCGCGCCCCCGAAGGCAAGCAATCTACTTGAACAGGTCTCGGATCTTGCGCGGCTGCGCGTCGGGGGCCACGGCCGCTTCCGGCGTCTCGCCGTCGAGTGCCGGGCCGCCCGGCCCGGGATCGTCGGGCGCGTGAACCAGCGGGATCACGGGCTCCACCGGCCGCGGCTTTGCCGATTTTGACGGCTCGGCGCCCGCGGCCGCCGGTTCCACCGTGGCCGGCCCCGGCGCGTCGGCGGCGTCGATCACAGGGGCGGCGGCGGGCGCAGGCTCGCCCTCCCGCATAATCTCGATCACCGGCCTCGTAACGCCGATCTCGGCCAGCGGCACGCGCCACGCGAAGCCGTCGAGCCGGCCGGCCGGCGACACCGGTAGCCATTTGTCGGAGACGACGCCGTCCGCGGTCCAGACCGGATCCCCGGATGCACGCACCGCTCGCGCCATCCATTCGCGCACGCGGCCGGTGTCGCCGTGCTCGGCTTCCTCGATGCCCGCCATCAGAGCGGCGACCCGCTGCGTCGGATTGTCGAGGAACGGCGACAGCGCCGTGCGCGCGGCGCCGAACTCGCGCGCGTCGCGTGCGGCATGCGCGACCGCGAGCGCGCTCTCGATATGGCCGGGCGCCATGCCGGACAGCTTCTGCATGCGGCCGAGCCGCTCGCGCGCCGAATCGCCGAGCCGCACATCGGCATAGGCTTCGGCAAGGTCGGGATGCGGGCTTGCCACCCAGGCGCGCTCGAGGACGCGTCGCGCCTTGCGCGCTTCGCCCGCTTCGGCCAGGCGCCGGCCGGCGAGCGCGGCCGCGGGCACGAACTCGGGCGCCAGCTTGACGGCTTCGAGCACGTCGGCGCGCGCGCCGTCGCGGTCGCTCTCGTCACGCTCCTGCGCCCGTGCGGTAAGCAGCACCGCGCGCTTGCGGCGATAGTCGAATTTTTCTAGCCCGCCCTTCATGTTCTCCAGCGCCGCCAGCGCGCCGGTCCAGTCGCCGACGGCGCAGCGCTCGTCGAGCACGGCTTGCCCGGCCCAGCCGAGCGCGGGCGCGGCCTGCGCCGCTTCGGCGGCGACGCGTTGCGCGGCGACGTGATCGTTGCGCCGCTGCGCCTCGATGTAGAGGCCGCGTAAGCCGAGCAATTTGGTGTCCGGATTGCGCGTCATGGCGCGGAACGCACGCTCCGCGCCGGCACGGTCGCCGGCAAGCTGCGCGGCCTGCGCCGCGAGCAGCAGCGCCAGCGGTTCGCCGGCCGACAGCCGGCCGGCATCGTCGGCGGAGCGGCGGGCAAGCTTGAGGTCGCCGGAGCCGACCGCGATCAGCCCGCGCGAGATGGCGAGATAGCCTTTCATCGCGCGGCGATGCCGGAAGAACAGCGACACCTGCTCCGGCGCGCGCCAGATGCCGCGCACGATCGACCAGATCAGGATCGCGACGATGATGAGGACGAGCAGCGCGACGACCGCCACCATCAGCGACGTTTCGATCCGGTAGCCCATCCATGTCAGGACAAGGTCGCCCGGACGGTCGGCGAACCAGGCGAAGCCGCTCGCGATCAGCGCCAGCGCGATGAGGAAGACCGCGACCCGGATCATTGCGCACCCTGCGTCAGTGCGCGGGCGCTCGAAGCGGCAAGATCGTCGGCAGCGGAAAGCGCGGCCTGCCGCGCCCTGACGCGCGCCAGCCAGTCCTTCGCCGGCGCCTGTGCGGCGTCGGGAAGCTTGGCGACATCGCTCGCGGCCGCGACGAGATCGTTGTGCGAGGCTTCGATTTCCAGCCGCGCCAGCACGTCGGCCGGCTGGTCGCCGGACGGTGCATTGGCAGGGCTGATGCGCACGAGACTGCCGGCGTTGGCTTGCAGCTTTTCGAGGAACGAGCCGGAGGCTTGCGCGCGCGGCGCCGCGATCTTCCGCATCTCCGGCAACAGGCCGCGCAATGCCTGCGCCAGCGCGGTTGCGCTCGGCACGCCGTTCGCCGCGAACGGCTCAAGCGCCGCGACCTTGTTCGCGTCGGCGCCAAGTGTCTTCGCCTGCGCAAGCTCGGCGGCATAAGGGCCGCCGCTCGTCACGGCATTGCGCAAGGCTTGTGCGGCAAGCGCGAGCCGCGTCGCCGATGCTGCCGCCGCGCTCTGCTTGATGCCGGCACGGGCGGACTGCTCGGCCTGTTCGAGGTTCGACAATTTCTGCTGCACGGCGTCGATGTCGGCGCGCGTGACCGTGCTCGCCTGGTTGCGGGCGAGGTCTTTCATCTGCGAATCCATTTGCGCGACGCTCTTGGCCGCCGCGTCGGCGTCCTGCCGCGCCTGCGACGCATTGCCGGCGATATCGTCGATGCGCTTGCCGAGCGCGGCAACGGCGGTGTCGCCGGACTTGATCGCGCTCTCGGACGAGGACAGCCGCTGCGTCAGCGGCGTGATCGCGTTTTGCAGGTCGGTGAGCTTCTGCGCGAGCTGCGGATCGCTGCCGCCGGTCTTTGCGATGTCCTTCAGCGCCGCCTCGATCTGCGCCACGCGCTGCGCCAGCGCGTCGGTCGTCTTGGTTTCAATCGTGGGCGCCGGCCGGCTCTTCAGCGCGTCGACGTCGTTTTGCAACGCGACGATCTGCTGCTTTGGCACCATGTCGCTGCGCACCGGCGCGTTGGAGGGCACCAGCCCGGCATACCAGGCGCCGGTGAGTGCGGCCGCGACGATGACGCCACCCGCGACGCCCGCGAGCAGCACCGCAGCGATCGACGTGCCGGGGCGCGCTTCGTTGGCCGCGGCGGCGATTGGCGGTGCGGCGTCCGGCTCGGCGGCGGCGCGCGGTGGGTCTTGCGGCGGAGGCGGTGGCGGCTCGTACGGGGGTTCGGGCGCCGTGGCGCTGACCGGCTCGGGACCCGGCTCCGGTGCCGGCTCTACAATGGGCTGCGGTTCAGCATGGGGGGCGGTCTGCGGCGTGACGTCGGTCGCGGTCAGGTCGATGGTCGGCGCCTTGCGCTTGCGGGCGGCATCGGGCCCCTGCGGCGCCTTGCGCTTCTCTGCCATGCGGTCTTGCTCCCGAATCCCCGCCCTGCGGCTAG
>Ga0310810_10002449_pt1 | contig 19947 bp, 23 predicted proteins | sample NCmetagenome_FD_207641 | JGI IMG/M metagenome (GOLD analysis project Ga0310810, IMG submission 207641) | Soil microbial communities from experimental microcosm in Duke University, North Carolina, United States - NC | ecosystem: Engineered > Artificial ecosystem > Soil microcosm > Unclassified ...
TGCAAGGGTGCTGCGGGCCTATTTAAAAACCGGGGCCGCACCCCGGTTAGGCTCCCGGAATAAAATCCTAGCGCGGTAAAGCGCTCCGGGTTATTTCGTGAGCTATGACCCGCGCCGCCGCCTATAGACTCGCCCGCCTACTCCGGGCTTCCGGCTACAAAGTTCGCATCAGAAGACACCGACCGAAACGCGGACGGAATTTTTACTCGGTCGTGCGGGTCTAGGCCCTCGTCTCACATCGGCGTCGCGGTTTTCCAAATCTCCTCGAAGGCAGCAATCTTCTCTTGCGCCATTTCTGGGAGCATGACCTTCGCCATCGACGTCGGAGAGCGTGCGGCAAGTTGAACGATTGGCCCACGTCCCAAACATCGTTGCCGTCAACGAGTATCAGTCGGTCATGAAGGCTCTTTGCAGGAGCCAACCGCACTACTAGCGGGCGGCTGCTACCCCATTGTTGGCTCCATTTCTTTGCTGCAACAGCGAGCATGTTTTTCTGTCCGGTGGCGGCAAGCACGCGCACCGTAACCTGCTCACTCACTTGCCCTGCGTATTCGCTCAGCAGCGTTTCGTCAGCATAGGGGTCAACGATGAGGGCGTTGTCCCGCGCCTCTCGTAGAGTACCTGCCCTACCACTGCGAAGGCGTCGTGCGCGTTTCCTGCCGCGATGAATGACCGTGATATGCAGCGGGTTTCTAGCCGCGCAAGTGCCTCATGGACGACCGCCAAAATGGTGTGCCAGTTCTGCTTCTCAAGCGGGCCGCTCAAATTTTGCGCGGCAACCCTAAAGCTTGCCATCGTGGCCTGATTAGTTCTCACTTCCAGTATCGCAGACACCTGGCCTAACCACGCGTTTTGGACTTTTGCTCTTTAGATTTATGCTTTACGTCCGGATTGCCGCCCCGCTTTTTAGCCGCCGGGTGTGCCATCTCGTTCTCCCTCCAACATGGAATTGGGATAAGGGCATGGCGGTGGCTTTGGTTCGGCTCCCGGATGGAACTTTTCTGCTGCTGATTCATGACCCGCTACAAAGGCCAATTAAAAGCATGGCGGACCGCGCACCACGTTGACATCGTCGTGCGGCCTCGCGGCTTGGGCACGCGACTGGATGCGATGTATGACTTTCACATTCAGCACGGCATCAAGCCGCAGCGCGGTCACGGCACGCACACGGCCGATAGCCCAGTCATTCGTTGGTGTTTTGCAGATGCGAGCTTAGCCGCAGCGTTTGCGGAGAAGTTTGGGACGTAGTGCTATCAGCCGTCGAACTTTGCCTTTGAACATGCTCAAGCACAAACACGCGGATCGCCGACGACAGATTACCCTGTGTGCGAGCAGCATTAATTTCACTGAGCAATTCTGTCACCCGCACGCCGTGCAAACGAGCGATGTGTTTAAGCTCAGTCCAGAACGCGGCTTCAAGAGTGACGCCCGTTTGGTGGCCATCAAGCCGGATCGAATGTTTTCTGTTGGCTGATTTCATGAGATTCGCCGCGCCGCTAAAATCCCCAAAACTAGCAGCTCCTTTCGCCGCGGATAAACCGCAGCGACTTCCTTAGTTCCCAAAAGCTCCGGCTGGCCATGAAACCTGGTGGATGATGCTGCCGAGGTCCGCTAGCCGACACAGGAACGATGGAGCGAAGCCGGCGTTTGACACGCTTGGAGGACCCGACCCAGCCCCATGCCCCAGAAAAATTATCATTGGCTGACGAATATTGGGTCTATGACTGCCAGCGTGCGGCTCTGCTGCTGATCTTACCGACCGCGTACAGGTTGAAATCGGATTATCCGAGATACGAACTTTCGAATGCCGAGCATGAGGAAAAACCACGCAGTTTGCGGCGTCCGGAAGCACTCAGATAATGATCTCAGAAGAGGTATCCTCTGCGTCGAGGAGGACACGCTAATCAAGGCTGGATGATCGCTCGGCGCAGAGTCGCTCGTGGCGTCTAAGTAGATTGATGCGCAGATGCGCCGCTCAATGGATCGCCATCATGCCGTTGATCGGGTAGTCGGCGACGTGTCCCCGGGCCGGGCGGCTGCGCTTATCATCGTCGCTGTCTTGCTTTGGTTTAGCTCTGGCTGGACGGAGTGGCTTCGATCCCTCATTGGCTTGGGCCATCGCGTCTGACGCCTTACGCGGGGCGGCAAAATTCGTTGCGGTCACCGGATACGCGGGTTCCGGCTCAGGCGTGTAACGAGGCTGTAAGCCCTCAAGCTGTGACGTCGCAATTGGACTGGGCTGTGGCTCCATCCAGCTGCTGACAAGGATCAGAGCCGCAGACACCAGGACGCTCATGACAACGAAGTATGAAACAACAGGCATGCGCATTGGACATCTAACCCGACACGCCATTTTCCGTTCCGGTGTCGCGATACCGCGTGGGGTGTCGGGAACTTAGTTCCGCTGGTATAGGGGAACCGGGTTTGACACCTGCGAATTATGACAAGCGCAACAGAGGGGCTCACATGCCTGCGATTATTATCCCAGTGGTGCTGTGGGTCGGCGGCGCCGCCATTCTGCTCGGGGGCGGTTGGTACGTCATCGGCCACATGGTTCATTAGTTTCGTTAGTACCAGAGGGAGGCAGTCCGTCGGACGTCAAATCGGCGGGCTGCTTTTTTATTTGCTGACAGGAACGCTGACTGGCGTCTCGGGTTTTTATTTTGACTGCGGTGGTTTTCCCCTTCGAACGCAGTCGATTCAGCAGAAAGTGACCGCCGTCGCCAGCAGCGGCGGTCCCTTTGACGCCCTTGGCCAACAGCGAATCCCGAGGAACTTACCCAGTCGCGACGGCCTTAGTGTCATGGAGCGACTATGGCCACCGATCCCGATGCTAGCGAATGGGAACTGCTGCAAGACTACTTTGCTGCACTCTCAGATCATGATCCCGCGCAGGAACGGCAGCCCCTTGATGCTATTTTTGACGCTGCGACCCGGCGCCGGTTTGGTGATTGGATCGCACGCAGTGCCGCGAAATCGTGCTCGCGAAAAGCAGGCACGTGACTATGTCTTTTGACAATCGAAAAGCGTTGGCCCGGGCTAACGTTAATCGCGATTAGGTTCGTTGAAATTCAGCCAACTCTTGTAGAGCCCCATCAAGCGCGACATAAGCTTATGCGTGCTGAGGGAGCGATGGCTGTCCGACGTTTAATCGCGGCTGGTTCGTTCGGACCGGAAGAGATCGCGGCCATGACCGCTGCGTTTGATGCAGCATGTACGACCCTTCGCTTGAATAGCAATGACGACCCAGTGACCGAGCTACTCGCGAAAGCTATCGTGACCGTCGCCGGAACTGGCGAGCTGGATCCTGCGACAATCGCCAATCGAGCGATCCATGCACTGGGGATAAAACAACCGAGCGAGCAAAGCCGGGCAAAAACAGGAAAAGCCAGAAGTTAAGAACCAAACCAGCCGAGTGCTACGTGGCATCGGGAGGAATATCGGGCGGAGGTATGCAAGTTCTTTGGCCCGCTTTACAGCGAGTTTGCGATATTCGCTGGCTTGTTTCCGGAAAGCCGCCTTCAGTTCGGAATTGTCCGTATCGGACGCCATCCGCTCAAACTTCACGGCTTCAAAAAGATACTCCGCGACCATTTTCATACATGGGCCCCCCGACGGCAGCCTGTATCCGGCAAACCCACTATAGCCGGGGACCGTCTTGTCGCGAGGTTCGTTAAAGCTCGAGTTGAACTAAAAGGAGTTAAACCAAAACTTTAGGTTCCCTTGCGCGTTCCTCGGACTGACCCGTGCCCCCACCCCCGAGAGGGGTTGCGGGTCTCATGGATGATCCCTTGGCCGTCGCGGCGCCCCCCTGTACCGCGGCGGCCTTTGTTTAGTTCGTGAGCGCGTGATGCCCCAGATCGAATTCCGCGGCCTTCCCGTAATCGATACCGAAGAGGCGGAGACGTTCACTATCGCCGTTAAGCCGGAGGATATAGAGGAAGGCGACGAAGCCGACCCAGGGCAGCACCCGATAGCAATCGCACTGCGCCGCCAGCGCGGCGTCGATGACGCGCGAGTGTCCAAACGTGAGGTTTTGGTCCGGCGCGGCGATCAGTGGAACGGCGCGCCGAAGCGCGGTCTCCTAAGCCGGTAAATTTTTCGCGAACGCTGTGTCAAAATTAAATGCGGTGGAGTCCGCGTTTGCGGCAAATCTTTTTTTGGGGCCCACAAGAGCCCCAACCTCTGTCTTTGACTTACTACTTGAAGCGGCCCCGCGTCCGCCGCATCGGAACTTGGGGCCGCTTCTTTTCGCCGTGGTTCCCTAAGCGACGAGCACGTTTTCACTAGCCGATTTGCAGCGAGCGGAAACAGAAGCCAAACCATTTCGTTAAGTCTATGGATCGCGCAATGCTCCTCGACTCCAACATATGCGCGGTCTAGGGACCAGGGTTTTAAGAAACCGCCTTGGTCCCTTTTATTCAGTTCGGTCAATTGAATGATCGGCAGTCGAGTCATTGCCGAGCGCGGAAAGGCGAATCGCTAGGCGGCGCACCGAAGCGGGTTTCCTAGTGCGAATGAAACCGATGTCTGAACTCACGCAGCACCTCCGTAAAAAAGCCTATCAGATTTGGCTGGACGAGGGCCGTCTAGAGGGCCGAGAACGCATTCATTGGCAGAAGGCACTGCACCGCGAGCGCCTGAACAGACAGGAGGACTACCTTCGATATTGGGCCGCCAATGCCGGAGCAAAGGATGACCCGCTACACGGCGTTATGCGCCGAGTCATAATCACAACAAAAGACAAAGACGTTGCCAAAGAACGCGAGTGATTTCGGCGCTCCGAAGCGGGTTCTTAGTTCGCGCTTGCCCATCATTCGGACAATGAACAAAAAGCGAAGCGGCAACTAGGATAGAAACGACAGCGCCGTGAACCTACCGGCAACGCTTGTCGCGATAGTCCTACTTAAGGGTCATCCTTCGCTTTGCCGCCAATTGGCAGGATCATCCCGACAGTGCGGCGAGAGCGATTATTACCCCAAACAATAATAAGTTCAGCCAGCGGTCGCCGCTGTGATCCCAGATGCCGGACCATTGTTCGATGAAATGCATGCGACGCTCTGAATGTCCTGCGCGGTGAACGTGGGCGTGCCAATTATTCGTTCGATGGGTGCAACATGGCGTCGTAGTTCATTTTGACCGTCTCATAGCACTCGCAGGCCGTCTCTCTAAGCGCCGCAATGTCGTCGAGCTTGATACGTCCGCGCCTGTACGTGATCATCCCAGCCTGTTGCAACTTATGAGCGACAACTGTCACGCTGGTGCGCCGAACGCCAAGCATTTCGGCGAGATACTCTTGTGTCAGCTCGATCTCGGCGTCGCCGCGCAGATCAGACGCCCGCAACAGCCAGCGCGCCAGTCGATTTTCGACCTCGTGACTCACGTTGCACGCCGCTGATTGCTGCGTTTGCGCGAACAGCGCCTGCTCGTGGGCGCCGATCAGCGCGCGAAGCCCGGGCTGCTCATTGATGATGCGCTTGAATTGATCGACGCTGCAGCTCAGCGATTGACCAGCGAGTTGGACGATAGCGCGGTTGAGTGAGATCCTCCCATTGAGCGCCGCACTTGCACCGATCACACCATCGCGCCCGGTCATGGCGGTTTCGATCGCCTCCCCGGTCGCAAGCGGAATGACCAGTGAAATGACGCTATCGATGGGAAAATGCACCTCGCTGACAAGCTCACGAACATTACAGAGAATGTCGTGCTGCTTAAGTTCAGTGTGCTTGAGTTGAGCCACGACAGGCCGCCGCGTTGTCTCGGGCAATGCGTCGAGGAGTCGATTGGATTTGTAGGGCATTGCGGTGCTCCCTGTTCTACAGGCGGGAGCACCACTTGGGCTCTCAGCCACCGACGCCTGCAGGCGCAGAGCCGCTTTGCCGGTGATAGACGTTTAACCAATCTTTCCTAGGTCGGGTTCCCCACATAGCCGGCTGGTATCTGTTGCTATGCATAAGTAGCCAACGCCACTGAAAACAGGCGCTTCAAAATAAAGACGTATGAGACCCTGCTGCGTTGCAACCAACCTCCCACCAAGTGTATTGACGCGGCACAATGCCGTTGTATTTCTTTCATCTACGCGGTGCCAGCCCTGATGGCGTCGAGGGACAAGAATTTCCCGACGATGACGCAGCTCGCCAAGAGGCCGAAGCGGTAGCACGTGATCTAGCTCGCAATCGAACTGGCGTCTCAGCCGAGCGCGTTATTGTCAGAAACGCGGAGGGCGAAATCGTGGGCGATGAACCACTGAGCTGATGTTGCTCTATGTTTGTGGTACAAGAGCGATTATCCGTCTCGCAATAGCGCTTGGAGTTCTCGGATAACGTTCTCCAAATGACCAGCGACTTCACCGCTCCGGTCAATCAATTGGTCCTGCTTGAAATGTAGAAAGCGCGGGTGTTCGCCGTGTTTCTGCAGCGGCAAGGTTGCGCCCCGAGCGGAACTGCTTCCAGTCGCGGATCTCGGCAACCAGTGCGGTGGCCACAATCGGGCCAATAGTTCGCCCTCGAAAGCCCGGGACGCCAGACTGGCTGCGGTTGGAGAACAAACTGGTTCGATATCTCCGGCGTGGGATGAATTACCACCTGCGCAGCGGGGATGTTCCTGGCGTTCAGTACGTGGCGGCCTCTTGTTGTCGGCGGCTTCGCGTGCTGGTCCATCGCAGCGATTGTCCCCACGTCAGAATAAAGAGAAACCGCCGACGGGACGGCGGTCTCTCCCTGCATAGTTACGTGGGGAGTGAGGCCCTAACAGGCCGATGCTCAGCTACGCTAAATTGATCTGAGGTGCGTTAGGCCGATTGGGCGAATTAGACTTAATTGCGACTCGCTCGCCAATTTTCGATGTCTGCTTTACCCACAATAGCGACCATATGCAGCGCAACCAGCTATGGGCCACACGGCGAAATCGCCCGCCTTATTCGATCACCTCATTGGCGCGGACAAGGAGCGAGGGGGGAATCGTCAGGCCGAGGCTCTTCGCGGTCTTCGCATTGATGACGAGCTCGAATTTGGTTGGCTGTTCCACCGGAAGCTCGTTGGGCTGCGCGCCCCTGAAGATCTTGTCGACGAAGGTTGCGAACCGGAAATAGAGGCCAGGATAGTTCACCGCGTAGGCGATCAATCCCCCAGCTTCGACGAACTCGCGGCCGGGATAGGCGGCGGGCAGCCGATATCGGGCAGCCAAGTCGACGATCGTTTGTTGATGCAGTTGGGTGAGGCCGTCTGCGCCAACGACAAGCGCGTCGACATGCTGTTGGGCTGACAACTCAAATGCATGGCCTAGTTCGCCCTCGCTCCGCACATCGAGAAGCTCAGCCGCAATACCGAGGGAGCGCGCCGCCGTTTTTGTCTCTTCCCATTCGGGTGGAACGGCCGGATTGCCCATATTGTGAAGCAAACCGACGCGCGAGAGGCTTGGAACCAGCTCTTTGAGAATTTCGACCCGTTTTGCGCTCAGCTCGGTGCTGAAGGTAGTCATCCCCGTGATATTGCTGCCAGGCTGCGCGAAGCTTGCAACAATGGCGCCGGGGCCGCCCATCGTCGCCATGACAACCGGAATGACTCTGGTTGCGTTTTTGGCCGCTACCGCGGCAGGGGTCCCCCGCGTCACGATCAGGTCGACGTTCAGACGAACCAGTTCGGACACGAGGTCCGGGAAGCGCTCAGCGCGACCGTCCGCTGATCGATATTCAATGATCAAGTTCCGACCTTCGATGTAACCAAGTTCTCGCAACCCGTTGCGAAGGGCGTCGAGATTGGCGGCGTTCTGCGCCGCGGGGATCGGCTCCAGAATCCCTATGCGATAGATCTTCCCCGCTTGCTGCGCGCGCGACGCGAGCGGCCATGCTAACGCCGCCCCGCCGAGGAACGTCATGAACTCGCGTCGTCGCATATTCTCTCCAAAGCTCAGAGGAGAGATTATATCGGCTCAAATGAGTACTTTGATATGGCTGAAACCAGCATCATAACCGTCACTGCAATCCAAAGGCAATGTCCGCTTTGGGTCATAATGTCCGCTACAAAAAGCGATGTACGCTTTGCCCTAATAGCGACCGCGAAAGCGGACTTCGGCAAACCGTCATGTCCGCTTTACCTCTGAAAGCAGACATGTGCAGTGCACGCGCCGATGTCAGCTAAGGGCCACAAGCGTACATCGCACAAATTATTCGATCACCTCGTCGGCGCGCGCGAGCAGTGGTAACGCCACAGTGACTCCCAGCTCTTTCGCTGTCTTAAGATTGATGACGAGTTCGACCTTGGTCGATTGCTGGATCGGAAGGTCGGCAGTCCTTTCGCCTTTGAGAATTCGCCCGACGTAGACGCCAGCTTGTCGAAAGGCATCCCCAACATCGGTTCCGTAGCTTATGAGGCCTCCAGCTTTCGCAAAATTCCGTGTGGCGTAGATTGCGGGGAGTGAATTGCGGCTTGCAAGCGCGGCAAGTTGGTTGGCGCGGCTGCTGAAAAAGTTGTCGGGATCAATTAAGAGTCCACCAACCTCTTGGCGTTTCAGGCTTGCAAATACGGAGTCGAAGTCCTTTTCCGAGCTGGCCCGAACGATGATCAGCTTTCGTCCGAGCTCTTTCGCGGCAGCACTCACAGCTCGAACATCCAACTCCGCGATGGGACTTGACGGATTCACCAGCATTGCGATCGAAGCGGATTTGCGGGTAATCTCGTGCAACGGTTCAAACTGTTTTGGTACGACAACGTTAACCAGAAAGCTCACGCCCGTGATGTTGCCAGTGGGTTGATTAAAGCTTGTTACGAGTCCCAGCTTGATTGGATCTCCTCCCGTCGCGAAAACGATCGGAATCGTGTTGGTCGCATCTTTAGCCGCAACGGCCGATGCGACGCCGCCGATTGTCGCAATGACGGCCGGTTGGAGACGAACAAGCTCCATCGCCAGCGCGGGCAACCGGCTATTTTGACCTTCCGCCCAGCGGTACTCCAAAACTACGTTGTGCCCATCAGTAAAGCCGGTTTCGGCAAGGCCCTTTGGGAAAAAGCCGACGAAAGGATTGTGCGAGTCGAGACCAAGAACACCGACCAAAGGCAATCCGCCCCGCTGAGCAGTCGTAGCGCCTGGCCACATACCTAGTGCGCCGCTTAAAGCGGCCAAAAATTCCCGTCGTCGCATGCTCGCAGCCTTGAAACAGGTATCGTATCGGCTCCGGCCAATAATTGATAGCGACGAGAACTACCACGGATGCGATGCTCGGAGTGTTCAGCGTGATTTACGCTGCGGGGTCACAAGCGGACGTTCGCACCGCAAAACGTCACGTCCGCTTTACCCCCGATAGCGACCACGAAAGCGACTTCTCTCAAAAACCCAATGCCCGCTTTAGCCCCGAAAGCGGCGCACAAGCCCATGTCTGATATGGGCCAATAGCGACATTTCCAAACAGAAAGACCCCCACGGCGGTCTGCCGAAATTCAGCAGCCCCGAATGAGAATGGGAGCATTTACCCGGCTTTCGCTAGCACAGGCTGATCTGGTTTCAAGTGAGACCGAGGTCTAGAAAGAATTTCGGAGACGCGTTCGACACCGGCTGACAAAGGGCCTTGCAAGAACTGAACGCCCTCCGGGAACTGCTGCGGATCATTATTGGGCGTCTGCCCTGTTTCGTTGAAAATGCCTACAAGTATCGACACACCCGGTGCCTTTCGACGTAAACGACGCGACGTGTAGTGCAATTGCGCTGGCGTCGCGTGCTCCAAGTAGCAGAGACAGATGAGCGCGACGTCCTTTAGTTCCAGGGCAAAGAGCTTGGATATTGAAAGCGTTTCCGGGTCTTTCGCTTCTGCCGCAATCCCTTCGCGGCGCAGCAGCTGGGCGAGCGGCATGGCCACGGTTTCATCCAGCGGTCCAAGCCCTGGGATGCAAAGCACGGTTCCTTCAACAGAATTGATTGGTGGCGGCGATGGCGAAGCTGAGACAATCTCCTCCAATTGTTTGAGCTTCTCCGGTTGAACTCCATCCTGTGAGGGTATGTTTCGCGAATCGTTGTGACTCTCCAAATCCTCGACAAGTTCTGCAACTGTGTTGCGAATACGCTGCGCCTCCTCTTGATCCAATCGACCTCGTTGCCAGTCGGCCCACGCCAGCCTAAGAGCGCCCATGAATATTTGCTCGTAATACTCGGTCAGTGTTCGATCTTTGAGGAGCGACTGCGCCTGTTCTGTCGCCTCAATTGGGTCACCTGCAAGCATGCGCTGATAGGCACTTTCGCTTGGCGAAAGCGCGGGTCGATCACCTAACAAAACTTCCAAAAATTTGAGACGTTCCACATGGCGGCCCAGCACGACCAGACACATCGTCAATGGCGTCGCGAGGATGAGTCCAATTGGCCCCCAAAGCCATGTCCAAAAGGTGGCAGATACAACGACCGCCACCGGCGAAAGTCCGCTGCTATAGCCGTAAACCATAGGCTCGATCACGTGACCGATTAGGGGTTCGACGATGAGGAAAAGGGCCGCTGTCATCAGCATCATGGACCAGCCGGAGTCGACGGCAGTCGCAACGATCAAGGGAAAGATCGCAGCTACAATTGCACCGATGTACGGAACAAAGCGCAGGACCATCGCCAATAATCCCCACAGCGGCGCGCTGGGGACGCCGATGGCCCACAGTCCGATGCCGATGATCAGCCCGAATGCGGCGTTAAGGGCCAGTTGCATCAGGAAAAGGCGGCTTAGACGTTTTCCGGCGTCGTCCATGGTTAGAGTTGTTCGCTGAAGATCGTGCGAACCGGCCATTCGAATGAGCCGGTTGCGTAGGTCCTGCTGCTGCAGAAGGATGAAAACGACGAAAATAATGATAATGCCCGTGGTCGCGAGGGGGTGGATCAAGGGAGCGATCAATGTGGCGAGTGTTTGGAGGGCGCCAGGATCTGGTTGCCGCACTTCAACCGGAATGGGCCTATCCGGGAGGGTGCTCGCGTCCGGTGTTGCAGGCGAAGTCGGTTTTGCGTTTTTTGGCCGATCGAGTTCTTTCTGCAGGTTCTGCAACACCTGCGAAGCCTGTTCGAGAGTTCCGCTCGCGGTAGCCGCGCCGCGGAGCGTTTGTACTTTCTCCGCCAGATTCGACTGATAGCGTGGCAGATCCCCGGCCAGTTGACTAACCTGGGCAAACATCAAGGTGGCGAGTCCGAAGATCACGCCGAACGCGAGCAGGACAACAACCGTGACTGCTGCAAAGCGCGGCAAATACAGGCGCTGAAGGAGTTTCACTGGAGGCGCTAGCACAAAGCTGAGCAACACAGCGAGCGCCATTGGCAGCAATACTTCTCGTCCGAAGTAAAGGGCCGCTATGATTGCGGCGGCGACGAGGACAGTCGCTAGCGAATTACCCGACTTCGCACTCATGGTTGACGGCGATTCCGCATGGGGACAGCCCGACCGTTCGGCCACCCGGCTATTGTCAGGTCGCTATGCGGGCTCGAAAACAAACTCCGCTTCCGACGTAAAAGTTCCTCAACCCGCGACTGGAGCGGAGCGCACGATCCGACGCTTCGGAGCCGAACTCCAGATCCGTAACGAGCGACACAGGATTGCCTCTGAAAGAATAAGCCGGCGCGCACGGCTTACGTCGAGGCGGTGCGGTTGTTAGCGCGCGCGTGGCCGATGCCGATGCGCCGCGTTTGCAGCTCTGCGACACCAAGAGCAATCTGGCGACGGAACGGACGGTCGCTCAGGAGGTTGGCCCCAAGCTACAGTAGTCACTCCAACCTTCCGAGTTTAACACCAATGGCTCCTTCTCGAAGTTATGCCGTCAAAGCGCTAAAGAGCCACCCTGTTGTTACGGGCGTGGTCGTGGCTCTCGCTGCATCGGCGATTTTGAATCGCTTTCTCGCAAAAAGGGCCGAGCGGCGTAACCCTCCAACGGGGCGCTTCATCACGGTGGACGGGGTTCGACTCCACTACGTTGAGCGAGGAACAGGGAGCCCGCTCGTCCTACTTCACGGCAACGGGAGTATGATTCAGGACTTTGAATCGAGCGGTTTAATTGATCTGGCTGCAAAGTCGTATCGCGTTATCGCCTTCGATCGTCCTGGATTCGGCTATAGCGACAGGCCTCGCAGCACCGTCTGGACTCCAGAAGCGCAGGCCGACCTCATCAACTCTGCTCTTGTGCAGATGGGCGCCTCTCAACCGCTCGTACTCGGACACTCTTGGGGAACGTTGGTTGCAGTGGCCCTTGCGCTAAAATATCCACGCAATATCCAAGCGCTAATTCTGGCCTCAGGCTATTACTATCCGACCCTTCGAGCGGATGTCTTGATACTATCACAGCCAGCGATGCCAATAATCGGCGACGTATTGAGCCACACAATATCTCCTATTATTGGCAGACTGATATGGCCGCTTCTTCTTCGCAAGATTTTCGGTCCGAGCCCTGTCCCAAAGAAATTTGGAGGCTTTCCGGAGGAGATGGCTATGCGTCCCTCTCAGATCGGGGCTGCTGCGGCCGAAACAGCTCTTATGATCCCCGCGGCCAAAAAGTTCGGAAAGGCGTACAGCCATCTCAAGATGCCCATTGTGATCGTTGCAGGGACAGAAGATCGACTGATTGAACCGCAGCAATCCGCCCGTCTGCATCGTGATATTGTTCAGAGCACCCTGCGGCGCATTCCAAGTATGGGACATATGGTACATCAAACTGCGACGGCACAGGTCATGTCAGCGATAGACACGGTGGCGAGACAAAAGAATGAGGCTGCTGGCGCGATTGAGACTAATGGCCAAAAGCAACCCTTGGGCAGCGTCGTCGAATTTGCTGCGCGGTGATAGCCGTTCTCGAGCCTTTTTACCGCTGAGATCATAATTAACCGGCATCTCCCCCATCCCCGCATGTCCGAGATATCGAGGTCTTCAGCGGCGCAAGTTCACCACGGCTCTGAACGCCACCGCAAGCAGGGTAGTTCCGGTATGGGTCACAAGCAAATATATCCGCTGCAAAACGTCATGTCCGCTTTAAAAGCTGACTTGCTCCTGGTGTCGGGTCGGCTGCATGGCGGCGAAAGCGATCACGATCGCCTGCTGCCCAGCGACGCCAGTGCTCTTTGCAGCTCGGCCTGCGTGAACGGCTTGCGCAGCGGCGTTCCGGACAAATTTTGAATATCCAAGGAGGCTGTCATGATGAGCGTCCGCAGTTCAGGTCGCTGCTTCTTTGCTTCGCGCGCCAACTCCATGCCGTTCGACCCTCCGGCCAGCGTGTAGTCGGTCAGGAGGATGTCCAGCCTTCCGCCGGCGCTAAGAATGCCACGCGCTTCTTCGACGCTGCGCACTGCAATAGGCCGGTAAGCGAGATCATAGAGTTGCTCAACGATCGTCTTTCTGACCGCGTCGTCGTCCTCCACGACAAGCACGACGTCTTCATTTTGCAGCGGTAGGCTGGCGGCGTGTTGCATTGAAGCTTGCTCGGGAGATGGCATCTCTTTGCTGCGCGGCAGATACAGAGTGACAGTCGTGCCTTTGCCGGCTTCGCTGATGATTGAAATGTCGCCCCCAGACTGCTGGATGAACCCGTGAATTTGGCTGAGGCCCAGCCCTGTGCCTTTGCCCAGGCCTTTGGTCGTGAAAAAGGGCTCGAAAACTTTGCCGAGGACCTCCTCGCTCATACCGCTGCCAGAATCGGAAACGGCAATTGCCACGTAATCTCCAAACAGCGGCCGGGTGGCTTGCCTTTCGGCGAAGGTGACGTTTCGTGCCTTGATGGTCAGCCGGCCGCCGCCAGCCATGGCATCGCGCGCATTGACGACCAGATTGAGAAGTGCCGATTCGAGCTGAGTCAAATCCGCAAACACCGGCCACACGTCATCCTCGCAGGCTATTTCGATCTGCACCGCCTCGGTGATGATACGACCTATCCATGTTTCGCCGTCTGCCAGCACGCGCCGCACGTCTACCGCTACCGGCCGCAGGGTCTGACCACGCGAGAAGGCCAACAACTGGCGGATCAAGGCAGCGCCTCGCTCGGTGGCTTGTTCGCACGCCTCCAGCAGGCGCCGCAATCTTGGTGCGGCTTGTTGTTTTTTCGCCAAGCTCAGGCTTCCGGAAATTATCATCAGAAGATTGTTGAAATCGTGGGCGATGCCGCTGGTAATGCGACCAAGAGCATCCAACTTCTGCGATTGCAGCAACGAGGTCTCGGCTTTTTGCCGCCGCTGGATTTCTTCGTTCAGCGACTGGGCCACGTCCTTGAGCTGTTGAATGGCCAAGCCTTCGCGTTGCGCGCGCCTTAACGCGAAAAGAGTCAACAACAAGAGCGCGGCGGTAATGACGATGCCAACGCCGGCTGGAACAGCCAAATCTCGAGTCCATTCTCGGATAATTGCGCCGCGCGCGATCGAAAACGTGATGTAAGCCGGGAAATTGCCTATCTTGGCGCTGGCATAAAGACGACTTTTGTTGTCGACGGGAGATGACGTGTAGCGGATCTGATGGGCAGCCGCCGAATCTCGCCGCAGGTCGGTCAAATCCAATTTTTGCCCGACGGTGAATTCAGGGTAGCGAGCGAGTATGTCGCCGTCGCTGCGCAACAGAACAACCGAGAAATCGTCTTGAACATCGCCCACCGTGGCATAGAATTTTTGAAAGTAATCCACAAACGCCGAGCTACCGACAATGCCGTTGAAACGGCCGTCGCCACTGCTCCTGCGAATGCTAAAATTGAAGATTGGGACCTTGCTGATTTTGCCGATATAGGAGCCACCCAGGAATAGTCCGGCGTCACTTTCTTTTTGAGCCAAAAAATAATCTCGGTCGGAAAAATTGGTCGGCGGGGACGGAAATGCCCGCGTGTTAAGGACGTCAGAACCATCGGCCCCAAGCACAAAGACCGATCCGATTTGAGGGCCGGTCAGCTGTGTCGCCTTCATCTGGCTCCAGAGATCGTGAGAATTGCGGATAATGTCGTCCGGCATTCCGACAAGGAGCCGGTCGGTATGGTAAAGCGCGAGCTGGATAGTTTCGAAGACCCGCTGCGTGTGCTCTTGCAGCATTGCCACCAGATGCAATGCCTTCGCTTCGGCGGCGCGATGAGCGGAATCGTAGGTGATATAGGCGTAAGCAGAAAAGACAATGGCGGGGGCGACGACGGAGGCGACGCAGAGAACCTTGAGGCTGCGCAACCGAGCGGGGCTGACAGCCGCCAGAACCTCTGGGCCAACTAACTTCACAACGCAGCCATACCAATTGATGGAATTTTCAAGCCTAGTGCAGGGAAAGGAGTGAACACAATCAAAATGTGCTAGCCGCTTTATGCGGCAAATACGTGCAATGGGCTAAATGAGCCATCTGAGCGGGCAGAAAGCGCGCCATATGGCCAATAAAACGAACTGTAGAAAAGACACCCGGCTCAGAAAAACGCACTTTGAGTGCCAGGCCAGACAAAGAAGAGTTCCTCGAAGTCGTTGATCTTCGCAGCTGGCGTTGGCGCGAAAGAAATAGTGATGTCCCGTTTAAGCAGACATGTGCAGCGGCTAAGGGTCTTTCCATGTCACGTCTCGCGCAATTTGCGTGCCGATAGAGCTGCGGGCCGATTGATGCTGGCCATTAGCCACGCAACGAGTTTCGGATAGGCCGTGAGATCAAGGTTGAGGTGAGTCAGCACGTAGAGAACGCACGCGACCATAAAATCGGCCATGCCCCATTGGTCGCCTGCGAAGAAGGGATTACGCGCGAGTTCCTGCTCAAGGATTACAAGAGACTGTCGCAGTTCTTTTTCTGCCTCGTCTGCTACGGCAGCGTTTCGCTGCTCGGGCGGATAAAATACTCGATTGCGAAATAGCGCAATAAGTGGTGGCTCAACGTGATTCGAAACAAAAAATGCCCATTGCAACATCCGCCCTCGTCCTTGCGGTGAAGATGGGCAGAGCCAACCCTTGTACTTTTCGGCAAGGTACAAATTGATTGCTGCCGATTCCCACATCACGAATCCATCGTCATCAATTGCCGGCAAGCGACCGTTCGGGTTCAACACAAGAAACCAAGGTTCCTTGCATTGCGCGTCCGGGACGCCGAATGTCACAGGTATGTGCTGGTAAGGAAGATTCATCTCATTAGCGAGCCAAATCACACGGAAGGCACGCGAATGAGCTGCTCCATAAATCTTGAGCACAGTGTCCCTCGCAGGTCTGCTCCAGAAGAAGCCAGATTAAGCGGTGCTCGTTTTGGGAGATAGGAGAAAAATACCCGACCAGGTCCGCTTTGGGTCCTATGCCGACATATGCGGTGCACCAACGCATGTCCGCTTTACTCCAATAGCGACTGCAAAAGCGGACATGGGGCGGAAGCTTATGGCCGCGAAATACCAGCCCCGTAAACCGACCGGCGGCTATCAAATACCGAACGGCTCAGCCGTTGCCGCAGCATATGATCAAAATGCTCACGGTCGGAGCATTTGGATCTTCGCCCCTAGGCCATGAACCTATATTCACGTGCTAATGCGCTATCGAGGTGCAAACGTATGCGCGGACATCTGACAGCGTTCGACGACGGCCCGTTTGGCTGCAGCAACTCCTTCGCGCAATTCATTAAGTGCCTTAGCCAGTGAATTCTGTGTTTTGGTATCGAGATGCTTGATACGCTCGTTAACAGCGAGTTCCGCCTTAAGAAATGGCTCAAAAGCTAATAACTGTGCGAGCGCGTGCTCTCCGAGTTGGGTGCGACGACGCCCGATACTTTCCCGCTTCAGCTCTGGATCCTGCTCAGCGCGATCGCACTTCTCGTCGAGGACGTGGAGCGTATCCCGCAGCGCTTCAACGCACTCGCGCATCGGGTCAAACGCACTTTCTGGAGGCCAACGCAACATTGTTGGCACAATACGCGCGGCAATCTCGATATCGGTCATTCGTCTTGCCATGACAGTGTTCCTTTCATCAGGGTCCTTTCGCAGCGGGTGCTTCGGATTCTGGAACAGTTATCCAGCGGATGACGGGGCGCTCATGTGCTGGCGATAGCCAGGTGATAGGTCCGCCGCCGTAGCCATAGACGCCCATGCGGATCTTTTGCTTGTCAGCGTTTTGAGCGGCCGCCAAAGCCCCCGCCACGGCGTTAGCGACGTCGTCGTAGGCAGCGGGGGCGTGATCGATGGAGTCTTTGCCACTGCGTCCGGTTTTGCGTTCCAGCCCAACAAGCTGCGCAAGCAGTCGGGCGTGGTCCAACAGCGTGACGCGCCGCGAATTGAGCAATGGCAACAGGTCGCGATACAGGTCTGACTTCGGCTTTTTGCAGCGTTCGTAGATGATGCCGCACTTCCGAAACTGCTCGGGGGGCCAATCGCCGCCGTAGTGGTCGCCGGTTACGCGGCTCACGTTGTAGGCGCGCAGCGTCGCAGCAAATTCCGCCACCACGGCTTCCGGGCTGAAGGGCGGACGGACTTCGCGCACGGCATCGACAAACAGGCTGCCGGCGTCGCGATGGGCGATGGCGAGCGTAAAGGAGTCACGGGAGCCGCCACTCGGGTCTACAAAGCCGAAGTAACGCCGCTCGCGTAGCGGCGCACGCTCAAGCATGCCGACTTCGACGCAGGCATCGACTGCCTCCCGCGAGACGAAGCCCTCGATGTCGGAACGAAACTCTGCGCCGTACTCGGCAGCCGCGCGCGCCGGATCCTTCGCCATTGCTTCCCGGATCACGGCCTCCGGTATCTTGGGGTTCATCAGGCGGGTGTCGGCTTGCCACACGAGCACGTTGTCCGTGGGAGCGCCGAAGTGCTTGGCATAGGCTTCCCACAACGCACCGCGCCGCGCGTACGGCGAAGAGGCCCCGATCAGCAGCGCGTTAGGGAACTGCGCCATGCCGGGACGCACGGCGTTGATGATTTCGTAGTCCGGCTCGGTAGACGTCTCCGTCTTCCAGTACGCCAGTTCGTCTAATAGGCAGGCGACGATGGCGTAGCCGCGCGTTGAGCGAAAGCTAGCGGTGTGAATTTCGATGCGGATATTGTTCTCGAGTTCGAAGGCTTGCGCGGTTTCACGCTCAACGACCTTGCTGAGCAGCGGCACATTACGCAAGAAGCCTTGAATGAATTGAAAGATGGCGCGGGCTTGCCGTCGGTCGGTGGCGATGATCATCACCGTGCCGCGTTCGCCTCGGCTCAGGTGTAAGCGGTGGTCTACGAAGCAACTTATGTACACGGCGATCAAGGCGAGGATAAAGCTTTTGCCGCCGCGCCTACCGACGACGATCCACGCTTCCCGCGCGGGGTTACGCGGCGGCATACGCCGGCCCGTGCACTGGCGATACAAAGCCCACTGCTCGTGCGTCATAGGGAGCGCGAACAATGCGGCTAGGAACGCGAACCAGGCCTGCCACGTGTGGCTGGGATAGAACCAAGGCCCGAACAGGTGGCGGTCCTTCGCTACGTCGAGGATGCTGCCGCGTACATCTAACCTCATGCGCTCACCTCGGCTAACGCGCGGGCGATAGCGCGTTGAACGAGGGCGTCGGTAGGGAAGCCGCTGGGCTGCGCTAATGCGAGAACACGACTGACGTGCAGCGTGAACGCGAAGCGGTGATTAGGGGCTAGTCCCTGTGCGACGGCTGCTATGGCGCGGCGCTGCTCAGCGGTGAGCGTGAAGCGTGCACTGTTACTCCGCCGCCTCAGCATCACCATCGTCAGGCTCCGAGTACTTGGCGTCTAGGTATTCTTTGAGCGTGGGGGTCACGTCCTTCTGGCGACGTTGCAGGCCGAGCGATTCCAGCACGCGCCGGAGCGATGACGTGACGCGCTGATAGAGATGCAGCGTGCGCTCGCTGGCTTGGCCGCCATTGCCCGCCCAAAAGCGTTCAATCAATTCAAGTTGCAGTTCTAGGTTGGCGGCTCGGCGGCAAAGCGACTGTTCGGCGGTTGAGCAGTGCTCAATGCCGCCGAGGTCGGCCACGTGGTCTTGAAATAAATCCTTCAGCCTGCGGTGCCATGCCGTGGTTTCTACGGGGCCACCTCCCCCCTTGATGAACAGCGTCCGCCCATTCGTTACGCGGCTCCGTTGCGCCTTCAACTTAGCCGGTACGGCCCCGTTGGCGGGGCCAGAAACCGGTGAACGGGCGGCGGTAGCGTTGCGGGACATTTCGGCTTTCTTTTTAAGTCCGACGTAATGCCCAAATAACGAATGTCGGACCGAGCGCGGTCAGCATAGCCGGAAAGTGCCCGGTTGATAAGGATATATTCCTAGACGACGTACCGGCTTAAAACCGGTAGCGCGGGTTATTGAGGGAGTTCGGTAATGCCCACAACCGGTAGGTCGCCGCGAAAGATTTGATGAAAGTGAGCTAGTAAAATTTTGGGCGCTCTAAGGCCCAAAACCGGTGAGGCTTAGGCGAGGCTACTGACCGAGCCACCGACGCGCACCCCTGACCGCAGGGGCGAGCCTGTCGGGCTTTGATTGTTGACGCGGCCTGCGTTGGTCGTACCCAACTCCTCTCCGACACCACATCCGCCATTCCCCCAACCAATCCTTATGCGGAGTATTTTTCTGCTGATAGTGTTCGCTGAATGTCGCGAACTCCTGCTCGGCACGCGACGCATCCCAGCCAGCGATTGACTGCGCAGAGGCCAGCTCGGCCGGACCGCACGCCCAATTTGCTGGGAAGCGAGTAGCTCGGGGCCTTGATTGACTGGACCCCAGCCTGTCGGGGAGCCTCGGGTGTGTCGTGGGGGGTCCTCTCGGAGGTTACTCGAAGGTTCAATAGAAGGTTCGGGGGGTCCATCGACCCCCCTTTTACGGTCCCATCGACCCCCCTTTAGCGGTCCCATCGACCCCCCTTTCGCGTCGGAAAGGGGGGCCTGTACGCCCCCCTTTACTGCGGCGGAAACGTTCAGGTCACGGGCGAGCCGGTCCACAGAAGGCCAAGCGTCTTCGGTTTCATTATTCAGGTAGCTCGTCAGAACGAAGGCCACCGCCAGCGGTGCCCACTTGCGAATGCGCGGATCGGCGGCGACC
>Ga0310810_10002451_pt1 | contig 19936 bp, 20 predicted proteins | sample NCmetagenome_FD_207641 | JGI IMG/M metagenome (GOLD analysis project Ga0310810, IMG submission 207641) | Soil microbial communities from experimental microcosm in Duke University, North Carolina, United States - NC | ecosystem: Engineered > Artificial ecosystem > Soil microcosm > Unclassified ...
CTGACGCGTCTCGACGATCGCGCGCACCACGCGCCGCAGATCTGCGCCACCAAGGATTGCCGGCAGCGAGTCGAACCATGTCGCAAACGATCCGCCGCGCTGCACCGGTCGCGCGAAATCCTCAGCGCGCGCCTTCGAATGTCGCGACGACAGCGGGTAGGTGCGCACGCCGGACAGATCGAACTCTTCGTAGGGGAACGGCATGCGGACTAACGTAACCCAGAATGCTCAAGGCCCAATGCTCAATGCCCAATGCTCACGGCACAACGCGCGAGCCGATGAACAACTGGAAGGGCGCCCAGTAGTACGGCTTCGCGGCAGCCCCGCCGGCGGCGATCATCGCGAGCTTGGCGTGGCGAAGCGCCGCCGACGGCGTATGCCCTTGTGCGATCTCGGCGTACACGTGTCCCATCAGATCGGCTGTCGATCGATCGTCCACATCCCAGAGTCCGGCGACCACACGCTGGGCGCCGGCGCGAAGGAACGCCCACGCAAATCCAACCAGACCTTCACCCGCATAGGTCCGCTCCCCTGCGCTGCGGCACGCGGAGATCGTGACGAGGCCGGCCGACAGCGGCTGCTCGGCAACATCGCGCGCATAGAGCTTGTAGCCGGAGCCGTCCTTCGACAGGATGACCGCCGAGTCGAGCGGGCTTTCGGCGTTCGCAGCAGCATGCGCGGTGAAGTGCACCACGCCGAACTGCTCCGGCATCGCTTCGCGGTAGCGTGCAGGCGTCGCCTGCTCGGCGCGATAAACCGACGTGCGTCCCGCAAACGCTTTTGACACGGCGCTCATCTCAGCCGATGCATACCGCAACTGCGGGAACGACGGATCGCTCGACACGGGATCGCCAATCAGCAGGACAGCATCACTCTGTTTCCGGCCGCGCGGTGATACCGTCCGCGCGCTCAGCGTACCGAGCGACGGCGCGACCGCGACCTCGACGTCATCGATCAAGTAATGCCGCTTCGGCGCTGGCACGGGAAGCGATTCAAAGTTGATCCGCGCAAGCGCGCCATCAGGAACGATCACGACGCGCGAGCCGCCGCGCACGCTGTCGATCACAGGCGCAATCAACGACGCGTAGATCTCGTCCCCCGGTGACGATGAACTCTTCACCGGATCAGCGAGTGATGTCACGATGGACTGCTGATACGACTTGACCATCGCATCAACCTGCGCCGCGTTCACGGCCAGCGGCACAAAACGGATGCGATCCCTGGTGACCTGCCAGGCGTAGGAACGATCGCCAATCCAGTAGAACAGCAGCACCGCATCGAGTTGCGCGGCGGTCCGCCGAAGATCGACCGGCGTCACCCGCGTGGGTGCGTTGATGTTCTGTCGTTCAGCGAGCACACGTCCGCGGCTCGAGTCAGCGATGGCAAGCGCCCGATCGGGATCGCGCTCATCGACCAGAAGATCGACGTAGCGTTGATAGAAGCCGAGCAGTCGGGTGAGAAACGACAGTCGATAGTCGGCTTTCAGCAACTCCGACTGCGTTCGTTCGATCACATCGAGCGTCGCTTGGAAATGTCGCTCAGCATCAGCTGGTTTCTTCGCGGCGACTGCGGTGCGACCGAGGCCTTCGTACATCGACCACTGCATCGACGGCTTGTCCTTCGCCAACGCAAGCGCGTCGCGAAACAAACGGGACGCATCCTCCAAGTGACCCTGACCGAGTGCGATCTCCGCGGCAACACCGGCGTGAAGATCTGGGCGGTCGCCGCCGAGGCGCGTCGCTTCGGCATTCACCGCTTCGGCCTGCTGCCATTCGCCACGTTGAATGTGCGCGTTGGCGAGGTTTGCCGCCCAGAGCGACGCGTCAGCAGATAGACCGCCCGCCTTCGCCACGTCCATCGCCTTCCGCAGGTGCATCGTGGCACTGCCAATGTCGCCCTTCACGAGATACGTGGTCCCGAGTTCTCCAAGCGCACGCTCATGGAACACGCGTGGGCGGCCGGGGCGCTCGTGACTCGTCACGGCGCGCGTCTGCGCGTCAATCGCGCGGTCGAGATCACCAAGGCGGTAATAACAGATGCCCGCGTTCGTCAGCGCCACGGAGTAGACGAGACGGTCGTCCAGGTCCTTGTAGGCGAGGATGCGCTCGAAGTACTGCAGTGCGTGATCGAATCGATTGCGGAACAGGTGCGCGGTGCCCAGGTTCAGCAACGCGACCGCTTCGTGGTAGCGATCGTTCTGCTGCCGCGCGTTGGCAACTGTGTCGTTCAGTATCTGGTCGGCCTGATCCCAGTTGTGCTGAAGGATCCGAACCTGACCTTGCATCGTTCCAACATCCAACGCGACATCGGTCGCCGGCACGTGTGCAGCCAGGCGGGAAGCCTCGTCTAGCAGGCGACTGGCATCGTCGAGCTTGCCCTGCAGAATCGCGAGCTGCCCTTGAAGGTAACGATGTTTTGCGGCGGGCCATTCGAACCCGGCGGCTTCGGGCGGCGATGGGGCAAGCGCGACACTCGCGTCACGCAGTTCGCGGGCGACGAGATGGATCTCAGCGCGAAGGAGCGTCAGCCTCCATGACCACTTCGAGTTCGGTTCGGAGAGCCCTTCCGCCTGTTTCACGCTGGCCGCAGCTTCCATAAGCTCGCCGCGCCAGAGTTGTGCTGTGGCCGTGTCGTAGAGTTGCTGAACTCGACTTTCAGACCGACAGGCGCAGGCGGCGATGCTGAGGATCAGCACGCCGCACAGCGCCACGTGCCTCACGGGAAGAGACTCCCGTTCGAGCCGACGTCGACGAAGTCACAGTAGCCGCCAATCGGCGATCCCAACTCGAACCGCGCCATCGTCAAACGACGCTCATGGTCACTGATGAGCAACTCGCCGAAGTACACCGTGCCGAAGTCCTTGACGATCACGCTGTGGCCGTCAATCCGAGCATTGGTCGGCGGCTTGCCCTCCCACTTCAACTCTTTGACGATGGTTGTGTAGATCACGCCGTCGCGTGACGTCACCCCCGGACGCTCCGGCTCGCAGCCTTCCACGGTCGCCCCTGTCACCAGCTGATTGCCATAGCCGCGGAAGGTCTTCAGATCGTCCGCTGCCGCGAGCACCTTCGATCGCGTGTCGTACTTCTGAAATAGCCCGATGTTCAGATTCACGGTCAGCGGATTGCCCGCGATCATCACGCCCTGAATCGTCGTGTCACGCGCCGGCGCAATCGACGGCTCACCACTGCCAGCCACCGAGCTGCGGCTGACGAGCGTCCCGCGCACCCGCTTGATCGTCACGACCGGCTTGAGGCCCACGGAGATCTCTCGCGTTTCGGCAGTGACTGTCGTCGTCGAACTCAGTTGCGACTGTCGACCCTTGTGATCGGTGACCGCCGCGGCGTGCTTCTCATCGTCGAAGAGTCCTTCAGCGAGAGTGATGGCGGAACCGAAGGTGATGATGTCGCCGAACGACGCACCGCTGACCTTCGACTGCGAGCGCCCCCCAGACACACCGAGTGAACTGGCGCCGCCATTCACATCAACGATGATCGTCTTGGGCCGATAGATCTGGCCGGCAATAGCAGACGCATTGCCACGGAATACGAACCGTCGCGTCAAATCCATACGAGTTCTCAGGAGAGGTCAGTAGGATACGTCGAACTCGTACTCGCCGATGACCGCGTTCTGACCGCTGTCGCGAAGCGTGAGTGTGTAACGCCCCGCCTTCTGCAGCTCATCCACAGGAACGAGCAGCATCAACGGCGCTCCGGAGGGAGGCACCGAGGATCGGCCTGATGCCACTGCCGATCGATTCGCATCGAGAATCTCGTACGCCAAAGACGAGGATTGCGGCGGCGTCAGCAGGTCGGCCGACAGAGCAACAAATCGCTGACCCGGTGCGATAGTGATGGTCGTTGCAGCGCCACGTGTGGCGCCGCGAAGCATCACGGGCTCGATCGACTGCGAACCGCCGGCATCACGAAGACCAGGCACCGTCACCAGCGACTGGTAACCCACCACCATCGCGAGGGTCGCGGCCACTGCCCACGGCGCCGCGACCATCGGACGACGCCACCACTTCGGACTGGTCAGGACAACAGCGGCGCGACTCGCCTGGGGGTTGGCGGCCATGGCCGGTCCCGAACGCCGGGCCTCCAGCCGAACCATCTCGCCGAGCCTCACATCCTCGGCGCACTCGGCGCAGTCGAAGTAATGCTCTTCGAATTCAAAGCGTTCGACCTCGGACATCTCGTCGAGGAGGTACCGTTCCGAGGCCAGTCCGTCGAGTGCTTGTTGATGCGTCATGGCGTTCTGCACCTTAGTGCGGGAATGTCCCTAGACGTTTCATGACCCGACGAATTCAGTCTTGAACCGCTGTTTCGCTCGATGCAGCAGCACTCTCAGGTAATTCCGATCGATATCGAGCCGCCGGCACACCTCGTCTTTGTCCGCTTCTTCGAAAAACAGCCAATGCAGGAGCTGACGCTCCTTCTGAGGCAACGTCTGCATCACAGCGCGGACGTGGGCCCGATCCTCGTCCAGACCGACTGCCATCTCGGCGTCGATGCCGGGGTCGGGCAATGCCGCGCCGGCCTCCTCCTCGAGCGGTGTTGTCTTCGAATGGGAGCGATACATCTCGAACAAGACGTTGTTGCACACGCTGTTGACGAACGCGCCAAAGCCACCGGGGGACTGAATGCCCCCAGGCTGGCGAAGCGCTTTCATTACACGCAGAAACGTCTCTTGCCGGGCGTCCTCGACCTGGGCCGGCGAGCGCAGGCGCGAGCGCAGCTTGATCGACAGGAGATCCCCGAAATAGCGGGTAAAGTGCCGCTCCGTTTCCGGATCTCCCGACGCAAGCCGATCGAGGTATGCACGGTCGAACTCAAATCGCCCTTCGCGTGACACGCGAGCAAATCGTACGCTCGCGGTCTTCCGACACGCAAGGCGAACCGCACTGACGCCGGGCCGCAGAGGCCATACATGCGTCGCCCCTACGCACACGCCATCGGGGCATTCGTGTTTTCAGCGCAGTCGCCCATCATGCGGAAGGGACGGAACGACACATGGCACTCGTAGGTCCGCAAGAAGCTGAGGAATCGCTTGTAATCGCGCGGATCCATGTTGAACGCCCGAACCAGCATCTTGTAGTTGCCGCGGGTATGCGCCAAGCCCTGCCGTACCAGGTGCCGCACTTCTTCTCGAGTGATGTCGTGGTTCATGAACGGCTCATGAACCTCCGACCAGAACGACACGCGGTCCTTCATCAGCCGGTCGAGACGCTGTTGCAGTGTCGCTGAGGTTGCCGGCACCGAAAGATTGAAAGCCACCGGCGCAACTGGAGCGCTCATGAAGTTCGACGAGGCAGTCAGGGCGACATCCGATCGCGGCGTGCTCTGCGTGGCGCGAGGCGCGACATCGGAGGGCAGCGAGGTCGATTCGATGCGGCCCGATCGCGCGCCGACGACGAGCCGCTCCGCCACGTTCTTCAATTCGCGGACATTGCCCGGCCAGTCGTAGCTGGCGAGGCGCTGCATCGCATCGGGGGCGACCTCTGGCACCGGAAGCCGATGCGCCGCGGAAAACATAGAGAGGAAATGCTTCAACAGCACCGGAATGTCGCCGCGACGATCGCGCAGGGGCGGCACTTCGATGTGGACGACGTTCAAGCGGTAATACAAGTCCTCTCGAAAGGTCCGTTCTTTCACGCATTCGGCCAGGTTCCGGTGGGTCGCCGCAATCACACGCACGTCGAGGGGCGGCAGCGCACGGTCCGAACCGACCCGCTGAATCTCGCCGGTCTCGAGAAATCGCAGCAGCATCGCCTGCATGCGCAGGCTCATCTCGCCCACCTCATCCAGGAAGATCGTCCCGCCGTGTGCCGCTTCGAGCCAGCCTTTCTTGTCGCGATACGCACCGGTGAAGCTGCCGCGGACATGGCCAAACAACTCGGATTCGAGCAGCGAGTCAGGAAGACCCGCGCAATTAATCGCCACGAACTTGTTGGCCCGTCGGGCGCCGCCCTCGTGAATCAGGCGCGCCACCAGCTCCTTGCCGACGCCGCTCTCACCGGTGATGAGCACCTTCGCGCTGCATGCCGCGGCGACGTCGATCTCCCGCTCGATCGCGCGCATCGCAGCACTGGTGCCCAGCATGACGGTTGATTTGTCCAACATCTCCGTAATCCTCCGCTTTCCCTCGGTTCGGTGGGTTAGTGCGTCCACTGACAGATTCGTTTCAATCGGGGTTTCCCCGCGCAAAGCCCGGTTGTTTGGCCTCATGCGGGAACACTGGTATCAACGGACGATTGCGCTGAAATGAACGGGCTTGGAGGAAACGCAGAATTTACGTCGATGAGCCGGTAACGAAATGATGGCAACCGACACTAGCGGTATGGAACGGGATCAGGACGCCATGAACCGACTCTGCTGGAACGAGGGCCGCACCTACAACTATGCGGAAGGACGGGAGCCTACAGTGCCGGCACCTTTCTCACAGGATGAGCATCGCATCGCCGTAGCTGTAGAACCGGTACCGCCGCTGCACGGCATCTCGATAGACGGCGAGGATCTCCTCGCGGCCCGCAAACGCCGCCGTGAGGATCAGCAGCGACGACTTCGGCAGATGGAAATTGGTGACGAGGCCCGACACCAACTCGAAGCGGTGACCGGGACGGATGAAAAGTCGCGTTTCACCTTCACCAGGCCGCACGATCCCCTCGACAACAATCAGTGACTCCAGCGCGCGTGTGGTCGTCGTACCGACGGCGACGATACGACGACGATCGCGCTTCGCTCTGGTCAACGCATCGGCGGCTTCGCGACTCACAACATACCGTTCTGGATCGACCTCATGGTCCTCGACGCGGTCCACGCGTACCGGTTTGAACGTGCCGTATCCGACGTGCAGGGTGAGTGTGGTCCGCTCGATGCCACGTGATGCGAGCTCGTCGAGCAGTGGCTGCGTGAAGTGCAGCCCCGCTGTGGGCGCCGCCACCGATCCCGACATGTGTGCATACACCGTCTGATACCGGTCGCGATCCGACGCGTCATCGCCTCGTTTGATATACGGCGGAAGTGGGACGTGACCAATTCGCTCGATCAGGTCCGTAACGGCTTCCCCGCCAGGCGCCTCGAGGCGAATCGATCTCCGGCCGTAGAAGTGACGCCCGAGGACTTCACCGATGAGGGTGGCACCACCTCGCTCGAAGCGCACCTGAGCACCGGGCTTGAGTTTTTGCCCTGGATGCATCAGCGCTTCCCACACCTCGGCGGTTCCTCCGGAACTCGCCTCGGAAATCCCAACTCCCAATTCGCCAACGCCCAAACGGCGAATCAACAAACACTCAACGGCCCCGCCGGTTGGCTCGCGATGACCGAGCAGTCGCGCGGGAAACACGCGCGTGTTGTTGACGACGAGCAGATCACCCTGAGTCAGATGCGATGGCAACTGAGCGAACATCGTGTGCTGCGCCTGCTTCGTCGCGCGGTCGAAGACGATGAGGCGGGAGCCGCCACGTTCGGCGGGGGGATGTTGCGCGATCAGCTCCTCAGGGAGCTCGAAGTCGAAGTCGCTGACGTTCACGATCCGAAGAAGCGTCCGAGGTTGGTCCGGCCGCGCTTGGCCAGGATGCCCTTCCAGAGATCGCCGACCTTGGCAATCCGCTGACGCACGTTATCGAGTCTGAAGTCCTCGATGGTCGCGCCGTTCTCGACCTCTTCCCACGTCAGCGGTGTCGATACTGTGGCGAGCGGCTTCGGTCTGACCGAATAAATGCTTGCCAGCGTCTGCCCCCACGCGTTCTGTTTGTAGTCCAACAACACGCGATTGTGTGGCCGTTGCTTGACGTTGTAGCCGAGCGTCATGAGCTTCGGGTTCCGCGATGCCAGCTCGGTCGCGAGCGTTTTGGCAAAGGTATGCACCGTATCCTGCGTAGGTTCGCGGACGATCGGCACATAGACGTGGAGGCCCCGCGATCCCGTCGTCTTCACGTACGGCTTCATCCCCAGCGTCTCGAGCGCGTCTCGGACGATCAACCCGCACTCGCGAACGCGTTCGAACGACGTGCCTTCGCTCGGGTCGAGATCGAAGTGCACGTAGTCGGGCCTGTTGTAGTCATCGCACCGCGCGTACCACTGATTCAGATCGATGCACCCGAGATTGATCACCCACAGGAGCGAGGCCAGATCGTCAATCACAGGAAAGTTCACGACCTTGTCGCCGTTGTGAGAGATGGGACAGATTCGGATCCAGGCCGGGCGTGGACTCGGCGCCTCCTTCATGAAGAACTGACTGCCCGCGGCGCCGTTCGGGTACCGCCGCATCACCATCGCGCGATCGCGGATGTGCGGGAGCAGCACGTCGGCAACGTCCGCGTAGTACTGAATCAGGTTCCCCTTGGTGATGTTCCGCTCCGGCCAGAACATCTTGCGGAGATTCGTCAGGCGGACCTCTCGACCCTGAATCTTCAGGATGACGTTGTCGGTCGTGGTGGGAATGACAACTGTCGTTGCCGCGCTCATCGGCTGAGGACGCTCGCGACCACGCTGATCAACCAGCCGGCCAGCAGAAACGGGACTGCCGCAATCACCAGGAGCAGGAGGATCATTCCGCAGACGAACAGCCAATCGCCTGACGATGGACGACGGTATTCGTAGGCATGCCGCTCGAGCAGCACGATATTGCGATCGTTGGCCTTCCAGGCAAAGTCGAAGACGTCACCAGCCACCGGCAATAGCCCGACGAACGCATCGATCGTCACGTTGAAGATCATCCGGAGTTGAATGACGCGCGGAATCCCGAGGTCGCGGCTGTGCCAGAGCAGTGCGATTGCAAAGAGCGGCGACACCAGATCGCCCAAGCCAGGCACCAGCCCGAGTATGGGGTCGAGGCCGATGCGGAACTCGGTGCCGGGAACGACGAAGGCTGAGTCGAGCAGACGTGAAATGTGCCGCAATGTCTTGAGGCGCTGTTCCTGCCTCTCGGTCAACGGACGCGGGCGCGTCGCGCGTTGCTGCACCTCTCGATTCTAGGCCTTCAACCCCCATTTGATCAGTAGCGCGCCAACTGTAAAGCCGGCGCCGACTGACACCATGAGCAGCGTGTCGCCACGCTTGAGCCGCTTGGCGTCGACGGCGTCACTGAGCGCGAGCGGAATCGTCGCCGCGGTGGTATTGCCAAACTTCTCGATATTGATGACGACCTTTTCTTCCGGCACGCCGAGCTTCTCAGCCGCCGAGAGGATGATCCGTCTGTTGGCCTGATGCGAGACCATCAGGTCGATACAACCTGCGGTGAGATTGTTGCGCGCGAGAATGCGCGCGCACGCTTCCTCGGTGTTGCGAACCGCAAACTTGAACACCGTTCCGCCATCCTGCTTCACGAAGTGGAGGCGCTGCTGGACTGTCTCGAGCGATGCCGGCATCTTGCTGCCGCCGGCCGGCATGCAGAGCGCGTGGCCGCCGCTGCCGTCCACGTAGTTCTCGAAATCGATGATGCCGATCTCGGGATCGTCGCTGGCCTCGACAACCGCCGCGCCGGCACCGTCACCAAAGATCACGCACGTCGTTCGATCGGTGTAATCGATGATGCTCGACATCACGTCCGCACCAATCACCAGCGCATGCTTGCTCGCGCCGGTGGCCACCATCTGCGCGGCTGTCGTCAGCGCATAGGTGAATCCCGAACACGCGGCGAACAGGTCGTAGCCCCACGCCCGCGACGCACCGATCTTGTGCTGCACCAGACACGCCGTGCTCGGAAAGAGCGTATCCGGCGTCGTCGTGCCGACGACAATGAAGTCGATGTCGTCGGGCGTGAGCCCAGCCCGTTCGATGGCTTTCTTGGCGGCTTCAGTCGCCAGGTCGGACGTCGCGACGCCGGGATCGACGATGTGGCGCTCACGAATGCCGGTCCGCTGCAAGATCCACTCGTCGCTCGTCTCGACCATCTTTTCGAGATCGGCGTTGGTGAGTACCTTGGGCGGCACATAGGTGGCCAGACTGGCGATGCGCGCACGGCCGACCGTGCGCGGCTTGTCCACCGTAGCCTTCGCGGAGGTGGAGGCAGCGTTTACCACAGGCGAGAATCCCTTCCAGGGGCGGTGAGCCCGAAATATTCATAGGCACGCGACGTGGCGACGCGGCCACGCGGCGTGCGATCGAGAAAACCGGCCTGAATCAGGAACGGTTCGTAGATGTCTTCAATCGCGTCTCTCTCTTCGTTGATGGCGGCGGCGATGCTGTTGACGCCGACCGGACCACCGCTGAATTTGTCGATGATCGTCCGCAGCAGCTTGCGATCGACTTCGTCGAAACCGTGGTCGTCCACTTCGAGCAGCGCCAGTGCAGCGCGTGCAACCTCGCCGGTCACGACTCCATCCGCCCGCACTTGCGCGTAATCGCGGACACGGCGCAACAGTCGGTTGGCGATACGCGGGGTTCCGCGCGAGCGGCGCGCGATCTCGATCGCCGCATCAGGCAGCACAGTAACACCGAGAATCCGCGCCGATCGACGAACGATTTCTTCGACGTCGGTCTCCGTGTAGAAGTCGAGGCGATGCACGATGCCGAACCGCGCGCGCAGTGGCGATGTCAGCAGCCCGGCACGAGTGGTCGCGCCAATCAAAGTGAACTTCTGCAGTGGCACTTTGACCGACCGCGCACTTGGCCCCTGACCGATGACGATGTCGAGCTCGTAATCCTCCATCGCGGGATAGAGAATCTCTTCAATCGCCGGCGCCATCCGATGGATCTCGTCGATGAAGAGCACCGCATGCTCCTGGAGATCGGTGAGCATGCCGGCGAGGTCACCGGGACGTTCGATGACCGGGCCTGCGGTGGCGCGGACCGGAACACCCATCTCGTTGCCGATCACATAGGCGAGCGTGGTCTTGCCAAGACCCGGCGGTCCATACAACAGAACGTGATCCAGCGCTTCGCGACGACCGCGTGCCGCGGCAATCGCCACCTGCAGATTGTCTCTGAGCCGGTCCTGTCCAATGTATTCGTCAAGCGACCGCGGACGCAGTCCGGCTTCGTACTGCGCCTCATCGTCCGATGGTCTCGAGGTCACGAAACGGTCGGTCACCGGTGGGCGTCCTTCTCGAGCAGCGCACACAGCGCGTGGCCAAGGACCATGTGCATCTCCTGAACTCGAGCGGTGCTCGTCGACGGGACGAAGACGCGGTGGTCCACCAGCCCGGCGATCCGGCCGCCACCATCGCCGGCAAATCCCACCGTCACGGCGCCGGCCGCACGCGCCGCGATCAATCCTCGAATCACGTTCTCGCTGTTCCCTGAGGTCGAAATGCCAATCGCGACATCACCGGCGAGGCACAGCGCTTCGACTTGACGCGCGAACAGATCGTCGAAGCCGAAGTCATTGCCAATCGCGGTGATCGCCGAGGTATCGGTGGTCAGGGCGATGGCCGCCATCGGCCGCCGGTGCCCGCTGTCGCGGTTGTATCTGACAACGAGCTCGGTAGCGATGTGCTGTGCCGCGGCGGCGGCGCCGCCATTTCCGAAGAGCAGCAACTTGTGACCGGACCGCAGGGCCTGCGCACACGCCGCGACGAGGCGAGGGAACTCCGTGGCCATCGATTCTCGTGTACGCGCGGCGACGGCCGTGTGTTCGGCGATTTCGGCCTCGAGATATTCGGCGGCGTTTACGCTGGTGGTCATGTCGGTGCGCACGCGCTTACCGCATCAGCTCACGGAGCGCCGTGCGCACCGCGTGCTCGAAAGAAGCGTTCGGATCGGATTTCACCGTCGCATCGATGGCCTTCTCGGCCTGCTGCCGATGATAGCCGAGGTTGAGCAGGGCCGAGAGCAGGTCAGTGCGCAGCTGATCCGCGGGCGATGAGGTCGGCTCAGCGCCAGCCGCGACGGGCACGGCCACCTGCTTCAATCGATCTTTGAGCTCGAGAACGATGCGTTCGGCGGTCTTCTTGCCAATGCCTGGGATCGCCGTCAGCCGCGCGACATCGGCGCGCTGCACTGCAGCAATCAGATCGCGCGTCTCCATGCCAGACAAGACGACGATCGCCAGCTTCGGACCGATACCGCTGATCGCGATCAAGCGCTCGAAGAGTTGCCGCTCCACCTCGGTGAGAAACCCATACAACTGCAAGGCGTCTTCGCGCACGTGCGTGTACACGCGCAGCGAAACCTCCTCGCCTTCCTCACCGAGGTTGTAGAACGTGGAGAGTGGCACGTGAACGTCGTAGCCCACACCGCCGACATCGACAGTCACCGCGTTCGGTTGCTTGTCGTGAACGCGGCCACGAAGAAATGAAATCATCCGTGCGCGGGAGGACGGTAGTGCCGCCAGGATTTCGGCAACTTTTTCAGGCGAGTCTGCAGACTCGCCTCTACGGAATCGTCTTCGTAGAGGCGGGTCTTTAGACCCTCCTGCTTTAGACCCGCTTTGAATACACCCGAATGCACGTGGCAGATGGCCACGGCTAGCGCATCGGATGCGTCATACGGTGTCGGCGGTTGTGCGAGCCCAAGCAGCAGCTTGATCATGTGCTGCACCTGACGCTTCTCCGCGCGCCCGTAGCCAACCACCGCCCGCTTCACCTCTGCGGGCGTGTACTCGACGATCGTGCAACCCGCTTCGACAGCCGCAAGGAGTGCGACGCCGCGTGCGTGCCCAAGCTTCAGAGCGCTGCGCGCGTTGACCGCATGAAACACGCTCTCGACGGCGACGCAGTCGGGCCGCGTCTTCGCCAACAGCGCAACGAGTTCACGATGAATGCGAGCGAGGCGAGCGGGAAAGGCATCTCCTGCGGAGGCCGTTATAGCACCGCAGGTCACGAGGCGATGACGGCGTCCGTCCGTCTCCACGCAGCCGTAGCCGGTGCGCTCGGAGCCGGGGTCGATGCCGACGATTCTCACGCCAGGGAAGCCTCGATCTCCTTCTCTTCGATGTCGAAGTTCGCCCACACGTGCTGCACGTCGTCGTGGTCGTCCAGGGCTTCCATCAGCTTCAACATGACCGAGGCGTCCTTGCCCGTGAGCTTCACGTAGTTCTGGGGGATCATCGCGACCTCGGCGCTGGCCGGCTCGAGACCGAGCGCCTTTACCGCGTCGCGCACGCTTTCGAAGCTGTCAGGCGGACACACGATTTCCCACACGCTGCCGTCGTCGCCCATGTCGTCGGCGCCCGCTTCGAGCGCAACCTCGAGGAGCTTTTCCTCGTCGGCCTTGTCCTTCTCGACGAGCACCTGACCCTTACGATGGAACATCCAGGCGACGCTGTTCTCGGCCGCCAGGTTGCCGTTGTATTTCCCCAGCAGGTGGCGAATCTCGCCGACCGTGCGGTTCTTGTTGTCGGTGAGCGACTGAATCAGGAGTGCCACGCCGCCGGGCCCGTAGCCTTCGTAGGTGATCTCTTCATACGAGACGCCCGGCTCTTCGCCCGTACCACGCCGAATGGCGCGCTCGATGTTCTCGCGCGGCATGTTGTTCGACTTGGCGTCGGCAATGATGGTGCGGAGCCGCGGGTTGGTACCCGGGTCGCCACCGCCGTTTCGAGCGGCAACAGTCAGTTCTTTGATGATGCGCGTGAAGGCCTTGCCGCGCTTGGCGTCGGCGGCGCCCTTCTTGTGCTTGATTGTGTGCCACTTGGAATGGCCAGACATGGGCTAAAACTCCAGCAAATACGGGGAAATCCGGACCGGGCATTTTACCACGCAGCCCGATCCGCCCTGCTTGTGTCAGCGTTGCGGAGCGCGAGCGAGAATCACCCAGACATCGGCGCGGGGATCCCACGCCCGACCGCGATAATCCCCCAGAAGTGCGGTGATCTCAAAACCGGACTTTTCAAGGCGGCGGACCATCTGCGGCACTGAAAGAGTGCGAAACGTCAGGGCAAAGCGGTGGACGCGCTTCCTGCTGCCACTCCGCTCGGTGAACTCCTGTTCGAAGATCGTCAGATGGCGCGCGGGATCCTGACGCACGGTCTCGACGAGCGTGACATGCGCACCACCACGGCGACCGCGCCATCCCTTGAGACTCAACCGCTTCTTGTACTCCTTCCACGAGGGCAGGTCGGCCACTAGCTCGATGCCGAAGGTGCCGCCAGGTTCGAGCACCCGATGCACTTCGGCGAGCGTCGCCTTCAGGTCTCGCTCGCGGAGCAGCGACTGCAAGATACCGTAGGGTGCCATCACCATCGAAAAGCGTGGACCCGGAAATGGCGTGAACCTGATGTCGCCGCGGATCAGCGAAATGTTTTCTGTGAGACGCGCTCGTTTCGTGCGGGCACGGGCACGCGCCAGCATCGGCTCGGATCGATCGATGCCGATAAGACGGACACCGGCGCGGCCGAGCGGCAACGAGATGCGGCCTGTGCCGCATCCCAACTCGAGAACGGGACCACCTGCTTGCAAGGCGAGATTCCGCCAGAAGGGAACGTCACGCTTGCCAAGCGTGCGCGCGTTCTCCCAGTCGTAGAACGGGGCGTACTCGTCCCAGCCCTCGTGGCCCTCCACTACGCCTTCTGCCCCACGGTGGCGAAGAGCATCGTGTTTTGAATCTCGACGAAGGAGGACCCGGCGGCATTCGCTTCGCGCTCGTATCCCGTGAGCACGTCAAGGTACTCGCGCCCGAGCCACGCCGCGGCATCTGACCGTGCGGTTCGAAGCGCGCTTTCGACCGCTTCACGTCGCGCCTGCCAGGTTGACGCCGGCGGCGGCCCGAGAATCGTCCGTGACACAGGAAACAGTCGCACGGAGAGCGGTTCGATGCCGTGCCGCGCGAATCGTTCGGGAAGTGTCGGTCCGATGGTGGTGCGCTCACCGCGCGGGCCATCCAAGGCTGCTAAGAACTGCGCGGACAACTCGAAGGCGCGCCGTCCGATCGGCGTCGAACTGAACCCATATCGCGCCGTGTTGTCGGGTTCAACGGCCAGCACTCGCCCATTCGCCGCCGTCACACGCGCAAACTCCCCGATCGCGGTATCCACCTGGTCGATGTGCTGCAGGACCGCGACGGAATAGATGGAATCGAACGCGCCATCCTTGAAGGGCAGACGGCGGGCATCTGCAGCCGCAAACCCGACGCGCTGATTGTGCGAGAGCGTTTCCTGCCGCGCCACGGCGACCTTTGACGGCACGAGATCCACACCGAAGAGACGCAACTGAGAAATGTGCAGGCGTCCGATCTCGACTTCAGCGAGTCCCTCGCCGCAGCCGACGTCGAGGATCCGGTTGCCAGGCCGTGGTGCCAGCGTCTCTTCGAGGAATGCGGTGAAGGCATCGTCCCACCACGCTTCGCGCAGATGCTTGAGCGTCGCGGATGTGAGCGCGTCGATAGAGGCGGCCATCAGTCTGTTCAGTCCGATACGGCGAGTTCGCCTGGGACGATCGGTCGGGTGCGCGGCAACAATCCGCGACGCGACATGTGCCCAACCACTGCGAGGATGCTCACAAACACCACGAGCTTGACGCTATCGCCGGCACGGCTATGAGGCAGCACCTTCCACAACAACCAGAGGATCGGCTGCGCGATCGCAACCGCCCACACCGATCCATAGAAGTAGCGGCGTTCGTGTCCTTCTCCTTTGGTCGATCGCTTGACGCGCGGTAAATAGCCAAGCGCGCCAATCAACCACATCGACCCGGCAATCGGGAAATAGGCGACCTCGTACATCTGCTTCAGGCGCCACTCTCCTGTCAGGACGGCATAGGTCAGGCCGGCGATGTTCAACACCGCGAATGCGACGACCTCTCCCCACGCGGTCGTGTAGCACACACGTCGATACAGAGGGTTCGGCCGATCTTCAGTGAAGCGAATGATGTACGGCCTTGGTTCGCAGCCCGGCAACTTGCCGCGCAGGCCGGCGATCGCGGTGCCGATCAGCACCAGGCCCAGCCAGGTCAGGAGGCGCGAATCGAAGCCGCGTTCGAAGAGATCAAAGGTCAGCGGCCCTGGGGCGATGAAGAACACAAAGATCCAGATCGGCCAGTGATTGAACCGGTAGTACAGCTTGTTCCGGTGACGAATTTTCCGGTCGACGTCGCGCTCAATGTAGAGGGAGTCTGTGGCGAACTGTGGTTCCGTAGACATCAGCACCGGAATCTTATCAGCGGGCGACGCGACCTTCGTCCATGATCAGCACCCGATGCGCACACGCCCCGGCGAATTCCTCGTCGTGCGTCGCGATCACGAGCGTGCGTCCCTCAGACGCGAGCTGACGCAGCGTGGTGGCCAGCTCGCCACGTCGCGCCGGGTCGAGCGACGCCGTCGGCTCGTCCATCAACAGCAGCGGTGGGCCAACAGCCAGGGCGCGGGCAATCGCCACACGCTGAGCCTCTCCGCCGGACAGTTCGCGCGGCACCGCATCCGCTCTGGCGCCGACCCCCAGATGGTCAAGCAACTCGCGTGCTTTTCGCTCGGCTTCGCGCTGCGGCTGTCGCTGCACGTGCACCAGCGCCAGCCAGACGTTGTGAAGCGCGGTGAGATGCTCGAAGAGGTGATGAAACTGAAAGACCATGCCGACCCGACGGTGCAGTTCGCGCAAGGCCTCGCCGCGCGGCAGAGGTCCAGCCGACAGCTGCAAGCCGTCGACGGCCACGCTTCCGGCAGCAATCGGATCGAGTCCCGCGAGGGCACGAAGCACGCTGGTTTTGCCAGCCCCGGACGCACCCATCACCGCGACGATTTCTCCGCGCGCGACGTCCAGCGACACGCCACGCACGACGGACCTCGCACCCCGCCGCACTTCGAGATCGCGAACGGTCAGGACACTCATGCCCGCCGCCACGTACGCTCCAAGCGCCGGGCGAGATGCGACACCGGCAGCGACAACACCAGATACAGCGCGGCGCACAACAAACCGGGCACGAACCAGGTCCCGATATTCGACGCAAAGATCGTCGTCTGCTTCGTGAGCTCGACGACGGTGATCAGCGAGACGAGTGAGCTGTCCTTCAACAGCGCGACGAAGTCATTGGTCATCGGCGCCAGCGCAAGACGAAGCGCCTGCGGCCCTCGGATGAGCATCAACGTCTGACGATCGCTGAATCCAAGCGTGCGTGCCGCGTCGAGTTGGCCGGGCGGGACGGACTCGAGGGCGCTTCGATAGATCTCACTTTCGTAGGCACCGTAGTTCAAACCCAGCCCGATGAGCGCGGCAAGAAAAGCCGGCAGCTGCACGACCGTGGCAAGACCGTAATAGATCACAAACAACTGCAGCAGTAGCGGCGTCCCTCGAATCAGCTCGACCCAACCAGTCAGCAATGCCCTGAGTGGTGCTGGACCATACACGCGCCCACTCGCAATCAATACACCGATGACGATCGCCAGCGCCATCGACGACACCGACAACACGAGCGTGATAACGGTGGCAGTCAGCAGCGATGGCAGATACCGCACCGTCGCATCCCACACCGACAACTGCGCTGCCGTACTCTGCGTCTGCGGAGCCGGCCCGGATTCATCGGCTGTGACACGCGCATACAAGTTGCGCTGATCCTCGTTCCACATCTTCCATCGCCGGAAGATCGCCTCGAGCCTGCCGTCGCGCATCGCCTGCTTGAGGATCGCGTCGATCTGATTCCGCAGCCCGGTGTTCTGTGGCGCCAGGATCCCGACGTAGTAACCCACACCGACACTCGTGGGCTGGTTGGTGAGCGCTGGATGACGACGGACGCCACGCTCGGCGAGCACTTCGTCGAGCAGCACGGCATCTACACGCCCGACCGCCAGGTCCGTATACGGGTGCACATCGTCCTCGTATGGAACGACGACGACTCCATGTTCCTTTTCAGCAGCGGTGAGCAGATCGAAGGCCAGCGTTGCCGCCAGCGTCGCGACACGCCGTCCGCGTAGATCGGCGAGTGTTCGATAACGCGCGGCATCCGCGGCGCGCACCGTCAGGATCTCCCGAAATCGATAGTACGGAACCGTGACGGCCAGCCGTGTGCGTCGTGCGAAGCTGTCTTCGATGCCGCTCAGCCCGATGTCGAAGTCGCCGCGCGCAACTGACGCATCGATAGTGGTGAAGCCGGTCTGAATGAAGCGCGGCCGGCGGTTCAGACCTTCGGCGAGCATCGACGCGATGTCGACCTCGAAGCCAACGACGCGCGTGGGATCGCTGGGATCGGCTTCGACAAACGGCGCACCACCTTCAGCGTCGCCGCCCCAGCGGAGCTCGGGCGTTTGCGCCGCGATGTTCACGGCCAGGAGCGCCGCGACGCCCACACACATGACGGCGCGCGCGGACACGCGCGCGATGATTCTCGAGCGCCACTGGTGATCCATCGAAGGGAAGAAAAACAATTGTGCCAGAGTATGTCTCATGCGTGAGTGGAACGCTGAGACGTATCACCGCGTCTCGAATCCGCAGTTCGACTGGGGCACTGTCGTGCTCGCGCGGCTGACGCTCGACGGCGACGAGTGCGTGCTCGACGTCGGCTGCGGCACTGGACGGTTGACTGCGCAGTTGATCGAGCGCGTGCCGCGCGGCCGCGTCATCGGGATCGATCAGTCGTCGAACATGGTGAGTGTCGCGCGCGACTACTTGAACACCCACGGTGATCGCGTTCAGCTGCTCGTCGCGGACGCGGCGTCACTGCCGATCCTCGAGCAGGCCGATGCGGTGTTCAGCACCGCAACGTTTCACTGGGTACTCGACCACCCCCGTCTCTTCAGGAGTCTTCACGATGCGTTGAAGCCGGGCGGGCGTCTGGTAGCTCAGTGCGGGGGCGCGGGGAATCTCGCGCGCATCCATCATCGAACCGAGGTGTTGATGCGCGAGGCGGCGTTCGCCCCCTACTTCGCGAAATGGTCAAACCCGTGGGAGTTTGCCGATGCGGAGACGACCGCCCGCCGGCTTGCCGATGCCGGCTTCGAAGACATCCACACATCGATCGAACAATCGCCCGTCGTCTTTCCGAACGCCGAGACCTTTGGAACGTTCGTCACGAACGTCATCTGCCGTCCGCACCTGGCCCATTTGCCTGATGCGACGAAGGACGCGTTCATCGATCGCCTGACGCAGTTGGCGGCGAGCGACGAGCCACGATTCGAACTGGATTACTGGCGGCTGAATCTCAGCGCACGAAGACCGCGTCGGCACGGACTCGAGGGAGATTAGCCCTCTCGTTTTCGTCGCTCGAGTTCATCGAGCGTCCTCGGCCAATCCTCGCGCAACAAACGTGACAGCGATCGATCCGCCAGAAGGCGGCCGCCCGTCTGACAGGTGACGCAGTAGTTGGCTTCGTTATCCGCGTAAACGATCCGCTGCACCGGAGACCCGCACACTGGACACGGTTTTCCGTACCGGCCATGTACCGCCATGCCTTCCCGAAACGCCGTCACCTTCTCCGGGAAGTCGTCGCCCGTCTCCTCCTGCAGGCGCTGCATCCATGTCGTCAGCGTGGCGCGCGTCGCGTCGTAAAGGCGACGGGATTCTTCGGCCGTCAGACCGGCCGTTTGCTTGAACGGAGACAGACGCGCCGCGTGAAGGATCTCGTCCGAATACGCATTTCCGATCCCGCTGAACAGATGAGGATCGGTGAGGGCGCGTTTGAGCGTGTGATTGTCTCGACGAAGGGCCTCGTCGAAGGTGGCAAAGTCTGCCTCCAACACCTCCAGGCCACCCGGGTCATGCTGCGAGAGGGCCTCTTTCCCCTGAACGACATGTAAAGAGGCGCGCCGCTTGGTGCCCGCTTCGGTGAGAACCAGCGTTCCGTGGGCGAAGTCGAGTGCAAGAAGGCCAACCTTGCCCGGAATCGGTGCGCGAGGCGGCTTCCATCGAAACCGCCCGGCAATCATCAAGTGGAGGACCAGAAACGTATCGCCTTCCATCGCGAACACGATTCGCTTGCCCATACGGCGCAGCGCCACGACCCTGCGACCGCGAATCGAGTCGAGCGGCGGGTCGATGGAACGGAGCAGAAAGGGGGACACCAGCCGCACGTTCTCAATCGTGTGGCCGACGACGCGCGGGCGAAGCGCGTGCAGATAGAGCTGGATGTCTG
>Ga0310810_10002453_pt1 | contig 19923 bp, 18 predicted proteins | sample NCmetagenome_FD_207641 | JGI IMG/M metagenome (GOLD analysis project Ga0310810, IMG submission 207641) | Soil microbial communities from experimental microcosm in Duke University, North Carolina, United States - NC | ecosystem: Engineered > Artificial ecosystem > Soil microcosm > Unclassified ...
TCATGCCGAGCAGCAGCGCGACTAGCTTGGCGCGGAACCGCGCGAAGGGCAGCGCCTTCCGCCGCTCGACGATCAGCTTGATGATGTTGCGCGCCAGGACGAAGACGAGCGCCGTCAGCATCGTCAAGTCGGCGGCCGAGAGCGCGTAGAGGACGAACTCGCTGAGGAAGTCGGGCGAGAACTGCGACGTGCCGTTCGTAATCGCGAGCAGCGCCACGAGGACGACCAGCAGGACCCCGATGCCCGCGAGGATGAGGCGAGGATTGTCGCGGAACGGCCGCCGGCGTGACTCCGGCGTCCTGCTCGGCCGGCCCGCGCGTCTCGGCGTGATCGAGGTGACCGTGGCCGGCATGTTACGGAATCTTCATTCTTTCGGGTTCAGCAGCTGCTTCAATTCGTCGGCGAACTCGTTGATGTCGCGGAAATGGCGATAGACCGAGGCGAAGCGGACGTACGCCACCTTGTCGAGCTTCTTGAGCTCTTCCATGACGAAGGATCCGACGTCGGCCGTCGCGATCTCTTTTTCGGGGCGCTCCTGCAGCGTCGCCTCGACGCGATCGGCGATGGCCTCCAGCGCCGCAACGCTCACCGGCCGCTTCTCGCACGCCTTGAGCAGACCGCCGATCAGCTTCTCGCGCGAAAAGCGCTCGCGCGTGCCGTCTTTTTTCACCACCATGTACGGGATCTCGTCGATCCGCTCGTAGCTGGTGAAGCGCTTGCCGCAGTCGAGGCATTCGCGCCGGCGGCGGATGACCTCACCCTCCTTCGACTCCCGTGAGTCGACCACCTTGTCGCCGAGGTGCGAGCAGTAGGGACACTTCATACAAGTCTCCCCGGCTCCGACTCGCTGGCAAGCCGCTGCATGCTGCCCATGTTCAGACCTTCCTGGGCCGCGAAGAAGAGCCCGAGCAGCAGCGCCGGTCCGATCGAGAAGAGATGCAGCACGATCGCCGCGCCCACCGCCGCCGCGTCCGGCGCGCCATAGAACATCGTCGCGCCGACCCGAAACGCCTCGTGGAATCCGCCGACCGCGCCAGGCGTTGGCACCGCGACGCCGAGTGTGAGCAGCGCGATCATGAGGAACGAACCGGTGAAGGGGATCGCGAAGCCGAAGGCCATCGCCATCGACCAGATGCCGAGCGCGATGCACAGCCAGAGCGGAAGCGACCAGGCGAGCGCCGCCAACAAGCGGCCGGGACGGCGAATCGCGCCGAGACCGCGCGCGAATTTCTCGGCGACCGCGGCGAGCAGCCCGGCGAGCCTGGACGGCAGCACCTGCTCCAGTCGCGCCATGGTGCGGCCCAGCCGCTCGGGATCGCCCGCCAGCACGAACAGGACGACCAGCGCCGACGTCGAGACGAGCGCCGCGCTCGCACCGGCCCATTTCACCACCGCGAAGCCGGTCGGATTGACGCCGGCGAGATCCTTGCCGAAGACGAAGACGAGCGACGCGAGCATCAGCAGCACTGTGACGACGTCGAGCAGCCGTTCGAGAATGATGGTCGCGAAGGCGCCGGTTGCCGTCATACGCCCCTGCTGATCGGTCGGCGCCTGCCTCGCGAGAAAGTACGGGCGAATGACCTCACCAGCCCTCGCCGGCAGCACGGCGTTGGCCGCGAACCCAACAGCCGTCGCGCGAAACGCGCTGGCGAACGTCGTCGGCGCCAGCGGTTCGAGCAGGTACTTCCAGCGCAGCGCGCGGATCGACAGATTCAGGAACATCGTCGCCAGCGACAACGCCAGCCATTCCGGCCGCGCCGCCGCGATCGCCGCCAGCACGCCCCATAGATCGACGTTGTAGAGAAACAGCGCGACCAGCGCGACGGCGACCGACACGACGACGATGGTACGGACGCGGGATCGCATGGCGCTTGAGTGTCCCCTACTATACCGCCCTACATGTTGTTGTTGTCAGATGGTCGAGCGCCCCTGTAAGATGCCTTTTCTTCGACCGCTGAGGATTTGTTGCCGCTCTCCCTTCCCATTCTCCAGACCACGCTCGCTGACCGACGCCCCGATCGCCAGGGCAAGGTCCGCGACATCTACGAGTTCGGCGATCGCCTGCTGATCGTCGCAACCGACCGGATTTCCGCGTTCGATTACGTGCTCGGCTCAGGCATTCCCGACAAGGGGAAGGTGCTCACCCAGATTTCGACGTTCTGGTTCGAGCGGATGCGGCCGATCGTCGCGAACCATCTGTTGTCGACGACGGCGTCGTCCTATCCGGGTGAAGCGCGGCGGGCAGTCGAGCTCCTGCAAGGCCGCTCGATGCTGGTGACCCGGACCGAGCCGCTGCCCATCGAATGCGTGGCGCGCGGCTATCTGTCCGGCTCCGGCTGGAAGGACTACGCGGCAACCGGCGAGCTGTGCGGCATCCGCCTCCCGGCCGGCCTGCGCGAATCCGACCGTCTGCCCGAGCCAATCTTCACGCCGGCGACGAAGGCGCAAAGCGGTCACGACATCAACATCACCGAAAAGGACGCGGCCGAGCTCGTCGGCAAGCGGGTGCTCGAGCGCGTCAAGGATCTGACCCTTCGCCTGTACGCGGAAGGCTCCGCCCACGCCGAGTCGCGCGGCATCATCGTCGCCGACACCAAGTTCGAGTTCGGGCTCGTGCCGGTCGAGGATGGCGACGGGCGCCCCGTCGAGGACCGCATCATCCTCATCGACGAAGTCCTCACGCCCGACTCGTCGCGCTTCTGGCCCAGCGACACGTACAGCCCCGGAGGCGCGCAAAAGAGCTTCGACAAGCAGTTCGTGCGGGACTACCTCGAACGGATCCGCTGGAACAAGCAGCCGCCGGTCCCCTCGCTCCCCGACGATGTCGTCGCACGCACGCGCGAGAAGTACGTGGAGGCGTTTCAGCGTCTGACCGGCCGGGAGCTCGAGGCGTGATCAGCGAACGGCTCGAGCGTCTGGTCGAGGAAATGGTCGACCGCAGCGTCCAATTCGAGGACGCGGTCCACGAGTTCGAGAAGCGCTTCATCGCGCGCGTGCTGAAGCAATGCGACGGCAGCCTGACCAGGACCGCCGACGCCCTGGGCATGCACCGCAACACCCTCACCCGAAAGATGGGAGAGTACAAAATCAAACGACGGGCCGGCTAGCGCCGGTCGGTGGCGTGGGTCAGTCGGACCTACCAGACCTACCTGGTCTACCCGCGCCACGACCGACCCGACTCAGCCAGCAGCTAGCACTCCACGCTTGACACTGCCAGTCAGCGCCATATAATTAGCAGTCGTCCTCACCGAGTGCTAACGCACAGAGAGACGCCTTCATCATCACAGACGGAGTACACAGCATGAACGTCAGACCGTTGCACGACCGCATCATCGTCTCCCGCATCGAGGAAGGCGAGCAGAAGATCGGCGGGATCATCATCCCCGACTCCGCCAAGGAGAAGCCGCAGCAAGGCAAGGTCATCGCCGCCGGAAACGGCAAGTCGAAGGACGACGGCAAGCGCATCCCGCTCGACGTCAAGGCCGGCGACCTCATCCTCTTCGGGAAGTATTCCGGGCAGGAGATCAAGCTGGATGGTGAGGAATTCCTCATCATGCGCGAAGACGAAGTTCTCGCTGTCATTGAAGACGGCGACACCAAGAAAAAGAAGTAGGAGACGACATCGATGGCAAAACAGATTGTGTACGGCGAGCAGTCCCGCCAGGCGATCCTGCGCGGCGTGAACCAGCTGGCCGACGCGGTGAAGGTCACGCTCGGCCCCAAGGGCCGCAACGTGGTGCTCGACAAGAAATTCGGATCGCCGACCATCACCAAGGACGGCGTGACGGTCGCCAAGGAAATCGACCTGAAGGATCCGCTCGAGAACATGGGCGCCCAGATGGTCCGTGAAGTCGCCAGCAAGACGTCGGACACGGCCGGCGACGGCACCACGACGGCCACCGTGCTGGCCCAGGCGATCTACCGCGAGGGCGCGAAGAACGTCGTCGCCGGCGCGAACCCGATGGACATCAAGCGCGGCATCGAGAAGGCCGTCGAGGCCCTCACCGGTGAGATCAAGCGGATGTCCAAGCCGGTCAGCGGCAACATGGTCGCCCAGGTCGGCACCATCTCGGCCAACAACGACGAGACGATCGGCAAGATCATCGCCGACGCGATGGACAAGGTCGGCAAGGACGGCGTGATCACGGTCGAGGAAGCGCGCACGCTCGAGACCTCGCTCGAAGTCGTCGAAGGCATGCAGTTCGACCGCGGCTACCTGTCGCCCTACTTCGTCACCGATCCCGAGCGCATGGAAGTGGTGCTCGAGAACCCGGTCATCCTGATCCACGAGAAGAAGATCAGCTCGATGAAGGATCTCCTGCCGGTGCTCGAGCAGGTGGCGCGCCTCGGCCGCCCGCTGCTCATCATCGCGGAAGACATCGAAGGTGAGGCGCTGGCGACTCTGGTCGTCAACAAGCTGCGCGGCACGCTGCAGGCCGCCGCGGTCAAGGCGCCGGGCTTCGGCGATCGCCGCAAGGCGATGCTCGAGGACATCGCGATCCTCACCAACGGACGCGCGATCACCGAGGACCTCGGGATCAAGCTCGAGTCGATCAAGATCGACGATCTCGGCAAGGCCAAGAAGGTCACCATCGACAAGGACAACACGACGATCGTGGAGGGCGGCGGCAACACCGAAGCCATCCAGGGCCGCGTGAAACAGATTCGCGCGCAGGTCGAGGACACGACCTCGGACTACGACCGCGAGAAGCTGCAGGAGCGGCTGGCGAAGCTCGTCGGCGGCGTCGCCGTCATCAAGGTCGGTGCGGCCACCGAAACCGAGATGAAAGAGAAGAAGGCGCGCGTCGAAGATGCGATGCATGCGACCAAGGCGGCCGTGGAAGAGGGCATCGTGCCCGGCGGCGGCGTGGCGTTGATTCGGGCGTCGAAGGTGCTTGACGGCCTGAAGCTCGGCGGCGATCAGCAGATCGGCGTCAACATCGTCAAGCGCGCCATCGAGGAACCGATGCGGTGGATCGCCACCAACGCAGGGCACGAAGGATCCATCGTCGTGCAGCGCGTTCGCGAGATGAAGGATTCGGAAGGCTTCAACGCGCTGACCGATACCTACGAGGATCTGGTCAAGGCCGGCGTGATCGACCCCGCGAAGGTCGTGCGCTCGGCGCTGCAGAACTCCTCGTCCATCGCCAGCCTGCTGCTGACGACGGAAGCCCTCATCTCCGAGATTCCCGAGGAGAAGAAGGACGCACCGCAGGGCATGCCGGGCGGCGGCGGCATGGGCGGTATGTACTAGAATTAAGAATAGGAATTCTGAATTCAGAATTCGTACTTCTAAATTCACAAAGGCCCGGCAGGAGCAATCCTGACCGGGCCTTTTTCTGTTGGGTTGAGTTCCGATGCCTAGCGCAGCGTGAACGTCAGCTCTATCGTGATGAGCACCGGTACAGCCTCGCCCAGGCGCGTGCCGGGCGCGAAGCGCCACTTGCGCGCGGCGGCGACCGCTTGTTGATCGAGGCCGAACGTCGGGTCGAGCGAACGAATCACCTGGACGTCGCCGACGCTGCCATCGGGACGCACGACGCACTCGAGAAGCACGGTGCCCTGGACCTTGGCGCGCATTGCGTCGGACGTGTACTGGGGCTTTTCTTCGTGCAGCACGCGCGGGAGGGTCACGCCGTTGCCCGGCCGATAGACCCCGCCGCCGGTGCCGCCGCCGCTGCCTGGGCCGAGCCCTGAGCCCGTTCCGGGGCCGACGCCCGTGCCGGTGCCAGTACCTGCACCGCCGCCGCTGCCGCTGCCCTGCGAGAGCGTGGGCGGCCCGGGCGGCGCCTCAATCGCGCCGGGGAGCGAATCCTGCGCCGCGGCGAGGCTCTTCGCCGGAATATTCAACTGAGCCACAGGATCCGGCTCTTTCTTGACCTCCTGCATTTCCATTTTCGGAGGCTTTGTGACGGGGACGGTAATTTTGTCCTTGCCTGGCAGCTCGGCCTGACGAGGCGGTTCCTTCATGCGGTTGCCGCCACCGCCGCCGCCACCACCTGGTCCGGGTTGGCTCAGCCAGATGATGTTCGTATTCGGCTGCTCAGGCAGCAGCGCCGGCGAGACGGCCGTGGCGCCGCCATAGCGCACGCCGAAAATGACGAGTAGCGCCAGAAAGATGTGGGAGGCCAGGGAGCCGGCGAGCGCGGACGGAATACGCTGCTGCTGTTGCTCGAAGGAGAACTGAATTTCGCGCGGATGAGCCCCTTCGACGTGGACGGACAGATGCCCGGCCGATTCGTTTACGCGCACGTCTGCCGTGTCGGTCTCGGCCATCGGGAATGGTATGGGGCTCGTCGAAGTATTGTTGCGCACCGTTCCAACGGCTGCAACTGCAAAAGGAGTGCCCCGAACCTCGTCCATGTTTGTTAGGACGCTCGAGGGGTGTCCTCAGCCGGTGTGTTTAGACTCGTCCGGTCCAGGCGCCAATCGCAGCGTTGCCGCCCCCATACGAGAACAGGACCGCCAGCGCATCCGCGGCGCGAGGCTCGCTGTGAATGGCCACCAGGATCCCGCCGCGGGCGACCAGCGCTTCGAAGATCCGACAGTCGTGTGCCTGGAATCCGACGCGGCGCATCGTGCCGGAGAGGCCGGCCTTGGCCAGATCACCGATGCTGCCCTGCAGCGCCGTAATCATTGGCCCGTGCAGGATGACAGGGCCGATGCCGGCGATCTCGAGGCGGGAGCCTGGCGCACCGAGCGATTTCTCGAGAAGCGCGGCCGCGTCGGGAGTGTCCTTTGCCAGAATCGTCAGGGACGCAGGCGGCAGACCGGCTTCGACCAACGCCGTGAGGCCCTTGGCCGCCCACGCGACGTCTTGAAACACACCGACGGTAAATCGCCCCGGCTCGACATCAACCATGGCCGTGTAATGTATCACGGGCGTTTCGGGTTCTCGGTTCACGGGTTCAAGGTTCACGGTTCACATGCGTGATGACGTCGCCATTGTCGGTGCGGGGCCTGCGGGTGCGCGGGCGGCGTACGTGCTGGCGCGCCGCGGCGTCCGCGTCACACTCTTCGATGGCTCCCATCCCCGCGAGAAGCCGTGCGGCGGCGGCGTCACCGGCCGCGCGCTCGCGCTGGTGGCCGACGCCATCGATCCGTCGATGTTCCCGCGGACCGTGATTCGATCGGCGCGTTTCACCCACCTTCGCGCCGGGGCTTCAGTGGGCAAGCCTGCTTTGACCGAGGCAATCGTGCCGCTCGAGGGAAATGCGCTCGTCGTCGCCAGCCGCGCCACGTTCGATGCGGCGCTGCTGACCACCGCGGAACACGCCGGGGCCACGTTGATCCGCTCGCGCGTCACCGACGTGTCCGCTGATGCGAGCGGAGCCACGCTGACGACCGCTGACCGCAAGCGCCATCACGCGTCGTTCGTCGTCGGCGCCGACGGGACCAACAGTCTCGTGCGGCGCCGCGTCGCCACCGCCTTCCGACGCGATCAACTCTCGATCGCCACCGGCTTTTTCGCGCACGGCGTCACGAGCGACCAGATCGTCATCGAGCTCACCGACGCTCCCCCGGGCTACATCTGGTCGTTTCCGCGCCCGAATCACCTCGCGATCGGGATGTGCGCGCAGGCAGATGCCGGCATCGGCGCAGGTGCCCTGCGAACGCGCACGGCAGGCTGGATTGCCGCGACCGGGATCGCAGAGGGCGCCACGCTGGAGCCGTACTCGTGGCCGATTCCATCCCTGAGCGTCAGAGACTTCGATGCGGTGGAACTGGCCGGGCCGCGCTGGGCGCTCGCCGGCGACGCCGCCGGCCTGGTCGATCCGATCACCCGCGAGGGCATATTCTTTGCCCTCGCCTCGGGTCAGTGGATTGCCGACGCGCTGCTGGCCGGCGATCCGGCGGTGCGTTATGGATCGCAGGTTCGCGACGAGGCGATCTCCGAGCTGGCGCGCGCCGCGCGCCTCAAGGCCGGTTTTTTCCGGCCGGCGTTCACCGGTCTCATGATGCGCGCGCTGATGGAGAGCGGCGCGATCCGCGCGGTGATGGCGGACCTTGTCGCCGGCCGCCAGAGCTACGCCTCGCTGAAATGGCGCCTGTTGAAAACGTTCGAGCTCGGACTCGCGTGGCGGGCGTTAACGACGAACGACGAACGACGAACGACTAACGACTGAAGTATCCGTCCCGTGCGCGGACGTGCGTGCCCGGCCGGGAGACGCTGACGTCGATGCCATGCCATACCGACGGTCCGACGCGCTCCCGCGATGGCACGTATCCCAGCAGGTACTGAAACCGGAGCTCCCTCGCGATCTGTCGCATGGTGGTGATGAGCGTGGCCGGGTCACGCACGAAAAACGAGCGGCCGCCGGTCGCGGCCGCCAGCTCCGCGAACAACGGCGGTCGCGATGCGCCGACCGCCACCGGATAGACCAGGGTATCGTGCCTTCGCGCGCGATCGACAAGGTCCGCCGCTTTCGTGTCGCTATAGCGATCGGTGCCGTCCGACAGCAGCACCAGCGCGCGCCGCCCGGCCGCGGGTTGAATCGCGTCGAGCGCGCCAAGCGTCGCGTCGTACAGCGGCGTCGTCCCCCAGGCGTCGAGGCTATCGATCGCCGACAACGCCGCGTGACGATCGGCGGAAAGCGGCGCGGCAATGATCGTGTCGCCGCCGATCGCGACGATCATCACCTGATCGCCGGGCCGCAGCGCACCCACGAGCGTCCGGGCCGCTGACTTGGCGACCCCGAGCCGATTGTCCTTCCCACCCATGCTGAAGCTGCGATCGAGACCGATCGCGAGCGCGAGCGGAAACTCTCCCGCGGCAAATGCCGAGATGGTCTGGCGCGCGCCGTCTTCGGCAATCTGGAAGTCCGCCGCGGTCAGGCCGACGATCGGTTCTCCCTGCTGGTCCGTGACGGTCGCATACACCTCGATCAGGTTGACGCCCGACGTAAACTGCCCATAAACGGCCGATGCCCCGAGGAACAGTGGTACAATCGCGGCTTCAAGGAGCCACACCATGGGACGTCTGGGTATGCCAGAACTGCTCGTCATTCTGGCGATCATCATCGTCATCTTCGGAGCAAACAGGCTGCCAGGCCTCGGCCGGGGCATCGGCGATGCGATCCGCGGTTTCAAAGAAGGCATCAAGCCGGACGACGACAAGGACGACAAGACCCGCAAGTCGTAGCCGCGTCAGATCACGATCCGGCTCTCGCCCATCCTGCGCGTGACGCGCTCACGATCGAGATACTCGAGCAACGGGATAGCAAACTTCCGCGACACGCCGAACCACTCCTTGAACGTGCCGACGTCGAGGCGCGCCCCGGTGCCCGCCGCCGCCTTCAGCGCCGAGACCTGCGCTTTCAACTGCTTGAGCGCGTCGTCGTGAAAGAGCAGCGCGTCCACTTTCACCAGCGTCTTCTGACGCTGGAGCAGCTTCACCATCCGATCCACAACCGGCGCAGGTGATCCCACCGCCGCCGCAATCGACGCCGCGTCAGGCGGTTTGAGACCGCCCTCGCGGTAGGCGCGCTCGATGGCGGTTCGCGCCCGCTCCTCTTCCGGCGTCAGCTCCAGGCGGTAGGTCGCCAGCGCGACGCGGTCCCTGACGAAGATCGTCCCGGCGGCCGACAGGTCCGCGAGGGCGCGATCGAACAGGGCGACGTGACCGCGGGCAAACAGCTGTTCGCGCAGCTCTTCGCGTGGCATACCTGCCGACAGCGGCTGACTCTTGTGGTGCGCCGTCAGCGCGTTGACGATGCCGCCGGTCAGGCGCGTGAAGATCGCCGCGGAGACGAGCACATCGGCGGCGCGCACCGCGTGCTTTGCGGCAACGAGCGCGTCGGCGCGGGCCTGGACATGCCGGGGGGCGATGCCGGCGCGCGACGTCACCGCAGCAAGGGTCAGGCCGGCCGCGCCTGCATCATCGAGCATGACCGCAACGGCGCGCTCTTCCGTCTCGACACGGTCGCCGGATGCCGGGTCGAAGTCCAGACGCCCGCATCGCGCGAGCGCCGCCGCGCTTCGAATCGCTGTCCGTGGCGGGCGCGGGTCCAGGATCAGCCCGCCCGCGATCGTGATCGGCGGCGAGTAGGCGCGCAGGATGTATCGGTCGCCGCGCGCGAGGACGGCGGGGGCCTCGAGCCGCAGCCGGACATACGCCCGGCCGCCTGGCGGGAGCGGCTCCGCGACCGGACCGATGAGCGCGACGCGCCCCATGATTTCGGTGGTGCCTTGATGAAAGCGCACGCGGGCGCCGTGCTTGAGCGGCTTGGCGCCAGGAAGGAGCTCCACCGTCGCGTCGGCGAGACGCGTCTCTTCAAACGCGCCGGGAGTGACGAGCGCCTGGCCGCGGGAAATTTCCTCGACCTCGACACCGGCGAGGTTGATCGCCGTCCGCTGTCCAGCCAGCGCTTCAGCCTGCTTTCGGCCGTGCACCTGCACACCGCGCACCTTCACCCGGCGCCCGCCCGGCGCCAGATCGAGCTCGGCGTCGACCGCCGCGCGGCCCGAGACCAGCGTGCCGGTCACGACGGTGCCGAAGCCTTTCATCGAGAAGACGCGATCGATCGGCAGCCTGGTGACCGCGTCAGCATGACGGCCGCGCGCGCGACGGCTGACGTCCACCAGCGCCGCGCGCAGCGCGTCGAGCCCGTCGCCGGTCCTGGCCGAGACCGGGACGATGGGCGCACCGTCGAGAAAGGACCCCTCGGCCAGGTCGCGCACTTCCAGGCGGGCGAGCTCCAGCGTCTCGGCGTCGGCAAGGTCGGCTTTCGTGAGCGCGACGACGCCAGCCGGGACGCGCAGCAGCCGGCAGATGTCGAAGTGCTCACGCGTCTGCGGCATGACCGATTCGTCGGCCGCGACGACGAGGACCACGAGGTCGATGCCGCCGACCCCGGCGAGCATGTTCTTCACGAACCGCTCGTGGCCCGGTACGTCGACGAAGGCGAAGTCGATGCCGTCGATGGTCTGGTGCGCGAAGCCCAGATCGATCGTGATCCCGCGCGCTTTCTCCTCTTTCAGCCGATCGGGATCGATGCCGGTCAACGCCTGCACGAGCGCGCTCTTGCCGTGATCGATGTGTCCCGCAGTGCCGACGACGATCGACCTGGTCTGAGAAGAGGACACGGAGATCACCGAGGACACGGAGGATCACAAGCCACAGAGACACCGAGACACAGAGAATGGCATCCGCGGATTGCGCGGATTACGCGGATTTCAGAGAGGGCCGACGACGCGTCGCACGCCGCCGCTTTGCGGCGGCCCGGGGGAGCAACCGCGCAGAAACGCAAGCCCAGTGGGATGGGCCGGCTTGCGTTTCTGTGCGGTCGCTGCCCCGGACGCCCGGCCGGCTTTGCCGGCCGACGTGCGACGCGCGGCATCTCTGTGTCTCCGTGTCTCTGTGGCAAATTCTTTCCGTCTTCTTCGTGCGTCTTCGTGGTTTCGCGTTTTCGTGGTTACCGTCCGCCGCCTTTGCGGCCTTGCCGCTCGCGGCGGCCGGGGCGCTGCTTTCTTCGCTTCTCCGTCTTCGGCGTGGCCTTGCTGCGCCGCGCGCCGCGCTCGCCTTCCCGCACCCGCTCGAGGATCTCGGCCAGACCGAGATCCACCTGGCGCATCTCCATGTTCACGCGGATGACCTGAACCTTCACCTTGTCGCCGAGCCGATAGCTCTTGTGGGTGTTTTCACCCACCAGGGCGTGCGTACCTTCGAGGAACCTGTAGTAGTCGTCGGCCATCGTCGACACGTGGACCATGCCTTCGACGAAATGCTCGATCAGCTCGATGAAGAGCCCGAATGCCGCGACGCCGGTGATGTAGCCCTCGAATTCGTCGCCGACCTTGTCGGCCATGAACTTCACTTTCTTCCACTGCAGCAGCTCGCGCTCGGCGTCGTCGGCGCGACGCTCCATCTCCGACGTGTGGCGGGCGACTTCCGGCAGATCCTCGCTCCACTCCTCGCGGGTCTCTTCGTTCAGCAGTCCGTGGCGCGCCGCGCGCAGCGCGCGGTGCACGACCAGATCCGGATAGCGGCGGATCGGTGACGTGAAGTGCGTGTAGCTCGGCGAGGCGAGACCGAAATGCCCCATGTTCTCCGGCGCGTAGCGCGCCTTCTGCATCGTCCGCAGCATCAGCATCGCGATCGGCTTCTCCTCCGGCTTGCCGTGGATCTTCTCGAGCAGCTTCTGGAAATGCCGCGGGCGCAGCGCGTTGACCGGCGCCCCGAGGCTGTAGCCGAACCCCGAGATGAACTCTTCGAACTTGGCGATCTTGAGGATGTCGGGCTCCTCGTGGATGCGATAGAGCGCCGGCGCCTCCTGCGACTCGAGGTGGGTGGCGACGGTCTCGTTCGCCAGCAGCATGAACTCTTCGATCAGCCGGTGCGCGACGTTGCGATTGAGGGCGATGATCGCCTCGACCACGCCGCCGGCGTCGATGATGACTTCGGCTTCCTTGATGTCGAAATCGATCGAGCCGCGCCGATGACGCGCGTCGTTGAGAATCTGGAACAGCTCGCGCATCAGCTCGAACATCGGCACGAGCGGCGCGTACTGCTTCAGCAGATCGGGGTCGCGATCGGTCAGGATGCCGTTGACCGCCGTGTAGGTCATCCGCTCGTTGCTGTTGATGACGCCGTCGTGGAACTCCTGCCGCACGACCTGCCCGCGGCGATCGATCTCCATGAAGCACGACTGCACCAGCCGGTCGACGCGCGGATTGAGACTGCACAGCCCCGTCGCGAGCTCCGACGGAAACATGTGCACGGCCCGCTCGGGGAAGTAGACCGACGTACCGCGATCGTACGCCTCGCGATCGAGCGCGCTCCCCTCCTGTACGTAATGTGACACGTCCGCGATGTGGACGCCAAGCCAGAAGTTGCCGTTCGGCAGCTTGTCGATGGTGATCGCATCGTCGAAGTCGCGCGCGTGCTCCCCGTCGATCGTGACCGTCGGCACGTCGCGGAAGTCGGTGCGGCCGCGGATGTCCTTCTCCAGGACGGTCGAGCCCAGGCGCACCGCTTCGGCAATCGCCTCGGGCGAGTGTGTATCCGAGATGCCGTACTTGCGGATGATGATCTCGGTGTCGACACCGGGCGCGTTGATGTCGCCCAGGACCTCGGTGACGTTGCCGATCGCGCCGCGATTGGCCGTCGGCCACCGCGTCAGCTCGACGATCACCATCTCGCCTGGCGAGGCGCCGCCATCCTGTCCCGGTGGCACGAAGACGTCCATCAGCACACGGCGATCGAACGGCGCCACGTGGCCCATGCCGGTGTCGTCACGGTCGTAGCGCCCGACGATGGAGCCGGTGCGCCGCTCGAGGATCCGGATGATCCGTCCCTCCGCGCGGCCGCCGTCCTTGATCCGCTCGATGCGCACGACGACACGGTCGCCGTGCATGGCTTCTTCGAGGCTCTGGTTCGGAATGTAGATATCGCCCCCGGACGGCTCCAGCGGACGCTCCGGCGTGACGAAGCCATACCCTGCAGGATTTGTCTGCAGGCGGCCGACGTAGAGGTCCATCTTTTCGGGCAGCCCGAATCGATTCCCTCGAATCTGAATGAGCTCGCCGGCAGAGACGAGCGATTTGACGTGCCGTTTGAACGACGTCTGGTCGTCCTTGGACACTTTGAGCACTTGCAGCAGCTCGCGCATGCCGGCGGGATGATGCACCCGCTCGCGCATGAGCGAGAGCACTTGATCGCGTGAAAACATCTGAATTTAGGCTAACAGAATTACTTGAAGGTCGCCGACGTTCGTGCCGGTAGGACCGGTGTGGATGAGATCGCCAAGGGCGTCGAAAAACGCGTAAGCGTTGTTGTCCGAGAGGTAATGCCCGGGCCGCAGGCCGGCGGCGCGGGCCCGGAGCGACGTCGTCGAATCAGCGATGGCGCCGGCCGCGTCGGTCGGCCCGTCGATGCCGTCCGTGCCGATGCTTGCGACCACAACAGGGCTCCCGGATTGTTCGAGCAGGTCGATGCCGGCGAGAGCGAACTCCTGGTTTCGGCCGCCTCTCCCTCGTCCGGTCACATGGACCGTGGTCTCGCCGCTCGAAATGATGCACGCCGGGCGTCCCAGCCCAGTGGCCCGTGCCACTACCGTTCTCAAGTGCGCAATGGCGGCCGTTCGTGCCTCGCCGACCACGGCATCGTCGAGCCGCAGGACGTGATAGCCGAGGCTGCCCGCTTCGGCCACCGCGCCGGCCATCGCGTTCCGCCTGGACCCGATGACCGTCGTGCGTGACCGTGCGAGCCGCGCGTCGCCAGGCTTCGGTGTATCCGTGACTGCCCCTTCCGCGCCCCGTCGCAAATGCGTCACGACGGCGGATGGATACACGCTCTCCCCACCGAAGCGTCGAAGAACGTCGAGCGCGTCCTCGAAGCGGCTCGCATCGACGACGGTCGGACCGGACGCGATGAAGCTCGGATCGTCGCCGACGACGTCGGAGATGGCAAAGGCGTCGACGGCCCCCCCGGCACGCGCCGCGAGCCAGCCGCCTTTGATCGCCGATAGATGCTTGCGGACGGTGTTGAGCGCGTGAATGTCAGCACCCTCCCGCAGCAGGCGGTCGGTCGCCGATCGCTTGTCCTCGAGCGTCAGCCCCTCGGCGGGCACCACCATCAGCGCCGACGCGCCGCCGGACAACAGCACCAGCAGCCGTTCATCCGCTTTCACTTGCGAGGCCAGTTCGAGCGCCGCGCGTCCTGCCCGCTCGCTCTCAGTTGACGGGATCGGGTGGCCGCCGACGATCAACTCGTACCCCTTCGGAACTGGCGCCGGCGTCGGCGCGACGACGAGCCCGGCGCGGACACGTCCGCCGAGACGGCGAGCGGCTGCCGCAGCCATGGCCGGCGCGGCCTTCCCCGCGGCGATCAGCCGGAAGTCGTGCGGCGCCGCGCTGTCGAGCGCCGCATCGACGAGAGTCCCCGGCGCAGCGGCAGCGAGACCGGCCCGGACAATCGCCAGGAGATCGTGTCGAAGATTCGGGAGTGAACGCGTCAGTGTGTTTGCTTGGGATCGGACCAGAACGAGAGGCCGGTCACGACGTCGAACTTCTTGAGGAGTGAGCTGACCAGTTGCGGGGCGTTGTCTTGCGTGGAAAGTTGTTCGAGCTTGCCCATGATGCGGCTGAGTGCCGCTTCGACGTCCGTAATGGCACTCTCGGAATAGTAGTCCCGCTGTTGTTGAAGACAGCGGCGATGCTTGAGAAATTCTTCCCGGTAGAACTCGGTGAGCAAATGCTGCGCGGTCGGCCTCGAATCGGGAACGAAGCGTGGCATGCAGGTCCTCGAGATGAATTGTCCCTTGATGATCCAGTCTAATGCCGGCGCAAAACGGCTGTCAAGATTCCGTAAGGCGCCTAGCGGTTCCACGCCGCGACGAGACCGCCCAGACAGCCGACGGCCATCCCTCCGGCGACCAGCAGTACGCAAAGCTCGGCCGGCAGGAAATGGATGGCCGACACGTTCAACGCGGACGCGAGCGGCACCAGGTACCGCGCGCGCAACGCGAGAAAGGCCGCGCCGAGCGCGACCAGCGCGACGAGCGCGCCGAAGCCGCCCTGCAGCACCCCTTCCATGATGAACGGCCCGCGTACGTAGGCCCGCGGCGCGCCCACCAGGTTCATGATGTCGAGCTCGTCTCTCCTGGCATAGAGCGCCAGGCGGACGACATTCGCCACCGTCAGCGCCGCCGCGATCGCGAGCACCGAACCCAGCACCACGCCAATCCCGCGGATGACGTTGATCGCCGACAAGAGCCGGGTGAGCCACTGCCGATCGTAGCGGACGTCCGCGACGCCGGGCATCTGACGCAGCCGCTCCGCCAGGCTGTCGACGCCCTGGCCCACGCTCGTCCCGGGACGAAGCCGCACTTCCACCGACGCCGGAAGCGGGTTGCTGCCGAGGCCATCCACCGCCCCCGCCAGGTCGCCGAACGTCTGCTTGAAACGCGCCAGCGCGTCGGCCTTCGACACGAACTCGTGTGCCGCGACCAGGGCGCCCGGCGCCAGCAGCGCTTCGATGCCGCCGCGCTCACCTGCCGTGACGTCGTCCTTGAGGTAGACCGAGAGCTCCGCGGCGTTGCTCCACTCGGCGCCGAGCCGCTCGAGGTTGGCGGTGACGATGAGGAAGCCGCCCAGCACGAACAGGGCGAGCGCGATCGTCAGCGTCGACAGCACGCCTGCCTGACGCCCGCGCCACAGGCTCGCGAACGCTTCTTCGAAGGCGTATCGCAAGGTGCGCATGTCAGGCGACCTCGACGATGCGGCCGTGATCGAGCGTAACCGAGCGGCGTCCGACGCGCCGGATCAACTCGCGGTCGTGCGTGGCGACGAGGACCGTGGTGCCGCGCGCGTTGATCTCGCGGAACAGGTTCATGATCTCGAACGAGAGATCCGGATCGAGGTTGCCGGTCGGTTCGTCCGCGAGCACGAGCTGCGGATCGTTGACCAGTGCGCGCGCGATCGCGATGCGCTGCTGTTCGCCGCCCGACAGCTCCTCGGGATAGGCGTTCATGCGGTGCTGCAGGCCGACCCACTTGAGCACCTGGAAGGTCTTGCGCTGCTGCGTGGAGACGGGCAGACCGAGCACGCGCATCACGAAGGCGACGTTCTGAAACACGGTGAAGCGCGCGATGAGCCTGAAGTCCTGAAAGACGAAGCCGACGTTGCGGCGGAACGTCTGCACCTGCGACGGGCTCAGCGACTTCAGGTCGCGGCCGAGCACCTTCAGGTCGCCCCCGCTCGGCAGGTCTTCCCGCAGCAGCAGGCGCAGCAGCGTCGACTTGCCCGCGCCGCTGGAGCCGGTGAGAAAGACGAACTCGCCTTTGCCGATGGTGAGTGACAGGTCGCGCAGCGCGTAGACGCCGCGGCTATAGAGCTTGGAAAGGTGGGAGGTTTCTATCAAGCTGTTCGCAGAACGATAACACGCAATTCAACTGGAGGATGGCGGTTATCATCGCTGGAGTGGCTGGGTACGTACCTCGGGCCGACGCAGCAGGTCAGACGTCGAGCGCGCGCTTGAGCAGGTCGTTGACGCGTTTCGGGTTGGCCTTCCCCGCCGCCGCCTTCATCACCTTGCCGACGAGAAAACCGAAGGCGCTGGTCTTGCCGCCGCGATAATCCGCGACCGGACCGGCGTTCGCCGCCAGCACGTCCGCGATCAGGGCCACGATCTCCGCCTCGTCGTCGATCTGCGCGAGCCCTTCGGCCGAGACGATGGCATCGGCCGTCTGCGCCGACCCGTACATTTTCTCGAGCACACCCTTGGCCATCGATCCGCTGATGGTCCCCTCCTCCACGAGCGCAATCAGCCCGGCCAGCCGCGAGGCGTCCACGGGCGACCCAGTGATGTCGGCGCCGTGTTCGTTGAGGAGCCTCGCGAGCTCGCCCATGATCCAGTTGCTCGCCGCCTTCGCCGGCGCGCCGGCGCGCACGGTGTCCTCGAAGAAGTCGGCGACGCGGGGCGACTGCGTCAACTGCGCCGCATCGTACTCGGACAGGCCGAGGGCGTCGACGAAACGCCGGCGCCTCGCGTCGGGCAGCTCCGGCATCGCGGCGCGAATTCGCTCGATCCGCTCGACATCAACCACGACCGGCGGCAGGTCGGGCTCGGGAAAATAGCGGTAGTCGTGCGCTTCTTCCTTGCTGCGCATCGACACCGTCCGGCCCGCCGCTGCGTCCCACAGCCGCGTTTCCTGGACGACGCGGCCGCCGTCGCTCAACACGTCCGTCTGGCGCGCGATCTCGTATTCCAGCGCTTTCTGCAGGAACCGGAACGAGTTGAGGTTCTTGACCTCCGCCTTCGTCCCCAGCGCCGCCTGCCCGCGCGGCCGCACCGAGACGTTGGCGTCGCAGCGCAGGCTGCCCTCTTCCATGTTCCCGTCGTTGACGCCGAGCCAGACGAGGATGGCGCGCAGGCGGCTGAAGAATTCCGCGGCGTCTGGCGCCGATCGCAGATCGGGCTCACTGACGATCTCGATCAGCGGCACGCCGCTGCGGTTGTAGTCGACGTAGCTCTTGCGATCCGCGTCGGCGAACCCTTCGTGGAGCGACTTGCCGGCGTCCTCTTCCATGTGGACGCGCGTGATGCCGATACGCCGCGCCTCGCCGCCGCTGGCGAACGCCAGCACCCCGCCGATCGCGATCGGCAGCTCGTACTGGGAGATCTGATAGCCCTTGGGGAGATCGGGATAGAAGTAGTTCTTGCGTGCGAAGATCGAGCGATGCTTGATCTCGCATCCGAGCGCCAGCGCCGCGCGGACCGCGAAGTCGACCGCGGCGCGGTTCAGCACGGGCAGCGCCCCCGGCAGTCCGATGCACACCGGGCAGATGTGCGTGTTCGGCGCCGCGCCAAACGCCGTGCTGCAGCCGCAGAAGATCTTTGACGCGGTGAGCAGCTGCGCGTGGATCTCGAGGCCGATCACCGCTTCGAACGCCGCACTCTGCACGCTGAACCTTGACCCGAGAACCTGGAACCGCGGACCCTTATGCGTTAGGCCCGGCCGCGAGCACACCTGCGGTCACGCCCTGCTCGAAGTTCTTGAAGTTCGCCACGAACATCCGCGCGAGCTTGGCGGCCTGCTCGTCGTACGCCGCGCCGTCGCTCCACGTCGCGCGCGGCTTCAGTACGTCCGCCGGCACATCGGGACAGCTGACGGGAATATCGAGGTTGAACACCGGATCCTTCTCGAACGCGACGGCGTCCAGCGCGCCCGACAGCGCCGCCCGGATTATCGACCGCGTGTACGCGATCTTCATGCGCTGGCCGACGCCGTACGGACCGCCTGTCCATCCGGTGTTCACGAGCCATACCCGCGCGTTGTGGCGCGCGATCTTTTCGCCGAGCATTCGCGCGTAACGGCTCGGCTGCAGCGGCAGGAACGGGGCGCCGAAGCAGGTGCTGAACGTCGCCTTCGGCTCCGTCACACCTTTTTCCGTCCCCGCCACTTTCGCCGTATAGCCCGACAGAAAGTGGTACATCGCCGCGTCTGGCGACAGTCGGGAAATCGGCGGCAGCACGCCGAAGGCGTCGGCGGTGAGCATGACCACGTTGCGGGGGTGGCCGCCCAGCCCGGACGGCACGGCGTTGGCGATGAACGAAATCGGATAGGCCGCTCGCGTGTTTTCCGTATACGCGTCGTCGTCGAGGTTCAGCTCGCGCGTCAATTCGTCCACGACGACGTTCTCGAGCACGGTGCCGAAGCGGCGCGTGGTCGCGTAGATTTGCGGTTCAGCGTCCGCTGACAGACGGATCGTCTTCGCGTAGCAGCCGCCTTCAAAATTGAACACGCCGCGATCGCTCCACCCGTGCTCGTCGTCTCCGATGAGCATGCGATCGGGATCGCTCGACAGTGTCGTCTTGCCGGTGCCCGACAGGCCGAAGAACAGCGCCGTGTCGCCGTCGGTGCCGATATTGGCCGAACAGTGCATCGGGAGGACGTCCTGCAGCGGCAGCAGATAATTCAGCACCGAGAAGATCGACTTTTTCATCTCTCCGGCATAGCTGCTGCCCGTGATCAGCACCAGCCTCTTGGCGAAGTTGAGCGCGATCATCACGTCCGACTGGCTGCCGTGGCGCTTGGGATCGGCCTTGAAGCCTGGCGAGTCGATGATCGTGAACTGCGGCGCGGCGGCTGCGGCCGCGGCCGGATCGTCGATGAAGAGGTTTCGGCAGAACAGGTTGTGCCACGCGAATTCGTTGATGACGCGAACCGGCAGGCGGTATTTCGGGTCGGCGCCGGCGAAGCAGTCGAGGACGAACAGCTCCTTACCAGCCAGCGACCCCACCAGATCTCTGTGAAGCGCGTCGAAGTGCACCGGATCCATCGGACGATTGACCTTGCCCCAGGCGATCTGCGCTTCGCTCGACGGTTCGCGGACGACGAACTTGTCGTTGGGCGAGCGGCCGGTGTGCAGTCCCGTGCGGCACGCAAGAGGTCCGGCGGCGGCAATCACGCCTTCCTGCCG
>Ga0310810_10002454_pt1 | contig 19923 bp, 12 predicted proteins | sample NCmetagenome_FD_207641 | JGI IMG/M metagenome (GOLD analysis project Ga0310810, IMG submission 207641) | Soil microbial communities from experimental microcosm in Duke University, North Carolina, United States - NC | ecosystem: Engineered > Artificial ecosystem > Soil microcosm > Unclassified ...
GAAAAATCTTCGTCGGCCTGATTACCGAGCGCGTGCACATAACCGCCGACACCGCCACTCGCGACGAGCAGCGGCACCGCCCACGCGAGGCAGACGACGAGGAACACGGCTGCGGCACGCAGTAGTGCGCCGCGCTGCCGTCTGTGCACGACCAACGCGTACGCAAACAGCGGCAGCGTCAGCGGCCAGGTCTGCGCACGAGTCCCGAGCGCCGCGCCAACAGCCACCGCGGCCCACACGAGACCGCGCGGATCGCGCATGGCTCGAAGCGACAACGCCTGGCCCGCGAGCGCCAGCCCGAGGCCGAGCATGTCGCTCATCGGTCGCAGTCCCGTCAGCCAGACCAACGGCGTAGCCGCAACGATCGCGGCGCCGCACAGGCCGGTTTCACTCGCCTCCGCTCCATCGCCCGTCACCTCGCGGAACAGGACGCCGATCGCGATGATCGCGATCGTCCCGCCGATCGCCGACCAGATCGCCAGTGCCAGCGCGTCGGCGCGCATGTACGCCAGCCCGGGCGCGAACAGGTGAATCAGCGCGAGGGCGATGCGGCCGGCCGCAATGAAGACCGGATATCCGGGCGGATGCGGCTGATGCAGACCGGGATCGAAGTGATGGAGTCCGAGCGCGAAGTTGATCGAGTCGATGTCTTCGAGCGAAGGCGCAAGAAAAGGGAGGTGCAGCGCCAGCCAGGCCACCGCCACGACGTAGGTGAGCCGCGGCAATCGCTCGGGACCGCGCTCCGCCACTCCCGTCCTACTGGATGGGGCGGAGTCGGAGACCTTCATTCAGGCTGCCCATGCGGTACCCCTGGAGGTCTATCGTCACGTGCCCGTAGCCGACCGCTTTGAGTTCGCGCACCAGGCGATCGCGGGTCGCGGTCTCAAGCGCATGAGCCAGTTCGTCCTGTCCGATCTCGAGGCGGGCCAGTGGCGCCGCATGTGCGCCGCCATGCTCAGCAGCCTGTTCATGGTGACGGACCCGGCACACGCGAAACCCGAGATCGCGCAGCACGTCTTCGGCGCGCTCGATCATCCGCAGCCGCTCGACGGTCACCTCCGTGTGATAGGGAATGCGCGACGACAGGCACGCCGATGCCGGTTCGTCCCACGTCGGCAGGCCAGCACGCTGCGAGAGTTCACGGATCTCCGCCTTGGTCAGGCCGACCTCGTCGAGCGGACTGCGCACGCCGAACTCGCGCGCCGCCTGGCGGCCCGGCCGGTAGTCGCCGCGATCGTCGGCGTTGCTGCCGTCGGCGATCGCGTCGAATTCGCGATCGCGCGCTACCGTCGTCAGCACCGAATAGAGCTCGTGCTTGCAGTAGTAGCAGCGGTTGACCGGATTCGCGCGGTACTCGGGGCGCTCCATCTCGCCGGTGCGGATGATCTCGTGTCGCAGGTTGAAGTCGCGCGCCAGGCGCAGCGCCATCTGACGATGGTGATCGGGATAACTGGGACTGTCGGCGGTGATGCAAAGCGCGGCGGGACCGAGCACGTCAGTCGCCACCCAGGCGAGATAGGCACTGTCCACGCCGCCGCTGAACGCGACAATCAGGGAGTCGAAGGTGGAGATCAGCTCGCGGAGCTGAAGCTCCCGGAGCTCGCCCATGCTACTCGTCGAGGTCTTCTTCCTCTTCGGCGTCGTCGTCCTCATCGTCCTCGAGGTCGTCGTCGTCTTCTTCTTCTTCTTCCTCGTCGTCCTCGTCTTCATCGAGGGCGTCGTCGTCCTCGTCGGCAAAATCGACTTCGTCGGCCCCCGTCACGACGAGCGTCTTGCCACACTCGGGACAACTGAGGGTATCTCCCTCTTCCATGTCCTCGGTGTTGACTTCGTCGTATTCACACTCAGGGCAGGTCGCCATACGGGTCTCCATGCGCGTCACGGTCCCTGGCGGGCACGCCTGCGCGCCGGGGTGTCTCCTGGCGGGATTTTGGCGCCTCAGCACCGGATTCCGCGCCCGAAACAAGCGGGAATTATAGTCCACCGGACACGATCGGCGCCGCTGGCCTGCACGATCGGGGCCGCGACTGCAATTCAAGTGTAACGTTAGGTCAAGAGACAGCCGATAATTTCCGCGATGACCGTCGGAACGATCGTGGCCGTGAAAACGGTCCTCGTCGCGGACGATACCGCGTTCGTGCGTGATCGCTTCCAGGGGGCGCTCGAAGGGGCCGGCCACCGTGCCGTGACGGCGCGGACCGGACCTGAAGTGCTGGCCCACCTCCGCGATACCGCTACCACGATCGATCTGGTCGTCCTCGACCTGCGGCTGCCGCAGGGGCGAGGCGTCGAATTACTCCGCGCGCTGCGACGCCTCGAGACGCCGCCGGCGGTGCTCGTGTTCAGCGGCACGATCGCCAGCGCCGCTGAAGTGCGCGAGCTCGCGGCGCTCGACGTCGCCGGTTACGTGAACGAATACGCCTCGGTGCAGCACATCGTCCCATCGCTGGCACCGTATCTGTTCCCGAATCACTACAACCGCCGGTCCAGTCCGCGGGTCGTGCTCGGGATTCCGGTGGCGTTCCGCTATGGCAACATGATCGCAGCCGCGGTCACGCTGAACATCAGCCGCGGCGGCCTGGCGATTCGCAGCACCAGTCCGCTGGAGGTCGGCGCCATGATCAAGCTCCGCTTCCGGCTTCCTGCCGGCAAGAAAGACATCGACTGCGAAGCGCGCGTGGCGTGGGCCGACCGGCGCCTCGGCATGGGCGCGCAGTTCATCAGGCTCACACCCGGCGACGAGACGGCGATCGCCGAGTTCGTGCAGTCGCACTTCTTCACCAACCGCAAGGCGTAGGCACGTCCGCGCTGACCGCGGACCCGATCCTTCGACACGCTCAGGGTCATCTCCAGGGCAGTCGATGGAGGACAAGGTCCGCGCCACAGGCCACAGGCCGATCGCATCACAGACAGACGAACGCCCGCGCTGCCGTGAGGCAACGCGGGCGATTGCATTCGGAGGGCCGGGTCTTTAGAGACCGCCCCCGAAGGCCGACCTGAAGGTCGGCGCCTACGAGCGCGGACTAGAAGTCGAACTGCACCTGGAAGCGGAAGTACCGCGGGCTCATGAGCGTCAGCGGCTGCAACCAGTTGTTCGTTCCGGTCACCGAGTAGGTGTTGTTGTACGACTGGATCGCATCGGAGTTGAAGATGTTGTACATGTCCACTCCGATTTGTGCCCGCTTGCCCGAGAAGCGGATGTTCTTGGCGAACTTCATGTCGAAGTAGGTCGTCCGCTCACCGAACATCTCGTTCGAGTTCAGGAGGTTCACGATTGTCGTAGTGAGGTTGCGGGTGGCCCCCAGGCAGCCGAGTCCATTGGCAGCGCTCGAGCACGCTTCGGCCGAGCGGCCGGCGCTCGCCGAGTTCCATTGGATCTGTTCCTTGGTGTACGTCACATTCGCCTGGATTTCGACGCCTGGCAGCGACTGGAACACCGTGCTGACCAGGACGTCCACCCACGGAATCGTGTACGACGCGGAACCGCGGATCGACGTCTGGAACGGTGTCCGCTTGTCGCAGCCGCCCTGCCATTCCGCACCTTCGCGGCCGCGCACGTTCGGACCGTCCAGTTCGGAAAAACAAGTGTTCTGCTGCGACCGGCTGGTGCTGGTGCCACCCTGGATGCGGATGCCCTTCGGCGCCCGCCAGTTGAAATTGGTGTCGAAGCCGTTCCACTTGTAGTTCAGCGTGTTCATGTAGGTCTGCGCCGTCGGTTGGTTGGCCGGCAGGCTCGCCTTCACGTCGTTGAGCCCGAGCACCTGATAGCCCCCGCCATTCGGCAACCTTGGATCGGTTGGCGCCGTCACGGTATAGAAATCGTAGGAGGGGTTGCTGTACTTGAGCATGTTCTCCTGGCAGGTGCGCACGTCAGTGGCCCCGTTGAACCGATCACAGCCGATGTTCAACTGGTCGTTCACGGTGATGTTGTAGTAGTTCCGGTGGTTCCAGGTGAACTCGCCCGACAGCCGCGGCAGGATCTCGTGCTGGATGCCGATGCCGAACTGCCACTCGTTGCGGCGCCGGTCCCAGCCGTTGACAATCGACTCGCCGTACTGGGCGCAGTAATCCTGCACCGCCTGCGGAATCGCGCTCTCCGTCCGGCCGCACTGCGACGTGGTCAGACCTACGGGAATACCAGCGGCGTCGAGCGACTCGGGGTCGCGGCCGTATTGCGCGATGTTCTGGCCGAACCCGAAGGCGCCGCAGCCGTCGCTCGTGTCGGTCGGGTCGAGGATGTTGCAATCAACGTGGCGATTGCCGTTGGCATCGCTCCACGTGCGGGTAAGGCTGTTCACCGTCCGGCGCGCCGGGTTCGTGCCCGAGTAGATGCCGGTGATCCCTGCGGCGTTGAGGAATTTCCCGCCGTTGACTTTCACCGCCGTCTTGCCGTTGCCGAACACGTCCCAGTTGAAGCCGTAGCGCGGTGTCAGATCTTTATAGCTCACGCCGTCGGCCGGCTTAGTGCAGTAGCGGTCCGAGCCATTCGCCTGGATCGGCACCAGGTAGTTTGGCCCGACGCACGTCACGCCGTAATCGCTGCGCGCGTTGTCGAACCGCAGTGCACCGCTGAGGGTAAAGCGGTGCAGCGTCCACTGATCCTGCGCGTAGAACGCCGTGTACCACACCTTGTCATTCGCGGTGCCAGAGCCGGTGTTGAAGGTGACCGACGTTGGAATCGGATGGCGGAACACGTTGTTCGGATCATCCGGAAACTGCAGGCTGGTGTTGCCGCAAGTCGGCGTTCCGCCGGGCACGCAGGTCGCCGCCGGCGTGTTGTAGTTGAACTGCATCTGCGGCGTGTTGACCTTGTTGGTCTGCGCCTGCGTGAAAAAGGCGCCATCGTAGCCGACCTTCGCATGATGACCCCCGGTCACGTACGACGCGGCGCCGCGCAGACGGTAGTTCTTGGTGTCGCGAATCTCGGCACCGCCGCTCGCGAGTGCCGAGTTCAGCGAACCCGACGACAGGCCGAAGAAGCCCGACGAGCCGGCGAACTGGTTGACCGGCGACGCAACGTCGTCACCGCCTGACGTTGTGCCAACTTCGACGACGCGCGGGATGTCCACGGGGTTCGTGTACTGCCGATGCTTGTCGGTGTGGTACTCCTGCTGCGAGAGGTTCAGACCAGCTTCGAGCAGGATCTTGTTGGTGATCGGATTCGTCCACGACGCCTGCTGCAGGCGGTCGGGGCGAATGGCAACCGACCACCACGATTCTGGCGACGTGAACACCGAGACGACCCCGTCGCACGGGTCCTGGCAGAAGTCCTGCTCGTCCCAGTAGAAGTTGAACTTGTTCTTCGAGCTCGCCTGCCACGTAATGCGGGCGTTGGCACTGCGCCACTTGTTCTTGTACTCGACGCGGTCCTTGCTCCGATCGGGCTGATAGTTGTAGCCGTACTTCCCCTCCCACTTGTTCGGCCAGAAGTCGATGCCGACGGGCAGTTTATGAATGCCCTGGTCGCGGCCGACCGAGTAGAACCACAGCCGGTCACGCTTGATCGGTCCACCGACGCCCATCGAGACATCGTGGTCGCTGATCACCGCCTGAAAGACCGACGAGATGTTCGAGTAGGCGCCGTTGTTTTCGGAGAAGAACTTCTTGTCGGTGTAGGTGGTGTTGAAGTTGCCGGAGAAGCGGTTGCCTCCGGTGCGCGGGACGATGTTGATGGTCGAGCCGCCCGTCTCCGATTCGCCGAGCGCGCCAGAGACCTGGATGTTCACTTCCTGTGAATTAGCGATGTCGGCCGTGTAGCCACCGGTGACGCCGCCCAGCGGCAACGATCCGCCCTGGTTGACGACCTGGCCGTCCACCATGACCCGGCCCTGGTTCATGTTCGTCTGGTCACCCGATTCACCGACGTTGAAACCGGCGACGCCGGGGTTACAGAACACGCCGATGCCGCCAACGCACACGCCTGGAGCGCCGAAGGTCGTGCTCGGCTTGTACATGCTCGAGATGCCGGGTGTGACTTCGAAGAGGCTGTTGACGTTGCGGCTGGTCGGCAGGTCCTTGATCTGTTCGCCGGTGAAGCTGACGACTTCCTTGGCGTTCTGCACGTCCACCACCGGCGCCGCGCCGGAGACGACCACCGTCTCGGCCAACTGGCCGACGCTCATGGTGCCGTTGATTTGCGCCGTGAAGCCCGAGGTGAGATTGATCTGGTCGCGTTCCTGTTTGCTGAACCCTTCGAGGGAGAACGTCACCTTGTAGGTGCCGACCGGCAGGTTCGTCAGACGGTACTGTCCGCCGGCGTCGGTCGTCGTGGTGCGGACCTTTTCAATCAGCGCCGGACTGGACGCTTCCACCGTCACCCCGGGCATCACCGCGCCCGATGAATCCTTCACGCTGCCGGCGATCTGTCCTTCCTGTGCGTATGCCACGGCGGGCACGAACACCAGGAACAGGGCCAAGGCCGGGAGTACTTTGGCCACTCGACACGTCATGCTCTCCTCCAGTTCACGCGGTGCCGGGGCCGACCTCACGGCCGGCCTCTACCTCACGCACCGGCCTGACGGCCGGCCGCTACTTTTGCCTGTCAATTACCTGGCGACCGATATGGCCGCCATAAGGCCGCACCCGAAATGAAGGAACCTCTGCCGTATTAGTCGAAACGCCGCGTATGACGTGGACCGCGCGTATGAAGGGAAAAGGCGCGATGAAAGCACCTGCTGTATACGCGCGAGCCGTACGTCTGTCAAATCAGAATTTTCACGATGCCACGATTCCTAAAGAAAAACGCCCGCGCCGCCGGTGCAGGCGACGCGGGCGTGTTGATGCAGGGGTAGGCCGACCCGAAGGTGGGCCTCTACGGACGACGACTAGAAATCGAACTGCACCTGGAACCGGAAGTACCGCGGGCTGAGGATCGTCAGCGGATCCATCCAGTGCTGGTTCGCCGGGTTGTACGTCGTCTGGTAGGTCTGAATCGCATCGGAGTTGAAGATGTTGTACATGTCGACCCCGAACTGCGCGCGCTTTCCCGCGAACCGAATATTCTTCGCGAACTTCATGTCGAAGTACGTTGTCCGTTCACCGAGAATCTCGTTGTTCAGCAGCAGGTTGACGATCGCTGTCGTCGGCGCGAACACGCTGTTCAAACAACCGACGCCGTTCGCCGGGTTCGCGCACGGTGCGGTGGCCCGGTTGGCGCTCGCCGCGTTCCACTGGAACTGGTCCTTGGTGAACGTTTCGTTGGCCTGGATCTCCGCACCCGGCAACGACTGGAAGATCGTGCTGACGAGCACGTCCACCCAGGGCACCGTGTAGGAGGCCGATCCACGAACTGTCGTCAGGAAAGGATTGCGGCTGGCGCAACCTGCTTGCCATTCTGCGCCCTCGCGGCCACGTACGTTTGGCTGGTCAAGTTCCGAGAAGCAGGTGTTACGCAGCGACCGGCTGGTGCTCGTCCCGCCCTGGACGCGGATGCCCTTCGGCGCGCGCCAGTTGAAGTTGGTGTCGAAGCCGTTCCAGCTGTACGAGAGCGAGTTCATGTACGTCTGCACGGTCGGGCCGGCGACCACTGTCTGCTTCAAGTCATTCAGCCCGAGGATGCGATAGCCGCCGCCGTTCGGCAGACGGGGATCGCTCGGTGCCACAACCGTATAAAAGTCGTATGCCGGGTTCGAGTACTTCAGCATGTTCGACTGGCAGGTGGTCACGTCCTGTACGCCGTTGAAGCGGTCGCAACCGATGTTCAACTGGTCGCTCGTCGTCAGGTTGTAGTAGTTGCGATGGTTCCAGGTGAACTCGCCGGACAGCCTGGGCAGGATCTCGTGCTGCACGCCGATGCCGAACTGCCATTCGTCACGCCGGCGGCCCCAGCCATCGACGATCGAATCGCCGTACTGCGCGCAGTAATCCTTCACCGCTTGTGGAATCGCGCTCTCCGTTCGGCCGCACTGCGTCGTCGTCAGTCCGACCGGGATGCCGGCCGCGTCGAGCGATTCTGGGTTGCGGCCGTACTGAGGAACGGTCGATGCAGCCTGGAAGGTGCCACATCCATCGCTCGTGTCGGTCGCGTCCATGACGTTGCAGTCCACGTGACGGTTGCCGTTCGCGTCGGTCCAGTTGCGGGTCAAGCTATTGACCACGCGCCGCGCCGGGTTCGTGCCGGAATAGATCCCGCTGATGCCGGCGGCATTCAGGAACTTACCGCCGTTGACCTTCACCGCGGTCTTGCCGGTGCCGAACACGTCCCATGTGAACCCGTAGCGCGGCGTGATGTCCTTGTAGTTCACGCCGTCGGCGGGCTTGGTGCAGTAGCTGTTCGTGCCGTCGGACTGGACCGGCACGAGATAGTTCGGCCCGATGCAGGTGACGCCGTAGCCGCTGCGCGCGTTGTCGTAGCGCAGCGCACCGCTGATCGTGAAGCGGTGCAGCGTCCACTGATCCTGCGCGTAGAACGCCGTGTACCAGACCTTGTCGTTCACCGTGTTCGTGCCGGTGTTGAAGGTCACCGACGTCGGCACCGGATGGCGGAAGGTGTTGTTCGGGTCGTTTGGGAACTGCAGACTGGTATTGCCGCAGGTCGGTGTGCCCCCCGGCACGCAGGTCGCGGCCGGTGTGTTGTAGTTGAACGTGTACTGCGACTCGTTCGAGATGCCGGTCTGCGCCTGCGTAAACACCGCGCCGTCGTAGCCGGCCTTCGCGTGGTGACCACCGGTCACGTACGACAACGAAGCGCGCATGCGGTAATTCTTGGTATCGCGGATCTCAGCACCCGCCTGATTCAGCGAGCCCGACGTAAGTCCGGTAAAGCCAGTGGCACCGGCCGTCGGGTTTACCGGAGACGCAACGTCGTCACCGCCGGAAGTGTTTCCGACCTCGACGATGCGCGGGATCTCGACCGGGTCGCGGTACTCGCGGTGATGATCTGTGTGGTAATCCTGCTGCTGCAGCGTCATGCCGGCTTCCGCCAGGATCTTGTTCGTGAGCGGATTCGTCCACGAGGCCTGCTGCAGGCGGTCCGGCCTGATCGCCACTGACCACCACGATTCAGGTGACGTGAAGATCGACACCACGCCAAGGCACGGGTCCTGGCAGAAGTCCTGTTCGTCCCAGTAGAAGTTGAACTTGTTCCTCTGTGAGGCCTGCCACGTGATGCGCGCGTTCACGCTGCGCCACAGGTTCTTGTATTCGACCTTCGGCTTGCTGCGGTCCGGCTGGTAGTTGTAGCCGTACTTGCCTTCCCACAGGTTCGGCCAGAAGTCGATGCCCGTCGGCAGCTTGTGGATCCCCTGGTCGCGGCCGACCGAGTAGAACCACAGCGTGTCTTTCTTGATCGGTCCGCCGACGCCCATCGACACGTCGTGGTCGCTGATTACCGACTGCTGGACGGTGGAGATGGTCGAATACGCTCCAGTGTTGGTGGAGAAGAAGTTCTTGTCCGTGTAGGTAGTGTTGAAGTTGCCAGAGAAGCGGTTGCCTCCGGTGCGCGGCACGATGTTGATCGACGAGCCGCCGGTTTCCGATTCGCCAAGCGCCCCGGACACCTGGATGTTCACTTCTTGCGAGTTGGCGATGTCGGCCGTGTAGCCCCCGGTGACGCCACCCAGCGGCAGCGAGCCGCCCTGGTTGACGACCTGGCCGTCCACCATCACGCGGCCCTGATTCAGGTTCGTCTGGTCACCCGCCTCACCGACGTTGAAGCCGGCGACGCCAGGGTTGCAGAACGTGCCGATACCACCAACGCAGACACCCGGGGCGCCGAACGTCGTGCTCGGCTTGTACATGCTCGAGATGCCCGGCGTGACCTCGAAGAGGCTGTTCACGTTGCGGCTGGTCGGCAGGTCCTTGATCTGTTCGCCAGTGAAGCTGACGACTTCCTTGGCGTTCTGCACGTCCACCACCGGCGCCGCGCCGGAGACCACGACCGTCTCCGCGAGCTGGCCGACGCTCATCGTGCCGTTGATCTGCGCCGTGAAGCCGGACGTCAGATTGACTTGATCTCGCTCCTGCTTGCTGAACCCCTCGAGGGAGAACGTCACCTTATAGGTGCCGACAGGCAGGTTCGTCAGGCGATACTGTCCGCTGGAATCGGTCGTCGTGGTTCGGACCTTTTCGATCAGCGCAGGACTCGACGCCTCGACGGTCACACCGGGCATCACCGCGCCCGATGAGTCCTTCACACTTCCGGCGATCTGTCCTTCCTGCGCGTGTGCCACGCCGGGCACGAGCACAAGGAATACGACCAAGGCCAGAAACGCTCTGGCCACTCCACACTTCATGCTTTCCTCCAGTTCACGCGGTGCTTTCCCAATTGGCCTGTTGGTTACCTGACAACTTCCTGATGCCGATGACGCAGATGAACCTGTCGTATGAGAACTGGGAGCCGTATGAGTCGCATGCGGCATTTCGCATAGCGAAACGTTTTGCTGAAGAGCATGTGCTGTATACGCGCGTCTATCTCTTCTGTCAATTCCTGCAACGCGCCGCGTGGGACCCGGATCCGTCGGCCTGCGTGACCAGGACGGCGTTTTCCGAGAGGTAAGATTCACGCCGTGCGCGGGCGCGTGTGTTCGGCGTTCACCCTCGTCTTCGCTCTGCTGCCCGTCGCGGCCTCGGCGCAGCCCGACGAATTCGCCGGCGCCGTCCGCCTGCTGGCGACCGTCCCGGGGCAGTCCGAACCCCAGCGATCGGGACTGGTCCGCGATGCGAACGCGCGAATGCGTACCGCCCTGGCCACATGGGATAGCCAGATCCGGGAGCAGGAAGGCCGCGTCGCAAACGATCTGAAGACAGCCACCGGCCATGCGGCGGCGAAGCTCCACGCGGAGCTCGGAGTCGCGTACCGGCTTCGTGGGCGACTCGACGACGCCTTGAAGGAGTTCGATGCGGCCGCCGCGCTCGAGCCTTCAGCCGGCGACGTGCAGATGTGGCGGGGGCTGACGTTCACCGCGGCCGGCCGGGACGAAGAGGCCGGACGCGCATTTCGTGCCGCATGGGCGACGGGCGCCCATACGCTCTTGATCGCGTATTACGTCGCGCGCGGTCCCGGCGCGGCCCCGGGCCCGGAACGGGACGCCGCTATTGCCCTCCTCCTCGAAAGCTACCGCACGCGCTTCCTCGCCGGCCAGGACACCGGCGACCCCACGTCCGCATTCATCGTCCCCGACATCCTCCCCGACAATCTCTTCCGGATGCCGGTGATGGCGGACGACGAGGTGACGACGAAAGCGTTCGAGGCGCTGACGGCGCGCCGGTTTGACGAGGCGATCGCCGCTCTATCGTCCGACGGGGGCCGAGTCCTGTCAGGCAAGCCAGGCGGACGTGTCAACGTCTTCGCCTCTGCGCATCTGGCGCGCGCACAGCAATTCGAAGCGGAGAACCGCGTAACAGCTGCGAGGCCCGAGTACGAGGCCGCCTTTGCCGGCACGCTGTTCGGCCGCGCGTGGGTCGCGGTCGGCATCGCGCGAGCTGCACAGGTGGATGGCGACCTCGAAGCGGCGGTCGCGGCGTTCACGCGCGGCACCCGCGCCGATCCGAACAACGCCCTGGTCCACGAAGAACTGGCCACCGCTTACATCGCCGACGGTCGATTCGATGACGCCTTCTGCGAAGCGGTGGCGGCGCTGCTGATCGATCCGCGTGACGGCCAGCCGCACGCGATCGTCGGCCAGCTCCGGCTGGATCAGGGGCACGATGCCGACGCGATCGCGGCGTTCACGCGGGCCCTCGAGCTGTCGCCGGATCGCTACGAAACACGCTACGCCCTGGCGCAGGCGTTGAAACGCGCCGGCCGGGAGGCCGACGCCGCCCGGGAGCTCGAACGCTTCGACGAAGCACGCCGTGCCGCCCTCGAGAAGCGCCGTCGCGGCATCGAAACGCAGTCGCAACAGGAAGAGGCCGAACACGAGCGGCGGCTCGACCACGGCAACGCGCCGTGAAGCCGGTGCGGATGGCGCTCCTGTGGCGCGAACCCCTTGGATTCGCGCGACGAGCATGCAAGGCTCGCCGCCCAACTCCGCGCCACATGCCGACGACAGCATGGCTCGCGCTCGCGGCAATGTCGGCAGCCGTTGTGACACTCGCCGGCGCGCCAGGCCCGGTCCCGCAGTTCGTCGACATTGCCGCCGAGGCCGGCGTCCGCTTCCATCACACCAACGGTGCCAGTCCCGACAAGCACCTCGTCGAGACGATGGGATCCGGTGGCTTGTTCTTCGACTACGACGGCGACGGCTGGCTCGACATCTTTCTCGTGGACGGCGGCTCGCTCGCGAATCCGTCGGTTGCACGGCAGGCGCGGCATCGTCTGTTCCACAATCGCGGCGCGTCGACGCAGCCGGGACAGGGGCCGCAATTCGAGGACGTGACGGATCGATCGGGGATCCGTCATTCGCAGTACGGCATGGGCACATGCTCCGGCGACTATGACGGCGACGGCCGGCCCGATCTCTACATCACCAACTTCGGACCCAATGTGCTCTATCGCAATCGCGGCCCTTCGACAGGCTCAGGGCCAGCGACGCTGTTCGAAGACGTGACCGCGAAGGCGCACGTCGGCGACGCGAAGTGGAGCACGAGCTGCGCGTTTGCCGATCTCGATGGCGACGGCGATCTCGATCTCTGGGTGACGAACTACGTCAACGCCGATCGCGCGCATCCGCCGTTCTGCGGCGACGCGCGCAAGGGCCAGCGGTTCTATTGCCACCCGTTGAAGTACGAACCGCTGCCGAACACCGTCTATCGCAACGACGGGAACGGCACGTTCACGGACGTCAGCACGACGTCCGGTGTCGGGGCACTTCGCTCCAACGGTCTCGGCATCGTCGTTGCCGATGCCGACAACGACGGCAGGCCCGACGTGTTGGTCGCCAACGACACGATGCCGAACTTCCTGTTCCACAACAACGGCAACATGACATTCACGGAACAGGGACTCTCGGCAGGCATCGCGCTCGCCGCCGATGGCCGCTCACGCGCCGGCATGGGCATCGACACCGGCGACTACGACGGCGATGGCCGCCTCGATCTCGTGATCACGAACCTCGATTTCGAGATGCACACGATGTATCGGGGGCTGGATCGCGGGCTCTTTGCGGACGCGACCACTGAGAGCGGCGTGGGATTTGTGACGCTGCCCTTCGTCGGCTTCGGTGTGTCCTTCCTCGACTTCGACAACGACGGTCTGCTCGATCTGGCGATTGCGACAGGACACATTCTCGACAACGCCCCGCTGTTCCGCGCCGGATCGACCTACGCGCAGCGCCGGCTGCTTTTCCGCAACACCGGCGGGCGCCGGCTGACCGAAGTTGGCCGTAACGCGGGGCCAGGCTTCACCACCGAACACGTGAGCCGCGGCCTGGCCGTCGGCGACGTCGACAACGACGGCGACCTCGACCTGCTGGTGACGACGAACGGTCACAACGTGGAGCTGCTCCGAAACAGCGGCACCGGAGGCGGCCACAGCATGCTCGTCAGGCTGCGTGGTGCCGGCACCAACTGGCAGGCCATCGGTGCACGTGTGCGGGTGACGACCGGGAACCGCACGCAGCTCCGCGACATCAAGGCAGGTTCGAGCTACCTCAGTCAGAGCGATCTGCGCGCGCACTTCGGCCTCGGCGACGCAACGAAGGCCGACCGCGTCGAGGTGCGATGGCCCGACGGCCGCGTCGAATCCGTGACCGATGTCACGGCGGACCAAATACTGACGATCGAAGAAGGCAAAGGGGTAACGGCTCGAGTGCCATTCAGCCGGTGAGCGGGAGTGGCGAAAAGCAGGCCACGACGAACACGACGTGTTACGACGAGCACGACGAATGTCTTGCCGGTCTTCAAAAATCACATACCGAAGTGTCAGCCCCGCCGGGGCGGGTCTGAAGACCCGACCCTATTCCGAATGAAATCGTCGTGACCGTCGTGATTGTCGTGCCCGTCGTGGTGTCGTTTGTGAGGTCAAACCAGTGGCGTAAGTTGCCCGTCTCAACTGGCATCAGCTAGCATTTCCAGTTGGACGCCGCTAAGCGGCGCCTCATCTAAGGCTTACATGCCGGGCCGCGCGGCGATCCCGGCTTCTGCCATTGCTCATGCGGGCTCCGGCCGTCCCGGTCGAGTCGGGCCTTACAGAGAGGTACGGTCCCGTCAATGGGACCCTCAGCCCGGCTGATGCCGGGCCCTACGACCCGGGTCATGCCGGGCCTACGAGGACGGAGGACGCGCTGTGATCGAGGTGCAGCACCTCACGAAGCGCTACGGCCCGTTCACGGCCGTGGACGACGTGAGCTTCAAGGTTGAAAAGGGAGAAATCCTTGGATTTCTCGGCCCGAATGGTGCCGGCAAGACCACGACGATGCGGGTCCTGACCGGATACATGCCGCCGACCGAGGGCAAAGCGTTCGTCGCCGGCTACGATGTGATCGAACAGCCGATCGACGCCAAGCGGCGCACGGGTTACCTGCCGGAAACCCCGCCGCTCTATCCGGAGATGACCGTCGCCGAATACCTCACGTTCTGCGCGCGCATCAAAGGCGTTCCGCGCGCCGACCGGCGCACCCAGGTCACCAGCGCGATGGAACGGACGCGCGTCGCCGACATGGCGAAGCGCCACTGCGGCAAGCTCTCGAAGGGCTACAGGCAGCGCGTCGGACTGGCGCAGGCGCTGCTGCACAACCCGGACGTCCTGATCCTCGACGAGCCCACCGCCGGCCTCGACCCGAAGCAGATCATCGAGACACGGAAGCTGATCAAGGAGCTGGCGGGCGATCACACGATCATCCTCAGCACGCACATCCTTCCCGAAGTCAGCCAGACCTGCCAGCGCGTCGTCATCATCAACAAGGGACGCGTGGTCGCGATCGACACCCCGGACAACCTGACCGCGAAGCTGCGCGGCTCGGAAGCGATGTTCGTCGAGATCGACGCCGCCGGCGGCAACGTGCAATCGGCGCTGGCGGCGCTGGCCGGCGTGACCAAGGTGACCGAGACGCCCACGCGCGACGGCCATGTCGCCTTCGAGGTGCAGAGCGAGCGCGGACGCGACGTTCGCCGCGACATCGCCGCCACGATCGTCCGCCAGGGCTGGGGCCTGCTGGAACTGCGGCCGATGCGCATGAGCCTCGAGGAAATCTTCCTGTCGCTGACCACTGAAGACGCCGCGGCCGCCCCGGCGATGGAGGCGAGCCATGAATAACATCCTCGCGATAGCGAACAAGGAACTGCGCGGCTACTTCGCGTCGCCGATCGCCTACATCGTCATCGGCCTGTTCGCGCTCGCCTACGGCTACTTCTTCTACGCGCTGCTGCTGTTCTTCGATCGTCAGAGCATGCAGCTCGCGGGCCTGGGTGCCGGCGCCGGCGCCACCGCCAACGTCAACGAACAACTGATCAGCCCGGCATTCCAGAACACGATGGTCGTGTTCCTGTTCGTGCTGCCGATGGTGACGATGCGGACATACTCCGAAGAGAAGCGGTCCGGCACGATCGAGCTGCTCCTGACCGCGCCGCTGACGGACTTCCAGATCATCATGGGCAAGTTCCTCGGCGCGCTCGGCCTTTACGCGGCGATGCTGGCCATCACGCTGGTTCACATCGGCGTGCTGTTCTCGCTCGGCAGTCCCGAGTGGCTGCCGATTGCCACCAGCTACCTCGGCATGCTGCTGATGGGCGGCTGTTTCATTTCCATCGGCCTGTTGATCTCGAGCATGACGCGCAACCAGATCGTCGCCGGCATGGTGACGTTCGTCGTCTTCCTGATGCTGTGGGTGATCGACTGGGTGGCGACCTTCATGGGACCAACGACGCAGGCGGTGCTCAGTTACCTGTCATTCACGGGGCATCTGACTGACTTCATGCGCGGCGTCATCGACACCAAGCACGTGGTCTATTACGTCAGCTTCATCGCATTCGGGTTGTTCCTGACCGCACGGTCGGTGGACACCGAGCGGTGGCGGGGGTAACGGCGATGCAGCGCATACTGAACATCGTCGGATGGGTCGGCGTCGCGGTGGTCATGGCCGCGGCCGCAATCAAGATCGCCCTGCGAATCGGGCTTCTCTCGGCAGAGACGCTGAATCCCGCATACGACCGGTATCTGGTCTGGGCCGCCTACGTCGGCCTGGCGCTGGTCGTCGCCTACACGCTGGGCCAGTGGCGTGAGATCGCTGCGTGGTTCGAAAAGCGCAACGCGCGGTATGCCGCGATCGCCAGCGTCAGCGTACTGGTCGTCCTCGGACTGCTGATCGCGATCAACTACCTGTCGGCGCGCCGCAACAAGCGGTGGGACCTGACGGCCAACAAGCAGTACTCGCTGTCCGATCAATCCGTGAAGATCCTGCAGGGGCTCGACGCGCCGGTGAAGGTGCGCGTCTTCGACAAGGAGACCGAGTTCGAGCGGTACAAGACGCGCCTGGCGGAGTACGAGTACCGGTCGAATCACAAGCTGTCGGTCGACTACATCGACGCCGACAAGCATCCGCTCGAAGCCAAACAGGACAACGTGCAGACCTACGGCACGATCGTGCTTCAGTACAAGGATCGCACCGAGAAGGCGCAGTCGGACAACGAGCAGGACGTCACCAGCGCGCTGATGAAGCTGCTGAATCCGACGATGAAGAAGGTCTACTTCCTCAGCGGCCACGGCGAGAAGGATCCAGCGGCCAGCGCACGCGACGGCTACAGCGGCATCGGCGACGCGCTGAAGAGCGACAACTACCAGTTCGACAAACTGGTGCTGGCGCAGACCAACATGATCCCGGCCGACGCCACGGCGATCGTCATTGCCGGGCCGAAGGCGGATCTGCTGGACAACGAGGTGACGCTGCTGACGGACTACCTGTCCAGGGCCGGCAAGCTACTGGTGCTGATGGATCCGCCGGCGGATCTGAAAAAGCCGATCGACTACCCGCACCTGGATGCGCTGCTCAAGCAGTGGGGTATCAACGCGACCCAGAGCGTCGTCATCGACGTCAGCGGCCAGACGTCGGTGGCATCGGTTCCGGTGGCGGCGCCGCCGTATCCGTCGCATCCGATCACCGAGCAGTTCGGCCTGGCGACGATGTTCCCGATCGCGCGCGCGATCACGCCCGACACGAACAACAAGGATCGCGCGGCGCAGACGTTCATCCAGACCTCCGCACGGAGCTGGGCGGAAACGAACTTCTCAGAGCTCGAGGACCAGAACAAGCTGGCGGTGGAGACCGAGAAGGGCGACATCGCCGGTCCAGTGTCGATCGGCGTCGCCGTGTCGGCCGCGGCGCCGAATGCGGCGGCGGACAAGGCGGACAAGCCTGCCGAGACGAAGCCGGGTGAAGAAGCGCCGAAGAAGCCTGAGACGCGCGTCGCCGCGATCGGCGACTCGGATTTCGCGTCGAACGCCTACCTCGGCATCGCCGGCAACCGGGACCTGTTCATGAACACCGTCAACTGGATCGCGCAGCAGGAGAACCAGATCGCGATCCGGCCGCGCGATCCGGCGGATCGCCGCATCACGCTCAGCGCCAGCGCGGCGACGCTCATCGCCTGGCTGTCGATCGTGATCGTCCCGCTGGCGGTGCTCGGTGCCGGCGTCTTCACCTGGTGGCGGAGGCGGTAGATGCGTGGGATGAAGTCGACGCTCGCGCTCCTCGTCATCCTCATCGGTGTCGTCGCATACATCTACTTCGTCGATTCGAAACAACCCACGGGTGATACCGAAACGAAGGAGAAGGCCTTCACCGACGTGAAGGCCGACGACATCGAGGAACTGCAGATCAAGTCCGCCGACGGGCAAACGACACGGCTGCAGAAGGCGGACGGCCGCTGGCAGCTGGTGGAGCCGATCAAGGCGGACGCCGACCAAACGGAAACATCCAACATCACGAGCAGCCTGGCCAGCATCGACATCACGCGCGTGGTCGATGAGAAGGGATCCAACCTGCAGCAGTATGGCCTCGACCCGGCGCGGCTCGACGTCGGCTTCCGGGTCAAGGGCAGGAAGGACCTGCAGCGGATCCTCATTGGCGAGAAGACGCCCACCGGAGGCGATCTCTACGCGCAACTGCCGGCGAAGCACCGCGTGTTCCTGGTCAACTCGTTCCTCGACAGCACCTTCAACAAGAACACGTTCGCCCTGCGCGACAAGAAAGTGCTGGCGTTCGACCGCGACAAGGTCGATTCGCTGGCGCTGCTCCAGGGCGACAAGGCGATGGCCTTCGCGAAAAACGGGATGGATTGGCGCGTGACGACGCCGGTGCAGGCGCGCGGCGATGACACCGCGATCGAAGGTGCGCTCGAACGTGTCGCGTCGGTACAGATGCAGGGCATCACCGCCGAGAACGGTGATGACCCGCGGAAGTACGGACTCGACAGGCCGACCGCGACGATTACCGTCGGCAGCGGCAGCTCGAAGGCGACGCTGTTGCTCGGCAAGAGCGAGAACTCCGTCGTGTACGCGAAGGACGAGGCGCGGCCGATGATCTTCACCGTCGCCCCGACCCTCGCCACCGACCTGTTCAAGGACGTGTCGGAGTATCGCCGCAAGGATCTGTTCGACGCGCGCTCGTTCACGACCGAGCAGATCGACATGACCCGCGGCGGCGAGACCATCGCGCTGACGCAGTCGAAGGCGGCTGACGGCAAGGAGATCTGGAAGAACGCCGCCGGCAAGGCCATCGACACGATGAAAGTCGAGGATCTGCTCTCGAAGATCACCGCCCTGCGCGCGGACAAGATCGAGCCGGGCGCGAACCCGGCTTTGAAAACGCCGGCGCTCATGGTCACGGTCCGCTTCGACGACAAGATGATGGAAACGGTCACGCTTGCGCATGCCGGGACCACCATCGTGGGAAGCCGCGCCGACGAACCGGGGACCGCCGTGATGGACAGCACGACGGTGTTCGACGAAGTGATGAAAGCGATAGATGCAGTGAAATAATTCGAATGCAGAATCCAGAATGCAGGCCGGCCTGAGACTCCGTCGCCACGCGCTTGCTGCATTCTGCATTCTGCATTCTGCATTTCTTCTCTCCTGCTCCGGTGCGCCGCCGCCGGTCGTCGCTCCGACACGCCCAGCCTCCGCAAGCCTCCAAGATGACCTGCTCGCGCTGACCCGATCACCGGGCGTTCAGCGCGGCACCTGGGGCATCGTCGTCGAGTCGCTCGAGCGCCATGACCGGCTGTTCGAGCTGAACCCGGGCACGCTGTTGGTACCGGCGTCGGTCGCAAAGCTGGTGAGCATCGCGACCGCGGTCGATGCGGTCGGCTGGAACTACACGTGGGACACACGTCTCGGGACGACGGGACGCATCGCCAATGGAGTGCTCGGCGGTGATCTGATTGTCTCCGGGACCGGAGATCCTGGCACACGCGGCGACGGCGACGCGGTCGTGGCGCTCGTCAATTGGCTCCAGACCAACGGGGTCACGCGCATCGAGGGCCGCATCATCGGCGACGACAACGCGCTGGAGGAGCCGCGGCCGGCGTTCGCCTGGGCCTGGGACGATCTCGGCTATCCGACCGGCGCGTTGTACGGTGCGCTGAACTTCGGTGACAACAAGACGGCCGTGACCATCGAGGCGGGCGCAGTTGCAGGTGTTCCGGCGCAACTGACGCTCGATGCGTGGTCGCAAGGCCGGCCGCTGATCAATCGTTCGGTCACAGGAGCAAGAGGCTCGACGCAGTTGCTGTGGCCGGAGCAACGTCCGGGCGAAACCGCCCTGACCATCGCCGGTTCGATACCCGCCGGCGCCGCACCGGCACGCCTGATGATCTCAGCGGGTAACCCCACGCTGTGGTTCGCTACCGTGCTGCGCAATGCCGTCACGCAGGCGGGAATTACCGTCACCGGTCCGGCCGTGGACATCGACGACATCGAACCACCGGCTGGCGTCACGACGCTGTACGTGCATCGCTCGCAAACACTCGCCGCGACGACGCAGCCGATGCTCAAGGAGAGCGTCAACCTCTATGCCGAAGCAGCGATGCGTCTCAACGCGCCGCGTGGTG